>Ga0209918_1000103_pt1 | contig 63746 bp, 68 predicted proteins | sample SalPonD_shore_MG_FD_185712 | JGI IMG/M metagenome (GOLD analysis project Ga0209918, IMG submission 185712) | Salt pond soil microbial communities from South San Francisco under conditions of wetland restoration - Salt Pond MetaG... | ecosystem: Environmental > Aquatic > Marine > Intertidal zone...
CGAAGGATCCGGCGTCCCGCGGGGGGCCGGTCATCCCGAACGTGTCCGTTAAACATGGATGGAAGGATCGCGGACGATCTGTGGGGAATCCGTGGAGAACCGTGTAGGGGATTCTCCAACGCCCGTCGACGCGCGGAGGCGCGTAACCCACGGCCGGGGGCGGTCTTCGCCCTCACGGCGAAGCGGGAGCTCCCGACAGCGGCGACCCTCCATCTCCCGACGGGCCGGTCGGGGATCTCCGGACAGTGGGCCGTCCGCCGTCCGGCTAGTGTCCGTCCGATCGTCGGCTCCCGCGCACGCGACCCGTGCGGTCGCGGCGAGGAGCCGCCCGCGAAGCGCCCGAGCGGCGTCCGGCGCCCCTGCCGGGCGCCGGTACAGACAACGGAGCCCGCCGCGGCGAGCCCGGGGCCCGAGTCCCCGGAGCGAAGCCCGGCGGGATGAGGACATACATGCGACCGTCACGCTTCTACGAGCCTTCGTGGGTGTCCCGGTGGGGCACCCTTCTCAAGGGCATCAGGGAGCCTTCGCCCAGATTCTCCCTGGACCGGCTGGACCTCGACTCCGAGGAGGACCCCGAGATGGAGAGCCCCGGCACGGAGACACCCGGCCCCGGCAAGTTGCGCTGGTGAAGCGGGGCGCCTGAAAGGACGTTCAGCCCCCTGACTCCGACTCTCCCAGGGCGGCCCTGAGGAGGCTCCGCGCCGACCAGCGGAGCACCTCCACCGCCCGCTCCCGCGACAGACCCGCCAGGTCGATCAGGGCGACCAGCGCCTCGATGCCGACGGCGGCCGAGAGCGCATGGACCAGACGCTCGAATTCCCGCGCGGTCAGCGTCCCGCGGACGGGCTCGAGCGCGTCCTCGAGCCACAGGAACCGCCTGCCCTTGCGCAGGGTCAGCTCGCCACGGTCGGCCTCCTCGGGCTCCAGCGAGAGCCGAAGCATGGTCCGGTAGCTCTCCTCAGCCTCCAGAAAGATCCGCGCGAGACCCCGCACGACCGCGTCCAGCCGCTCCTCTGGATCCTCGGGCGGAGGTGAGCCGAGCAGGGAGGCCGCCTCGATCTCCGGATGCGCGGCCACCAGCAGCTCGTTCTGGTTGGAGAAGTAGCGGTAGGCCGTCGCCCGGGAGACGGACGCGGCCTCCGCGGTCTCCTCGACGGTCGGCGTCGTGCCCCGGGACAGCAGCTCGCGGGCGGCCTCGATCAGCGCGGCACGGGTCCGCGCCTTCTGATTCCGACGCCCGGTGTCCTCATATGAGATTGACATACTCATCGTGAGACTGTAGTCTCATTTCGTAAGCGACCCGATCGATGCACAGTGTGCGCCCCTCGCCATCAGGAGGCCAGTCATGCTCCACCGGACGGTAGCCGTTCCGATTCTCGCAGCGGGTCTTCTGGGTGCCGCGCTGCCGGGAGGAATGGGTCGCACACCCGACGCGGCGACGTCGAAGGGTGTGGAGGCGACGATCCTTCTCATGGCGGATGGGCCGCTCACCGCGGGGCCGGCGCCCTCGACTCCGCCTCTCGACCTGGCCGCCGGCGAGGTCGTGATGAACGCCGCGCTCGTTCCGGAGACGACGATCCAGGGCGGCCTCCACATGCGGCCCCTGTACGCCGATCCGGAGCGCGGCCGTTCGACGAGCCTGGTCGAGTGGCCCACGGGCGTGTCTCTCCGGCGTCACTGGCACCCGGTCACCGAGCGGCTGTGGATGATCGACGGGACGATCGCCTCGCCCACCGACGGCCAAGTGGGTCCGGGCACGTTCTGGGAGGCTCCCGCGCGGGTGGCGATGGGCCCCTTCACCTCGACCGGATCGGAGTTCGTCTTCCTGGGGGAGGGAACGTTCGAGACGCGCTACCTCGACGCCGGGGGACGGGCGCCGCGAGCCGGAGCGTCCTTCACGGTCGACCCGGACACCATGCCCTGGCGACCCCTGGCGGACGTCGAGGAAGCGGGCATCGATGGCGCCGTGAAGCTGCTGAGCCCCGGGACGCGTTCCGACAGGAGCATCTATCTCGTGAGGCTCACCCGCCAGGCGACGTCCGCTCCCTACGCCGGGTTCGGGGCGAACGTCGAGGGGTACGTACTGTCCGGCTCTCTCCGGCTCTCCGATCCCTACCACGGAGTCCACGTGCTCGCGCCGGGATTCTATTTCCGGCTCCCGGCGGGCTTCCCGGCCAGGCTGTCGGCGGCAGCGAGGTGACGCCTCCCGCCAGGGGACGAAGTCCCCGTCGAATCGGGGGCTCCGGGCTCCCCCACGTGCTCAGCCCCGGTCCAGGAACGCCTCGACCGCCGCGCGCCGGCGGCGGCTCGACTCGAGCCGCGTCCCGTCCTTGAGGACGCACGCGTAGCGGCCGTCCCGGGTGGACTTCAGGTGCGAGACCCGCTCCATGTTCACGATGACGGACCTGTGGATGCGCAGGAACGCCCTCGGATCGAGCTCCCGCTCCAGCTCGCGCGTGGTTCGGCGGAGGAGGTAGGCGTCGGACCCGACGTGGAGCCGCGCGTAGTTGCCCGCCGACTCGATCCAGTCCACGTCGGCCGCGTCCAGGAGGAGCACGCGTCCCCCCTTTCGCACGATGAGCCTCCGGAGCCCGCCTCGCGGGCCGGCCTCCGCCCCGCCGGCCCGCTCGCCGGCCCCCGACTCCAGGCGTGCCAGGAGCCGCCCGAGCCTCGCCTCGAGATCTCCCCGGCTCTCGCCGCGGATCCGCTTCCGGACCCGAGTCAGGGCCGACCGGAAGCGGTCCGGGTCGATCGGCTTCAGGACGTAGTCGACGGCGTCCACCTCGAACGCCTCGAGCGCGAACTCGTCGTAGGCCGTGACGAAGACGACCGGCGGCATGGCGGCCGGGCCCACGCGCCGGACGACATCGAAGCCGCCCATGCCCGGCATCTGGATGTCGAGGAGGACCAGGTCGGGCTCCAGCTCCTCGATGGCGCGGACCGCCTCTTCTCCGCCCGCGCACTCACCCACCAGGTCCACGCCCTCCAGGACCTCGAGCTGCCGCCGGAGCCCCACGCGCGCCAGCCGCTCGTCGTCGACGATGAGCGTCCGGAGAGTGCGCACGGTCACCCTTCCCGCTCCCCGGCGGAGCGCGGCGGCGGTTCGTCCATCGGCATCGCGGGCGGGCCGGCCCGGGCGGGGAGGCGCATGGAGACCCGGAACCCTCCCCCGGGAGCTCCCGCCGCATCGAGCTCCGCCTCCCCGCGGTAGAGCCGCCGGAGCCGCTCGCGGGTGTTGGCCAGGCCGATCCCCGTGCCCTCCCGGTGATCCCGCTCCCGCCGAGACTCTCGCTCGCCCGCCGGGGAGGCGGGGCGGTCCTCGACCACGAGGAGCAGCCGGCCGGCCTCCACCCGGGCCTCCACCCGGATCGTCCCCCCTTCCGGGTCGCGATCGATGCCGTGCCGGATCGCGTTCTCGACCAGAGGCTGGAGCACCAGGTGCGGGACCGGGATCTCCCTCGCGTCGGGCGGCGCGTCGACGACGACCCGGAGCCGCTCCTCGTAGCGGGCCTCCTGGACCTCGAGATAGCGGTTCAGGAGCTCCAGCTCCTCGCCCAGCGAGACGAGATCCGCGCCGTCGCGCTCCAGCGTGGCCCGCAGGAGGTCGGCAAGCCGGAGGACCATGCGGTTGGCCCTCGCCGGCTCCTCCTCCGTCAGCACCGAGATCGAGTTCAGGGTGTTGAACAGGAAGTGCGGATGGAGCTGCGAGCGCAGCGCCGCCAGGCGGCTCCGGGTCAGGTCGGACGCCAGCCGCGCCGTCCGCAGCTCCAGCGCCGCCGCCTGCTCACGCTCGCGGCGCCAGCGGAGGTAGTAGTCGATGGCGTACCAGGCACCGACCACCATGGCGTACTTCCACAGGCCCGTGAGACCGATCACCAGGAAGCCCGTGCGCCGGTCGGCGAGCCACGCGCCGACCCGGTCGGGCGGCAGCGCGCCCACGCCGACCAGCGCGGCGGCGTGCAGCAGGTAGGTGACGCCGATGTGGAACGGCGCGATCACGAGCGCGAGCCCCGCGTGCGCGGCCCAGGGACGCCATCCCTCCCCCGCATCCAGCCGATGGCGGCGCGCGAAGGAGAGGATGAGCGGCGTGAGAGCGGCCCACACCGCCCAGTAGAGGATTTCGTGGAAGACCGCCCAGCTCCACTCGACCCGCACCCCGGCCGCGATCGCTCCCACCACGTTCTGGAGGCTGAAGACGACGGCGACCGCCAGGCAGAAGAGGACGACGTGCCACCAGCGGGGGGATCACTCCGGCGAGGCCGCCGGGCGTCGTGACAGCTCGTGGGCGCCTTCGCTCATCTCCCCCTCCCGGTCGTGCGGTCGTCCCGTCCATCATGCGGCGCCGGGGCCGGATCCGCACCGGTGCGGGGACGAGCGGCCGCCTGCCGGGGACGAGCGGCGCCGTGACGGGGACGCGAGGAGCGCGGCGGCGTCCTCCCCGCACGCGGAGCCGCGGCGTACCGCCCGCAACGGCGAGCGCCGACGCGCCCTCCCGCGAGCCCCCGGCATCCGCCGTCCGCCCCGCCGCGAGGGCCGTCCGTCCCGCGCCGCCCGCGCGGCCTCGTCGCGGCGGCCAGGTTCGATGCCACGGGCGCACGCGGGAAGCCGTCGGCTTCCTCGCCCGCCCCCGACCCGCGACCGGAGTCGATCGATGACGAAGCTCGGACCGATGAGGACCGCCCTGCCCGTGGCCGCCGCGCTCCTGCTGTGCCTTCCCTTCTCCGCCCGCGCCCAGTCCGAGGCCGACTCGGCCGGCGTCCGGAAAGCCGCCCTCGACTACATCGAGGGCTGGTACAGCGGCGACGCCGCCCGCATGGAGCGCGCGGTCCACCCCGAGCTCGTGAAGCGCATCTACCTGACGGACCCGAAGCTCGGGGTGAGCTGGGTGGAGGAGATGGGGGCGAGCAAGCTCGTGGCCTCGACCGCCAACGGCGGCGGATCCGGGACGCCCGCCGACGAACGGAGGACCGACGTCCACATCCTGGACCTCTTCCGGAACGCCGCCTCGGTCAAGGTCGACGCCGGCGACTGGGTCGACTACCTCCACCTGGTCCGAACCAAGGACGGCTGGAAGATCCTGAACGTGCTGTGGGAGCTGCGGAAGCCCTACCGGGGCGGGTGAGACGGGCGCGGCCACGGACCCTATACGGGGCGCGAACCTCGAGCGGTCCTCCCGACGGGAGCCCCCCCCGCAGCGCGCCGGACGGCCCCGCACGGGCTCCCCCGATCGACCGGTCGAGGTTCTCCCGACACCGCGAAGAGCGCACCTCCCGGCAGCATCGTCGCCGCGCGCGCCGTACCGTGAGAAGAGTCCCCGTTCCACCGCGCGGCCCGGCGCCGGCGCTCGCCGCTGCCGGGCTGTCTCCGCGGCTGCGAGCACACCGGGAGGGGCCATGTCCGACGACTCTCGATCCATCCTCCGCTTCCTGCCCCTCCTCGCGTGCGCCTCGATGCTGGCGCTCGCCCCGGCTCACGCCCACGCCCAGGAGGGGGCCTCCACGTCCCGGAGCGCCGTCGCCCCGGGAATCACCGTGGACGGGCGGGTCGCCCTGCACTCGCTCGTGTCGCTGAGCGACGGACACCTCCAGGAGACGGCCGATGCCCTGGCGCTGCTCGCCGGCCTCGAGGCCGTGCGCTCCGGCGACTGGGATCGCGTCCGGGGTCCTCTGGCCGAGGCGGCCCGAGTCACGGTGCCCGCCATCCACTGGTTCGCCCTTCCGGATGGAACGTACTGGACGCTCGAGGGAGGCCGGGCCACCTCGAGCCTGTCGGACCGCGCGTACTTCCCGCGCGTCCTCCGCGGGGAGACGGTGGTCGGGGCGCTCGTGGTGAGCCACTCCTCCGGACGCAACACGGCCATCGTGGCCGTGCCGGTCCGAGGGCCTGGCGGTGCCGTGGTCGCGGTGCTGGGCAACTCGGTCCACCTGGACAGCCTCGCCGGCCGGATCCGGCAGGAGATGGGCGGCCTGGGCGGCGGCCTCCTCTTCTACGCCATCGACGCGGACGGGCTCGGGGCCCTGAACAGCGACCCCGGCCTGATCTTCACCGAGCCGATGAAGCTGGGGGACGAGGGCATGCGGCGGGCGTTCGCGGAGATGCTCGCCGCCCGGGAAGGCACCGTGACCTACACCTTCCGCGGCAGCCGCCGCACGGTGCTCTACCGGAGGTCGCCGGTGACGGGATGGTGGTACGGGTTCGGGCGGGCCGAGGGGAGCTCGGCGGCGACGGAAGACGTACCCGAACGAAAGGGAGGGACACGATGAATACCCGACACGCTCCCGAGGGAGTCTCGATCGCGTATCCGGCAACGGATGAGACGCTTCGCCGAGAGACTCTGGAAAACGACCGCGTGCTGGTCGTCGAGACCACCTACGCGCCGGGCGGCGCGGTGCCGATGCATGCGCACCGCTTCCCTCACGTCCTCTACGTGATCGACGGAGGCACCGTCGAAACGACGGGTCCCGAGGGACACGTCGAGACGCTGGAGGCACGCCCGGGACAGACCTCGTGGCGCGCCCCACAGAGCCACCGGACGCGCAACGTAGGGTCCACCCCGGTTCGCATCCTCGAGGTCGAGGTCAAGGACCCGTTCCGGCTGATGAGAGGGGAGGACACGCCGCGCGTGTTCGCGCCCGCCGACCTTGAGTGGATCCCCGATCCCATGGATCCGACCCGGAGCTCGGCTCTGCTGGCGGGTGACCCGACCAGGCCGGGACCGTATACGTTCCGCGTCCGGGTTGGGGCCGGCTACGCCCTCGGCCTGCACGAGCACCCCACGGAGGATGAGCACCTCACGGTCCTCTCGGGATCGGTGCACTGGTCGTCCGGCCCGGCGGGCAGCGGCGCGCCTGAGCGCGTGATCCCGGCGGGGGGCTTCATCGCGACTCCGGCGGGCACCCCGCACCGGGTGTGGACCACGGAGCCGACGGTGCTGCAGCTGACCGGCGTGGGACCGCGGATCTATCACTATCTCGACCCCGCGGACGACCCGCGCCGGTAGCGCGCGGCCGGTAGCGCGCGGACAGAATCCACGCGGCGAAGGGCGGGCCCGTCCCGGGCAGGTGGCCGGGACGGGTCCGCCCTCGTCTCGCGGCCGGCATCGTAGCACATTCGGGGGCCCGTCCTCTCGAACCCGAACGAGCGAGCCCCATGGACGTCCTCGACGCGATCCGCACCCGCCGCTCCATCAAGCGCTTCACCGACAGGCCCGTGACACGCGAGGAGATCGAGCGTCTCCTCGAGACGGTCGTGCAGGCGCCCAACCACCGCATGACCGAGCCGTGGCGCCTCTACGTGCTCGGCCCGGAGGCCCGGCGTGCCTGGGGCGAAGCGCTGGGCGCGCGCAAGGCGAAGCGGGTCGAGGACCCGGACGCCGCCCGCGCCGTGCGGGAGAAGGTCGCGAGCTCGCACGCCGAGCTCCCGGCGATGATCGCGGTGAGCACGGTCCTCGACGAGAACCCCGAGATCCGCCAGGAGGACTACGCGGCGGCGATGATGGGCGTCCAGAACCTGATGCTGGCCGCCCTCGAGATGGGGCTCGGGACCCACATCAAGACCGGCGCGGTCATGGACGATCCCCGCGCGCGATCGGCGGTCGGGGTGCCCGAGGGCGAGCGCATCGTGGCGATCGTCCACCTGGGCGAGCCCGCCGAGGCGCCCGACGCGAAGCCGCGGCGTCCCGCCGCGGAGGTCACGACCCGGGTGGAGTAGCGGCCGGCCAGCCGCGCCTGGCCGGAGAGGGCGTGCCCCGCTAGCCTGCCTCCCATGCGACACCGGACGACCCGCCTGGCCGCCGCATGCCTGGTCGCCGCCGCGGCCATCCCGTTCTCCCCTCGGAGCGCCGCCGCGCAGGTCGGCGGGTCCGAGCCCTCCGGGAGCGGGCGGCTCCGCTTCGTCGCGACGGCCCGGCAGGCGGGTCCTGTGGGCTACCGGGACCCGATCGGCGTCATCTCCCCGGACGGCCGGTGGCTCGCCTACACCTCCGGAGACCATCTGCGGCTGGTCCGCGTGGCCGGCGGCCCGGTGACGACCCTCGGCCCCGCCGCGCGCCGCATCCCCTTCCTCGCCTGGATCCCGCGGACGGACCGGGTCGCGGCGCTCGAGATGGACGAAGAGGGGGACGCGGCGTGGTGGAGCTTCACCGTACCCGGCGGCGAGCGCCGCCGGCTGTGGAGCGGCGCCGTGGACGCGGTCGCCCCCGACGGCGATAAGCTGCGTCTGGATCCGGACCGTGCGACCGGCCTGGCCTGGTCGCCCGACGGGTCCAGGGTGGCCGGGACGCTGCGCTGGAAGGACGGCTGGGCCCTGTGGACCGCGGCGGCCGACGGCTCGGGCGGCCGCCTGCGCCCCGTCCCGGTCCCGCTCTCCCACCCGGTGTGGAGACCGGACGGCCGGAGCGTGACGTGCCTGGCCGTGACCGACGGGATGCCCCGGATCAGCCGGCCGTGCGGCGCCGCGCCCCGGCCGGGAGACGAGCCGGCGTACGGCCCGCTGGCGTACTCACCGGACGGCCGGACCCTCTACTACGGCGCCCCGAACGAGCGCGGCACGCTGGACCTCCGGGCGAGGCCGGCGGACGGCGGGCCGAGCCGGGTGCTCACCCGCTTCGCGCGGGACGCTTACATGCCGTCGGTGACGCGGGACGGTCGGGTGCTGTTCGGAGTGCAGGACTACCGGGTGACGATCGCGACGGTCCCGGCGCGGGGCGGCCCGCCGCGCCGGCTCACGGACTTCCAGTCCGAGACGCCCTCCTGGAGCCCGGACGGCTCGTCGGTGGCTTTCACCTTCGGCACGTGGCGACGGAAGGTGGACGACTTCGGCTACCCGGACATCGCCCAGGACCTGGGCACGGTGCGCGCCGCCCGGGAGGCGCCGGCGGCGCGGCCGGACGAGGTGATCCGCGCCTCACCGTCCGAGGACCAGGGCCTCGACTGGTCGCCGGACGGGCGCTGGATCACCCTCCACTCGCACGCCGACGGCCTGGACGACGTGTGGCTGAAGCCGGCCGACGGCTCCCGCCCGGCCCGGCCCATCACGCGGGGCGGCGTGGAGACGGGCTGGCCGCGCTGGTCGCCGGACGGGCGCTGGATCGCCTACTCGACGCAGGTGCGCGAGGGCGGCCGTGCGCGGGGAGCGGCCTTCGTGGTCGGGGTCGATCCCGCCGACGGGAGGGTGACGCGGGAGGCGCGACGTGTGCCCATCCAGGGGCTGGAGGGCGACGTGGACGAGGTCGAGTGGGCCGGGAGCGCCGACAGCCTGGTCTTCGACGTGGACCGGGGAGGGGATCGGCGTGCCATCTACGTGGTGGCGCGGGAGGGCGGCCGGCCCCGGCTCGTCCACCGCTTCACGAGCGAGCAGCACTATTCCGGCCTCGGCGTCGCCCCCGACTTCCGGTGGGTCGCGTTCATCGGACCGGCGGCCGACGGCCGCTTCCAGGTCTTCCGGGTCCCGGCCGACGGCGGCCCGGCCGAGCAGGTGACGGCCGATCCCACCGACAAGACCCAGCCTTCCGTCTCGCCCGACGGCCGCCGGATCGCGTTCACCGTCGTCTCCTACTCCACTCGGTTCTGGCTCCTGGAGCCGGGCGAGCGCTGACCCAGAGCCCGGGCGAGGGTGACCCGGAGCCCGGACGCCCGCTGAGCCGTCGCCGGCCTCGGAGCCCGCCCTCAGCCCCCCACCCGGTACTCGATCCGGATCGGCTGCGGGTAGCGGATCGGGCCCAGGGCCGTCTGGATCGAGGGCGTGGCCTCGAGCCGGATGCGGTGGGGCTCGCCCCCGCCCGCGGCCGCCAGCGCCAGGCCCACGAGCGGCTCGAGCTGCCGGTCGAAGAAGTCCAGCAGGTCCACCTTCACGGTCACCGGGACCGTGACCGGCCGGCCGGGCGGCAGCTCGTACTCCCGGTCCATGACCCCGCTCACCGTCTGCCGGTCGTCCAGGAAGAGCGTCCAGTCGAGCTTCACCAGCCGGGCCGTGACGTTGTCCTCCGGGTTCGACGCGCGGACCTGGAGCGTGGCCTCCAGCGGGAGGCGGCCCCGGGCGAGGGCCGCCGCCAGCCGCGCCGCGTCCAGGGCGCCCAGGTCCTCGTAGCTCGTCGCCGAATCGATGCGGATGCCCGCCAGGGTCCCCCCGCCGACCCCCGCCAGGGAGAAGTCCACGTCGCGGAGCGCCGCGACCTGGCGGAGGGTGGCGCATCCGGAGACGAGGAGGCACGCGCCGAGGACGGCGGCGAGCGCCGGCCTCCGGGCGGAGGCGAGCATCGTCCTCCGGATGGAGGTCGAGAGCCGGGACGGGCCGTTCCCTGGAATCACTGGGCCTCCGGAGCTGGTCTGCGCTGGTCGCCGCGGGAGGGGACCCCACATCATACGTGCATGACCGCGCGAGAGCACCGCATCGACCTGCGGGACGGGCTCGCACTCCGCGTCCAGGAGCGGGGGGCGGAGGTGGGCGGCCCGCCCGCGCTCCTCCTGCACGGCTTCACCGGCTCGGTGGAGGCGTGGGGCGAGCCGCTCCTCGACCGCCTCGCGGCCGACGGTCGGCGGGTGCTGGCGGTGGACCTCCCCGGCCACGGCCGGAGCGGCGTCCCGGCCGACCCGGCCCGCTGCGCCATGGAGGCGCAACTCGACGACCTCGAGGAGGCGCTCGACACGCTCGGCGTGGGGCGTGCCGCCTGGGTCGGCTACTCGATGGGGGCCCGCCTGGCCCTGGGGGCCGCGGTCCTGCGTCCCGGGCGCGTGGCCGCGCTGGTGCTGGAGAGCGGGTCCCCCGGGCTGGCCACGGAGCCGGAGCGCCGGAAGCGGAGGGAGGCCGACGAGGCGCTGGCGGCCCGGCTCGAGGCGGACGACCCGGACGCCCTGGCCCGCTTCGTGGACGACTGGATGGCGCTCCCCCTGTTCGAGACGCAGCGCCGGCTCCCGGCGGAGGTGCTCGCCCGCGAGCGCCGGCGCCGGCTCGGGAACGACCCCCTCGGCCTCGCGGCCAGCCTGCGGGTCTTCGGCACGGGCTCCCAGCCCTCGCTGTGGGACCGCCTGGACGAGGTGCGCGCCCCGACCCTCCTCCTCACCGGCGCGCTCGACGCAAAGTTCGAGGCCCTCGCCGACCGCATGGCCTCCCGCATCCCGCAGGCCGTCCGCGCCACGGTGCCGGGCGCCGGCCACGCGGTCCACCTGGAGAGGCCCGACGCCTGGGTCGAGCGGGTGACGGGGTTCCTGGCCGACCCGCCCCGAGCCTGACCGGCCCTTTTGCCGGCCCCGTTCCCGCGCTCTATCTTCCGCGCTCCCACGTCTCCAGAGCGGAGTCCGACATGAAGCAGCGCTACCTCTTCCTCGCGGCCCTCGGGTCGCTCCTGTGGGCCGCGGCCGCGGTTTCGCCCCTGGCCGCCCAACAGCTCCCGGGCTACACGCCGAAGGGATCCGCCGCCGAGCGCGCGCTCGAGGCGGACGCGGTGACCCGTCCGGACACGGCCGACGCGCGGAAGCACTCCCTCGCCCTGGGGAGCACGGTGCACGTGGCGGGCACCCCGGCGCAGGCCCGGACCCGCGACTACGTGATCGGCCGCATGAAGGCGTGGGGACTGCCCACGGAGGTGCGGACCTACAGCGTCTTCCTCCCGCACGCGACGGGCGTCCGGGTGTGGCGGGTCCGCCCCGACCCGGAGGAGCTCTCGCTCCGGGAGCCGGCGGTGCCCGGGGACTCGTTCAGCGGCGGCGACCAGTATCCCACGGTGAACGGCAGCAGCGCGGCGGGCGACGTGACCGCCCCCCTCGTCTACGTGAACTACGGGCTCATCGAGGACTACGCTCGGCTCGACTCGCTCGGCGTCTCGGTGGAGGGGAAGATCGCGGTGGCGCGCTACGGGCGCTCCTTCCGCGGGATCAAGGCGCGGGAGGCGGAGAAGCACGGCGCCGCGGCGCTCCTCCTGTACAGCGATCCGGAGGACGACGGGTACGTCCGCGGCGACGTCTACCCCGAGGGGCCGATGCGCCCCTCGTTCGGCGTGCAGCGCGGCAGCGTGGAGAACGTGGACGGCGACCCGACCACGCCCGGCTGGCCCAGCACGGAGGGCGCCGAGCGGGTGGACCCGGACTCCGTCATCCCCCACATCCCCGTGGTCCCGCTCTCCTACGGGAACGCCTCGAAGCTCCTGGAGGGCCTGCGCGGCACCGACATCCCGCAGGGGTGGCAGGGCGGGCTCCCCTTCCGCTACCACGTGGGGCCGGGCCCGGTCGTGGCGCGCGTCCAGGTCACGACGGACGCGGACACGAAGCCCTTCAAGGACATCTGGGACACGTTCGGGACCGTGCGCGGGAGCGAGTTCCCCGACCAGGTCGTCGTGATCGGCGGCCACCGGGACGCCTGGGGCCCGGGCACCGACGACAACGTGAGCGGATCGGTGAGCGTGATGGAGATCGCGCGGGCCATCGCCGAGCAGGTGAAGGCCGGGAAGCGGCCGAAGCGGACCATCGTGTTCGCCACGTGGGACGCCGAGGAGTGGGGCCTCGTGGGCTCCACCGAGTACGTCGAGGACGACTCGCTCCGGCTGAAGCGGGGCGGCGTGGCCTACCTGAACCAGGACATGATCGCCTCGGGCCCGCGCTTCGGGGGCGGCGGCTCACCCTCGCTGCGGGCCGTGCTCAGGTCCGCGGCCCGGGAGGTGCCCGCCCCCGACACCATGGGGAGCCTGTGGGACGCGTGGCGCGCGCAGGCCGACGTGGCCGAGGGCGAGAACCCGCGCATGGGCGCCCCGGGCGGCGGCTCCGACTACGCCGGGTTCTACAACCACCTGGGGATTCCCATCCTCGAGTGGGGCTTCGGCGGCGCCCAGGGCATCTACCACTCCGCCTACGACGACCCGGCGTGGATGCAGAGGTTCGGGGATCCGGGCTACCGCCATCACGTGGCCGCGGCCCGGCTCGGCGCGGCCGTGGCGCTCCGGCTCGCCAACGCCGACGTCCTCCCGTACGACTACGCCGAGTACGCCGGGACGATGCGCGGCTACCTGCCCGCGATCGACAGCGCGTTCGAGAAGCGGGGCTGGGACGACCTGGACACCGGCGCGCTCGCGGCGGCGATCGGCCGCATGGAGGATCGGGCGCGCTCGTTCGAGGCGGCCCGGGACACGGCGCTGGCGGGCTCCGCGCCCCCGAAGGCGACGCTGGAGCGCACGAACGCGGCGCTGCTCAGGGTGGAGCGGGCGCTCACCCGGCCCGAGGGGCTGGTCGGGCGGTCGTGGTTCCGGAACCTCATCTACGTGGCGGACGAGGACAACGGCTACGCCACCATGATCTTCCCGTCCGTGAAGGAGGCCGTCCGGGCGAACGCCCGGGAGCGGACGGCCGGCGAGCTGAGCGACCTGGCCGGCCGCTTCGACGACGCGACGGCGGCCCTGCGCGACGCGGAGGAGGCGCTGGGCGGAGGGGGCGGCTGAGGACCGCCCCTCAGCGCTCCCGGCCCGCCGCCATGCCGTGCCGGACCAGCCGTAGCGACTCGTCCACGAGGAGGCCCACGCCGGGCGCGTAGTACTTGTCCTCGCCGGCGTTCGGCTCCAGGGGCGTCGTCTCGTGCGTCCTCAGGCACCCGTGGAAGGTGCCCGCGGGCGTGTCCACCGTCTCGCTGGTCGAGACTACCCGGGCCCGGTCCATGGCCACGCCCGGGGCGACCTCCTGGTAGTAACCCTCGCCGACCTCCGGGCGGCCCGGCAGGAGTAGGCCCGCGTGCGCGCCGTCCCGACCGGCGCGCCACGCGCCCTCGTGCCCCACGACCTTCCCGTCCCGGTACACGTCCGTCGTCTCGCCGAAGTAGTAAGCGTCGCCCGTGGACGGGCACATCGCCTCGAAGTTGCGGGAGACCTCGGCCAGCGTGCCGCCGTGCCACTCGCGCTCCTCGACGACCCGGGTCGCCTGCCCGTCCACCACGGCCGTGTCCTCGAGCACGGTCACCCACAGGCGGACCTTCCGGCCGCCCTCCGTCCCCTCGAGGACGAGCCGGTAGCCGGGCTCGAGCACCGCGTAGCGGCTCTTCCCCGTGGTCCGGAGATCGCAGCTCGAGAGGTCGAAGCGGCGCCGGTAGCCCTCCTCGCGCTCCCCGGCTTCCTCCTGCTCGCCGGCCTCCGCGTGCTCGGCCTCTTCGCCGGCTTCGGCCTTCTCGCCGGGCTCGTTCTCCTCGCCGGCCTCGGACCCCTCCTTCTCCGCGGCGGCCTCACCGGCCTCGGCCGCGGCGCTCTCGTGCTGGAGCGCCACCACCTGGCCCGTCGAGGCGTCCACGAGGACCTCCTGGATCCCGGACCGGCCGGCCACCTCGAGGTCGAACGACCACACCCATCGGCCCTTCTCGTGCTCGTACTCGGCGCTCTGGATCCTTCCGCCGGGCACCTGCGAGCGCGCCACCTCGGCGGCGGAGTCCTTAGAGATCCGGGTCTGGGCACGGAGCGGAGCGACCGCGGCCAGGGCGCAGAGCAGCAGCAGCACCGTCCGGAGCGGGGGTCCGGCGTTCGGGATCCGCATCGTTCTCGCCTCCGTGCACGTGGGCGTGAGTAGGATCGGCGTAGCGTCTACAAGTGTAGACATGCTCGGAGGGCGACGCAAGCTCCGGACGTCGGGCCTGCTGCGGAGGCCAGAGGCTTGACGGACGAGCACGTCTATAGTATCAATTGCTCTGTATGAATGATACTACAGCGGATGGGCGCTCCCCGGCCTCGGGCCGCTTCCTCCTCCGCATCGAGCCGGACCTGCACCAGGCCCTGCGGGACGCGGCCGCCGGGGCCGGGCTGTCGCTCAACGAGTACTGCGCCCGCAAGCTGGCCGCTCCGGGCCGCGAGGTCGGCGGTCCCGCGTCCGCGGCCGTCTACGAGACCCTCGGGCGCTTCGGCGGAGACGTGATCGGCGTCGTGGCGTTCGGCTCGTGGGCGCGGGGCGAGGCGGCCGCCGGCTCCGACGTCGACCTGCTGCTGGTCGTGCGCCCCGACACCGAGGTCACGCGCGGCCTCTACCGGGTGTGGGACGAGGCGCCCGTGAGCTGGGAGGGCCACGCCGTGGAGCCCCATTTCGTGCACCTCCCCGAGCCGGGCTCCCGGATCACCGGCCTGTGGGCCGAGGTGGCCGTGGAGGGGGTCGTCCTCTTCGATCCCGGGTTCCGCGTCTCGCGCCGCCTGGCCACCCTGCGCCGGCGGGTGATGGAAGAGCGCCTGGTCCGCAGACGGGCGCACGGGCAGCCTTACTGGGTGGGAGCCTGACATGCAGAATCGCGAGCTGGCGTCCGATTACGTCCACCGCGCCGAGGTGCGGCTGAAGGCGCTCGACGTCCTGGCCGAGGCCGAGAGCTGGGCGGACGTGGTGAGGGAGTCCCAGGAGGTCGTGGAGCTCGCGCTCAAGGGGCTCCTCCGGGCCTGCGGCATCGACCCGCCGCGCATCCACGACGTCTCGGACGTGCTCGTCTCCGAGAGCGAGCGGCTGCCCGAGGAGGTCCGCGAGGAGCTCGACCGCCTCACCGAGGTCTCGCGCCAGCTCCGGCGCGACCGCGAGCTGGCGTTCTACGGGGCCGAGGACCTGACGCCGACCGGCTTCTACTCGAAGCGGGACGCCGAGCGCGCCCGCGAGGGGGCGCGCGACGTGGTGCGGGCGGTCCGACCGCACGTGGCCTGACCGGGCCCTCTCCGGCGGCGGCCGACGACGACCGGACCCTGCGCCGCGCCTTCCGAGCCCTGGGGCAGCCTCACCGCCCGACCATCGTCCGGGCGCTACTGGAGCGGACCCTCGAATGCTGCGCCGGCGACCGTGCCCACGACTGCTCGCTGGACCCGGCCAGCTGCAACGTGGGCGAGCTCGACGACCGGGTCTACGCCGCCCCGTCCACCGTCTCGCATCACCTCGAGGAGCTCGACGCCGCCGGGATCATAGAGCCGGCGCGGGGCTGGGATGGGGCGCGGCTCGTGGCGGCCGTCCGATGGCCGCGGGCGATCCGTGAGTCGGAGCGTCGCCCAGATGCCGCCAGATAGACTTCCAGGCGAGTAGAGCCGCGAAGTTCACTGCGAAGTGCACGATCCGGGACTTCTGCAGGCCCGATCCGTCCCGAGGCCGGGGACCGCCGGCATCGCACGTGTCTACCGCGATCGGATTGCCCCCCCAGGGGACATTTTTTAGATTTGGGTTTGTTGAACGGTGCGTGAACTTTCCGCCCGGAGTTCCCAATTTCGGCCTCGTCTCGTCCCCTCGCGCCCCGGGTCGTACCCATTCGGGTGGCGGGCGGCCTGATGCAGGCAGGGCGTCCCTCGCACGCTGCTCTCGCTTCGGCTGTGGTCCTGTGCGTCCTGGCGCTTCTTCCCGACCTCGCCTTCGGGCAGGAGAGTGTGCTGGTGAGTGGCCGCGTCGTGGATCCCGCTGGCGCTGGCATCCCGCACGCCTCGCTGCGGGTCCAGGGCACGCTCCTCGAGACGACGACGTCCGCGTCCGGTGCCTTCGTCGTCGAGCTCCCGTCCCTGCCGACGACCCTGCGCGTGTCGAGGCTCGGTTACCGGACCGAGGTCGTCCGCATGGATGCGTCGCGAGTCGGACGGAACGCGCCCGTCACGGTGGTTCTCCTCCCCGAGCCGCTCGTCCTCCAGGGGCTCAGCGTGACGGGGGCCCCCGATCGACCCTTCGGTCAGACCGTGTCGACCGAGATGGTCCGTCAGGTCCCGCCGCTCGCCGAGGGCGATGTCTTCCGCGGCATCGTGGCCCTGCCGGGCGTCACGCAACCGAACGACCTCACCGGACGGATACATCTGGCCGGCGGGCCGAGCGATGAGACGCTCGTACGGCTCGACGGCCATCCGCTCCAGGACCCGTTTCATCTGGTGGGTCTGCTGGGCGCGTTCAACGTGGCGGCGCTCGAGCGGGCGGACGTCCGCATGGCCCACCTCCCCATCTCGCACGGAGGCACGCTGAGCGGTGAAGTCGCCCTCCGCAGTCGAGCTTCCCACGGCGAGGCCGGCAGCGAGGTGGTGGCGAGCCTGCTGGACGCCAGCTACACGACGATCCGTCCCGAGCTTCCGGTCGGGCTGGATCTGCTGGCTTCTGGCCGCGTGAGCTACGCCAACCGGGTGGTTCCCGTCTTCGCGCCCGATGGTCCGCGACGAGCTGCCGCGCTCCGGGATCGACGCCGGCTTCGGCGTGTTCGGAGCGGCGATCCGGGCCCTGCCGCCCCTGAGCAGCGGCGCTTCCATCGCAGCGGACGATCCCATCGGCTCGAAACCGCCGGGCGAAGGCGGGTGAGAGACGGTCCGATACTCGACCAGGAGAACACGCCATGAGACGGATGCTCGACCTCGGACGCCGCACGCTGCTCCTCGGGGCCGACGGGGAGGCCGTGGGCAGTTACGCGCCGATGAAGGCCCGGGCTTCGTTGCCACTGGATACGACCTGTCCGAACTGTGACACGGCGATACCGTGGGACGGTAGCCAGCACCTTGCGGGAATCTACCTCACCGACTCGCACATTCCCGACTTGGGAGAGTCATGGCCGAACGGAAACCCGGAAGAGGATGATTTTCCCGGATACCTCGGTATCGCCAGAGCTCTATTCGATGCCATCCACGGTCTATTCCACAATGACGATGACCCCGTCGGCGTGTTAGTCAAGGTGGGCACGTGCACAGACTCGACTGGCGTCGGGCATGAGTGGACGATTTCGTACTTGGGAGAAACCAATGGTTGTGCTGATCTATACCTCAACGAATGAATGAGTGGGGACCGGACCGTGACTACTCGAAATCGAATCCGGGACCGGCGTAGGGGACTGTCGAGCGTCGTCCTGCACTCCGCGACGGTCCGAAGGGTGACCGTCCTGGTGTCCGCACTACTTCTCGGCATAGTACCTCCTGTGCGTGGCCAGGACGTCACCCCTGGAGGTTTTCGTGGCGGGATTTCGGCGGGAAACGCGTTCTTCCTCAGTGATGTCGACCTCAACCTCGACCAGATCGCGCCCAGCCTGCAGGGATATCGGGAACACTCAGGGTTCGACGGCTCCCCCACCGTAGGGCTCGATATCGGTTACGGGCTGGGGTCGAGGTTGGAGCTTCATGCCTTCGGTCGGCTGGTGCCCACGACATTTCGGATTCAGGTCGACAACCTGTCCGTAAATCTCGATGAGACTCTTTACTGGCTGGGAGCCGAAGGACTCTTGTTCCTCGGTCCGCCGGGAGGAGCGGATCCCTTCATTGTCGCCGGCGGCGGCATCTCGGCCGAAGATCGCCTGAGCGGCGGCGACAACTATCTCGATCCCCTCTTCGAGGGCGGCGGCGGCGTCAGGTTCCCGCTGAGCGACCGACTGGACCTCCGGGTGACGGCACGCGACTACGTCATTCCGTTCAACAGGTACGAGGACCCGGCGCTCGGTATAGAGACCAGCTGGCAGCACGTCCTCGGGCTCACGATCGGCACGACTTATGGACTCTGAGATCCGGGTGCGCTGGAGCCCGGCCGGCGTCCTTTCCCTGGTCAGCATGCCGCTCTTGCTCGCCGGCGTCACGGCGGCCTGCAGCGGTCTGCACAACAGGGGCGAGGAGCTGAAGGCCTGCCGGGCCGCCGGCGCTCCCTGCTCGGTGGATGCCGAATGCTGCTCGGGCCGGTGCCGGACGGTCGAGGGGACCCATCAGGTCCGCGCCTGCACCTTCACCTTCGAGTCCCGGCGCCTCCAGGGCGAGATTCGGTTCGCGGGAGCCAGAGGCGACGGCTCGACGAGCCCGATTGTCTCCGGCGGTCTCGCATCAATGCGCGAAGACCGGCGCGGGCCGGCGGACGATGGATTCCGCTTCTGCTCTCTGCCCCCGGTTTCGGAGAACTTGTCCAGCCTGCCGGGCTTTCACCCGTCCAGGCAAGGAGAGGACGCGGGTCATCTTTGACCTCGGGGGCAGATCCCGGATCGTGCCCGGGCGTGTACTGTGCGGTCGTCGCGCTCCGCTGTTGTCCGGACCGCCTCCGACCCGTCAACTCATCGCCCAAACGCCAGAAGTCCCCGCGGCGGCGGGGGCTTCGTCCGGCTCATGATTCATGCGCCCGGGAAGATGCGTCGCGAAGCGCTCCGGAGGAGCACTCCGGGCCTCCTGATCCGTAGCCAGTGAGGAACCCAGGGCCATGGCCCAACCTCCACTGTATACGGTACGTCGGAAACGGCGCCGGCCCAGAATGTACAGGATCCTGGGCCTATCCAGCCAGCAGCGTACCCCATGGGGGATGTCGACATCGGGGACGAGCGCAGCCCGATCCGGACTCGAGGTGCCCCTCCCGGGCCTGTTCCCTCCGCCTGCTACGACGCCCGCTTCTGTATCGCCTTCTCGAGAAGCGGTCCGAGTCCAGGGACGTCCTCGGCCGCCGTCTTCCACACGACGTCGAGATCGACGACGAAGTAGTCGTGGATCAGCTTGTGGCGCATCCCGGTGATCTGGCGCCACGGGATCTCGTCGTTGGCCGCTCTCGTCGACGGCGAGATGCGCCCTGCCGCCTCGCCGATGAGCTCGAGCTGGCGAATGACCGCATCCTGCTTCTCCAGGTCGTCGAGGAACTCTTGGAGCCGTACGTCTTTCAGATAGGACTCGACGCGCCGGACCGCGTCGAGCATGTGTCGCAGGAAGGGGAGATCACCTTTCATCGAAGAGAACGGACGTGGTCGCCAGGATCTCGTCCTTCAGGTAGGGGCTGATCCCGTTCTCCGTCAGCAGGTCGACGGGCCGTCCGAACAGCTCCGAAAGCCGATCTTCGAGGTCTACGAGCTCAAAGTATCCCTTGCTCTGGCGAAAGTCCGCGATCAGATCCACATCCGAGCCGGGGCGCTCTTCTCCCCTGGCCGCCGAGCCGAAGACTCTCAGCCGCTCGACGTCAAACTTTCGGCAGAGCTCCGCGAGACGATCACGATCGAACTGAACCATGGGGAGAATGTGCTCCCGAGAGGCTGGCTGGGCAATCCGGGGGCGGCCGTGCGCCGAGCCTGCCCTCGCAGTCCTCAATCAAACGCAACAACCCCCCGCCGCGGCGGGGGCTTCGACTGGCTAGTGAACCATGCGCCCGGGAAGATTCGAACTCCCAGCCTCCTGATCCGTAGGCTGTGGCTCCCGCAGGCGCCTCGCGCAAATCCCGCAAGACAGGGGCACTTTGGGTCGCATGAGCCGCAGATCCTGCCATCCGAAGCAGCTTCTGCGGAGGCCACGTACCCCGCACATACCCCGCGCTTTCGAGGTGGTACGTTCATCATTTCGGTAGCACAGGCCCGTCGGATCCGCAAGGATTTGACATGGAGCGCAAGGCTCTGGCGAATACGCACGAGTTGCACGCCTCCGCGCCGATGGCTAGCTTCGGCCTCGGTGCAGTCCCGCGCCATTCGTGGCATCATGGGAGAGGCATTGTGAAATCGACGCTTTACCTCAACACAAAGCCTCTCGTCGAGTTCAACTCTCATCCGGTGGAGGAGTAGCCGAAACTCTCCAGCGAAGATCCCACCCGAGAGGAGGAAGGCACATGCTTGCCACCCAGGAGCTCATGGCCGACGCGGTTCACCACTCTGACCCAGACCTCTCCTTCCAAGCGTCTCGCGCCGCCGTTGAACTCGACAACCTCCTCAACGACGAGCAGACGGACTTGACCGTTGTGCGTGATCTCGCCACGGCACTTGTTCGATCGGTGAGTGAGGGAGGAACAGGCTCCGAAGGTCGCCGCATGCTCATGGATCCGTCGGAGGCGAATGTCTTCAGCCAAGCCTTTGCTTCCACTGGATCAAGAAGCGTTCTGACGCTTCAAGAACTGGTTGACAGTGTGCGTTGGGTTGCGGAAGCGTTGAGCAAGGCATCATCGGACGGGACTTCCGGAATTCGGGCTCTTAGGGACTTCTGCCTTGCATTATCGCGAAGTGCGCGAGCGCAGTTCGCAGCGTCTCTTGAAGAAGACCGGCCTGGCCACCCGTACCGACGCTGACGGCCTGGGACAACGCTAGCCCGCCTGGCCAGCCATGCCGCTGCTTGAGGATACCCAACGGAAGCTCGCGGCCTTCCAGGCAAAGGTACGAGACGTTGCGTCCACAACCTTTCCCTACCCGGAAGCCGAGGCAGCGCTAAGGGTCATCGAGGACAAGGTTCAGGAGCGACTGGATAGTCTTACCCGACTCTCGGGGAGCTCATCAAGAGAAACGGTAGTTGAGTCCTGCCGAACGGCAGTCCAGATCATACCCATCTACTTGCCGATCGTCGGATTCTGCCTTCGGTCTAAGAACATCAACAATCCCCTCGAAGCCTACTGGCCGCTACTCCGCCTCTCCCGTCAGCTTGCTGGTGAGGGCTGTCAGCTCATTCTCTCGTCGGAATGGCAGTTCTCGCCGTACACGTACCTCCAGGTCCCATATCTTACCGACTACGTCCTTATCGGGCTTCCAGCCTCCGAGTCGTCGAACGCGCTTCTGCTTCCCCTTGCTGGCCATGAACTGGGACACACGCTCTGGGCGAAGGAGAAGTGCTCCAACACTTATCGCCCACATGTCTATGCGAAGGTGATAGACCTCTTCTTGGCCAGATGGGACGATTTCCAACAGTACGAGACGTCTCTCAAGGAGGAGGAGTTCGAGGGCTCGCTGCTGGGGCTAAAGTACTACCAAGCACCCATCGACTGGGCCTTGCGGCAGTTGGAAGAGGTGTTCTGCGACGTAATCGGGCTTCGTCTCTTCGGCGCTGCGTACCTGCACGCATTCGCCTACTTCCTCGCGCCAGGGGATCCTGCGGCTCGCAGCCGCCACTACCCTCACCTCGCCCAGCGGGCCCAGTATCTCGCACTCGCAGCTGCAAAGTTCAAGGTTTCTCTGCCTACCTCCTTCGTTGATCAGTTCGAGGAAGAAAACGCCGGGAACCAGGGTCTCGATTCCTTTCAGATCGCGATCGCAGACGAGGCGTGCAGCCAGCTCGTGGCCGACGTCATTGCGCAGGTCAACCGGCTCGGCGAGGACCGGAGTCTACCCGACCCTTCCGGAGAAGAGGTTGAGACGGTGGTTGAAAACTTCCGTCTTCTGGTGCCCGCCCGATCTCCGACCAGTGCCAGCCAAGTACTCAACGCCGGCTGGAAGGCGCATGCTCGCACGGATCTCTGGAGTGAATATGAGCAGATACAGGACGATCGAGACCGCGTGCTCAACGAGCTCATCCTGAAGTCGCTCGAGGCGCTCGAGGTCTCGGCCCGAAGGGACGGATAGGGTGCTTCTGTCATCGAAGAGGATCGCCGAACTGCTTGACGATACGACTTCGGACGATCCGCTCGTAATCACACCGGGGCCGCGAACCGAAGACCTTCGCGACAAGGGCGCAGCCTCTATCGACCTCCGGCTGGGTAGCTGGTTCGTGAAGCCGAGGCCACGTCGCCTAAGCACGCTCGATGTCCAAAGCGACGTGGGACAACCCGTCTCAGACTACACACAAGACTCAAGGATCACCAAGACATACTTCGTGCCGCTCGGGGAGTACTACGTTCTCCATCCCCGTAGCTTCGTTTTGGCCAGCACGCTGGAGTGGATACGGCTACCGTCGGGGATAGCCGGTTACGTCATCGGAAGATCCTCATGGGGACGGAGAGGCTTGGTGATCGCGACAGCGACAGGAGTCCATCCCCGCTTCTCGGGCTGCCTTACCCTTGAACTGACCAACTTGGGCGAGATCCCTATTCAGATACGTCCCGGACTCCGCATTTGTCAGATCTTCCTTCATGAGGTGAGCACGTCGTCGAAACGTCCAGAGGAGAGTCGTTTTGTCGGATATCGCACGCCGGTCCTGGGTAGAATCGAGCCCGACAAGACCGCGCGTTCGCTCTGGACAAACCCATAGGGGGACTCGGCGACAGATTGGTAACCTCCACTGCGGCCGTCCGCCGGCATCCACGCGGTTGCGGGGCGCAACGCAGCGCCATGTTCGTGTTCGTCGACTCCCGCCCCGTTGTCTCACCTTCCGATTCATGAAGGTCGCGGATGCTGCCCAACGGCAGCCAGCATCATCTGCGGGCCGCAATGCCTGATCGCCACCTCAACCTCTTCTACCCCTACGGCGACGCAGCTCGGTGGGAGGACAACTTCACCCGAGCCTTCCTGATCGCCCTCCAGAGCCTGGCCCCGGTTCATTTCCTCCTCTTCGTCCGCGACATGCTCCTGGACTCACGGCATCAAGAGCTGCGTGACAAGATTGACCTGCGAGCCGCAGCCGAGCCAGTTCTCGACCTTCAGGTGTCTGGCTCTTCACGGGAGGGAGATCCACCCCTGACGTCCGAGAATGGCGTCCTCGTGACGATCGACGCGACCGCCGCAGAGGAACTCGCTCTTCAACGAGGGGACCCGGGCGGGGGGTCCCGAGTCGACGCCTTGGTCGCTATTCCCGACGCCGACCTTACCGCCGTGATCGAGGTGAAGCTCGGCGACAACCAGTCCGTCGATCAGCTGGCTCGGCACCATAGGGCGTTCTTTGATACAGAGGAGTCGCGTCCCGAGGACGTACATGTGGCCATCCGCTGGCAGGATGTCGTTGAGTATCTGGACAGCCTCCACAGACAGAGCGTCAGCAACCTTGAGCAATACGTGCTCGGTGAGTTTGTGGACTTCGCTGACGAGATGGGCCTGGCGCCCTTCGCCGGTCTGTCAGAGCGAGACTTCCGGGAACCGCGCCCTCGGAACCTCCGAAAGCTTCTGCGGCTCTTGGTCGTACGCTTCGGACCTGAACTCGCTTTGGCTCCCGACCGATCTTCGTCTCATCGACTGGACTTCACAGGCATTTCGGAGAACGTATGGATCGACTATCCGCCAACTCCTAGTTCGACGCTTCGGATCAGCGTGGTAGCCGGAGTTGATGGGATCTGGCATGCCCGCCGTTTCAAGGCTGCGCTCGCTAGCCACGCGTGCGCCTTTAGGGAAGTCGGCACTACTCTGTTGCGGAGCATACAGCACTGCTTGGACGAACCCTCCGTTGCGTGGCGTCCCAAGACCCGCCTCTTTGCCAGCCGTGGCCTACAGAGCTTTCCACCCGCATCGCGCTTCTACACGCATCCTGACGAGTTCGACACGTTCGTCAACCGCATGCTCGACGACCGCTATAACCCGTGCGCCTGGATCGCACGCAGAGAAGCCGAGGAGCGTCTCGGCGAAGAACTCGAGGGACGCGAGCTCCCTCGCGACGCACACGGGGTCTACCCGCCGTGGGAGGGCAAGGAGCAAATCTTGATGAACAGCTTCTTCCACCTTGAGATCCTCGTGCCAAGCTCCCAGGTCGTAGGCCTCGGTCGTGAGGAGACTGTTCAGCTTCTGGCCACTCTACTGTCTTCGCTTCGCGAAGCCGCTAGGACGCTCAACGAACTGAAGCATGCGCCGACATGACGCTCCCCGCTCACAAACGTGGTCGAGGCCGAGTACGCTGTTGCGTGGTGAATCTTGGCTGACACAAAGGGCGGCACCGTTGGTCTTCTACTTCTAACCCGGGCGGGACAAGCAGAAGAAGTTCCGCCAGCCACCCTCGTCCGGAACCGAAGCCACGGATGCCGTTCCGGCAAGGGAGGCTGTATTCTCCCCGCAACCACCCGTCCGGATACGAACTGGAGGGAACGTGCTTATCGAGACCGCCTTCTTCACCCTCACAGAGCTTCTGACCAGCGGGACTGCCCAAGCCGCCATCAGCGAGGAGTCTGTGCGCCACCATATGGCGGTCGCCGTTCAGATGGCCCTGGCTTCACGAAGCATCGACCGCCCATACGACCACGTAAGAACCGAGAAACCCTATGACCTTCAGGCGCCCGGACCATACCAGCTGAAGGCAGATCTCCATCTCGACGTCAGGGGGGCTCTGGATGTCAGCAGGCTCCACAGCTACGGCGAACGGGAGCAGAGTTGGCTTGAGATCAAGGCGCTGTTCAAGCGCGGCCGAAGCAGCTCGTATCCCAGAACCCAGACGGCAGGCAAGCTTGTTCGGGACCTCTTGCGCATTTGCTGCCTACCTGCCTATTCCGGCGAAGTCGACCACCCGTTCCGGGCCAAGCCGTCCGCACCGTCGGGCGGTGTAAGGGGCGCCGGGTGAGCGATCAGTCGGAGTCGGTGGAAGTGGCCTCCCGCGTGGAGTCGTAGTGCCGGCGCATGGACCCTCCCTTGAGGGTGATGCGGTGAGCGTTGTGGAGGATCCGGTCGAGGATCGCGTCCCCGAAAGTGGGGTCGCCGACGAGCTCGTGCCAGTGGTCGACGGGGACCTGGCTGGTGACCAGGGTGGCGCGCCGTGCATAGCGATCATCGAGGACCTCGAGGAGGTCGTGGCGGCCGGCGTCGTCGAGCGGGGTGAGGCCCCAGTCGTCGAGGATGAGCAGGTGGAAGCGGGCCAGCCGCTGGAGAAGGCGGGCATAGGAGCCGTCGCCGCGCGCGAGCCTGAGGTCGCCCAGGAGGCGCGAGAGGCGGTAGTAGCGGACCGAGAGGCCCAGCCGGCAGGCCTGATGGCCCAGGGCGCAGGCCAGATAGGACTTGCCCGAGCCGGTAGCGCCGGTCACCAGCAGGCTCTGGCCCCGGCGGATCCACTCGCCGTCGGTCAGCCGCAGGACCAGGGAGCGGTCCAGGCCGCGACTCCTGCGGAAGTCGAGGTCCTCGAAACTCGCCTCGAGGTGGAGGCGGGCCTGGCCGAGGAGGCGCTGGTAGCGGCGGTTGGCCCGGTCGGTCTTCTCGCGCTCGAGGAGCAGGGCGAGCCGGTCGTGGAAGTCGAGCTCCTCGAGGTTCGGCAGGCCAGCCTGCTCCTCGAGGGCCTGGGCCATGCCGGGCAGGCGGAGTTCGTGGAGCAGGTCGAGGGTGGGTTGCTGGAGCATGCGTCAGTCTCCTCTCAGCTGGGGTGGTGTGCGGTAGTAGTCCGGTCCGCGCAGATGGGCGTGCTGGCCGGGCAGACGAAGCGGCAGCTCGGGCTCGAGCGGCAGGCGGTCGACGCCCGAGCGGAGGATGGACTGGACCGACCGGTAGCTCAGGCTCCCGATCTCCAGCGCCCGGCGGCAGGCGGCCTCCACCCGGTCGGCCGGATAGCTGCGGGCGAGCTTCATGAGGCCCAAGCAGCTGCGGTAGCCCTGCTCGGGATGGGGCCGGCTGGCGAGCAGGCGCTCGACGAAGCGGGCCGTCTCGGGCCCCACCTCGCCTCCCCAGGCGATGAGGCGCGAGGGCGACCACTCGAGGTGGGCCCGGTGGGCGGCGGGCATGTGGGCCGGGTCGGTCGTGTAGCCGCCCGGCCGGTGGCTGCGCACGTGGAGGGCGACGCGCCGGCCCCGGCAGAAGACCTCGACCATGGTGGCGGTCATCCGCACCTCCACCTGCTGGCGGGCCAGCTGGTAGGGCACGCTGTAGAAGTGCTTGCGGACCTGGATGTGGTAGTCGATGCTCACCCGCGCCTGCCGCCACTCGGCGTAGGCGTAGGGCGCCGCGGGCAGGGGACCGAGGGCCGGCCGGTCGAGCGCCTCGAAGAGGCTGCGGCGGCTCCCTTCGATCTTCTGGAAGGGACGGTCGTTGAGGGCGGCGAGCCGAGGAGCGAGTCCCGAGCGGGCCTCGGCCAGCGAGAAGAAGGTGTGGTGGCGAAGCGGGGCGAGGACCCGGCGCTCGACCGCCAGCACGGCCGCCTCCACCTTGGCCTTGTCCCGCGGGGCGTGGGGGCGGGCCGGAATCACCGTGATCCCGTAGTGGACGGCCAGCTCCCGGTAGGTCGGATTGAGGTCGGGCTCGTAGCGGCTCGCCCGCCCCACTCCGCTTTTCTCGTTGTCGGGGACGATGACCTCGGGCACGCCGCCGAAGAAGGCGAGCATGCGCACGTGCGAGCCGATCCAGTCGGGCAGCGACCGGCTCCAGGTCAGGTCCACGAAGGTGTAGTTGGACGCCCCCAGCACGCCGACGAAGACGACGGCCTCGCGCACCTCGCCCGTGTCCGAGTCGACGATCTCCACCGTGGGCCCGGCGTAGTCCACGAAGCACTTCTCGCCCGCCCGGTAGGACTGGCGCAGGACCACGTCGAGCCCCTCGCGCCAGCGGCGGTAAAGATCGCAGAACTGGCTGTAGCCGTAGCCCTCCGGGTGCGCCTCCCGGTATTCGAGCCACAGGAGCTGGAGCGTCACGCCCTTGTGGCTCGCCAGCTCCCGGCGCACCGCCTCCCAGTCGGGCAGCGGCCGCTCCGTCCCCCGGGGCGGCGGCCCGGGATACAGCCTCGCCTCCAGCGCGGCGTCGCCCAGCTCCGGCGCCAGCGGCCACGCCAGGCCCGCCCGCTCCGCGCGGCTCACGTACTCGCTCACCGTGCTGTGGGCCAGCCCGACGCTGCGGGCGATCTGCCGGTAACTCAGCCCCCGCTCGAACTTGAGCCGGAGGACTTCTCGAAGCTTGCGCATGGACACCCTCGGCTGGACCACCGCTCCCCTCCCCGGTCATGGAAACCGAAAAGGGGGCAAGCGACGGCCCCGGTCACAGGTTGTCCAGCGCCCCTCCTCCCGTGGACGGCATCTGCCGGAATGGCCGGACGGCTTCCCCCGGAACGGGTGGACGCCTGGCTCCGGATTCGGTGGACGACTTGCCCCGGAACGGGTGGACGGCTTCAGCCGGAATCAGCACTACCGGAGGAACTGCCTGGCACGTCGCCCACAGCACATGTTCATGGCAGGTACTTCCTCCTCATAGCTGACGCCGAGGCTGATGGCTTCTTGCCGTTCACGCGCCAAGGAGGCAAGTCGCGCAGGTGGCTCCAGGCACTACTCGCCGACGGGCAGTCGACCATTGAAATCAGCCTCGACGAAGAGCCCCTGTCATCGTCGGGCGAAAGTGTCCCACATCGGTCGGGTGAAAATGTCCCACCGGGCGGGTGACCCAGCCTCACGGGGTCGGCGCCTCCTTTCGGCGGGTGCGGCGCGGCTTGGCGGCCGGGGCCTGGGGCTCCTCGTGAGGGTGGAGGGCCTGCCAGAGCTCGGTGTGCTGACGCATGCGGTAGCTGTTGCCCCGGATGTTGACGACGTGGCAGTGGTGGAGCAGCCGGTCGATCAGGGCGGCGGCCATGAGCTCGTCGCCGAAGACGTCGCCCCACTCCTCGAAGCCCTTGTTGGAGGTGAGCACGGTGGAGACGTGCTCGTAGCGCCGGCTCATGAGCTGGAAGAAGAGCATGGCGCCGGTACGGGTGACGGGCAGGTAGCCGATCTCGTCGACGACCAGGAGCGAGGGGTGGGTGAGGACCTTGAGCCGCTGGGTGAGCCGGCCGGCCGCCTGGGCCTCCTCGAGGGAGGTGATGAGGTCGGCCAGGGTGCCGTAGTAGACGCGCCGGCCGCTCTGGGCGGCCGCGATGGCCAGGCTGATGGCCAGGTGGGTCTTCCCGACGCCCGGGGGCCCCAGGAAGATCACGTTTTCCCGACGCTCGAGGAAGCCGAGCTCGTGGAGGCTCTCGATCTGCTCGCGCTGGATCGAGGGCTGGAAGCTGAAGTCGAAATCGGCCAGGGTCTTCACGGCCGGCAGCCGGGAGCTGCGCATGGCGGCCTGGAGACGTCGGGCATTGCGGAGGTGGATCTGGGCGCCGAGCAGGGCCTCGATGGCCTCGGGCGCGGTGATCTTGCCGCCGTCGACCCCGGCCAGGATGGGATCGACGGCCTCGAGGGCGCCGGGGAGCTTGAGGTCGGCCAGCTGGGCGCGGATGCGGTCCCTGCGCGAGGGGGCGGCGATCTTCACGGCGCACCTCCTGCGATCCGGGCGTACGTGGCCAGCGGCCGGCGCTCGACCGGGATGCGGGGCAGCGGCACGCCGCCGCTCCGCCCGGGCTCGGGCCGCTCCAGCGGCACGACGAGCGAGCGGTACGGCCTCGGAGCCAGGGGCCCGAGCGCCGCGCGCTCCTCGCGCTCGAAGCGGTCGAGGGGCCGCTCCCGGGTGGTGCCGTGATCGCGCACGTTGGCCACGCGCTCCAGCCAGCGCAGGACCCGGGCATTGAGGTCGGCGTCGCCCGCGAAGCTCCGCCCGTAAAGGAAGTTCTCCCGGACGTAGCGGATGGGCCGCTCGACCTTCCCCTTGGTCTTCGCCCGGTAGGGCCGGCAGACCCGCGCCCGGAAGCCCCAGTGGGCACAGAAGCGCAGGAACTCGGCGTTCTCGATCAGCCGGCCGCCCTCGGCTCTGAGGTCCCGGGTCAGGACGCTCCGCATCTGGTCGAAGAGGAGCTCGCGGGGCACGCCGCCGAAGAAGCCGAAGGCGGCCTCCAGACCCGTAAACAGGGTCCGCATATCCTGGCGCGGATAGAACTGGAGCCACAGAAGGCGCGAGTAGCCCAGCGTGACCACCAGCCCGTAGCGCACGCCCCAGGGCATCCGCACGTGGGCGAAATCGACCTGCGCCTACTCGCCCGGCCCCGTCTCGAAGCGCACCACCGGCTCGGCCGGCGGCTGGGGCCTCATCTCCCGCACGTAGAGCTTGAGCTGGGTGAGCCCGCCCGGGTAGCCGGCCGCCCGGATCTCCTCGAGGAGCCGGACCGCCGAGAGCTCGGGAAACGCTTCGAGCCGGGCCCGCACGTACGCCTTGTAGGGGTCGAGCTTGACCGGCGTCTTCGGGCGCGGCTTGTAGCGGACGAAGCCCGCCTCGACGTCACGGTCCAGCTGGCCGCTCTTCACCCAGCGGCCCACCGTCTTGCGGCTGATGCCCAGACGGCGCGCGATCTCGGCCTTCGAAAGCCCCTCTTCCAGGTAGTGTTTCAGCAGCACGCGGCTATCCCATCCAATCACGGGCACCTCCTCCCCCAGGGTGGAGGCGCCAAGATAGAAGCTGCGTCTCAGCCGGGCTCGGCCCGGCCCGAGACCTCCTCGAGCTTCACCAGGTGGGACATTTCAGCCGACGATTCTGGGACATTTTCAGCCGACGATAACAGCCCCCAACCCTTCGGCGAAACGTAGGGCCTGACTTCGAGAATACGCGTCTGGAGTTGGGGGCCGACACCTACACATGGACATTTTCTCCGCGCGGAGAACCCATGCCGCCTCAACCCTTCTGGGGGTATCTGATCCGAATCGATGCCTTCACCGTAGATTTTCCAAAGTTTGCTGTGTCCTATGACGACAGGGCGCGCGGACACTGGACCGCCGAGCAGGTTGACACTTACAAGAAGGCAGGGAGTGAGATAGCATCGCTCCTTGGCGCAAGCTCGGGCGATAGCTGACGCCTCCGGTGTTCCGCAGACACTGATAAGTTGTGTTGAAGGAACCGGCCCTTCCCGTGCCATATTCCCCACCGCCGAATCACGCCGGCGATTCCGGGAGGGGCCGACGAGCTGTCCGCGGTGGCTACCTGCTCGTTCAGCCGTTGAACTCCTCTCCTGCTCTCGACCGGGCGGGGCGAGCAAAGTTCAACTGCTGAACGGCGGCTCAGGCCCACTCGTCCAAAGCGTACTCTGACACCCCGGGAGATGAGCAGGCTGCGCCTCCTCCATGACCCCATTGCGCCCGAACGAGGGCGTCCTGCCAGCTTGGCGCAACCAGGAAGACGGGCCCGTAGAAACTCGAGCGGAGCCTCGCACCTCAGCCACTCTTGTTCGGCACATATTCGGTCTGGAATGGCGGGGCGCAGGAGGGGGATGTCCTAATAAGGCTGTGTGTCTCTTGTCTTTATCAGACCACCGGCAGGCCGCCCGGGCTCCGAGGCTCCGCGGGACTGCCGCTTGGGGTGCGAGGCTCCGCACGAGTTTCGTGCTTCTTCAGGTTTCGCCGCGTGTGGACAAGTGGCGCAACCTTGAGAGAGCCTACATTTTTCTGATGTAGCTTGATCCTTCAACCTTGCAGTTGACCCGCCGGTCTCGACTCCAGCAGGTGGGAACTGTCTTGCCTCCGCGATCTACCGTCTGGCCTCTCGAGCCCCACACCGCAGCCAAGCACGCCATCCTGCGCGAGTACCTGAAGGCGTGGCTCCCGATCATGAGCTACCGCAACGAGCGGATCGTGTACCTCGACGGGTTTGCGGGGCCCGGCGAGTATGTCGGAGGTGAGCCGGGGTCACCTGTCGTCGCGCTCGACACCGCGATCCAACACACGGCCGACCTAGACAGCGAGCTTGTATTCGTCTTCATGGAGGCCGACGAGAAGCGGTGCCTTCACCTCGGAGAGAAGCTCAAGGCCTATGCCGAGTTGCCGGATAACTATGTGATACGGGGCCCGCTCCAGGGCACGTTCGACGAACAGATGAGTGACCTCCTGGGCTATCTCGAGAGTCAGGGAGTGGCCCTCGCTCCCACCTTCGCCCTGGTGGATCCCTTCGGCGTCTCCGACACTCCGATTTCGGTTATCAAGAGGATCATGAGGAGCCCGAAGTGTGAGGTTCTCATCACGTTCATGTACCAGTGGGTCAACCGATTTGTGGAGGGCACGGGTGACACCTTTCCCGAACACGTAGACGAACTATTCGGTACGGACGAGTGGCGACAGGTTGCGGGTAAGAGCACCCCTGACGAGCGCAGACGATTCCTCCGGGATCTCTACAAGCGTCAGCTACGCCGAGAGGCCGGCATCGAGTACGTCCATACCTTCGAGATGCGCGACAAGAACAACCAGACGGAGTACTTCCTCTTCTTCGGAACGAACCACATTAGAGGGCTCGAGAAGATGAAGGAGGCCATGTGGAAAGTGGACCCTGGTCAGGGCAACCGGTTTTCCGACTTCACCTATTCCGAAGAGCCGGTGCTGCTTGACGCCACCCCGCAGTTCGACAAGCTCCGCCGGATGATCCTTGAGTGGGGCGCGGGCTCAGAGTGGACCGTCGAGGACGTCGAGCGCTTCGTGCTCCTGGAAACCCCGTTCGCGAAGTCGCACTACAATCGTCGGGTCCTTCAGCCGCTCGAACGTGAGAGCGTCATTCGGGTGGTCAGCTCCCCCCGTAGGGGGAGCCGCGGCTTTCCGCCCGGTACCGTGATCCGGTTCCCTCCGCCCGGGAGCTAAGCCGGCACAGCCTCCGGCATCTCGCTCCACTCCCGCCCGTCGAGGAGCCGGCCATTCGCTTTGGGGGTTAGCCCGCCCCACTGCTTGAAGAAGAAGGCCACACCCGCCGCCTGGCACTCATCCCGAAGCGAGATCACCCACCTCTTGTCCATGTCCCGTCGGACTGGCCCGCTCTCCCCACCGACGATCACCCAATGAACCCCATCCTCGAAACCCGATCCGGAGAGCTTTAGAGCTCCGATCAGTGGCTCGCAGCTCAAGAAGCGGACTGCTGCCGGAACCTGTAGGAGGTGCCGAATGCGGTAGGAGACGTCCTGGCGCTCTACCGACGTCCCGATCCAGATATGCGACGGCAATAAACCGTCCTCGAACATGGCGGCATTGCGTTCGACGAAGCGTGCCGCCCGGGCCGGGCGCTTGGTCAGGATCTGGTAGACGTGCCGATCCACGTCGAGCATGACCTCGAAGCACTCGCGAAGGAAGTGCTCCGGGACATCCTTGTGAAAGAGGTCGGACATGGAGTTCACGAATACCAGACGGGCCTCGGCCCAGCGGCGAGGCTCCTCCAGCCTCTCGGGCCAGAGCCGAACGGCAAACGGGTCGTTCCGGTTCTCCTGCGTCGCGACTACGGGCAGCCTCCGCGTATAGGTATCGGCAAGGAGGCGGTGCGCCAGGTTCTCCGCATAGCAGTGGTCGCAGCCCGCCGACACCTTCGTACAGCCCGTCGTAGGGTTCCAGGTGGCGTCCGTCCACTCGATACCCGTTCGAGTTCCCACGGCCAACCTCCCTCGTGTTGTGCTTGCCAGTTGTTCGCTGGCCCCGTACCGAAGATAACCCGAAGATTGTGCTACAGGCCTACAGCAGTCAAAGGCTATGTGGTAGAGAGCCGCCGGTACAGGCAGTGAGCTCGAGGCGGGCCGCCGGTTGGGCCGGGCCCGACCGGCATAGAGTTGGCTCCAGTAGGGCCTTCCTGCCGGTCTTTCACCACCGTAGGCATGCGCGCGCCCCCGGACGACTTCCCCTGCGAGCCAGGAGAACCTGGCACGTCCGCGTGGCCTCCCGGGATCGCAAGGCTACGGAACCTGTATCGATCGGTTGCGGCGCCCACCGACTTCTGACCTCGAAGAGGATCTGCGGTCGAGGGGTGGCGGGGCGGCGCCGAGCATGGTCCACAGTGGTGTTCAAGACCACAACTCCCGAGTTGCCTCCTGATCTCATGAACGACGGCATGTCCTGCCCGCACGAGCGATCTACCGTTGGAGCAACGGACGCGGCCCGCTGGCTCGGCTGCTCACGGTCCTGCCTGTACCGCCTCATCAATCGTTTCATCGGCGACATCCGTCCCGACTGCGAGGGCTCCACCACCGCCGACTTATGCGTCAACATCCCTGATCTCGGAGCGCGACGAATGAGGCACGGATGCTGGGAGTTCGACACCAGCTGTCTCAACACCCTCCTCTGCGACCTGCTAGCGGTGGAGCGCCTGCCCTCGTCTCTTCGGAATCCCTCGAGCGGTGTCTGGATCGGCGCCAAGCAGGCGTGGCCGCGGCTGGCGTCGTCCTCATCTTCCTTCTATCGAGACCTGTTCGCACGGATGCAGGTCAGATGGTACAGAGGCCCGGGCCGGGTCCCCGTGGAGATCCATACGGCGCCGTCCATCGCGGGGATCAAGTTTCCGGACGGACGCTGGCAGTTCGCCGAGCCGCTGATCAAGCAGATCTCGGCCCTTGACGATTTCCTGCCGACCGTCCTGTCCTCAAAGGCATAGCACAGACCCAACGGCCGTTGCGTCGCACAGCGTTTAGCGGTTGAACACTCTAGGGTGGAGTTGCCCCGCTTCCGCGGACAGGTGAGCGCTTCCGATTCAAGCCGCCGCAGCGTGCCTCCTCTCGTAGCTGATGGGGGACAGGTAGCCGAGGGCCGAGTGCCGTCGGCGAGGGTTGTAGAAGCCTTCGATGTACTCGAAGACGGCCATGCGGGCCTCGGCTCGGGTTCGGAGGGCGCGCCGGTCGAGGAGCTCGCATTCGAGGCTGGCGAAGAAGCTCTCGCACATCGCGTTGGCTGACGCCGACCTTCGGTTGTCGTAGGCGTCCCCGACCGAGCCCATCGAGGGGCGGACCTTTGCCTCCCGGCACCGGAGGCCGAAGGCGATCGACGTGTACTGAGTACCCTGGTCGGAGTGGTGGATGACCGACTCGGGCCGGCGCTGCCAGAGCGCCATGTTCAGGGCCTCGAGGACCAGGTCGGTCCTCAGGTGGCTCTTCATGGCCCAGCCCACCACGCGGCGGCTCCAGGCATCGATCACCACGGCCAGGTACAGGAAACCGGCCCAGGTCGGGATGTAGGTAATGTCGGCCATCCAGAGCTGGTCGGGACTGTCGGCCCCGAAGTCCCGAGCGACCAGGTCGGGCGCCGGACGGGCGTCCTCACCCCGCCGGGTGGTCCTGACGCCCTTCCTTCGGCTCACGCCGACGAGGCCCTCGCGGCGCATGAGGCGCCAGGCCCGCTTCCGTCCGACCCGGATCCCATCGGCCCGAAGCTCAGCGTGGATCCGGGGGCTCCCGTAGGTCGCCCGGCTACCCTCGTGGATGTCTTTGATCCTCTCGAAGAGAGCCGCGTCGGCCCGGGCCCGCTCCGAGGGCGGACGCTCGCGCCACGCATAGTACCCGCTGCGGGAGACACCCAGCACGCGGCACATGGTGGCGACGGGATACTGCGCCCGGTGCGCCTTCACGAACTCGAATCCCCGGACGGGATCGAGTCGGCCTCCCTGGCGAACCAGGTGGTGGCTTTTTTCAGGATCTCTCGTTCCATCCGGAGCTGGCGGTTCTCGCGGCGTAGCCGCCGGAGTTCTTCCTTCTCCTCGGTGGTGGGACCGTCGTTCCGGACCCCCTCATCCCGCTCCGCTTGGCGGAGCCAGTTGCGGATCGTCGTCTCCGAGGGCTCGAGCTCTCGGGCCAGCTCCGCCGGGGTGCGGCCGATCCGCACCAGCTCGATCATCTGCTTCCTGAACTCCGGCGGGTAGGGTGGTCGTGTTCGGGGCATCGTGGACTCCTCCGTGGATCGAAACCCAAGTCTTGAGGTGTCCACGAGAGCGGGTCAACTCCACTCTTTGAGCATTTCGCCGGCCTGGTCGCTCCCGAAGCGCTGGAGGAAGCCCTCGACGTGTACGGGACGTCCGAGCGGCTCGTCGAAGTCGACCTGGCCCGCGACCGGAGCCGGGCCTCCGTGCTGCGCTGGCTCCTGGAGTAGACCGTGGCCCTCGACCTCCTTCTGGACTGGCGCGTGCCCGCGCGCGCGAGGGACGAGCTCGAGCAGCGAGGCGTGAACGCGGTCCACGTGGGAGACCTCGAGCCCCGGCCGCGCTCGCCGCATGAGCGCCTCGCCGCGGCCAAGAGCGAGGACCGGGTCCTGGTGACGGGCGACTACGCGGGCGTAGGCGAAGCCGCGAACGTTCGGGGAGGAGAGGGCCGGGACCGGCCGCTCGTGCTGTTCGTCGGAAGCGATCGCGACCTGGCCGACGTGGCCGCCCTGGCCGACGACCTGGCTGCCTGGGCGGCCAAGGTGGAGACAGACTGGAAGGGCGGCGAAGCGGCCTGGCTCGATTGAGCCGCCCCCGGCTCGCCCGGCCCCTCCCGCGCCCGGCCCGGATGTGCGAACGCCCCCGCCGCCCGCCCGCCGAAGCGGAGGGCGCCGGGGGCGCCACATACCCCGCGCCGCATACCCCACGGCCGTGGCGGCCGGCGGCGCAACGCGAGTCGTGCTCTCTATCTGTTGGTGTGGCCTACCGTTATCAGAAGTGCGCCCGGGAAGATTCGAACTCCCAGCCTCCTGATCCGTAGTCAGGCGCTCTGTCCAGTTGAGCTACGGGCGCGCATCGGCGGGTGACGCTGGAGCGGGGTCCTGGCCCGGCCGGGACGTTTCAGCTGGAACGTCCGGCGTTGACGCTCCGTTGAGAGCCGCCCCCCCGCGGTGCCGCGGAACCGTCGGGAATCGACCCCTCCAGTGCGGGTTCGCGACATCACGCTGGCCCGCCGCCTGTCATGCCCAGGAGAGGATTCGAACCTCCACGCCCTAAGACGGGCACCAGCCCCTCAAGCTGGCGCGTCTGCCAGTTCCGCCACCTGGGCAGGCCTCGATCCCGGAGCTCGGCGGCGGCTCGCGCCGCGCCTCGTCCGGAACCGTAGTGCTCGGGGGGGGAGTCGAACCCCCACGGGAGTTTAGTCCCACAGGGTCCTGAACCCTGCGCGTCTGCCAATTCCGCCACCCGAGCGAACCTCACGTCTCATGTGCCCGGCAGGATTCGAACCTGCGGCCTTCGGCTCCGGAGGCCGACGCTCTATCCAGACTGAGCTACGGGCACCCGTGCATCCCGCTCGCGCGGCGGCCGGCACGGAGCCGGGCCTCGCCGCGCTCGCCCCGAGTCCCCGGAGGGGAGGGTCGGGGGAACCGATATGCGCCGCCCAGGAGTCGAACCTGGAACCTACGGATTAAGAGTCCGTTGCTCTGCCAATTGAGCTAGCGGCGCCCGGAAGCGTCGAGTGGAGCCGAGGGGAGTCGAACCCCTGACCTCGTGAATGCCATTCACGCGCTCTCCCAACTGAGCTACGGCCCCATGGGTGTGTCTGTCGTGTCGCGCAGCGGCCCGACCGCGCCGTCCCTGCGTTCCTCGCGCCCGCCGGCCCTCGCCGCCTCACGGCGACGCCCCCAAGGGGAATCGAACCCCTATCTCCACCTTGAAAGAGTGGCGTCCTGGCCGTTAGACGATGGGGGCCCGGCCTCTGGGGTACCGGTCCGTGCGGGCCCGGTTCCCGCGGCGCTTGCAGCGCCGCCAGCGACGCCATCCGCGACGCCGCCTGTCACGCCGACGCGCCCGGCAGGACTCGAACCTGCGACCATCGGCTTAGAAGGCCGACGCTCTTCCAGCTGAGCTACGGGCGCCCGGCCGGGCTCCGTACGTCTTCCCTACCCTCCCGCCCGCGGCCGGGAGGGCCCACTCCAGAGCTCGCGACGGGGGTTGAACCCGTGACCTCGTCCTTACCAAGGACGCGCTCTACCACTGAGCTACGCGAGCACGTCGGCCGGCCGTTCCGCGTCCCGCGTCCCGGCGGCCCGTGAGCAGGGGCGGAGGGACTCGAACCCCCAACCGCCGGTTTTGGAGACCGGTGCTCTGCCAGTTGAGCTACGCCCCTGGGCCGGTCCGGCATGGCTGGGGACGGAGTCGAACCGCCGACACCCGCATTTTCAGTGCGGTGCTCTACCAACTGAGCTACCCAGCCGCATCCGTCATCGGGGGCGGTCGACGCCCGTTCGAGCTCCGGGGGGGGGATTCGAACCCCCGACCTAGTGGTTAACAGCCACCCGCTCTGCCGCTGAGCTACCCCGGAATGCCGGGTCCCGGACCGCACCGGACCGGTGCCCCCACCAGGGGGCCGCGACCGGCGGCCGGTCGACCTTCCTCCTGCACGCGTCACCCACCGAATTGTCAAGAAACCAAAGGCCCCGCCCGGCAGTGCCGCGAGCGGGGCCCCGAGAGGTTCGAACGCGAAGTCTCGGCCTAGTCGTCCCGCTCGCGAGCGCCGGACCCGCCGCGCCAGGCGCGCCGGGTGCGGTCCGGGTTCCGAAATTCTCTGGCGAGGCGGTATCTCATGTCCGCGCGTCCTTCATGTTCGAGCGCCCTCGGTACAATAGCGGGGGCGGGATTTGAACCCGCGACCTTCGGGTTATGAGCCCGACGAGCTACCAGACTGCTCCACCCCGCAGCGAGCATAGAAGCATACCCGGCCGCCCCGAGGGTGTCAACCCGATTTCGGGGCCGGGCGCCGGCGCGAGGCGTGGGGCCGCGCGGGCCGGCTTGCGTGGATGATGTACGGCCTCGAGGCCGGGGAGTTCCTGCACGCTCCTTGCGACCCGAGGGCCGCCGTCCCCGGGGGGAGGCAGCGCATGGCCAGGTACCGACGTCGCGACCACCTTTCCGCCCGCGCGGCAGAGCTCCGGGACGCCCCCGGGCGCCTGCGCGAGCTCCTCGAGGCGGAGGTCGGCGGATGAGCCGCGAAGCGGCCCGATCGTGCGTCCGCGCTCGCTGTCCGGCCCTCCGGAGCGCTCCTATATTGCCGGCCGGGAGCTTTAGCGCGCGCCGCCCACCCTCCGGAGGCCGATGAAGATCTACACGAGACGTGGCGACGAGGGGGAGACCGGGCTCCTGGGCGGGAGCCGGGTCTCCAAGGCCGACCCGCGCGTCGAGGCGTACGGCACGATCGACGAGCTGAACGCCGCCATCGGCCTCGCGCTCGCGCTCGACCGGGAGGGGCACCTGGGTCCCGAGTCGGGCGAAGGGGGCGCGGCGGGCGGCGGCGAGCCCGCCGGCGGAGAAGGCGCCGCCGGGACCGGCGAGCCCTCCGACGCCGACCGGCTCCGCCGCGTGCAGTCCGACCTGTTCACGATCGGCGCCGGCCTGGCCGCCGCGCGGCCCGAGCGGGAGGAGGAGCGCGGCACGGTCCCCCGCCTCCCCGAGGGCCGGGTGGGGGACCTCGAGACGTGGATCGACCGGCTGGACGGGGAGCTCCCCGGGCTCGACGCCTTCATCCTCCCGGGCGGCTGCCCGGCCGGCGCGCAGCTCCACGTGGCCCGCACGGTGTGCCGCCGGGCGGAGCGGACGGCCGTCCTCCTGGCCCGCGAGCGCCCCGAGATCGGCGGCCGCGTGGTCGAGCGGGTCATCCCCTACGTGAACCGCCTCTCCGACCTCCTGTTCACGCTCGCGCGCGCGGTGAACGCCCGGGCCGGGACGCCGGAGGCCGAGTGGACGCCGCGCCGCCGCGGCGGGACGGGCCCGGAGGCGTCCGGCGACGGCGCCGGGGCGGAGGAGGCCTCGTGACGCGCACCGTCGACCGTGCCCCGTTCGAGATCGACGTCCGGAGCGGCGAGGTGCTCTGCGGCGACATCTGGCGGCCGGGGGAGCCGGCCGGGGGCACCGCGATCGTGGTCTGCCACGGCTTCAAGGGGTTCAAGGACTGGGGCTTCTTCCCCTACGTCTCCCAGGAGCTCGCGCGCCGCACCGGATACGTGACGGCCAGCTTCAACTTCACCGGCTCGGGGATCGGCGACGAGCTCGAGCGCTTCACCGAGATGGAGGCGTTCGCGACCAACACGATCGGCCGGGAGATGGAGGACCTCCAGGTCGTCCTCGACCGGCTCTCGGCCGGACGGGTCGGGGACGTCCGGGTCCCGCCCGCCGGCCGCTTCGGGCTCCTGGGCCACAGCCGCGGGGGCGCGACCTGCCTCCTCACGGCGGCCGCCCTCTCCCGGGTCGAGGCGCTCGTCACCTGGTCGGCCATCGCCTCGCTCGAGCGCTACGAGGAGCGGCACGCGCCGACGTGGGAGGCGGGCGAGGTGGTCACGATCGTCAACGCGCGGACGGGCCGGGAGATGCCCCTCCGCCGGAACGTGCTGGACGACCTTCGGGCGCACCGGGACCGGCGGGACCTCCTCCTCGCGGCCCGCTCGCTCCAGATCCCGTGGCTCGTCGTGCACGGGACCGAGGACGAGAGCGTCCCGTTCGCCGAGGCCGAGGAGCTGGCCGAGGCCGGCGGGGAGCACGCCTCGCTCGTGGCGCTCGAGGGGGCGGGACACACCTTCGGCGCGGGCCACCCGTTCGGCGGCACCAACGACATGCTCGAGCGGGTCGTCGAGCGCTCGGGGGACTTCCTGCGGCGGGCCCTCCCCGCGGCCGCCCCGTGAGGGCACGCCGGATCGGAGGCCGGCCCGCCGCCCTGCTCCTCGCCTGCGTCCTCGGGGCGGGACAGGGATGCCGCGTCGAGCACACCGACCATCCCACGGGCCGCGAGATCGCGACCACCGACCTCGTCCGGCAGGTCACGGAAGTCCTTTCCGCCTCGGCGGCCGGGTGGAACCGGGGCGACCTCGGCGCCTTCATGGAGGCGTACCTGGACTCGCCGACGACCACCTACTGGGGCGCGGCGGACCTCCTGCAGGGCTACGACGCCATCCGCCGGCACTACGCCCCCCGCTTCCGGCCGGGGGCCGGGCGCGACAGCCTCCGGTTCGAAGACGTGCGCGCGCGGCGGCTGGGGACCGACTACGCGCTGGCCACGGCCCGCTGGGTCCTCTTCCGGGGCGACTCGGTGAGCGCGAGCGGACCGTTCACGCTCGTCCTCCGGCGGATGGAGGGCCGGTGGAGGATCATCCACGACCACAGCTCCACGTTCCGGCCTCCGGACTCTTGAGCGGGCCGCCGGCCGACGCGATCGAGGTCCGCGAGCCCGACACCGGCCTCCTCGTCGACCGGGTCCCGGTGCTGGGCGAGGAGGAGGTCCGGGGCATGGTCGGGCGGGCGCGGGCAGCGGGCGGCCCGTGGTCGGACCTCCCGTTCCGGACCCGCGCCGCGCACCTGAAGCGGCTCCGGCAGCTCGTGGTCGAGCGCGCCGACGAGATCGCCGAGACGGTGTCCCGCGAGACCGGGAAGCCCCCGATCGACGTCTACGTCCAGGAGATCCTCGTCACCTGCGACCACCTGGGGTGGACGGCGCGGGCCGCGCCCCGCGTCCTCGCCTACCGGCGGCGCGGGCCGCCGCTCCTCGGCACCCACCGGCGGCGGGTGCGGTGGGAGCCGTACGGCGTGGCCGGGATCATCACCCCGTGGAACTTCCCCTTCGTGATCCCGGCCACCGCCGCGGCCTCGGCCCTGGCCGCGGGGAACGCCGTCGTGCTCAAGCCCTCCGAGCTCACCCCCGGCCCCGCCCGGCTCCTGGCCGATCTGGCGGCCGAGGCTCTTCCCGACCCGGACCTCGTGCTGGTGGCCACCGGGGACGGCCGCACCGGGAGGGCTCTCGTCGACGCCCCGGTCGACGTCCTCTCCTTCACCGGGAGCGTGGCCACGGGGCGGACGGTCATGGAGGGGGCGGCCCGCCACCTGACGCCGCCCATCCTCGAGCTCGGCGGGAAGGACGCCATGATCGTCCTCGAGGACGCCGACCTCGCGTCGGCCGCCCGCGCCGCCGTGTGGGGCGCCTTCTTCCACGCCGGCCAGGTGTGCCAGTCGGTCGAGCGCGTCTTCGTCCACCGCTCCCGCCACGACGAGCTCGTGCGCCTGGTCCTGGAGGAGACCTCGAGGCTCCGCGTGGGCCGGCGGGATTCGGGCGCCCCGATCGGGGCGCTCACCCGCCCCGAGCAGCTGGAGCTCATCGAGGCGCACGTCCGCGACGCCCGCGAGCGCGGCGCCCGGGTCCTCCTCGGCGGGGAGCCGTCGGACGAGGGGGGCCGCTTCTATCCGCCCACCGTGCTCTCGGACGTGACCCCCGACATGCGGATCATGCGGGAGGAGACCTTCGGGCCCGTCCTCCCCGTGGCCGCGTTCGACGACGAGGACGAGGCGGTGCGGCTCGCGAACGCCACGCCCTACGGGCTGGACGCGTACGTGTGGACGGAGGATCGGGCCCGCGGCTGGGCGCTCGGAAGGAGGTTGCGGGCGGGCTCGGTCATGGTGAACGACTGCGTCACCAACTACGGCCTGGCCGACCTCCCGTTCGGCGGGGTGAAGGAGAGCGGGCTCGGCCGCATCCACGGCGAGGAGGGCCTCAGGTCCTTCGCCTACCCGGTGGCCGAGGCGGAGCCCAGGCTGCGGCTGCCGCGCCAGCCCTGGTGGTTCCCGCCGGCGGACCGGGCCCGGTGGGTGAAGGCCTGGCTCCACCTGCGCCACGGCGCGGGCCTGGCGGACCGGGTGACGGGCGCGCTGCAGGCGCTTCGCGGGAATTGAGCACGGAGGCACGGATGGATCTCACGGACAGGGTCGCGGTCGTGACGGGCGGGAGCAGCGGCATCGGGCTGGCCACCGCGGCGGCGCTCGGGCGGGCCGGCTGCCGGCTGGCCGTCTGCGCCCGCGGTCGCGAGCGCCTCGAGGCCGCCGCGCAGGAGCTGGCCGGAGGGGGCTCGGAGGTCCTGGCCATGCCGGCCGACGTCTCCGACCCCGACTCGGTCGAGGCGTTCGCGGAGACGGTCCGCGAGGAGATGGGGGGCGCCGACGTCCTGGTGAACAACGCGGGGATCGGCCGCTTCGACCGGATCGACGAGGCCAGCCTCGAGGACTTCGACGCCGTGTTCGGGACCAACGTGCGCGGCCTCTTCCTCTGCACGCGAGCGTTCCTCCCCGAGATGCTCGAGCGAGGCGACGGGGTGGTCGTCAACGTCGCCTCGCTCGCGGGGAAGAACACGTTCCAGGGCGGGGCGGTCTACTCCGGCTCCAAGCACGCCGTGCTGGCGATGTCGAAGTGCATGATGCTGGACCTCCGGCCGCGCGGGGTCCGCGTCCTGGCCATATGTCCGGGCTCGGTCGACACGCGCTTCTTCGACGGGCAGGACCGGTTCGAGCCGGACCGGGAGAAGATCGTGGCCTCCGACGACGTGGCCCGCATGATCGTGGAGAGCGTCCGGGTCTCCGACCGCGCCACCGTGAGCGAGGTCGAGATCCGTCCCGTGAACCCGTAGGCCGCCTCGCGACCCGTGCGCCGACGACGGCCGGCCGGGTCGCGCCGGCGCGCCGATCCGGCCGCGGGCGGCCGCCGCCCGGCACGGCTCCTGCTCCGTTGATGGGGGGCGGCGACACCGACGACCCTCCAGTCCGCGAAGGGGAGACCGAGGACGACCATGCCTGCATGCGACTATCTCATCGTGGGCGGCGGCCTCGCGGCCGTCTCGGCGGCCGAGGGGATCCGCCAGGTGGATCCCGACGGCGGCATCGTCATCCTGTGCGCGGAGGACGGGCCCCCTTACCACCGGCCGCCGCTCTCCAAGGAGTTCCTGCAGACGGCCGGCGCCTCCCGCGACCTCGTCCACGTGAAGCCGGAGGAGTGGTACCAGGAGGCGTCCGTGGATCTCGTGCTCGGCACGCGCGCCACGGGGATCGAGCCGCGCGATCTGCTCATCCACGACTCGGAGGGCGAGACCTGGGAGGCCGGGCGCATCCTCCTGGCCACGGGAGGCAGGCCGCGGACGCTGGACGTCGAGGGCGCCGACCTGGACGGGGTCCACACCCTCCGCCAGGTGGACGACTCCGAGGCGATCCGCGAGGCGGCCGCCGAGGCCGAGTCGGCCGTGCTGGTCGGGGCGGGCTTCATCGGGATGGAGCTGGCCGCCTCCCTCCGGACCCACGGCGTGGCCCCGACCGTGGTCGAGGTGGACGAGCGCCCGTGGCCCCGCATGCTCCCGCCCGTCCTCTCCGAGTTCGTCCGGGTCTACTTCGAGGAGCGGGGCGTCTCCTTCCGGCTCGGACGGCGCGTGGTCGGCTTCCGCGGCGGGGACGAGGTCGGGTCGGTGGCTCTCGACGACGGGAGCGAGATCGAGTGCGACCTGGTCGTGGTCGGCGTCGGGATCCTCCCCAACGTGGAGCTGGCCGCCGAGGCCGGCCTCTCGGTCCACGACGGGATCGAGGTGGACCGCTTCGGGGAGACGACCCACGCCTACATCTACGCGGCGGGGGACGTGGCCCGCTTCCCCGACCCCGTCTTCGGCGACTCGACGCGCGTCGAGCACTGGGACCACGCCAGGGCCCACGGCAGGTGCGTGGGCCGCAACATGGCCGGCGCGGAGGAGCCGTTCGACCACCTCTCGTACTTCTTCTCCGACGCCTTCGACCTGTCCTTCAACGTCTACGGCCGGCCGGCCGCCGCCGACCGCGTCCTGCTCCGCGGCGAGCTGGGCGCCGAGGGGAGCGTCGTGTTCGGGGGCCGGGAGGGGCGCCTGTGCGCGGCCATCCTCGTCAACGACACCGAGGCGATGGACGAGTGCCGGGACCTGGTGCGGCGGCGTCCGCCCCTCGAGGAGATCGAGGGCCGGCTGACCGACCCCGAGACGGACCTGGCGGGGATCGCGGGCTGAGCGCGACCCCCCGACGGCCACCGGGGTAGGCCATCCACGCGCAGCGGGTCGCACATCGCGGCCCGGCGGAGCGACGCATCCCACACGGCGAGGCGGCATGACGGACGAGAGCGGCAGGAAGGAGACGGGCGCGGAGGACGGGCGCGAGCGCTCGGTCCAGCAGGGAGCGCCGAAGGTCGGGGACGATCTGGCGGGGAAGATCCTCGAGGCGCTCCGCGAGGTGAAGGATCCCGAACTCGGGCTCAACATCGTGGACCTCGGGCTCGTCTACGACGTCGAGATCGAGGACGGCTCGGCGCGCGTCACCATGACGCTGACCAGCCCCGGCTGCCCGGCCGGAGGCCAGATCCTCTCGGGCGCGCAGGAGAAGGCTGGCTCGGTGGAGGGCGTGGACGGCGCCACCGTGAACCTGGTGTGGAAGCCCTTCTGGACCCCCGACCGCATCGACCCCAAGGTCCGCGCGGCCCTGGGCTACTGAGGCTCCCCCGTGCTCGGTCGTCTCTTCCTCCTGTTCACGGCCGTCCCCCTGGTGGAGCTGTGGCTCCTCCTGAGGATCGGCGCGTGGATGGGCCTCCTCCCGACGCTGGCGCTGGTCGTGGGCACCGGCATGGCGGGCGCGTGGCTCGCGCGCCGCGAGGGCACGCGCTGCTGGACCGCGGTCCGCTCGGAGCTGGCGGAGGGGCGCGTCCCCGGCCAGGAGCTCCTGCACGCGCTCCTCGTCCTGGCCGCCGGGCTCCTCCTCGTCACGCCGGGCGTCCTCACCGACGTGACCGGCCTCCTGCTCCTCCTCCGCCCGACGCGGCGCCTGGCCGTCCGGGCGCTGCGGCGGCGGCTCGAGGCGGGGGTGCGGACGGGGGCGGTCCGGGTGTTCACCTCCTCCTCGGGAACCGGCGCGGGCTTCGGCGCGTTCGGGGCGGGCGTGGAGACCGGCGGCGCGGACGGAGACGACGACGCGGCGGACGGCGGCGACCGGGACGGGGCCGGCGGCCGCTCCGACCGGCCCGGGCACAAGCGGACCGGCGGCCGCGTTATCGAGATGTGAGCGGACCGCGGCGGACCGAAATCGAGGAGAGAGCGGCGTGACCAAGAGCGGCCCCAACCCCGGCCTCGGCCTGGCGATCCTCCGGGTCGTGGTCGGCGTCGTGTACATCACCCACGGGATCCCGAAGCTCCTGGGCGGCGTCCCCGGCACCGCGGAGGCGCTTGGCCACCTGGGGATCCCGCTCCCCGGCCTCTTCGCCTGGGTCGTGACCCTGCTCGAGACGTTCGGGGGCCTGTCGCTGGTCGCCGGCTTCCTGGTCGGGCCCGTGGCCTTCCTGTTCATGATCGAGATGATCGTCGGCATCCTGCTCGTGCACGCCCCGAACGGCTGGTACGTGGTCGGGGGGGGCTCGGCCGGAGCGGAGTACAACACGGTCCTGATCGCCGCCCTCCTCGCCCTCATGCTGGCCGGTCCGGGGGCGGCGGCGGTGGACGGCCGCAGCACCGGAGGGCCGGTGAGCGCGCCGGGGCAGTCGGAGGCTTGATGGACGGAGGAAAGGTGGTCGAGACGCTCGATGCGGCGCGCCGCGGGGGAGCCTCCCGGGACGAGCTCCTGCGCCTGGCGGTCCACGAGATCGAGGCGGCCGAGGACCGCTACGATTGGGTCGGCATCTACCTCCTGGACGACTCGACCCTGGTCCTCCACGACTACATCGGGAAGCCCACCGACCACGACCGGATCCCCGTCGGCCAGGGCGTGTGCGGGACGGCCGTGGCCGAGCGTCGGGACGTGAACGTCCCGGACGTCCAGGCCATCGACAACTACCTGGCGTGCAGCCTCGAGACGCGCTCCGAGCTGGTCGTCCTCATCCGGGACGGCGAGGACGGCCCCATCCACGGTCAGATCGACATGGACAGCGACCGGCCCTCCGCCTTCGGACCCGAGGACGAGCGGGAGATCCGGCGGGTGGCGGGCTGGCTGGCCGGGACCTTCGACGGAGATAGCCGGGGCGGCTCTTGAGCGGGCGGTAGTCCGGTGCTCGAGCCGCTGGAGCGAGCCTCGCCGGCCGACCTCCCCGAGCTCATGGACGAGCCCGGATGCGACGCCGAGCGGCTCCGCGGCGCCCTGGCCGCCCTGGCCCGCAGCAACCTCCTGTTCGGCGGGCACCGGCTGGTGTGGCGCGGCGTCCGCCGCGCCCTGCGCGGCGCCGAGCCCGGGCCGCTCCGGATCCTCGACGTCGGGACCGGCGCCGCCGACATCCCCCTCCTCCTCGACCGGAGGCTCCGGGCGGAGGGCTGGTCTCCGCGCTTCGTGCTCGCCGACCTCCACGCCACCACCCTCCACATCGCCCGCGAGCGGATCCGCGAGCGCCGCCGGGACGCGGGCCGCTTCCGGCTCGTACGGCTGGACGGGCCCTCCCTCCCCTTCGTCGACGACTCCTTCGACCTCGTCCTGTGCGCGAACACCCTCCACCACCTGGAGCGGAGCGGGGCCGCGCGCCTCCTGAGCGAGGCCGGCCGGGTCGCGGCCCGGGGCTGGGTCGTCTCCGACCTCAGGCGCTCGAGGCTCGCCCTGGGGCTGGTCCGCCTGCTTGCCGCCACGCTGTGGCGGCGCGAGCCCTTTCCGCGGCGGGACGGGCCCGTCTCCGTGCGCCGCGCCTTCACGCCCCCGGAGATGGACGGCCTCATGTCGGAGGCGGGCGTGGGGGGGAGCGTCCTCGGCACGGGACCCGTGCGCTTCCTGGCGGCGGGCGGCCCTCTGGCGGCGGGAGGCTCGGGAGCCGGCGGTGAAAGGGCGTCCGCGGGAGGCTCGCGGGAGGAGCGCGGCCGGCCGGCAGCGGCAGGGCGGCCCGCGGCGGCCGGGGGATCGGCGTGAGCCGGGGCGGGCCGTGAGCCGCGCAGCGGACGTCCTGGTGGTGGGCGCGGGCCCGGCCGGGAGCTCGCTCGCGGCCCGGCTGGCGGACGCCGGGGCCGGGGTCCTCCTCCTGGACGAGCGCACCTTCCCCCGCTCCAAGCCGTGCGGGGACTGCGTGAGCCCGGGCGCGCTGCCGCTCCTGGCCGAGCTCGGCGTGCTCGAAGAGCTGGACCGGCGCGGCGCCGGCCGGCTCGAGGGCTGGCGGATCCGCACTCCGGCCGGGCGGTGGTTCGGCGGGGGCTTCGGGAGCGCCGCCGACGGGACGCCGATCGCCGGCCCGGCCCTCCCCCGCCGGGACCTCGACGCCGCGCTCCTCGAGGCCGCGGCGCGGGCGGGAGCGCGGGTCCGGGAGGGGACGAGGGTCGTGGACCTCCTGCGGAGCGGGGGGAGGATCCGCGGCGTCCTGGCGCGGGACGGGGTCGGCCGCGAGGTGCCGCTCCGGGCCGGGATGGTGGTCGGTGCGGACGGGCTCCGCTCCACCGTGGCCCGCCGCATGGGCGGGGTCGACCTCGGCCCCAGCGCCCGCCTGGCGCTCGTCGCGCGCTTCGAGGACGGCCCCGAGCCCGACGGACCGCCCGTCGGCGAGATGCGCGTGTCGGACGAGGGGTGTCTCGGCATGGCTCCCGTGGGCGGGGGACGCTGGAACGTCACCGTCGTGGTCCCGCGGTCGATGGCCCGCGCGGTGGCGACCGACCGCGAGGCCTTCTTCGGGGACCGGCTGGCGGCCTACGGAGTGGCCGGCCGCCTGGAGGGAGCGCGGCGCGCCGGCCCCCTCCAGGTCACCGGTCCTTTCGAGGTCGCCCCCCACCGGGTCGCCGCCCCGGGGGCTCTCCTCGTCGGCGACGCGGCGGGCTATTTCGACCCGTTCACGGGGCAGGGCATCCACGGCGCCCTGGCCGGCGCCCGCATCGCGGCCGCCTGCGCCCTCGAGGCGCTCGGGGCCGGGGGGGTGCGGGCCGAGGAGGCGGCGCTCCTCCGCTACGAGCGCGAGCTGGGCGGCGCGATCGGCCCCTCGCGGCGGGTCCAGCGGGTGGTCGACCACGTCCTCCGGCGGCCGCGGCTGCTGGAGCCGGCCGCCCGGCTCCTGGACGCCGCGCCCGGCCTGGCCGAGCTCCTCCTGCGCGTCACGGGGGACCTGGAGCCGGCCGGCGCGCTGCTCCACCCGGTCCGCCTGGCCGCCGCGCTGACCGGCGCCGGCCGCGCGACCGATCATGCGCGCGGCGCCGCCGCCCGGCACGACGGTCGCATCACGGAGGACATCCGGGAGCCGGAGAGACCGGAGCCCGGAGAGGTCGAAGGCAGGGAGGCCGCGTGCACACCCACAACGAGATCCTCGTCCGGGCGCCGGTCGGAGAGTGCCTGGGGCTGGCGGCCGACATCGAGGCGTGGCCGTCCCTCCTCGAGCACTATCGCCGGGTGACCTTCCGCCGGCGCGACGGCCCGGGGAGCGGCCTCGTCGAGATGGCGGCCGTCCGCGCCTTCGGCCCCGTGCCGTATCCCGTGTGGTGGGCCTCGGAGATGCATACCGACTTCGACGCCGCGCGCGTCCGCTACCGGCACGTGGACGGGATCACTCGCGGCATGGACGTGGAGTGGCGCCTCGACCCCGCCGGCGCCGGGACGCGGATCGTCATCGTGCACGAGTGGGAGGGTCCGGCCTGGCCGCTCGTCGGCGGCCTCGCGGCGCGAAGCGTGATCGGGCCCCACTTCATCCGGGTCGTCGCCGACCGCACCCTGGACGGCATCCGGCGCGCGGCGGAGGGGGGCGGGTCCGCCTCCGGAGACCCGGCCGGGTCCGGCCGCGCGGCCGGACCGGGACCCGCGGCCCGCGGAGGCGCCCTTGCCTGAGAACGGGCGGACCCGGGTCGTGGTCACGGGGATCGGCTGCGTGACGCCCATCGGGACCGGCCGGGAGGGGCTGTGGGAGGGGCTCCACCGGGGCCGCTCGGCCGTGCGTGGGATCACGCGCTTCGACGCGAGCCCGTTCCGCACCCGGATCGCCGCCGAGATCGACGGCTTCGACCCGGCCGACTGGATCGAGGCCCGGCGCCTCCGGCGGCTGGACCGCTACAGCGCCCTGGCCGTGGCCGCGGCCAGCATGGCGCTCGAGGACGGGAGGCTCGATCCGGGCTCGATGGTCGCCGACCGGACCGCCGTCCAGCTCGGGAGCGCGCTCGGCGGCGTCGAGTTCGCCGAGGCCCAGCACGAGGCCTACCTGGCCGAGGGCGTCCGGGGCGTGGACCCGATGCTGGCCCTCACCGTGTTCGGCGGCGCGGCGAGCTGCAACGTGGCCATCGAGTTCGGCTTCACGGGCCCCAACGCCACCAACGCCATGAGCTGCGCCTCGGGCGCCATCGGCGTCGGCCGCGGCTTCCGGCTGGTGAGGAGCGGCGAGGCCGACGTGGCCCTGGCCGGCGGCGCCGAGGCGCCCCTGTCCCCGCTCTCCTTCGGCGCGTTCGCGATCCTCCGGGCCATGTCCACCCGCAACGACGACCCGGCCTCCGCCTCCCGGCCCTTCGACCGGGACCGGGACGGGTTCGTGATGGGCGAGGGGGCCTCGATCCTGGTCCTCGAGGAGCTCGGCCACGCCCTCCGCCGCGACGCGCCCATCTACGCCGAGGTGTGCGGATTCGGCACCACCAACGACGCCTACCACATGACGCGGCCGCGGCCCGACGGTGCCCAGGCCGCCAGGGCCATGCGCCTGGCGCTCGAGGACGCGGGGGTCGGCCCCTCGGCCGTGGACCACATCAACGCCCACGGCTCGTCCACCCAGCTCAACGATCCGACCGAGGCCGGCGCCATCCGCCACGTGCACGGTGAGCGGGCCCACCGCATCCCGATCAGCGGGACCAAGGGCTACTACGGCCACGCGCTCGGCGCCTCCGGCGCGATCGAGGCCGCCATCGTCTCCCTGGCCCTCCGGCACGACTGGCTCCCGCCGACCCTCAACCTGGCCTCGGCCGACGACGCCTGCGCGGACCTCGAGCTGGTCGACGGGAGCGGCCGGGACTACCAGGCCGGCTACGTTCTCTCGAACTCCTTCGGCTTCGGCGGGATCAACGCCGCGCTCCTGTTCCGGCGCTGGGAGGGGTGAGGGGCGCGCGGTCGCCGGTGGCTCCGCCCCCACCGGCGACCCCGGCCGCGTAGATCCCCGCCACGGCCAGGAACGCCCACGGGATCTGGGTCCGGGTGGAGCGCGTCGACCCGAGGAACGAGCCGTCCGTCGCGGTCGTCACCGTCTCCACGTGCACGTAGAAGGGAAGGCGGAGCGTGCGCCGCGTCTCCCTGCCCGGAGGTCCGGCCGCCTCGGCCTCGCCCTCCCGCACGTCCCGCCGCTCGCGGAGGGGGATTCCGTAGAGCCCGCCGACGAACGAGGCGGCGAGGGCGGCGATCCACAGCCAGCGGAGCGGCCGGCCCGCCAGGGCCCGGGGAACCCGTCCCGCCAGGGGGAGATGATCGGGCTCGCGGCGCATACAGTCGGTCGCGAACGCCAGGAGCACGGCCACCGCGAGTCCGGACAGGGCCAGCGCGATCGAATCCAGCATGGGTCCTCCACTGCGGCGGCCGGCCGGCCTCCGGCTCCCGCCGCGCTCGGGTCGTCTCAGGGCAGGCCCTCCGTCGGAAGCCGGTAGGCCACCAGCACGGGCGCCGGACGGGCCGCGAGGCCGTACAGGAGCCCGCCTCCCAGGGCCACCTGCTCGAAGGGCCCGGGCAGGAGCAGCGATCCCCGGTAGCTCCCGTCCGCGAGGTCGTAGACGTCGAGCCAGCGTCCCCGCTCCGGGCTCCGTCCGCCGAACAGCACCGCCAGCCGGCCCCCGGCCGCGCTCGCCGACAGCGCGGCGAACACGGGCCGGTCCCCCGCGATGCGCTCCTCGACCCGGCCCGTCCCGTCCGGGGAGAGGCCGCCGCGGGTCTCGACGCGCGGGAAGGCCACCTCCTCCACGTAGGGCTTCCGGCCGCCCGACCAGCCCCCGGGGCCGCGCACGAAGAAGCCGTCCCCCATGCCGAACAGGGCGGCCCATCGCCCGCCGCTCCCCGCCGCGGTGACGAGCTGGGCGGCCAGGGGGTCGAGGTCGGCGAACCCGCTCCAGGGCGTCCCGAAGCGGTCCTCGATGCGTCCGTCGGGCCCGACCCGCACGAAGGGCCGCTCCCGGTCGTAGACCACCAGGACCGCGCCGCGATCGGGAGCCAGCGGGACGAGCTGGTCGGCCGAGCGGGCCTCCTCCCCCAGCGGAATCCGTCGCCCCGGCCCGCCCGCCGGATCCAGGATCGTGACCCGGGCGTCGGCGCGGTCCAGGACCCACGCCCTGCCGTCGGGGTCCGCCTCCAGGTCCCGCATGGAGCGGAACTCCCCGGGCCCCCCGCCCCTGCGGCCGACCGCGCGCACGAGGCGCCCCTCATGGTCGAACCGGAGGATGCGCCCCGCCATCGGATCGGCGACCCACACGCCGCGCGCGTCGGCCGCCAGCCTGGCCGGTCCCTGGAGGAGCGTGTCCTCCAGGCTCCCTCCCACGCGGAACGCCTCCTCCCACGCGTGCGCCACCACGACGCGGCCGGCGGGTCGGGCCGGCGCCCCGGCGGCTTCCCTCCCGGCGCCGTCGCCGCCCCGGCAGGCGAGGAGGAGGGCGGCGGCTGCGGCCGCGAGCCGAGACGCCGTCATCACATGGCCTCCAGCGACGCCCGCACGGCCGCCTCCGCGGCGGCGGCGCGATCCTTCGGCGGCGGCGGAACGACCAGCCTGGCCCGTCCTCGCCCGTCCAGGAGGATGCTCACCGGCGTGGTCCGGTAGCCCAGCCGCGCCATCAGCCGGCCCGCGGTCCGGCGCAGGTCGGGGCGGACGGGGAAGCCCGGGTCGGACCGTCCGCCGGGCAGCGCGTCCGCCGGCGCTCCGTCCGGCCCCTGGCTTTCGGGCAGCAGAGGATCGAGCGGGACCCCGACCACCTCCACGAGGCCGGAGCGACCGAGCTCCGACCACCGCCGCTGCAGCTCCCGGTGCCGGGCGCAGTCGGCCCCCTGAAAGAGGTAGAGGAGCACGGGGCGTCCTCCCTCGTTCGACGTCCCGGCCGCGGCCGCCGGGAGCACCGCCACCGGCCGTGCGGCCTCGATCCCCACCGCGCGCACCCCCGCGGCAAGCGTCAGCAGCAGGCCCGTCAGGGCTGCCGCGCGGCGCCACGGAAGGCCGCGGGGGGACGGCCGGAGCCGTCCCCCCACTGCTCCATCCGGCCTCACACCCAGACGGCCTTCTCGCTCAGGTAGTACTTCCACGTCTCGGTGCACGACTTGAAGATCCAGAAGCCGACACACACCGACGCGTGCGCGCACTGCTTCCCGTCGTTCGCGCCGCACAGATCGGCCTCGGCCGGCCTCGGCGCGGGCAGAATCAGGAAGCTGCCCATCCCCATGCTCATGGCCAGCACGCTCGCCAGCCCCTTCCGCCGGAGCTTCGTCCACCGTCCCATCGTCCTCCTCCTTGCTCGGGCGATACCGATGCGGACACCTGTGGGGAGAGGGTCCGCGCGGGCGTCACCGGGGCGTCAACGCCGGGGGACGGAGCGCGATTTGCTCGGTTCGAGAGCGGCGAGCATCCAGACCAGGGAGGATCCGTGGAGCGCAGGGAGATCGGCTCGTTCGACGTCTCGGCCGTCGGACTTGGCTGCAACAACTTCGGCCGGCGCATCGACGCGGAGGCCACGGAGGAGGTGGTAGCCGCCGCCCTCGATGCCGGGATCGACTTCTTCGACACGGCCGACGTCTACGGGGCGGGGAAGAGCGAGGAGTTCCTGGGCCGCGCCCTGGGGCCGAAGCGAGCGGACGTCCGCATCGCGACCAAGTTCGGCTACGAGGTGGCCGGCGAGGGCGGGGGCGCGAGCCCCGCGTACGTGCGCCAGGCGGTGGAGGCGAGCCTCCGGCGGCTCGGGACCGACCACATCGACCTCTACCAGATCCACAAGCCCGACCCGGACGTCCCGATCGGCGAGACGCTCGGGGCCCTGGACCAGCTGGTGCGGGAGGGGAAGGTGCTCGAGATCGGGTGCTCGAACTTCTCTGCCGACCGGATCCGTGAGGCGGAGGAGGCCGCCGGACCCGGCGCGGCCCGCTTCGTCTCCGTCCAGAACGAGTACAGCCTCCTCCACCGGGAGCCCGAGGGGGACGTGCTGGAGGCGTGCGCGCGCCGAGGGCTGGCCCTCCTCCCCTACTTCCCCCTGAAGAGCGGGCTCCTCACGGGAAAGTACCGCAGGGGCGAGCCCCCGCCCGAGGGCGCGCGGATCAGCGGAAGCGATCGCTTCGCGGACCTCCTCTCCGACGAGAGCCTGAGGCGCGTCGAGCGCCTCATCGCCTTCGCGGAGGCGCGCGGGCAGACGATCCTCGAGCTCGCCTTCTCGTGGCTCCTGGCGCACGGTCCGGTGGCCTCGGTGATCGCGGGCGCGACGAAGCCCCGGCAGGTCCGCGCCAACGCGGCCGCCGCGGGCTGGACGCTGTCGGAGGAGGAGATGGAGGAGGTGGACCGGATCCTGGAGGAAGCGGGAGGCTGACCCCGCCCGGCGGCGCCGTGGGGCGCGCCGGACGGGGCCGACTCCGCCGGAGCTACCGCGAGGCCGCCGTCCGGGGCGCGCCCGCGTTCGACAGCTCGCGCACCGCTTCGGCCAGGCGCTCCACCTTCGGGGCCGCGTGGCCGGACGCGCGGCCTTCCAGCCGCTCGGCCAGCGCCGCCAGCGTCTCCGCCCGCACCGGCTCGGAGGCCACCTCCGCCCGCGCCAGCTCGCGCCGGGACGCCGCGATCTCGGCCGCGGGCAGCCCGCCCGAGCGCTCCAGCTGGTCCAGGTAGGACCGGGCCAGCGAGTAGGTGGCCGGCCAGGTGTAGCGCGGCTGGCCCTGGACGTTCAGGTAGTCGAGCTTCGCGGAGCGCGCCGCCGCGATCTCGTTCGCCGTCAGGTACTCGCTCGGCGCCAGCTCCAGGATGTCCAGCCCCCGGGCTATCTCCGAGCTCACGATCACCCCGTTGTACCAGTAGGCCGACCACGAGCCGCCCATCTCCATCGTCTCCGCGTTCACCGGTCCGCGGTCGAAGAAGGCGATCTCCTTCGGGTGGTCGGGGTCGGTCCAGTCGAAGACCGACACGCCGCCCTGGTACCAGGCCTGGACCATGATGTCGCGACCCGGGACCGGAATGAGCGACCCGTTGTGGGCCACGCAGTTCTCCTCGGAGGTCTGGGCCGCCGGCAGCTTGTAGTAGCTGCGGAAGCGCATCTTCCCGTTCTCGACGGTGAAGATGGCGTCGGCGCCCCACTCCTTCGGATCGCTGGCGCGGCACTTGGGCTGGCCGCCCCCGCCCCACTCGTCGGTGAACAGGATCTTGCTCCCGTCGTTGCTGAACGTGGCCGAGTGCCAGTACGAGAAGTTCGAGTCCGACACGGCCGCCAGCCGGCGCGGGTGGATCGGGTCACGGATGTCGAGGAGAAGGCCGTAGCCGGCGCAAGCTCCGCCGGCCCGCTGGATGGCCGGGTACAGCGTGATGTCGTGGCACTGGTTGGGCCCGGGCTGGGGCCCGTCACCCTGCTCGCCCATCCTCTCGGCGATCATCTTCTCGAACCGGGCGCGGAGCGCGGCGCTGTCCGCGCCGGTCGGCGCGCCCTCGCCGCCCCGCTCCCTCACGATGCTGTCCAGCATCTGGTCCGCGTACCGGTCCGGCAGGATGATGGACCGGCCGCCCATGTCGAACACGAACGCCCCGCGGGCGCGCGCCCGCTCGAGCTCCGCCTTGTCCTCGGGCGCCAGGCCGTGCTGGGGCGGCGCCACCAGGTTCTCGAAGATTCTCGGCGAGCTCACGATGGCCGCCTTCTCGGGGTTCGCCAGCGGGACGCGGATGACCTCGATCCGGAAGAGGGCCGTGTTCGGGTCCTCGCTCGGCGAGGCGCCCGAGCACCCGGCCAGCTCCTCGGCGGGCCTCACGGGCGCCTGGCCCGAGATGTAGACGTAGACGTTCTCCGGGTCGTCCGGGTCGACCAGCACCGAGTGCGTGTGCGACCCGCGGCAGGTCTGGACGTTGGAGACGTACTTCGGATGCTCGATGTCGCTGATGTCGAAGATCCGGATCCCGCGGATCCGGTCGGCGCTCACCTGCTCCTTCACCCCCTGGGTGCCGCAGTCGAGCCGGCTCCCGAGCCCCTCGGCCGAGACGAACAGGAGGTTCCCGTACACCGAGACGTCGCTCTGCGACGCGGGGCACACGTAGCCCACCACCAGGGAGGGCTCGCTCGGGTCCGAGATGTCCCAGATCTGGAAGCCGTTGTAGTTGCCCTGGATCGCGTAGTGGTCCTTGAACGCCAGGTCGGAGTTCGTCTTCCCCACGAAGTCCTCGGGGGGCGGGGTCTCCGACACGACGTTCAGGTTCCACGTCGCCTCTCCGGCGTCGAGGAGGCCGGCCTCGAGGCCGACGCGTGGGTCCCCGGTCGGCGCGGTCCGCGCCGCGGGCGCTACGGCCTCGTCGGTGGCGGCGGGGCCGCCCGAGGCCGAGGCGCAGCCCGCCGCGCCCACGAGGCCGGCGGAGAGGAGCAGCGCGCCCGTCCGGCCCAGGAGCCGGCGGGCGAGGGTGCGGCGGTGCGAGGTGGAGCGTTCCATCAGCGGTTCCCCCGGTTGGCGGAAGTGAGCTCCGAGAGCATCCGCTTCATGCGGGCGATCTCGGTCTTCTGGTCGACCTGGATGTCGTTGGCCAGCTTGAACGCGGCCTCGTCCTGCGCGGCCCCGTCCTGTGCGAACAGCTTGTCCACCATGCCCACGGCGCCCTGGTGGTGGTGGATCATCCCCTCGAGGAAGAGCCTGTCGAAGTCCGGGCCCCTCGCCGCGGCCAGCTCCCGCAGCTGCTCGTCCGAGAGCATGCCGGGCATGTGCATGACGTACTCGGGGCCGGTCACCTCGAGATGGATCCCGTCGATCGTGACCTGCGGCACGAACTCGCCCCGCTGGCGAAGCCAGCGCTGCATGAGGACGATCTCGTCGCCCTGCGAGTTGAGGATCCTGGAGCAGAGCGTGGCGACCCGCGGGCCGGCGTCGTTCTCGGGCGCCAGCCTGCACATCACCAGGGCCTGGGCGTGGTGTCCGATCATGCCGATCATGAAGCGGACGTCCGCGTCCGTGTACCGCATGCGGGCGCTGTCCATGCGGGCCCGGTAGAGCGCCTCGATCCCGGCCTTCGAGTCGTCGGTCGGGCGCGCGGAGGGGGCGGAGGACGTGTCCGTCCCGGAGCGGGCGGCGCCGCACGCGCCGGCCGCGAGGGCGACACATGCGAGAGCGGCGTACAGAGGGGCTCGGAAAGTGCTCATGCCTCTCGGGGTCCGAGGGGGTGGTTCGGGCCGCGCGGAAGCGCGGAGGCCCATCGACTTTGTGAGCCACCAAAGATAATCGTTCTCGGCCCCGGCGAAAGGCCCTGCTGCTCCACGGCCCGGCCGGCAAGAGTGTCTACGCTCCGGAAAGGGACGCTCGGGGGACCCCCGTCCGCGGCCACGCCTTCGCGAGCGCCTTGGAGAAGTTGTCCAGCGCCCCCTTCGAGGCGTCGTAGTGGATCATGTCCGGTAGGGCTGCTCGCCGTCCTCCGAGGAGATGTTCACGACCCGGCCCCAGCCGCGCGCACACCGCCACGTGGCACCCCTCGGCGGCCAGGGAGTCGGCGATCCCCCGCCCGGTCCCGCCCTGCGTGGAGCAATGCATTGACAGCTACCTTGTATAACGATATTGTGGACCACGTGAGCGATGACTTCGTGGAGAACTGGACGACCCAGACGAGGAAGGGGCTCCTGGAGCTCGGCGTCCTGAACGCCATCCGGGAGCGCCGGCGCTACGGCTACGAGATCGTGAAGCTGCTGAAGGCCGTCCCGGGCCTCGTCATCAGCGAGGGGACGATCTATCCCATCCTCGGGAGGCTCGAGCGCGAGGGACTGACCACGGCCTCGCTGGAGCCGTCCCCGGAAGGACCGGCCCGCAAGTACTACCGGCTCACGCAGCGGGGCACGGCGGCGCTGACCGTCATGAACGAGCGTTGGGACGCGATCGGCCGCGGAATCCAGGCGATCCGGAGCGAGGACCATGATCGAGATGACTGACCATGCCCGCCGGCGGCTGGAGCGCTACCTGTCGGAGGCTCGCCGGACGCTGCGCGGCCACCCGGACCTGGACGGGCAGGAGGTCCTCCGGGGGCTGCGCGAGCACGTGGACGCCGAGCTCGGCGGTCGCCCCGGCACGGGGGAGCCCGTGACGGCCGCCGAGATGGACGCCGTGCTGGAGCGGCTCGGGCCGCCCGATGGCCTGGCCGGCGAGGTCCGGACCGGCCATGCGGCCTCTGCCGGGGGGATGCCCGGGGCCGCGGACCGCGAGGGCGTCCGGGGCGCCCTCGTGCGCCTGACCGTGGCGGCCGTCCTCGCCGCGGGCACCGTCGTCCTCCTCCTGGCGCCGGGCGCGCTGGTCTGGGGTCAGGCCCAGATCGGCGGCGTCCTGGACGCCGCCTGGAATCCTGGCGGCCCGCCGCTTCCCGGCACGCGCTCGACCGACTACTGGATCCGGGTGGGGGGCACGGTCGCCGCCGTGACCGGGGTGTGGTGGGCGGTCGTGGGAGGCGCCTCGGCCCGCTGGGGCGGGAGGGTCCGCGAGGCGCTGGCCCCCCTCCCGTGCCCCGTCCGGGCGCGGCACGGGCGCGTCCTGGCCGGGGCGGGGCTCGTGCTCGCGGCGGCCGGCGCCGTCCTGCTGTTCCGGTGAGGGCGCCGGCCGCCCGTCGCACGGCGGCCGTGGGCGCAGCGCTGGCCGCGGGAGCGTCCATCGGCTGCGGCGTCTCCGGGGCCCGGAGCCGCGAGCCCGCCGCAGACTCGCTCCCCTCGGTCGCGGCGGCCCGGGCGACGGACCACGCCGCCGAGGTGGACTCCGCCCGCCGCCTGCTCCGAGAGCTCGCGCACGGCGGGGCGGGGCTGGCCGTCGGCGTCTCGGTCGGAGGGCGGGTGGTGTGGCTGGAGGGGCTGGGCTATGCGGACCTCGAGGCCCGCCGCCCGGTCGACCCCCGCACCACCCGGTTCCAGGTGTACAGCGTGAGCAAGGGGCTCACGACCCTGGCGGCCGCCTCCCTGGTCGAGGACGGCCGCCTGGACCTCGGAGCGCCCGTCCGCAGCTACCTGCCGGGCTTCCCGGACAAGGGAGCCCCGATCACGCCCGCGGAGCTCCTCGCCCACACCTCCGGGATCCGCCACTACAGCAACGCCGTCGAGGCCTCCTCCCGCCGGCACTGCGACGTGGTCGCGGACGCCGTCCCCATCTTCGAGGACGATCCCCTCGTCCACCCCCCGGGAGCGGCCCGTACCTATTCGTCGTGGGGCTACGTCCTCCTCAGCCGCGTGCTCGAGGCGGCCGCGGACGAGCCGTTCCGCGAGCTGGTGCGACGCCGGATCCTCGAGCCCTCGGGGGCCGCCCTGACCGTGATCGACGACCCGGACGCCCGGATTCCCGGACGGGCCACGTTCTACTCGGTGCCCACCGGCGGCGGGCCCGAGCCCACGCCCGAGGTCGACAACACCTGCAAGTGGGGCGCGGGCGCCTACCTGTCCACGGCGCGGGACCTCGTGGCCGTGTACCGAGCCCTGCTCGGCGGCGACCTCCTGGCTCCTCACACCCTCCGCTCCATGGTCCTCCGTGGCGCGGAGCCCGATTCGCTGGGCCGGCAGATCCTCGAGATCTCGGGATGGGGAGAGGGCGCCGCGGCCTTCACCGCCGCGGACCTGGACACGGGAGTCGTGGTCGTGCTCCTGTCCAACGCGATCGGCCCCGACTACGGGCCCCGGGTGCAGCGGGCCTTCGGGAGGCTGCGGACGATCTTCGATCCGGGTCCCTGAGGCCGCCTCGACCGCGTCCCGGAGCCCGGCCGAACCTCCCTACTGCGTCCCCAGCCGCTCGAGCGACCACGCCGCGTGCTCGGCCACCAGCTCGCCGCCCTCCTCGCGGCAGCGCTCGAGGACCGGCACCGCTTCCCGCCGGCCGCTGTTTCCGAGCCCCACGCACAGGTTGCGGAGGAGCCCCTCCCGGCGGGCGCGGAAGAGCGCCGTGTCCCGGTAGCGCTCGCGGAAGCCCGCCTCGTCCAGCTCGAGCAGCTCCTCGGCCCACGCGACCATGGAGGCGAAGGGCACGGGACGGCCGGGCGTCGGCGCGGCCCACGCGTCCGGATCGGCCCCGGCGCCCGGACCCGTCCCGCCGTCCGCCGCGCTCGGGCCGCCGCCGCCCTCGCCCGGAAACGAGCCCCCCGGCACCTCCCGGTTCCAGGGGCACACCTCCTGGCAGATGTCGCAGCCGAACACCCGGTTCCCGATGAGCGGGCGGAGCTCCTCGGGGATCGAGCCCCGCAGCTCGATGGTCAGATAGGAGATGCAGCGACGGGCGTCCAGCTCGCGCGGGCCGCGGATCGCGTCGGTGGGACACGCCTCGATGCAGCGGGCGCAGGTGCCGCAGCGGTCCGCCGTGAACGGCTCGTCGGGCTCCAGCTCCAGGGTGGTGAGGAGCTCGCCCAGGAGGAGCCAGGAGCCGAGCTCGGGGTCGATGAGGACGGTGTTCTTTCCGATCCACCCGAGCCCCGCGCGCTGGGCGTGGTCGCGCTCGAGGACCGGGCCGTAGTCCACGTAGGGGAGGGCGCGCGCGTCGGGGTCGATCGCCTCGACCTCCGCCGCCAGCTCCGCCAGCCTCTCCTCGAACACGCCGTGGTAGTCGGGCCCACGGGCGTAGCGGGCGATCACCGGGGCCAGGGGGTCGATGGCCTCGGGGGGCGCGGCCGCGTCGGGCGGGGCGGCGGCGGGGCTCTCACCGGACGTCCCGGCGCCGCGCGCTCCCGACTCCCCGGGGCCCGCGCCGCCCGGGGCGATCCCCTCCGCATAGCTCAGCGCCACGACCACCACGCTGTGGCAGCCGGGGAGCGCCTCCTCGAGGGAGACCCGCCGGCGGACGGCGTCCTCGCGGGCCATCCACGCCATCTCGCCGTGCCAGCCGCGCTCCAGCCACTCCCGGTACCAGGCGGCGTGGGCGGGCGGGTCGGCCGGGGCGATCCCGACCGCGTCGAACCCGAGGCCTCGGGCGCGCGCCTTCAGCCGGCCGGCGGCGTCGGCGGGAGGCACGGGATCACCCGAAGCCGAATGCGCTCGGACACAGGTCGGCGAGGACGCAGCGGCCGCACTCGGGGTCCTTGCGGCCGTGGCACACGGCCCGGCCGTGGAGGATGAGCCGCCACGCGAAGGTCCTCCACTGGTTCCTGGGCAGGATCCCCATGAGCGAGCGCTCGATCTTCTCCGGGTTGGACGAGGAGGCGAGGCCCAGGCGGCGGCTCACGCGCTTGACGTGCGTGTCCACGACCACGCCCTCGTTCTTCCCGAACGCGTTCGAGAGGATGACGTTGGCGGTCTTCCGCGCCACGCCGGGGAGGGTGAGGAGCTCGTCCATCGTGTCCGGCACCTCGCCCCCGTACTCGTCCAGGATCTTGCGGGCGGCGTCCTGGATGTACTTCGCCTTGTTCCGGTAGAAGCCGGTCGAGCGGACGGCCTCCTCGAGCTCCTCGCGGTCGGCGTCCGCGTAGTCCTCCGCGGAGGTGTACTCCTCGAAGAGGTCCTTCGTCACCTTCCGCACCCGCTCGTCGGTGCACTGCGCGGAGAGGATCGTGGAGACCATGAGCTCGAGCGGGTTCGACCAGTCGAGCGAGATCTCGGTCTCGGGGTACTCGTCGGCCAGGCGGAGCGCGATCTCGGCCGTCCGCTCCCGCTTCGCCTCCTCGCCCTCGTCGGCCGCCTTCTTCGCCTTCGATCCCTTCTTCCTCGCCGCGCTCACGTCCACCCCTCGTCCGGCCTCGCGTCTCGCGTCTCGTCGGCGGCCGCCGGCACCTGGCGCCCGGGGCCGTCCTCGCCGCCCGCGACGCGGCCCTGGCCGGTGGCGCTCGACGCGCCGCTTCCCCGCTCCTCGTCGTCCTCCTGATCGAGCCCCAGCCGCCGGGCGCGCTCCAGCCAGCCGGCCACGTCGTGGGGCGTGAGGATCCCGACCAGCTCGTCCCCGTCCACGACCAGGAGCCGGGCGTGATCTCCCTGCTTCAGGTGCCCGAGGACCTCGTCCAGGGTCGTGTCGCGCGGCACCTTGCGGACCTCGTCGAGCGGGGTCATGACGTCGGCCACCCGGGTGCCCGCTCGCTCGCCCGGCGGCACCTCGGCCACGTCCTCGACCGAGAGGACCCCGACCAGGCTCCCGGCGCGGACCACCGGGACCGCGCCCACGCCCGAGCGCAGGAAGGGCTCGTCGACCACCTCGGAGAGGGAGCCGTCGGCGTCGACGGCCGGGGGCACGGGCTGCACGGCCCGCTCGACCGGCACGCCCGAGAGGACCCGCCGGGCCACGAACTGCTGCCAGCTGTTGGCCGCGGCGCCGGAGAGGAACCAGCCGATGAACGCCAGCCACAGGCCGTTCAGGACCGCGCCCTGCCACAGGAAGAGGAGTCCCACGCCCATCATGAGGAAGCCGAAGCCCCGGCCGGCCATCGTGGCCCAGCGGGTGGCCTTCCGCAGGCTCCCGGAGAAGTGCCAGGCCGCCGAGCGGAACAGCCGCCCCCCGTCCAGCGGGAAGCCGGGCAGGAGGTTGAAGATCGCCAGGACCAGGTTCAGGAAGGCCAGGTAGCCGGCCACCACGGTCACGGGGCCCGACCAGCCCAGGAAGTCGGCTCCCGCGCCCGCCGCCCAGAACAGGCCCGCCAGCGCGACGCTGGCCAGCGGCCCTGCGGCCGTGAGGAGGAACTCGTCGACCGGGCGCTGCGCCTCCATGCTCGTCTGCGCCACGCCGCCGAAGATGAAGAGCGTGATCCCCTGCACGTCGATGCCCCGGGTCCGGGCCACCGCCGAGTGGGACAGCTCGTGGAGGAGGACCGAGAGGAAGAGGAGGAGCGCGGCCGCGGTCCCCATCACCCAGTACATCGTCCGCCCGTAGCCCCGCATCTCGTGCGGGAAGACGTCGGCGCTCAGGGTCCACACCACGAGCGCGAAGATGAGGAACCACGAGTAGTCGATCCGCACCTCGAAGCCGAACCAGCGGCCGAGGCTGAAGCCTCCCATCAGCGGCATCGATCTCACCTCTCTCCGGGGGTCGCGTCCGGACGGGCTGCGGCGGGACGCGCCCGACGCTCGAGCTCCTCGACGCCCGCCTCTCCCGCCGGGAGGAGCCGCCGCCACCACGGCCGGCGGCGCCACACGACGAGCCACAGACGGCCGCCCGCCAGGTTCACGACCCGCACGTACCGGACCGCCTCTCCGGGCGGGATCTCCACCGCCCAGCGGCGCCCCCTCCACGTGAACTCCGCGCGCTCGGCCGCGGGCCCGACGGTCGCCTCGACGAACGTCTCGGACTCGATCCGCACGGTGCCGTCCTCGGCCGCCGGCACGTCCCGGTAGAACGCCGGGTCGAACGGCCTGCCCGCGTGCCGGCGGAAGTCCTGCTCGACCGCCTCGTCGTAGCGCTCGAGGCCGTCCTCGGCGGCCGCGAACTCACGGTGGTGGAGGAGCTCGTGGAGGAGCGTCTCCCACAGCTCGTCCTCCCAGTCGAAGCCGTCGCTCTCGGCGGCCAGCGCGCTGAAGGAGCCGTGGTACAGGACGATCCTCGAGCGGACGTCCCCCTCGCCCCCGTAGGCGTCCGGCCAGTGGGCGGTGAGGCACTGGCCCAGCGTGTAGATCCCGGGGATGTCGGGGTGGGGGACGGCCTCCTCCTCCACGACCAGGGCGTCGATCCCCTCCTTGAAGCGGGGCGGGATCTCCTCCCACATCCGGTCCGCCCGCTCGGCGAAGCGCTCTAGTCGCACAGGTCCGCCCACCGCCCGGCGTACCGGACGAGGGGCAGGCCGGAGCGGGAATCGCCCAGGTCCGCGGCCTCCACGCGTCCTATGAACACCGTGTGATCGCCGGCCGGGACGCTCCGCACCACCACGCAGTCCAGCCACGCCAGCGCGCCCTCCAGGATCGGCGCTCCCGTCGGCGCCTCTCCGGGGGAGAGCCCCTCGAACTTGTCGTCCGGCGTGGTCGCGAAGCGCTCGGCCACCTCGTGCTGCTCCCGGTCCAGGAAGTTCACGGCGAAGGTGCCCGAGCGCTCGATGATGGCGTGCGTGTTGGCGTCCTTCTCGAGGACGACCAGCACGAGGGGGGGCTCCAGGGAGACCGAGCACACCGAGGTCGCCGTGAGGCCGTGGCGCCCGCCGTCCACGTCGCGCGAGGTGACCACCGACACGCCCGCGGCGAGCCGGCCGAGGACGAGCCGGAACCGCTCGGGGGAGATCGTCATGGTCGCGGCCGCGGGGCGGGGCGGACGACGCCCGGGCCGCGGCGGCTCCCCCACGCGGCACGGCTCCGTGGCATGGACACGCCTCCCGGACTCCTAGTCTCCGGCCGCGTCGATGCGGCTGCCCAGGCGCCGGTTCAGGACGAGGAACACCGCTATCGCCAGGACCCACTGCACGAGGACGGTCCCGACGTTCGAGGTCGAGATCGGCGTGAGCGACGCGCCCAGGTCCGTCACGTCGAACGCCTGTGAGAGCCACCAGGCCATGAGCACGACCGCCTCGACCACCACCAGGCCCATGACCCAGTTCCACCAGCGGCCGATGCGCAGGTCGGCGCCCTCGTCGTTCACGAGCTCCCGCCGGAAGCGGTCCACGCCGTAGCGCAGCACCGAGACGGCGAAGAAGAAGCCCGACAGGAGGAGTCCGACCCCCCACACCCAGTCCTGGTTCCGGAACACGTCGATGGACAGCGCCGACGGGAGGCCCAGGAGGAAGCCGCAGCCGCCCACGAGCGCGATCGCCCGGCGCCTCGTCATCCCGGCGTCGATGAGCACGCGGCCCGCCAGCTCGATCATCGAGATGAGGCTGCTCCACGCCGCGAAGAACAGCGCCAGGAAGAAGAGGACCATGAAGAAGCCGCCGGCCGGCATCTTCCCGAACAGCTGCGGGACCCAGATGAAGGTGAGCCCTTCATTGCCGGCGCCCACGATCTGATCGGCCGCCCCGGGGA
>Ga0209918_1000104_pt1 | contig 63641 bp, 59 predicted proteins | sample SalPonD_shore_MG_FD_185712 | JGI IMG/M metagenome (GOLD analysis project Ga0209918, IMG submission 185712) | Salt pond soil microbial communities from South San Francisco under conditions of wetland restoration - Salt Pond MetaG... | ecosystem: Environmental > Aquatic > Marine > Intertidal zone...
GATGCAGGTAGTAGGGCGTGATGAAGATATCGGTGCCCGGGGCCACCTCGTAGGGGCCGAGGCGATCGGCGCCCACCGCCTTGCGCGTGTAGAGCCACACGGGCGGGTACAGGCGCAGGGCCTCTTCCAGGACCTGGCCGGCGTAGGCCAGTTGGCCGGCGTGCTCGATGCCGGGGGTGGCGTCGCCGACCACCGCGTCGACCTCGGCCTGCAGCCGGGCCTCGGCCTCGGGGTGGCGGCCGAGCAGGTACCAGGTCCAGTTCAATGTGGTCGCCGTGGTCTCGTGGCCGGCCACGATGAGGGTCATGACCTCGTCGATGAGCGCGGCATCGCTCATGGGCTCGCCCGTGCGGGGGTGACGGGCGGCCATGAGCAGGGCGAGGAAATCCAGGCGCTCGCCCGCGGTCTCGCTGTCCGCGCGACGCCCGGCGATCACCTCGGCGACCAGCTTTTGCAGGCCGCGAAAGCGCACGGCCAGCTGCAGGTCGCGCTCGCTGTGCTCGACCAGGATGGAGAAGGGGTTGTGGCCGGCGCGCTCGACGATGCGCGCCAGGTCGTCGCCGAAGAGGGCGCGCAGGATCACCTCCAGCGAGAGTTCGCTCATGGTGTCGGTGACGTTGATGCTCTCGCCGGCCTCGGCCAGGGCCTGCCAGCGCGGCAGCGCCTCGAGATTGGCCCCGGCCATGCGCTCGGCCATCCCGGCGATGACGTTGCGGTGGAAGGCCGGCTGGATCATCTTGCGCTGGGCGTGCCAGAACTCGCCGTCGCTGACGATGATGCCGTTGCCGAGCAGCATCTTCACGCGCTCGAAGCCCACGCCTTTGATATAGTTCTTGTGATTGGAGACGAGGACGTGCTTGACGTAATCGGGATGGTTGATCAGATAGCTGTCGGCCGCGCGCGTTGCGGCGGGCACGCGCACGATATCGCCGTATTCGGCGAGGATGCCCGGAATATAGCGAAAGCTCTCCTCGGTCGTATTGAGGTCGAAGGCCGCGGCCGGTCCGGGGGGCTGTGCTGGGGCGGCATCGCTAATCGCGGTCATTGCTTGTTCTTCCGGGGCGTCAGACGTTTCACGCGGGCTGTGGGTCGACCCGATCGGGGCCGGCGGGACGCATGATGCGCGTATATTACCACGACGGGCTCGATCGGATAGGCCCGCAGCTCGACGCCGCGCTGGGTGCCTGGCTGGCCGCGTGGCCGCCGGCGCTGGCCGAGCGCATCGAACGCCGGCGCGTGCCCGCCGACCGGCGCCGCTCGGCCCTGGGCTGGCGCCTGCTGGAGCTGCATCTGCAGGCCGGCGGCCACGCGGGCTTGGCGGGCGCGGGGCTCGATTATCCGGCCTCGGGCAAGCCGCGCTGTGAAGCGGGTCTGGATTTCAGCATCAGTCACAGCGGCTCGCTGGTCGCCTGCGCCGTCTCGCAGGAGGGGCGCATCGGTTTGGATGTCGAACGCGTGCGGCGCGTCGCCAAGGTCTCCTGGCGGCGCTATCTCACGGACTTGGAGCGCGCCCGCGTGGCCGCCGATCCGCAGGCCCTGTTCGACCTGTGGACGCGCAAGGAGGCGGTGGTCAAGGCGCGCGGCCGGGCGGGTATCGCCGATGTGCCCGCCGTCGTCCTGGAGGGCCCGCGGGCCCGGCTGCACGACGAGTGCTGGTATCTTGTGCCGCTGGCGCTGTGCGACGGACATGCCGCCTGCCTGGCCACCGAGATCGAGCCCGGCTCCCTGGCCCTGCGCCGGGTGACCGACCTCGAGGTGCGGGCGGGGCTGGCCTGCGAGCCGGGCGCATCGCTCCAATCCCTGCTCGGTCGAGTTGCCTGCGAATCGGACGGTCCATCATAATGGCGCCCCGCGATGGCCGAGGGGAGAGCGGCGTGAAGACGACTCGACAAGGGGGGCGTGATGGCACGGCGCGATAGATGGTCGCGGCGGCTCGGGCGGGTGCTGGCCGTGCCCCTGGTCAAGCTGATCTTCAAGGTGTTGTGGGCCACCTGCCGGGTCGAACGCGTCCTGGGCGAGGAGCACGTCGAGCAGGTGCTCGCCGACGGCAAGCCGGTCATCCCCTGCTATTGGCACCAGCACCACCTGTTCGGTTCCTATTATATGTTTCGCCTGGCCCGGCGCGGCCTGAAGGTCGGGTTTCTGGTCAGCCCCTCGCGCGACGGCGAGACCGCCGCGCGCGTGGTGCGCGACTGGGGTGCGGTGGTCATCCGCGGCTCGGCCACACGCACCGGCGCCCAGGCCCTGCGCGAGCTCTATCAGGTCGTCACCCGCGACGGGGTCTCCCCCGTACACACCGCCGACGGACCGACCGGGCCCCTGCACGAGTTCAAGGCCGGTGCGGTGATGCTCGCCCAGATCACCCAGGCCCCGCTGCTGCCCCTGGCCTGGGCCGCCTCGCGGTGCTGGCGCCTGAAGTCCTGGGACCGGTTCGTGATCCCCAAGCCCTTCGCGCGCATCGTGATCGCCGTGGGGGCGCCGCGTGCCGTGCCCAAGAATCTGGGCGTGGAGGCCCTCGCGCCGGTGCAGCGGGAGATGGAGCAGACGCTGGCGGGGTTGATCGACGCGGCCGAGTCGGCGCTGGTCGACTCGGCGCCGGGCGAGCGCCGCTGACGGCTCGCGGTCCGGCCTCGGGCGGGTCAATCCAGCGCTACCGGCTCCACGCCCCACACCCGCTCGGCGTACTCGGCGATGGCGCGGTCGCTGGAGAAGCGGCCCATGCGCGCCACGTTCAGGACGGCCCGCCGGGTCCATTCGCCGGGATCCCCATACAGGCTGCTGACCTCGTCCTGGGCGGCGACATACGCGCCGTAGTCGGCCAACACGAGAAAGTAATCGCCGCCCTCGAGCAGGCTGTCGACGATGGGCTGGAAGCGCCGCGGCGCCTCGGGCGAGAAATAGCCGCCGGCGATCATGTCCAGGGCCCGTTTGAGCTCGGCGTTGTGATTGTAGTGGTGGCGCGGGCGGTAGCCATCGGCGCGCAGGCGTTCGGCCTGTTCGGCGCTCAGGCCGAAGATGAACAGGTTGTCCTCGCCCACCCGCTCGCGCATCTCGATGTTGGCCCCGTCCAGGGTGCCGATGGTCAGCGCGCCGTTCAGGGCCAGTTTCATATTGCCCGTGCCCGAGGCCTCCGTGCCGGGTGTTGATATCTGCTCGGACAGATCGGCACCGGGGATGATGTCCGCGGCGGTGGTCACGTTGTAGTTGGGAATGAAGACGACCTTCAGGCGTCCGCCCACGGCCGGGTCGTTGTTGACCACGTTGGCGAGGTCGTTGATGAGCTTGATGATGAGCTTGGCGCGCTCGTAGCCCGGCGCGGCCTTGCCCGAGAAGATGACGGTCCGGGGCGTCACGTCGCGCTCGCCGTCGCGCAGCCGGTTGTACAGGGTGATGACGTGCAGCACGTTGAGCAGCTGGCGCTTGTACTCGTGGATGCGCTTGACATGCACGTCGAACAGGGATTGGCGATCGACGTGGATGCCAAGATGCTGTTCGATCAGCTTGGCCAGGTGTGCCTTGTTGCCCTGTTTGACCGCCCGGAACTGTTCCTGGAAGCCGGTATCGCCGGCCAGCGCCTCGAGCTGCTCGAGCCGGCGCAGGTCGGTGATCCAGCCGCGGCCGATGTGCGAGGAGATGAGCGCCGACAGCGCCGGGTTGGCCTGATGCAGCCAGCGCCGCGGCGTGATGCCGTTGGTGACGTTGATGATCTTCTCGGGCGTCATGGTGTGAAAATCGGCCATGACGGTCGAGCGCATGAGGTCGGTGTGGATCGCCGAGACGCCGTTGACCTTGTGGGAGCCGACGATCGCCAGGTGCGCCATGCGCACGCGCCGCTCGCCGTCCTCGTCGATGAGCGACATGCGCCGCAGGCGATCGACATCGCCGGGGAACTGCCGCGCCACGTCCTTGAGGAAGCGGTGATTGATCTCGTAGATGATCTGCATGTGACGCGGCAGGACGCGCTCGACCAGCGTCACCGGCCAGGTCTCCAGGGCCTCGGGCATCAGGGTGTGATTGGTGTAGGCGAACGTGGCGGTGGTGGCGCGCCAGGCCCGGTCCCAGTCCAGGCCGTGCTCGTCGAGCAGGAGGCGCATCAGCTCGGGGATCGCCAGGGCCGGATGGGTGTCGTTGAGCTGGATGGCGACCTTGTTGGGCAGCTCTTCCCAGGCGTCGTGTTGCTTGTGGAAGCGCTGCAGGATGTCTTGCACGGAGGCGCTGATGAAGAAATACTCCTGTTTGAGCCGCAGCTCGCGCCCCATCTCGGTGGTGTCGTCGGGGTAGAGCACGCGCGATATGTTCTCCGACTCGTTCTTCTGGGCCACCGCCTTGATGTAGTTGCCCTCGTTGAAGTAGTGCAGGTCGAATTCGCGCGTGGACTTGGCCGACCACAGACGCATGTTGTTGACGGTGTTGGTGGCGTAGCCGGGGATGGGGGTGTCGAAGGCCATGGCCATAATCTGCTGGCCCCCCGTCCAGTGATGGCACAGGCGCCCGCGCTCGTCGATGAACTCCACGACATGGCCGTTGAACTTGATCGGAAACAACACCTCGGGGCGGGGGAATTCCCAGGGGTTGCCGTAGCGCAGCCAGCTGTCGGGGTGTTCGACCTGATAGCCGTCCTCGATGCGCTGGGTGAAGATGCCGTAGTCGTAGCGTATGCCGTAGCCATAGCCCGGCATGCGCAGCGTCGCCAGGGAGTCGAGAAAGCAGGCGGCGAGCCGGCCCAGGCCGCCGTTGCCCAAGGCGGCATCGTCTTCGAGCTCGCGCAGGGTTTCCAGCTCCAGGCCCAGCTCGTAGAGTCCCTGTTGGCACTCGTCGCGGATGCCCATGTTGAGCAGGCTGTTGCTCAGGGTGCGCCCGATCAGAAACTCCATGGACAGGTAGTAGACCCGCTTGGCGTCCTTGCGGTAGTAGTTGCGCATGGTCCCGGTCCAGCGCTCGATGAGCCGATCGCGCACGGTATAGGCCAGGGCGTGATACCAGTCGCGCTGGGTGGCGGTCAGCGGGTCCTTGCCCACCGAATAGACGAGACGATTCGCCACCGAACGCTTGATGGACGGCACGTCCAGGCCGAGGTAGTCGTATTTGAATCCGGACAACTGCGGCTTTTGAGCGTCGGCCATCTCGTGGTCCCTGCGGCGGCGGCGCGCGGCGCCGGGTCTGCCTTTACGTTCGGCGTGTTTCCGCCAATGCGTTGAGCGCACGCCTCATCTTAGCATGCCCGGCGGGCCGGTCAGCGGCGCTGGCGCCACCAGTGCCACAGCGCCAGCAGCACACTGGCGCCGAGCAGGCTCGCGGCGATCCACAATTCGTACTGCTTGGCCTGCTTGAGCAGGGTTTCCAGCGCCGCGCCGAACAGATAACCCAACAGGCCGATGAGTATCGCCCAGACGGTGGCCGCCACGGCGTCCAGCGCGGCAAAGCGCCGCGCCCGGATATCGCTCATGCCGATCGCAAAGGGCGTGACCGTGCGCAGGCCGTAGAGAAAACGAAAACCGAGGATCACCGGCGTCTGGTAGCGCTCGAGCAGCCCTTGGGCGCGCTCCAGGCGCGCCTGCCAGCGCGGGCGGCGCTGTATGAAGCGCCGCGCCGCGGCGCCGATGCGCCGCCGACCCAGCTGAAAGCAGGTTTGGTCGCCGGTGAAGGCACCGAGTGCGCCCGTGACCATCACCCAGTGGAGTTCGAGGTAGCCGTGGTGGGCGAGGAAGGCGGCGACCAGCAGAATGGTCTCGCCCTCCAGGGCCGTGCCGAGAAACAGCATCGGGTAGCCGTAGTGGGCGATCAGGCTCTCGGGCGACATCGGCTCGGACGAGGCAGGGGGCGGCCGTGAGCGGCTCAGAGCCGCTTGAGGTGGAAGAAGGCGAAGGACTGTTCCTTGTCGGCCGGTGTGACGTGTACCTCGCGTCGTTCGTCCACCAGCTTGAAATCCGGGCCGACTTCGCTCATCAGCCCCGCCGCGTCGTAGCGGCAGATCGGCAGGCCCGAGCACATCGTCGGGCCGTCGGGGGCGAAGGCGGCGATGATCAGGTGGCCGCCGGGGGCGACGGCGCGCTCGAGCAACTCGCGGTAACGGCGCCGGTCGGCCGCCTCGGTCAGGAAATGAAACACGGCCCGGTCGTGCCACAGCTCGTAGGTGCGCGGCGGGACGAACTCCGTGACATCGGCCTCGATCCATTCGACATCGCCGGCGCGCTCGCCCAGGCGCTCGCGCGCGTGGGCCAGGGCGGACGCCGAGATGTCCAGCACGCTCAGGTTGCGGTAGCCCAGCTCGAGCAGGTGGTCGACCAGGGTGGAGGCGCCGCCGCCGACGTCGATGACACTGGCCGCCGGGTTCAGGTCGCAGCTGGCGATCAGCTCCAGCGAGAGCGTCGGGCGCGTCTGGTACCAGCTGACCTCCAGAGGCGATTTGTCCTGATAGACGGTTTCCCAATGTTGCTTGCGGGTTTGGGTCATTGCTGCTGTACCTGTCTGGTGTGCTGGCGGAAGCCAGGGTGCAAGTCTATCGGTGATTATAGCGCTTGCCGTGCAACGAAGAAGGCGGGGAATGTTCCCCGCCTCCGTTGGCGAATGCCGCGGGCGTTCGGCTATTGCTTTTCAATCTTGACGTTGGCCTTCTTGCGCAGCGACTGGACGTATTCCTTGAGCTGGCGGTTGCGCATGGCATTGGCGATTTGGCCCTTGACGTCATCGAACTTCGGCGGCTGCATCTTGCGCTTGTCCTCGAGCTCGATGACATGCCAGCCGAACTGGCTCTTGACCGGCTCCTTGGTGTAGGCCCCCTTTTTCAGACCCTCGACCGCCTGGGAGAAGGCCGGGACCATCTGACCGCTGGTGAACCAGCCGAGCTCGCCGCCGTTCTTGGCCGAGCCCTCGTCGGTGGAATACTTCTTGGCCAGGTCGGCGAATTTGGAGCCGGCATTGAGCTCCTTGATGACCTCTTCGGCCTTGGCCTTGGTCTTGGTCAGGATGTGGCGCGCCTTGTACTGCTCGACGTTGGCGTGGGCAATCTTGTCCTGGTATTCCTGCTTGAGCTCCTTCTCGCTGATCGGGTGCTTTTCGAGATGGTGGCGCAGGGCGGCGTTGATGAGCAGATTCTTGCGCTGGAGCTTGATCTCTTCCCTGATCTGCGGCTTCTTGTCCAGCTTCTCCTTCAGCGCCTGCTGGTAGATGAGCTCGCTGTTGACCAGCTCGTTGATGACCTGCTCGCGCGAGGCGTGCTGATCGGGATGCTGGGAGTTGCGCATCTTCACGTAGAGGTTGAAGGTCTCCTGGCTGATGGGCTGGCCGTTGACCACGGCAACCGGCTTGGAGTTGGCCGCGTATGCCGTGGTGGAGCCCAACAGGGCCAGCGCCAGGGCGCCGGCCATCAGGGGGGTGAAAAACGATCTGCTCATGGTGTATTCCCTTAGTGGTGTGATTGAGCCTCATCGGGCGTGTAGGCCTTGATGCTCAGTGCGTGGATATCGCTTTGCATGGCATCGCCGAGCGCCTCGTAGACCAGGCGGTGGCGTTGAATCAGGCTCTTGCCCGCAAAGGCCGATGAGACAATCTGGACGTTGAAGTGGCCACCGCCGGAGCGGGCCCCGGCGTGGCCGGCGTGTTTGTGGCTGTCGTCCTGGATCTCCAGGTCCACGGGCGCGAGCGCCTCGGTGAGGCGCTCGCGGATCATCGCGACGCGTTGTTCGGACATCAGGGCAGCACCTTGCGAAACGGTTTGATGCTGACGCGGGCGCACACACCCGCCTCGACGTAGGGGTCGGCGTCGGCCCAACTGCGCGCCTCGTCCAGGGAGTCGAACTCGGCGACGATCAGGCTGCCGGAAAATCCCGCCGGGCCCGGCTCTTCGGCATCGATCGCCGGATGCGGGCCGGCCAGCACCAGGCGCCCGGCCGCCTTCAGGGCCTCCAGGCGCTCCAGATGGGCGGGGCGCGCCTGCTGGCGCCGCGCCAGGCTGTCTTCGATGTCCTCACTGTATATGGCGTAGAGCATCAGCCTGCCTCGTTCTCGGGGGCCTCGTCGGCCTGTTCCATGTGCCGCGCCAGGTAGAACACCAGGGCGACGAAGAACACCAGGTTGAGGCCGAGTATGCCGTAAAACTTGAAGTTCACCCAGATATCCGTGCGGGTTTTGGGATCCAGGCCCGGCCCGTAGAAGAAGGCCACGTACAGATTGAGCACGCCGGTGATGAAAAAGAAGGCGGCGGTCATGATGTTGACGCGGCGCCAGACCGTCGGCGCCACGGTGATGGAGGCGCCGAGCATGCGCTCGGACACGTTGCGCTGGCCGAACCAGTGGCTGCCGAGCAGCACCGCGGCGAACAGCCAGTTGATCGCCGTGACCTTCCACTTGATGAAGTCGATGTCGTGGAAGATCAGCGTGGCCCCGCCCAGCACCACGATGAGCCCCATACTGACCCAGTGCATGGTCTCCACGCGCCGGTGGCGCAGCCAGGAGTAGCCGACCTGCGCGATACTGGCCGCGATGGCGGTCGCCGTGGCGGCATAGATGCCGAACAGCTTGTAGGCGACGAAGAACAGCAGGATGGGGAAGAAATCGAACAGTAGTTTCATAGGGACCGCAAGTCGATGTTCAGTGTAGCGTTTTGACCACGAAGCGCCGGTGGTAGTTCTCCATCACCTCGCGCACCGGTTCGGGGTAGTCCAGGGCGTCCATCTGCTGCATGCCCTCGGCGAAGAAGGCCGGCGCGTCGTCGGGCAGATTCTGCACCAATTCGTCGAAGGCCGCCCGCATGAGCGGCGGGTCCTGGCTGCGCGTGGCCACAATGCCGTGATTGAGGTTCAGTATACGCCAAGGCCGGCCCGGTTCGCTGCGATCCAGGTCCTGGCGCAGGGTCGGGCCGACCGCGGCGGTGATTTCGTCCATGGCCCGGCTGAGCCCGGCCAGCTCGCCCGGGTCCTGGGTGGCGTTGGCCAGGGCCGCCAGGGCGTTGACCACGGGCTCCAGCTCATTGATCCAGCCGCCGCGGCGCGCCGTCCACAGCGCCACCGGTACGGCGAGGGCCTCGATGCGCTGGCCCGCCTCGGGGCGCTGGAGCTGGGTGGCCCACTGGCCCAGGTCCTGGAGCAGGCTCAGGGCGTGGTCGCCCAGCTCGGTGATGTCCTCTTGCTTGGGTTCGCCGCCCGGGCCCGGCCCGGTATCCGCCTCCAGGCGCCGTGCGATGTCGACGAATTGCTGCAGGGCCTGGGTCAGCAGCTCCGGGCTCACCACGTCCGGCGACTGGGGCCCGGCGCCGCGGTAGGCCGTGACCACGTCCTCGCCGGCGGTGGCGATGACCTCGGCGACGGCCTCGATGTCGGTGGTGCTCAAATCCATTGCTCTGTCCTGAATCCGGCGGGTTCGGTCGCCGAGCACTTTACCACAGGCCCCGATCCGGTGGCAGCCGGGCCCCGCGGGCCGGACAGGCGACAGCCCCGGCGCCGGTGCGATATCATGAGTCCCTTATGGCGTTCGAATACGATTTGCATTCCCATTCCCGGGCCTCGGACGGCACCCTGACGCCGACCGAGCTGGTGCGCCGGGCCCACGCCCAGGGCGTCGGCGCCCTGGCGCTGACCGACCACGACGTGACCGACGGTCTGGCCGAGGCCGGCCGGGAAGCCGAGGCGCTCGGCCTGGCGCTGGTCCCCGGCGTCGAGGTGTCGGTGACCTGGGGCCATCAGACGGTCCATATCGTGGGGCTGAACATCGACCCGGCCGAGCCGACCCTGGCGGCCGGTCTGGCCCACCTGCAGGAGTTTCGCCAGTGGCGCTGCGAGGAGATCGCGCGCCGGCTGGACAAACGGGGCATCGGCGGGGCCCTGGAAGGGGCCCGCGCCCTGGCCAGCGGCCGCGTCGTCAGCCGGACCCACTTCGCCCGCTTCCTGGTCGACACGGGCCGGGCGCCGAGCGTGCGCGATGTGTTCAAGCGCTATCTGGTCCAGGGCAAGCCGGGCCACGTACCGGGGCAGTGGGCCGCGCTGGAGGAGGCCGTGGGCTGGATACGCGCCGCCGGCGGCCAGGCCGTGCTGGCCCACCCGGCGCGCTACCGCCTCTCGGCCACCCGCCGGCGCCAGCTGGCCGGGGAGTTTCGCGAGTGCGGCGGCGAGGGCATCGAGGTCGTCTCCGGCAGCCACTCGCGTGACGATGTGGCCAACATGGCCGAGCTGGCCCGGCGCATCGGCCTGTACGCCTCGCGCGGCTCGGACTACCACGGCCCCGAGCAACCCTATATCGAGCTCGGCCGCCTGGCGCCGCTGCCCGAGGGCTGCCAGCCCATCTGGGAAAGCCCGGGCTGGGACGCGGTCGCGGCTGCCACATCGCGTTCTGCGCCAAGTTCCGCGTTCGGCCTCGCCTGAGGTGGGTGTCCCCGGGACGAGCAATTCCTCGAGAGGCTTGCGGGCGTGAGTCAGTACTTCCAGGTCCATCCGGACAACCCCCAGCCGCGCCTGATCCGCAAGGCCGTGGAGATGGTGCGCGAGGGGGCCGTGATCGTCTATCCGACCGACTCGGCCTATGCCCTGGGCTGCCAGCTCGGCGACAAGGGGGCCGCGGAGCGCATCCGGCGCATCCGCCAGCTCGACGACCGCCACGACTTCACGCTGGTCTGCCGCGACCTGTCGGAATTGGCCGTCTATGCCAAGGTCGACAATACGGCCTTTCGCCTGCTCAAGGCGCTGACGCCCGGGCCCTACACCTTCATCCTGCAGGCCACGCGCGAGGTGCCGCGCCGGCTGCAGAACCCGCGCCGGCGTACCATCGGGCTGCGGGTGCCGGACAACCCGGTGGTGCGGGCACTGCTGGCCGAGCTGGGCGAGCCGCTGATGAGCGTGACCCTGCTGCTGCCCGGCGACGAGTTGCCCATGACCGATGCCCAGGACATCCGCGAGGCGCTCGAGCGCCAGGTCGACCTGGTCATCGACGCCGGGGCCTGCGACATCCACCCCAGCACCGTGGTCGACATGACCGGCGAGGTGCCCGAGGTCGTGCGCGTGGGTAAGGGCGATACCGCGCCGTTCGAGGCCTGAGCGCTCCTGCCACCACCGCTCGGCGCGGTTTAACGCGGGGCCGGGCAAAACAGGTATAATCCACGCATGCAAAATCTGAACGTTATCCAGACGGTGGCCATCGTCGCGCTGCCAATCCTGTTCGCGATTACCCTGCACGAGATGGCCCACGGCTGGATGGCCGAGCGACTCGGCGACCGCACGGCGCGCATGATGGGCCGCATCACGCTCAATCCGCTCAAGCACATCGACCCGGTCGGCACGGTGGCCGTGCCCCTGGTGCTGGTCCTGATGAGCGTGCTCACCCACGCGCCGCTGTTCTTGTTCGGTTGGGCCAAGCCGGTGCCCATCAACGCCCGCAACCTGCACAACCCGCGCCGCGACATGGCCTGGGTGGCCCTGGCCGGCCCCGGGGCGAATCTGATCATGGCCGTGCTGTGGCTGATCGTCCTGCGCGTGGCCGTCGGGATGGGCCCGGCCTTGGCCTGGGCGGCCGTGCCCCTGCAGTACATGGGTGTGGCGGGCGTTACCATCAATGTCCTGTTGATGGTCCTCAACCTGGTGCCGCTGCCGCCGCTGGACGGCGGGCGCGTCATGACCTCGGTGCTGCCCCCGCGCGCGGCCATGGCCTTCTCGCGCATCGAGCCCTATGGCATCGTGATCCTGATCCTGCTGCTGGTCACCGGAGTGCTGTGGTACCTCATCGGCCCGGTCATGAATTTCTTCAACCATGCCCTCTTTACCATCGCCGGTCTCGGCTGATCGTTTTCCGTAAGGAGAGTTCGTGAGTTCCGTTCCCAATCAAAAACAGCGTGTGCTCTCGGGCATGCGCCCCACCGGCGCGCTGCACCTGGGCCACTATCACGGCGTGCTGAAGAACTGGCTGCGCCTGCAGCACGAGTACGAGTGCTATTTCTTCGTGGCCGACTGGCACGCCCTGACGACCCACTACGAGGAATCCGAGTCGCTGTCCCAGCATGTCTGGGAAATGGTCATCGACTGGCTGGCCGTGGGCATCAACCCGGGCTCGGCCACGCTGTTCTTGCAGTCGCGGGTGCCCGAGCACGCCGAGCTGCACCTGCTGCTGTCGATGATCACGCCGCTGGGCTGGCTCGAGCGCGTGCCCAGCTACAAGGACCAGCAGGAAAAACTCAAGGAACGGGACCTGGCGACCTTCGGTTTCCTGGGATACCCGCTGCTGCAGAGCGCGGACATCCTGATCTACAAGGCCGGCCTGGTGCCCGTCGGCGAGGACCAGGTCGCGCACGTGGAACTCACGCGCGAGTTGGCGCGGCGCTTCAACCACATCTATGGGCGCGAGGCCGGTTTCGAGGAGAAGGCCGAGGCGGCCATCAAGGCCATGGGCAAGAAGCAGGCCAAGCTCTATCGCGAGCTGCGCAAGCGCTTCCAGGAGCAGGGCGATGCCGAGGCCCTGGAGACCGGCCGGGCGCTGCTCGAGCAGCAGCAGAACATCACCCTGGGCGACAAGGAGCGCCTGTACGGTTACCTCGAGGGGGGCAGCCGCGTCATCCTGCCCGAGCCCGAGTCGCTGCTCACGCCGGCGGCCAAGATGCCGGGGCTGGACGGGCAGAAGATGTCCAAGTCCTACAACAACACCATCGCCTTGCGCGAGGATCCGGCCTCGATCGAGACCAAGCTGCGCACGATGCCGACGGACCCGGCGCGGGTGCGCCGCTCCGACCCGGGCGAGCCGGAAAAGTGCCCCGTCTGGGCATTGCATCAGGTATACTCGGACGACGAGCTCAAGGCCTGGGTCCAGGAGGGCTGCCGCAGCGCCGGTATCGGCTGCCTGGACTGCAAGCGCCCGCTCATCGAGGCGGTGCAGGCCGAGCTGGCGCCCATTCGTGAACGTGCCGAAGAGTACGTCGCCAATCCGGGGCTGGTGCGCAACGTGATCGGCGAGGGCTGCGAGGCGGCCCGCGACGTGGCCCGCCAGACCATGGACGAGGTGCGCCAGGCCATGGGGCTGGCCTACCGCTGAGTCGTTTTCCCGGTCCGACGCCAAGAGTCTACCGGGCCGGGGTTTCCACTTTGTGACGATGCACGGCAGGCGTCGCGCCGGGTAATAGAGCATGACAGACACCGACGTCCCGACAACCCAGCCGCACCAGGAAGAGATGCCGTTCGCCATCGTCCAGGGCGCGGCCGTCACCGAGCTGCCCACGGACCTGTACATCCCGCCCGATGCGCTCGAGGTCTTCCTGGAGGCCTTCGAGGGACCGCTCGACCTGCTGCTCTACCTGATCAAGCGTCAGAACCTCGAAATCCTGGACATCCCCATCGCCGAGATCACGCGCCAGTACATGGAGTACGTGGAGCTGATGAAGGAGCTCCAGCTCGAGCTGGCCGCCGAGTACCTGGTCATGGCCGCGATGCTGGCCGAGATCAAATCGCGCATGCTCCTGCCCCGGCCCAGCGAGGCCGAGGGCGAGGAGGAGGACCCGCGCGCCGAGCTGGTGCGCCGCCTGCAGGAGTACGAGCGCTTCAAACAGGCCGCCGAGGACATCGATACCCTGCCGCGGGTGGGCCGGGACACCTTCGTCGCCGAGGCGGAGCTGGCCGACCGCAAGGTCGTGCGCCTGCCGCCGCGCGTGGATATGCGCGACCTGCTCCTGGCCGTCAAGGAAGTCATGGCCCGGGCCGAGATGTTCGCGCACCATCATATTCAGCGCGAGCCGTTGTCGGTGCGCGAGCGCATGTCGCACGTGCTCTCGAAGGTCAAGGGCAGCGCCTTTACGGACTTTACCGCCCTGTTTACGCTGGAGGAGGGCCGCAGCGGCGTGGTCGTCACCCTGTTGGCCATTTTGGAGCTGCTCAAGCAGTCGACGATCGAAATCGTACAGACCGACCCCTACGGCGCCATCCACGTCAAGGCCGCCGGGGGCAGCCACGAGACCGGCCCCGCCGATTCGGCGCAGGCCGACGGTTAGAATAAAGAGATGGACGAGCAGAAACTGAAGAACATCGTCGAGGCCGCCCTGTTGGCGGCGGGCGAGCCGCTGAGCCTGGATCGCCTGCTGGGCCTGTTTCCCGAAGACCAGCACCCCGAGCGTGATGCGCTGCGCCAGGCGCTGGCCGCGTTGGACGAGGAGTGCGCGAGTCGGGGGATCGAGCTCAAGGAGGTCGGCAGCGGTTTTCGCTTCCAGGTCCGCTCCGAACTGGCCGATTGGGTCGGCAAGCTCTGGGAGGAGCGCCCGCCGCGTTATTCGCGCGCGCTGCTCGAGACCCTGGCCCTCATCGCCTATCGCCAGCCCATCACCCGCGCCGAGATCGAGGAGATCCGCGGCGTGACGGTCAGCACCCACATCATGAAGACGCTGCAGGAGCGCGAATGGGTGCGCGTGGTCGGTCACCGCGACGTGCCCGGCAAGCCTGCCATGTACGCCACGACCAGGGACTTTCTGGACTACTTCAACCTCAAGAGCCTGGACGAGCTGCCCACCCTGGCCGAGATCCGCGACATCGATCGCCTCAACGAGGAATTCGATCTGATGGGTCCCGGCGGCGAGGCCCAGTCCTCCGGCCAGGACTCGGCCGACCAGGCGGATACGGGCGAGTCCTCGGCCCGGGCCGAGGCGGCGGACGCCGAGGCGGGCGGGCTGGCCCCGGTGGCGATGGCCGAGGCCGAGGCGCAGCCCGAGGGCGAAGCGCCGGGCGAGGCGAGCGGCCACGACGCCGAGCCGGAAGCGGCCGCGGACACGCCCGCCCCGGAACGGGACGCGCGGGCCCGGGCGGCCGAGCCCGGCGATTCCCGCCCGGACGATGACGGCCAGTCCGACTCCGACGACTTGTCCGACGAACCCCCACTGTCCGCCGAGCGCTGAGCGCCGGCGCCCCCATGGACGAAAAGCTCCAAAAGGTGCTGGCCCGCGCCGGCCTCGGTTCGCGCCGTGAATTGGAGGACTGGATACGCGAAGGGCGCATCCGGGTCAACGGCCAGCGGGCCACCATCGGCGATCGGGTCGGACCCGAGGACCGCATCACGGTCGACGGCCGGCCCCTGCCCAAGCAGCGACAAAGCGCGCCGCGCCGACGCGTCATCGCCTACCACAAGCCGCTCGGCGAGGTGTGCACCCGGGACGATCCCGAGGGCCGGCCCACGGTCTTCGAGCAGCTGCCGGGGCTGCGCAACGGGCGCTGGGTGAGCATCGGCCGCCTGGACATCAACACCGCCGGACTGCTGCTGCTCACCAACGACGGCGAGCTCGCCAACCGTCTCATGCACCCCTCGCGCGAGGTCGAACGCGAATACGCCGTGCGCGTGCTGGGCGAGATCGCGCCCGATGTCCTGGAGCGCCTGCGCACGGGGGTGGAGCTGGAGGACGGCCCGGCGCGCTTCGAGTCCGTCCGCGACGCCGGCGGTCAGGGCGCGAACCACTGGTATCACGTGGTGCTGCGCGAGGGCCGCAACCGCGAAGTGCGCCGGCTGTGGGAGGCGCAGGGCGTGACGGTCAGCCGCCTGCTGCGGGTGCGCTACGGGCCGATCGGTCTGCCGCGGCGCCTGCGGCCCGGCCGCTGGGAGGAGCTCCAGGCCCAGGACGTCGATGCGCTCTTGGCGGCGGTGGGTATGGAGCCCGAGGCGCGCCCAAGGGCCGGGGCAGGTACCAAGGCCCGTGCCGGATCGAGGGCCAGGGGAGCGGGCAAGTCGACCGCCCGCTCGGCCACCAAGGCCAAGAGCCGGCAAGGGACGAGCGAAGACAGCGCCAAGGGGACACCGCGGCCCGGTGCCCGCGGCAAGCCGCGGCGCAAGTCCTAGGGCCGCACGGCGGTGTCGGCCGAGGGGCGAACCGGGGCCAAGGCGCTGCGCGACGTCTATCGCCGTCTGCTGCGCCGTTACGGGCCCCAGGCCTGGTGGCCCGGCGAGACGCCCTTCGAGGTGATGGTCGGCGCCGTCCTGACCCAGAACACGGCCTGGGAAAACGTCGAGAAGGCGATCGCCAATCTGCGCGCCAACGACGCGCTCGAACCGCGCGCCATCGTCGAGGCCCATCCCAAACGCCTGGCGAGCTGGCTGCGCCCTTCCGGTTACTTCAACGTCAAGGCCAAGCGCCTGCGCAATTTTTGTCGCTGGTATCTGGCCGAGGGCGGCCTGGAGACATTGGGCGAGTGGCCGACGCCGGAGCTGCGCCGCGCCTTGCTCGGGATCAGCGGCGTGGGCCCGGAGACGGCCGACGATATTCTGCTGTACGCCTTCGAGCGGCCGGTGTTCGTCATCGATGCCTATACCCGGCGCATCTTCGCGCGCCTGGGACTGGTCGCGGGCCAGGAGGACTACGAGGTTCTGCGGGACCGGTTCGAGGAGGGCCTGGGACGCGGCCGGCGCAACGTGGCGCTGTTCAACGAGTACCACGCCCTCATCGTGCGCCACGCCAAGCAGGCCTGCCGCGTGCGCCCGCGCTGCGGGCAGTGCTGCCTGGACGCGGTGTGCCCGCGCGCCGGGTTGGAGAGTTGAAACGCCGGAGTTACCGGCCGGGAGTTCAAACCGGTCAGCTGGCCTTGCGCAGCTGATGCCTGGAGCGCAGCGTGTAGGGCTTGAGCGCCTCGGGCAGGGCGATGTGCTCGCCCAGCAGGACCACGACGCGGTGGGTGTCGCCGGCGGTGGCAATGTGCTGGAGCAGGTTGACGTTTTCCTTGACCGCCAGCGCGTCGTTGAACTCGCGCAGGATGAATACCCCGTAATGCGTGCTGGCGTCGATGTGCGCGAGCACGTGCTTGGCTTCCTGGGTGCGGGGAATGATGATGTGGTTGGCGCCGATACGGTGCATGCCGTGCTCGGGCTGCCACTGGTAGATGGCCTTGTTGGTGAATCGGCTCAGGCGCGTGAACATGTCGATCATGCGCTCGATGTCCTGGGTTTCGAGCGTGATCAGGCGGTAGTTCGCCTCGAGAATCTTTTCGAACTGGCTCAGATAGTCCATTGGGCGCGCCTCCAGGCGAATGCTGTGGGTAACTGTAGACCAGGGCGCAGCGCCAAAGTGTGAATTTCTTCAAAAAACAGTCAATTGGCTCCGGCCCGGCTCCGCTTCGGCGAAGGCCTCGGGCCGCGCATCGGCCGGCCGGTCGGCCGGGTGTGCACCGGGGTCGCCTTCGTCGTATCCTGTTGCCGTTTTTCGTCCGGTCGGCGGCGCGCGCATGCCCTGGCGAGCCGGGGGGAACGGGCCTGCGTAATGGATACAATGGCTTGGGTGAGCCCGTCCGCACCGCCGTGTCCCCGCGTCAAAATGTTGTCGGGGCATTGGGCCCGCGTGCCCTCGGCGTTTCACCGCCCCGGGCCGCTGGACCTGCCCGGCCGTGGCCGATAAAGTCAAGATATCGTAAAACCTGGAGGTGATGGATGCGAGCACTGTTGCGCATCGGGGCCCTGGTGGGCCTGGGTTGGTTCATGAGCCTGTCGGTTCACGCGGCCGAGGGGCAGTCCCTCGATGAGGGGATGGTGCACCCGGGCTATCACGAGCAGCCGGCGTGGTTCAAACAGTCCTTCCTGGATCTGCGCGAGGACGTGGCCGAGGCCGCCGCCAAGGGCAAGCGCGTGTTGTTGTACTTCTATCAGGACGGCTGCCCCTATTGCGCCAAGCTGTTGGACGACAATTTCAGCCAGCGCAAGATCGTGCAGACCACGCGCAAGCATTTCGATGTCGTCGCCATCAACATGTGGGGCGATCGCGAGGTCACGCGCCTGGACGGCAAGGTGACCACCGAAAAGCACTTTGCCCAGTACCGCAAGGTCATGTTCACGCCGACCTTGCTGTTCCTGGACGAGAAGGGCCGCACCGTGCTGCGCCTGAACGGCTATTATCCGCCGCACCGGTTCCTGGTCGCCCTGGACTACGTCGCCAAGAAGAAGGAAAACCAGCTCAGTTTTCGCGACTATCTCAAGCAGGTCGCGCCCGAGCCCGCCTCCGGCAAGCTCCACAGCGAGCCCTATTACGTCAAGACCAAGCCGCCGCACGACCTGGCCAAGGCCGTGCGCCACTCGCACAAGCCGCTGCTGGTGTTGTTCGAACAAAAACAGTGTCCGCCCTGCGACGAGTTGCACAACGACATCATGAAGCGCGAGGAGACGAAGAAGTATTTGCGCAAATTCGATATCGTGCAGTTGGATATGTGGGCCAAGACGCCCATCATCACGCCCCAGGGCAAGCACATGAGCGCCAATCAATGGGCGAGCAAGCTGTCCATCAAGTACGCCCCGACCATGGTGTTCTTCAACAACCACGGCAAGGAGATCTTCCGCGCCGAGGCCTACCTCAAGGCCTTCCACACGCAGTCCGTGCTCGATTACATCGCCTCCGGTGCCTATCGGGATCAGCCGAGCCTGCAGCGCTTCATCGAGGAGCGCGGGGACAAGCTGCGCTCGGAGGGCGTCAAGGTGGATCTGTGGAAATAGCCTGAGGGATACGATCGAGGCGGGCCGGAAGGCCGGCTCGCGTTCTCGCCGCCCGCGTTAACCGGGCTCGGGTTTACTGGGCGTCGAATTTCTCGCCGGTGTGGCCCTGGCTGTCCGGGCCCATGAGGTAGAGGTAGGCGGCCATGATGTCCTCGGGCATGGCGACGGTGGCGGGGTCCTCGCCGGGGAAGGCCCAGCGGCGCATCTGGGTGTTGACCGGGCCGGGGTCGAGGCTGTTGACCCGGATAGAGGTGTTGTTCTCCAACTCGTCGGCCAGGATCTCCATCATGTTCTCCACCGCGGCATAGGAGATCGCGTAGGCCCCCCAATAGGCCCGTCCCTTGCGCCCGACCTCGGCGCTGGTGAACACGACCGAGGCGTCGGGCGATTTTTTCAGCACCGGCAGGCAGGCACGCGTGAGCAGGAAGGCGCCGTGCAGGTTGACCTGTATCACCTTGCCCCAGATCTCGAGGTTGTACAGGTCCATCGGGGTGCGCGTGCCGAACATGGCCGCGTTGTGCAGCAGCCCGTCCAGGCGTCCGAACTCCTTGTCCACGGTGGCCGCCAGGTCGGCGTAGTCCTTGGCCGTGGCCCCCTCGAGGTTCATCGGGTAGATCGCCGGCTGCGGGCCGCCCGCCTCTTCGATGGCGTCGTAGACGGCCTCGAGCTTGCGGATGGTGCGCCCGAGCAGAATGAGCGTGGCGCCGTGGGCGGCGAAGGTCTTGGCCGCCGCGGCCCCGATGCCGTCGCCGGCGCCCGTGACCAGAATCACGCGATCGGCGAGCAGGTCGGGAGCGGCTTGGTAGTCCATCATGTGGCGGGTTCCTCGGGTTGCGTGACAGGGCGCAGGCCGGTGTCCGGTTACGGCGTCTCGCCCGGGGCGGCGATTTGCCGGGCGCATTGTAGCCCACTTCGCACCGCGCCTTCGAGGGTCGCGGGGTAGGCGGTATCGGTGTAGTCCCCGGCGAGCCAGCCGCCCTGGACGGGCATGGCATTGGGCGGGCGCCAGGCGTCGATATCGACCTCGCAGGAGAACGTCGCGCGTTTTTCGCGGATGACCAGGGTCTCAACGGCCGCGGGCCAGCGCGGAAACAGGTTGGCCAACTCGGCCTCGATGCGTGCCACCAGCTGCGCGTTGTCCAGTGCCATGTGCGGGCCGCGGCTGCTGATGACGACGGCGATGAGGCCGGGCTGATTGCTGAGGCCGCGGTCGAAGGCCCATTGGCCGGTGGTGCCCAGCATGCCCATCATGGGCACGGGCAGCGCGACCGATTCGGGATATTGCAGGTAGACCGTGCAGATCGGCTCGTAGGTGAAGCGGCGCAGGTCGGCCTCCAGGCCCTTGAGCTCCGGGTGCGGGGCGAGCAGGGCGCGGGCCGAGTGCGGCGCCACGGCGAGCACCACATGGTCGGCGGCAAGCGGTACGCCGCCGGCGACGACGCCGCGCAGCACGCCGGCCTCGATCTGCAGCGCCGTGACGCGTTGACCCAGGTGGACGCTGCCGCCGTGTGCCTCGATGAACTCCAGGGCCGGATCGGGCAGCAGGGCGCCGAGATCGGTGGCGGTGAACAGCAGGTCCGAGCCGTGGCGGGTGCCGGTGAAGGTATCGCCCAGCACGCGCAGGAACACGCGCGCCGAGGCCTGCCCGATGGGCGTGTTCAGGGCGGCCAGGCACAGCGGTTCCCACAGCGCGCGCACCAGCGCCGGCGGTTGCCGGTAACGCTCGAGCAGGGCGGCCACGCTGGTGTCCGCCTCCAGGCGAAAGCCGCGCAGCGCCAGGTGCCCGCACATGGCCGCCGCCCGCCAGCGGGCGCGGGGACCCAGGCCGCGCGCCCCGAGCAGGGCGGCGATCAAATGCAGCGGTGCCGGCAGGGCGGGGGCGCTGAGGCGTACCCGTCCGCCGCCCGCCTCGTGCATGTCCAGGCGCAGCGGCCGGCGCCGCAGCGCCCGGGCCTCGTCCACCCCCAGGGTCGCGAGCAGCTCGAGCGTGGCGCGGTAGGCGCCGATCATCAGGTGCTGGCCGTTGTCCACGCCGTGGCGGCCGAACAGGACCCGGCGGGCGCGGCCGCCGAGTTGGCGGGCCGATTCGCACAGCGTTACGCGCAGACCGGATCGGGCGAGCATGGCCGCGGCGCTGAGGCCCGCCCAGCCGCCGCCCACGACCACGACCCGCGCCGCGCTCATGAGGCGGAGTCGCCCTCCGAGACACCGCGGCGCAGCGCGCGGCGGTACCGGCGCCGGCGTCGGGCTTCGCGCCGGGACGTGCGCCAGGCGATCCACAGCTTGCGCAGCGGCGTGAGCGAGATGCGGTGCTCCAGCACGCGGTAACCGTCGGCGGCGATCTCATCGAGCGTGGCCTGATAGATGGCGGCCATGATGAGGCCGCTGCGCTGGGCGTGGCGGTCGGCCTCGGGCAGCAGGGCGAAGGCCTGGGCGTAGGCCCGGCGCGCGCGTTCGGCCTGGAAGGCCATGAGTTGGGTGAAGGCGGGCGTGTGGCGCGCGTGCAGCAGGTCCAACTCGGTCACGCCGAAACGGGCCAGTTCGTCCTGCGGGATGTAGATGCGCCCGCGCTCGGCGTCCTCGCGCACATCGCGCAGGATGTTGGTCAACTGGAAGGCCATGCCCAACTCGTGGGCGTACTTCAGGGTGCGCCGGTCCTCGTAGCCGAAGATCTCCGCCGAGAGCAGCCCGACCACACCGGCGACGCGGTGGCAGTACAGGGACAGGTCCTTGTAGCCGGGGTAACGGGTCTGTTCCAGGTCCATCTCCATGCCGTCGATGATCTCCTGGAGCTGCTCCCGGGGCAGGTCGAAGCGCTCCAGGGTCCGGGCGAGGGCGCGGCTTACCGGATGGCGCGGCTGGGCGTCGTACAGGCGTTGGACTTCCTCGCGCCACCACTGCAGCTTGAGCCGGGCCACACTGTAATCGGTGCACTCATCGACGACGTCGTCGACCTCGCGGCAGAAGGCATACAAGGCGACGATGGCCTGACGCTGGTGCGCGGGCAGGAACAGGAAACTGTAATAAAAGCTCGAGCCGCTGGCGGCGGCCTTGTCCTGACAGTATTCGTCGGGGGTCATGCGTGCGGGTCGGTTCGGCGGTACGAACGGCCAAGTGTACAGGAAACGCCGCGGCGCGGGTCAATCGCGCCGGCCGCACTCACGCCCCGCGCTCTTCGCCCCGGCCCGCGGCGGCGAAGGACCCTTCGGTCAACGCCGAGGGCCGGCGCCGGCGCAGGGCCTGCCACGCCATCCAGGCCCAGTCCCCCGGGCCCAGGCGCGGGCGCGCGAAGACATCGGCCCGCTCGGCGTACAGGCGCTGCAGTACGCGGTGGCCGCCCAGGACGATCAGGCGCAGCTCCAGGCCGAGGCGCCCGCGCAGGCGGTTGGCCAGCGGGGCGCCGCTGCACAACAGGGCCGAGGCGCGCAGGATCTGCGCATCCACGAGGGCGCGCAGCGCCGGGGTGCGGCGCTGCTCGGCCAGATCGGCCTCGCTCACCCCGTAGTGGCGCATCTCGTCCCGGGGCAGGTAGATGCGTCCGTTTTCGGCATAGTCCTGGGCGATGTCCTGGAGAAAATTGATCAGTTGCAGCGCGCTGCAGATCGCATCGGAATCGGCGACATTGCGTTCGTCGGCGGCGCCGTACAGGTGCAGCAGTAATCGGCCGACCGGATTGGCCGAATAGCGGCAGTAACCGAGCACCGCTTCGAAGCTCTCGTAGCGGCGCACCGTGACATCGCTGGCAAAGGCGTGCAGCAGGTCGTGCAGCGGCTCGATCGGCAAGGCGTGGCGTGCGATGACATCGGCGAGCGCGATGAACACCGGATCATCGTCCGGCCGCCCGGCCGCGGCCGCATCGAGGCGGTGTTTGTAGTCCTCCAGTGCGGCTAGGCGCTCGGCGGGCGGGGCCTCGCCCTCGTCGGCCAGGTCGTCGGCGTGGCGCGCGAAGGCGTAGATCGCCGCGACCGCGCCGCGCAGGCGCCGCGGCAGCAGGTGCGAGGCGACCGGAAAGTTCTCATAGTGGTCGCGGGCGAGCGCCAGGCAGTGGCGATACGCCGCGTCGGCGCTCTCGGCGGTCATCGCCTTTGTGCTATCGTAGGTTTCAGAGAACACCCGCCCCTGTTTGGAGGATGCGTATGAAAAAAGTAAAAAATTTCGTCGTCGCCCTGGTCATCGGCCTGCTGCTGGGACTGTGGTTCGGCGTGAACATCGGCAAGGGCCACGCTTTCTACGCCAACCCCTTCAAGGCCGCGAACGTCAAGGAGCAGCTCAAGCGCACCGGCGAGTCCATCATGCAAAAGAGCGGTCAGGCGCTGGAAAAGGGTGGCAAGGCGCTGCAGGACAAGATGAAGGAAAACCAATAGGCCCTGCCTGGCGCCGCCGCCTTCGGCGGCGCTCGTTACTCGTCCGCGGATTGATCCTCCACCCGCCGCACGCCGGTCTCGATCTGATCCAACGATTCCAATTCCTTCTTGGAACTGATGCCCAGCTCCGAGAAGCGCCGCGCGCCGGGCAGCACCCGGCTGTCGAACGATCCCACCGCCTGGTTGTAGGACTTGATGGAGCTGTCCAGGCCGCGGCCGACCTTCGCCAGGTGCTCGGTGAAGGTCGCCAGGCGTGAGGCCAGCTGCTCGCCGGCCTCGCGGATGCGCTCGGCGTTCTCGGCCAGCTGTGACTGGCGCCAGCCGTAGGCGATGGCGCGCAGCAGCGCCACGAAACTGGTCGGGGTGGCCAGGATCACCTTCTGGCGCAGGGCGTCCTCCAACAGCTCGCGGTCCATTTCCAGCGCGGCGCTGAGGAACTGCTCGCCCGGGATGAACAGGACGACGAAGTCCGGGGCATTCTGGAACTGGCTCCAATAGGCCTTGCCGGCCAGCTCCTTGACGCGCTCGCGCACCTTGCGCGCGTGGCGCTGCATCTCGCGCCGGCGGGCCTCCTCGTCCGGGGCCTCGACCGCGCTCAGGTAGGCATCGAGCGGCGTCTTGACGTCGACCACCACCTCGCGCCCGTCGGGCATGCGCACGATCATGTCGGGGCGCAGGCTGCCTTCCTCGGTGCGGGTGTGCTCCTGTTCGAAGAAGTCGCAGTGCTCGACCATGCCGGCCAGCTCGGCCAGGCGCTTCAAGGTCAGCTCGCCCCACTGACCGCGCACCTCGGGCCGGCGCAGGGCCTGGACCAGATTGCGGGTCTCGCCCTGCAGCGTCTCCTGGGCGCGGGCCATGGATTCGAGGTGTTTGTGCAGGGCGCCGTAGCTCTCCTTGCGCTCCTTTTCGATCTCGCGCATCTGGCGCTCGGTCTTCTCCAGGGTCTCGCGGATCGGCTTGACCAGATGCTCGATGGATTTCTCGCGCTGTTCCAGATCGCCCTGGGCCTTGACCTGAAACTGCTTGAGGTTCTCCTGGGCGAGCTTGAGGAACTCCTCGTTGTTGTTCTTCAGGGCCTGGGCCGACATCGAGCCGAAGGTCTCGGCCAGGTGCTGGCGCGCCTCGGCCAGGGCGGTGGTCTTCTCCTCGGCGCCGCGGCGCTCCAGCTCCAGCGTCGTGCGCAGACTGGCGATCTCGCCCTGGGCGCGCAGCTTGGCCCACAGATAGCCGGCCAGGAACGCGACCGCGGCGGCCAGGAGCAGGACACTAATTAAAAGGGGGGTGGACATGCGTAGATTGTACCAAGAAGTAGGGGATACCAGGGCCGTCGCGTGAGGGGCTTGGCCAATGCATGGGTCTAGTCGTCAGTTGGCAGTAGGCAGTCGTCAGAAAGAGCAAAAAGCCGGATCGCTTTGCTGCCTACTGCAGACTGCCGACTGCCAACTTCACCTCACGCCTCACACCTCACCCCTCACGTCTTTGTGAGAGTCCAACCACGCTAAAATGTCCTGAGGAGTGCTCACCATGCCGTCCGCCCCCCAGTCCTGCGGCCGATCGTCCTCGCCGATGTAGCCGAACAGGGCGATGAGGGTGTGCATGCCGGCGGCGCGGCCGGCGGCGATGTCGCGTTCGGCATCGCCGATGTAGACGCACTGCGGCGCCTCGCAGCCGGCCAGCCGGCAGGCGTGGAGCAGTGGCGCGGGATGGGGTTTGCGCTGTTCCAGGGTGTCGCCGCTGACGATGCAGGCGGCGCGCTCGTCCAATCCGAGCGAGACGAGCAGGGGATCGGTCAGCCAGCCAGGCTTGTTGGTGACCACGCCCCAGCGCAGGCCGCGCGCCTCCAGCGCCGCCAGCAGCGCGTCCATCCCGGCGAACAGGCGGGTCTCGCGGGCCAGGTGCCTCTGGTAGATGTCGAGCAGGGCGCGGCGCAGGCGCTGGAAGTCGGGATGGTCCTCGTCCATGTCGAAGCCGAGGCGGATCAGGCCCTGGCTGCCGTGTGAGACCACCGGGCGGATACGCTCGAAGGGCAGCGGCGCCCGGCCCTCGGTCTCGAGCACCCGGTTCAGGGCGTAGGCGAGGTCGGGGGCGGTATCGGCCAGGGTGCCGTCCAGGTCGAACAGTACGGTGCGCGGGGCGAGGACCGCATGGTCGCGGCGGGAGGCGGGCTGGCTCATGGACGGGGAGGCTCAGTCCTCCCGGACACAGTGCATCAGGTAGTTGACGTCGGTGTCCGGGCCGAGCCAGTAGCGCTTGCTCAAGGGGTTGTAGCTCATACCGGTCAGCTCGCGCACGCCCAGGCCGGCGTGTCGCGCCCAGGCCTCGAGTTCGGAGGGGCGGATGAACTTGCGAAAGTCGTGCGTGCCCTTGGGCAGCATGCGCAGCACGTATTCGGCGCCGATGATGGCGAACAGGTACGCCTTGGGATTGCGGTTGATCGTCGACAGGAACACGTGACCGCCCGGTTTGACCAGGCGCGTGCAGGCGGCGATGACCGACTCGGGGGAGGGCACGTGCTCGAGCATCTCCAGGCAGGTGACCACGTCGTAGGCGCCGGGCTGCTCCTCGGCCAGGGTCTCGGCGGTGACCCGCCGGTAGTCGACCGCGACTTCGGACTCGACGCGGTGCAGCTTGGCAACCGCCAGGGGCGCCTCGGCCATGTCGATGCCGGTGACCTCGGCGCCGCGCCGGGCCATGGACTCGCTGAGGATACCGCCGCCGCAGCCCACGTCCAGCACGCGCTTGCCGGCGAGGCCGGCGCGCTGATCGATGTAGTCCAGGCGCAGGGGGTTGATGTCGTGCAGCGGTTTGAAGTCGCTGTCGGGGTCCCACCAGCGCGCGGCCAGGGCCTCGAATTTCGAGACCTCGCCGTGGTCGATGTTCTCGGCTGCGTTGCTCATGACGCTAGGATAACGGCATTCGCCCGGCGCGGCCAGCGGCCGGGCGCGCCCGGGTTGTCACACCCCCGGTTCAGATCCCGGGCATGGCGATGAAGCCGGGGACCTCCTGGATGCGCGCCAGCCAGGCGTCGACGCCGGGATAGCCCTGCAACGGGATGCCGGCCTCGGGCGCGAGGGCGATATAGGGGAAACAGGCCACGTCGGCAATGGTGATGTGATCCAGGGCCAGCCAGGAGCGCTGACTGAGGTGCTCGTCCAACAGGCGCAGCACGCCGCGGCCGATCTCCTGGCTCTCGGCGACGCTGCCGGGGCGGTTGAACAGTTTGATGCTGCGCGCCCGCGCCAGCCCGTGCAGGATCTCGTTCTCGGAGACGGCCAGCCATTGCATGATCTCGGCCATCGGCTCCGGGGCCACCGGCAGCCAGTAGGCCTCGCCGTAGCGCCGGGCCAGGTAGACCAGAATGGCCATGGAGTCCCAGACCCGCTGGTTGCCGTCTTCGAGCAGCGGCACCTGGGCTCGCGGGTTGAGCTTGAGGAACTCGGCCTTGAAGTTCTCCCCGGCACTGAGGTCCACCGGCACGGTCTCGTAGCGCAGTCCCAGCAGACTGAGCAGCAGGCGCACCTTGTAGCAGTTGCCGGAGCGTTCGAAGTCGTAGAGTTTCATGCGCCCCCTCGTCCTTTGGATCTGGTCTGCGATATCCGGGTCCGCTCCGTGAGCCGGCCCCGCGTTCAGCTCTCGGCGTGCAGCCGCCGGCCCCAGTCGGCGGCGGCCGCGGCCGTCTCCTCGGTATCGATCGTGGTCAGGATGCGTTCCTTGAGCAGATGGCGTCCGGCCACCCAGACGTCGGTGACCTTGTCCCGGCCCGTGGCGTAGACCAGCTGCGAGACGGGATGGAACACCGGCAGGGTCTCGATCTCGCTCAGGTCCACCGCAATGAGATCGGCGGCCTTGCCCGCCTCCAGCGAGCCGACTTCCTGGTCCAGGCCGAGCGCGCGGGCCCCGTTCAGCGTCGCCATGCGCAGGACCTGCTCGGCCGGCACCGCGCTGGCGTCGCCCGCCACCGCCTTGCCGAGCAGGGCGGCGGTGCGCATCTCGCCGAACATGTCCAGGTCGTTGTTGCTGGCCGCCCCGTCGGTGCCGAGGGCGACGTTGATGCCGGCCGTGAGCAGGCGCTGCACGGGGCAGAAGCCGCTGGCCAGTTTCAGATTCGACTCGGGGCAGTGCACGACGTGGGCGCCGGCGGCGGCGAGCGCGGCGATCTCCGTGTCCTCCAGCTGCGTCATGTGCACACCGACCAGGCGCGGTGAGACCAGACCGAGCTCGCCCAGGCGCGCCAGCGGGCGTTGGCCGCTTTGGCGCACCGCTTCGTCGACCTCGTGCGCGGTCTCGTGCAAGTGAATATGGATGGGGATGTCGAGCTCCTCGGCGTACATGAGGACCTTGCCGAGCGGCCCATCGGAAACGGTGTACGGGGCGTGCGGCGCGAACGCGGTGCGCACCAGCGGGTTGTGCTTGAGTTCGTCGTGCAGCGCCAGGCCCTTGTGCAGGTACTCCTCGGCATCCTGCGCCCAGGCGGTGGGGAAGTCGATGACGATGAGGCCCACCACGGCGCGCATGCCGGCACGCTCGGCCGCGCGCGCGGTCTGCTCGGGAAAGAAGTACATATCGTTGAAACAGGTCACGCCGCCGCGCAGCATCTCGGCGCAGGCGAGCAGCGAGCCGTCGTGCACGAACTCGGCGCTGACCCATTTTTGCTCGGCCGGCCAGATGTGATTCTTCAACCAGTCCATCAGGTGCAGGTCGTCGGCGAGCCCGCGCATCAGGGTCATGGCCGCATGGCCGTGGGCGTTGACCAGCCCGGGCAGCAGGGCGTGGCCGTCCAGCGTGTGGGTCACCTCGCCGCGGTACTTGCCGTCGGCCCGGGCGCTGGGCAGCACCTCCAGGATACGGCCCTCGTGGATCGCGACGGCATGGTGGTCGAGGGCGCCGGTTTGCGGCGCCACCGGGATCACCCAGCGGGCGTGGATCAACGTGTCGATGGTCTGCATAGGCGCAAAGATATCGGGGAACCGCTGCAAGGCACAAGTTTTTGCTGCGCATCGGCTGAGACGGAGGACGAGGCGGATGTAGCCCGAAGTTGGCAGTTGGCAGTCATCAGTCGGCAGCAAGAATTAAGAGACACGATCTTCTCGCCTTTTCTGCCAACTGCAAACTGCCGACTGCCAACTCGAACGCATGCGTTATAATGTGCCTCTTATGTTCCAAGATACGCATGACACGATTCGAGCGATTGATTGGTCCGACGACGCCCTGCTGCTGCTCGACCAGCGCCGCCTGCCGGGCGAGCAGGAATATCTGAGCCTGGGCTCGGCGCAGGAGACCGCCCGCGCCATCCGCGACATGGTGGTGCGCGGGGCGCCCGCCATCGGTATCACCGCGGCCTTCGGCGTGGTCCTGGCCGCGCGCGAGCGTTACGCCCGCTCGCCGGCGGGCTGGCGTGAGGACATCGAGGCCGATCTGGCCCTGCTGGCCGATGCCCGGCCCACGGCCGTCAATCTGTCTTGGGCGCTGGAGCGCATGCGCGGGCTCATCGCCGGCTGCGAGGGCGATCCCGTGCCGGTACTGCTGGCCGAGGCCCAGCGCATCCATGAGGAGGACATCGCCGCCAACCGGCGTATGGGCGAGTTGGGCGCGGCCCTGATCGAAGGGCCGGCCGGCGTGCTCACGCACTGCAACACCGGTTCGCTCGCCACCGGCGGCTACGGCACGGCGCTCGGCGTCATCCGCAGCGCCTATGCCGGCGGCAAGCTCGAGGCCGTCTACGCCGACGAGACGCGTCCCTGGCTGCAGGGCTCGCGCCTGACCGCCTGGGAACTGGTCCAGGACCGGATCCCGGTCACGCTGCTGGCCGACGGCGCGGCGGCGCACCTGATGCGCCAGGGGCGGGTGCAGTGGGTGATCGTCGGCTCGGACCGCATTGCCGCCAACGGCGATGTGGCCAATAAGATCGGGACCTATGCGCTGGCGGTCGCGGCGCGCCACCACGGCGTGCGCTTCATGGTGGTGGCGCCCACCTCCACGGTGGACATGGACATCGCCAGCGGGGAGGACATCCCCATCGAGCAGCGCCCGGCCGAGGAGGTGCTGTCGCTGGCCGGCCAGCGCGTGGCCGCCGAGGGCGCCCAGGCCTGGAATCCCGCCTTCGACATCACCCCCGCCGGGTTGGTCGACGCCATTGTCACCGAGCGCGGCGTGGTCCTCGCGCCCGACCGCCAAAAGCTCGCGGCCATGATGCAAACGGGCTGATTCGAATCCCCCATTCCGCTTCAGCGGCACACAAATCCCCTCTCAGGCGCTTTTGTCCAGATGCCGTAGGGGGCGCGACTATGGTACTATGGGTCCTTTAAACGGCCCGCATTGGGCCAGGCCGTACCCCCGAGGCCGAACCTGAGAGGATAGCCGGTTCCCAGCATGGTTGAATTCGCCAAAGAGGTCCTCCCGGTCAATATCGAGGAGGAGATGAAACAGTCCTACCTGGATTACGCCATGAGCGTGATCGTGGGACGCGCCCTGCCCGATGTCCGCGACGGCCTCAAGCCGGTCCACCGCCGGGTCCTGTATGCGATGCAGGAGCTGGGCAACGACTGGAACAAGCCCTATAAGAAGTCGGCCCGCGTGGTCGGCGACGTCATCGGTAAATACCACCCCCACGGCGACGCCGCCGTCTACGACACCATCGTGCGCCTGGCCCAGCCGTTTTCCATGCGCTACATGCTGGTCGACGGCCAGGGCAACTTCGGCTCGGTCGACGGCGACTCGCCGGCGGCCATGCGCTACACCGAGGTGCGCATGGCGCGCATCGCCCACGAGCTGCTCGCCGACATCGACAAGGAAACGGTCGACTTCGTCCCCAACTACGACGAGTCCGAGCTCGAGCCGGAGATCCTGCCCACGCGGGTGCCGAACCTGCTGGTCAACGGCTCGGCCGGCATCGCCGTGGGCATGGCGACCAACATCCCGCCGCACAACCTGACCGAGGTCATCAACGCCTGCCTGGCGGTCATCGACAACCCGGCCATCGACGTGCCCGGCCTGATGGAGCACGTGCCGGGTCCGGATTTCCCGACCGCCGGCATCATCAACGGCGCGCGCGGCATCGTCGAGGCCTATCTGACCGGCCGCGGGCGCATCTACGTGCGCGCGCGCACCGAGGTCGAGGAGGAGGCCAACGGGCGCCAGCGCATCGTCGTCACCGAGCTGCCCTACCAGGTCAACAAGGCGCGGCTGCTGGAGAAGATCGCCGAGCTGGTCAAGGAAAAGAAGATCGAGGGCATCTCCGAGCTGCGCGACGAGTCGGACAAGGACGGCATGCGCATGGTGATCGAGCTGCGCCGCGGCGAGGTCGCCGAGGTGGTGCTGAACAACCTGTACCAGCACACCCACCTGCAGCACGTCTTCGGCATCAACATGGTGGCCCTGGTCGACGGTCAGCCGCGCCTGCTCAATCTCAAGCAGGTCCTGGAGGCCTTCATCCGCCACCGCCGCGAGGTGGTCACGCGGCGCACCATCTTCGAGCTGCGCAAGGCGCGCGAGCGGGCCCATGTCCTGGAGGGCCTGGCGGTGGCCCTGGAGAACATCGACCCCATCATCGCGCTCATCAAGGCGGCGGCCAGCCCCGCCGAGGCCAAGGAGCGGCTGATGGCCCAGGCCTGGGCGCCGGGCGTGGTCATCGACATGCTCGAGCGCACCGGTGCCGAGGCCTCGCGCCCGGACGACCTGCCCGCCGGGCTCGGCCTGGTCGAGGGCACGTACCACCTGTCCGACGCCCAGGCCCAGGCCATCCTCGACATGCGCCTGCACCGGCTCACCGGGCTGGAGCAGGACAAGATCATCAACGAGTACAAGGAGCTGCTCGAGAAGATCGACGATTTGCTCGCGATCCTCGCCAGCGGCGATCGCCTCATGCAGGTCATTCGCGAGGAACTGGAAGACATCCGTGACCGCTACGGCGACAAGCGGCGCACCGAGATCGTCTCCAGCCAGGAGGACCTCACCATCGAGGACCTCATCAGCGAGGAGGACGTGGTGGTCACCCTCTCGCACGAGGGCTACGCCAAGTCCCAGCCCCTGTCGGCCTACACGGCGCAGCGCCGCGGCGGGCGCGGCAAGTCGGCCACGTCGATCAAGGAAGAGGACTTCATCGACAAGCTGTTCATCGCCAACACCCACGACACCATTTTGTGCTTCTCCAGCCGCGGCAAGGTCTACTGGAAGAAGGTCTACGAGCTGCCCCAGGCCGGGCGCGGGGCGCGCGGCCGGCCCATCATCAATCTGCTGCCGCTGGAGGAGGGCGAGCGCATCAACGCCATCCTGCCGATCCGCGAGTACACCGAGGGCTACTTCATCTGTTTCGCCACCGCCAACGGCACGGTGAAGAAGACCCCGTTGAAGGATTTCTCGCGCCAGCGGACCTCGGGGATCATCGCCGTGGAACTGCGCGACGACGATCAATTGGTGGGCGTGGCCCTGACCGACGGCTCGCGCGACATCATGCTGTTCACCTCGGCCGGCAAGGCGATCCGGTTCAACGAGTCCAGCGTGCGCCCCATGGGCCGTTCGGCCTGCGGCGTGCGCGGCGTCAAGCTCGGCAAGGACCAGCGCGTCATCTCGCTCATCATCGCCGACGAGGGCTACGTGCTCACCGCCACCGAGAACGGCTACGGCAAGCGCACGGCCATCGACGACTATCCCGTGCACGGGCGCGGCGGTCAGGGCGTCATTTCCATTCAGACCACCGATCGCAACGGTGCCGTCACCGGCGCGGCCTTCGTCAGCGACGACGATGAAATCATGCTGATCACCAACGCCGGAACCCTGGTGCGTACCCGCGTCGAGGAAGTCTCGGTCATGGGTCGCAACACCCAGGGCGTGCGCCTCATCAGCCTGGGCGAGGGCGAGAAGCTCGCCGGCCTGGAGCGCGTCGAGAGCCTGCGGGACGAGGACGCGCCGGCCGAATAGCCCGGCGCGCTCTTTCCCGGTCTCTCATCTCACTCGGTCGCCGCGGCGCGTGTCCGCCGCGTGGCCGCCACAACGAATCAACAAAGCAATGTGAAGGAGTCGTGCATGTCACGTGTATTCAATTTCAGCGCCGGTCCCGCGATGCTGCCCCAGGAGGTCCTGGAGCGCGCGCGCGAGGAGATGCTGGACTGGCAGGGCAGCGGGATGTCCGTGATGGAGATGAGCCATCGCGGCAAGGAGTTCATGTCCATCGCCGAGCAGGCCGAGGCCGACCTGCGCGAGTTGATGGGTATCGGCGACAACTACAAGGTCCTGTTCCTGCAGGGCGGTGCCTCCAGCCAGTTCGCCATGGTGCCCATGAACCTGCTGCGCGGCAAGAAGGGCGCCGACTACGTCAATACCGGCTCCTGGTCGAAGAAGGCCATCGCCGAGGCCAAGCGCTACTGCGAGGTCAACGTCGCCGGCACGACCGAGGACAACAAGTTCACCTCCGTGCCGCGCCAGGACGAGCTCAAGCTCGACGCCGACGCCGCCTACGTGCATTACACGCCGAACGAGACCATCGGCGGCGTGGAATTTCCCTACATCCCCGAAACGGGCGACGTGCCGCTGGTCGCCGACATGTCCTCGACCATCCTGTCCCGGCCAGTGGACGTCAACCGCTACGGCATCATCTATGCCGGCGCCCAGAAGAACATCGGTCCGGCCGGCCTGACCGTGGTCATCGTGCGCGAGGACCTCATCGGCCAGACCATCGAGGGCACGCCGGCCATGTTCGACTACAAGACCCACGCCGAGGCCGATTCCATGTACAACACCCCGCCGACCTACGCCTGGTACCTGGCCGGTCTGGTGTTCGACTGGATCAAGCGCCGCGGCGGCCTCAAGGGCATGGGCGAGATCAACAAGGGCAAGGCCGACAAGCTCTACGCGGCCATCGACAACTCCAGCTTCTATCAAAACCCCGTCGAGCCGAGCTGCCGTTCCTGGATGAACGTGCCCTTTACCCTGGCCGATGCCGATCTCGACGCCACCTTCCTCGCCGAGGCCAAGGAGATCGGCCTGGTCACCCTCAAGGGCCACCGCTCGGTCGGCGGCATGCGCGCCAGCATCTACAACGCCATGCCCGAGGAAGGCGTCGACGCCCTCATCGGCTTCATGGCCGACTTCGAAAAGCGCCACGGTTGAGACGTGGTTTGAAAACGCGGAGTGCGCGGATACGCCGCCACGTGGGTTGAAAACGCGGAGAGCGCAAAGGCGCAAAGGACGCAGAGACTCGGAATTCGAATATGGCTCTACGAGGCTGAAGGCTTTCGGCGTGAGCTGTATGGGATAGCATACTGAGTTCGTCGAAACGGAAAAAATCCCTTCTTTGCGTCCTCCGCGTCTTTGCGACCTTTGCGTTAATTGCTGAAAAGATTAGGACGAAGAATATGTATAAGATTTTGACGCTGAATAATATTTCACTGGCGGGCCTGGAGCGCCTGCCGCGCGACAGCTACGAGATCGCCTCGGAGTTCCAGCACCCGGACGCCATCCTGCTGCGCTCGTTCAAGATGCACGACATGGAGATCCCGCAGACGCTGCGGGCCGTGGGCCGCGCCGGCGCGGGCGTGAACAATATCCCGGTGGACAAGATGAGCGAGCGCGGCATCCCGGTGTTCAACGCCCCGGGCGCCAACGCCAACGCGGTCAAGGAACTGGTCGTGGCCGGTATGCTGCTCGCCTGTCGCAACATCTGTCAGGCCTGGGATTACTCGCGCAACCTGGAGGGCTCCGATGCCGAGGTGGGCAAGCAGGTCGAGGCGGGCAAGAAGAAGTACGCCGGCTACGAGCTGCCGGGGCGCACGCTGGGCGTGGTCGGCCTGGGGGCCATCGGCCGCGAGGTGGCGAACGTGGCACTCTCGCTGGGCATGAAGGTCATCGGCTACGACCCCGGCATCACCGTGGAAGGCGCCTGGCAGCTGTCCTCGGAGGTGCAAAAGGCGGCCAATATCGACGAGTTGCTGTCCAAGGTGGATTTCGTGACCTTCCATGTGCCGCTGATCGACGCCACCCGCCACATGGTCAACGCCGAGCGCCTGAAGTACATGAAGGACGGCGTGGTGATCCTGAACTTCGCGCGCGACGGCATCATCGACGACGAGGCCGTCTGCGAGGCCATCAAGGCCGGCAAGGTCTATGGCTACGTCTGCGATTTTCCCAGTAATCTGTTGAAGAACCACGAGCGGGTGATCACCCTGCCGCACCTGGGCGCCTCGACGCGCGAGGCCGAGGACAACTGTGCGGTGATGGTGGCCGAGCAGGTGCGCGATTACCTGGAAAACGGCAACGTGAAGAACTCGGTAAATTTCCCCGAGGTCTACATGGCGCGCAACGAGGGCCACCGCATCTGTATCGTCAACAATAACGTGCCGAACATGGTCAGCCAGATCTCCAGCGCCATGGCCAAAGAGGGGTTGAACATCATCGACCTGCTCAACCGTTCGCGCGGCGAGTTGGCCTATACCATGGCCGACGTCGACAAGGACATCCCGGACTCGGTGATCGAGGCCATCGAGACCATCGACGGGGTGCTCTCCGTCCGCGCCCTGGCCCATTGAGGTGCGGCGCGCGATTCGACTTGTCGGCCCGCGCGCGAGACGGTAACGTTTGAGCACATGAGCGACGACAACCTGAAGGCCATCCGCGAGCGCATCGACGCCCTGGATGAGCAGCTCCAGCAACTCATCAGCGAGCGGGCCCGTTGCGCCCAGGAGGTCGCTCAGGCCAAGCTGCGTGACGACGCCAATGCCGAGTTCTACCGGGCCGAGCGCGAGGCCGAGGTGTTGCGCCGGGTCATGGAACGCAACGCCGGCCCCTTGAGCGACGAGGAGATGGCCCGTCTGTTCCGCGAGGTCATGTCGGCCTGCCTGGCCCTGGAACGGAAGATGACCATCGCCTTCCTCGGCCCGGAGGGCACCTTCACCGAGGCGGCGGCCCTCAAGCACTTCGGCCATTCGATCGACACCCTGGCCCTGACCACCATCGAGGAGGTGTTTCGCGCGGTGGAGGCCGGCGAGGCGCCCTACGGCGTCGTGCCGGTGGAAAACTCGACCGAGGGCGTGGTCAGCCACACCCTGGACCGCTTCATGCAGTCGCCGCTGCAGATCTGCGGCGAGGTCGAGCTGCGCATCCATCAGCACTTCATGGCCCAGGGGGGGACCCTGGCGGACGTACGCCGCGTCTACTCCCACCGTCAGTCCCTGGCCCAGTGCCGGGAGTGGCTCCAGGCGAACCTGGCCGGGGTCGAGCGCGTGGCGGTCAACAGCAATGCCGAGGCGGCGCGCCTGGCCGCCGCCGAGGCCGGGGCGGGGGCCATCGCCAGCGGCGTGGCCGCCGAGCTGTACGGCCTGCAGGTCCTGGCCCACAACATCGAGGACGAACCGGACAACACCACCCGGTTCCTGGTCATCGGCCGGCGGGCGACGCCGCCCAGCGGCAACGACAAGACCTCGCTGCTGGTGTCCACCCGCAACAAGCCCGGGGCCCTGTACCGCCTGCTCGAGCCCCTGGCCCGCAACGCCATCTCCATGACCCGCATCGAGTCGCGGCCCTCGCGCCGGGGCATGTGGGACTATGTGTTCTTCGTCGACATCGAGGGCCACGCCGAAGAGGCCGCCGTCGCCGCCGCGCTCAAGGAGCTCGGCGAGGAGGCGATGCTGCTCACGGTCCTCGGCTCCTACCCCAAGTCCGTCCTCTGATCGCCTCCGATTCCCGGGGTTGTTGCCCGGCGCCGCGCCGGCCGGGCCGCATCCCGTTGAAAAAGCCCTGTGCAGCCCTGCACCGCTGTGGGAAAATACGCGGCTTTATGCGGCGAGTCCCTGAATAAAGGGGTGGGCGCCCGGGAACGAACCGGGCCCTCACCGACGGTGCCATGTCTGAGAATCGCTTTTCCCAATTTGCACTGCCCGGGGTGCGTTCCCTGCGGCCGTATCAGCCGGGCAAGCCCCTCGAGGAGCTCGAGCGCGAGTACGGCGTGAGCCAGGCGGTCAAGCTCGCCTCCAACGAAAACCCCCTGGGCCCCAGCCCGCGGGCGCTGGAGGCGGTGGGCCGGGCGCTGGCCGGGTTGGCGCGCTACCCCGACGGCAACGGCTTCGCCCTGAAGAAGGCCCTGGCCGTGCGCCACGGCGTGGAGCCGTCTCAGGTCACCCTGGGCAACGGGTCCAATGATCTATTGGAGCTGATCGCCCGCGCCTTCGTCGCCCCGGACAACGAGGTCGTGTTCTCCGAGCATGCCTTTGCCGTCTATCCGATCGTCACCCAGGCGGTCGGGGCCAAGGCCGTGGTCACTCCGGCCAGGGACTGGGGCCACGACCTGGCGGCCATGCGCGCGGCCGTGACCGAGCGCACCCGGGTCGTATTCATCGCCAATCCGAACAATCCCACCGGGACCTGGCTCGACGGTGAGTCGCTGCGGGCGTTCATTTCGGCCATGCCCGAGCACGTGCTGGTCGTGGTCGACGAGGCCTATTTCGAATACGCCAGCGATCCGCGCCTGGGCGCGAGCGGCTACCCCGATGCCACCGCCTGGCTCGGCGAGTATCCCAACCTGGTCGTCACGCGCACCTTCTCCAAGGTCTACGGTCTGGCCGGCCTGCGCATCGGCTACGGTGTGTCGCATCCGGACGTGGCGGATCTGCTCAATCGCGTGCGCCAGCCCTTCAACGTCAACGCGCCGGCCCAGGCCGCGGCCCTGGCGGCCCTGGACGACCGCGAGCACCTGGCGCACAGCCTGACGGTCAACGCCGAGGGCATGAGCCAGCTCGCCGAGGGGTTCGCCGGCCTCGGTCTCGATTACATCCCCTCGGTGGGCAACTTCGTGTGCGTGAAGGTGGGCGCGGCCGAGGCGGTCTACGAGCGGCTGCTGCGCGCCGGGGTGATCGTGCGCCCGGTGGCCAGCTATGCCATGCCGCGCTACCTTCGCGTCACCGTGGGTACGGCGCAGGACAACCAACGCGTGCTCGAGGCGCTGGCCGCGGCCCAGAAATATTCAACAACGGATAACTGACAGATGATCATCATAATGACCCCCGGCGCCAGCGACGAGCAGATCGCCGCGGTGGAAGAAAAACTCAGCGCCATGGGCGTGGAGCCGCACGTCTCGCGCGGCATCGAACGCACCGTTGTCGGCGCCATCGGCGATGAGAGCAAGGTGGAAAAGGAGCTCATCGAGGCCCTGGCCGGCGTGGAGAACGTCATCCGGGTGATGAAGCCCTACAAGATCGTGGCCCGGTCCTACCACGAGGCCGACACCGTCATCGATATCAAGGGGATCCCGCTCGGCGGCAAGACCGTTCAGGTCATCAGCGGGCCCTGTTCGGTCGAGACCCAGGAGCAGATGGACGCCGCCGCCAAGGCCGTCGCCGAGGCCGGCTGTCGACTGATGCGCGGCGGGGCGTTCAAGCCGCGCACCAGTCCCTACACCTTCCAGGGCGTGGGCGTGGACGGTCTGACCATGTTCCGCAACGCGGCCGAGAAGTACAATCTGCCCATCGTCACCGAGCTGATGGACGTGCGCATGCTCGACACCTTCCTCGAGCACGATGTGGATGTCATCCAGATCGGCACGCGCAACATGCAGAACTTCGACCTGCTCAAGGAGGTCGGCAGGACCCACAAGCCGGTCATCCTCAAGCGCGGCATGGCCGCGACCGTCAAGGAATGGCTGATGGCCGCCGAGTACATCGCCGCCGGCGGCAACCACAACATCATCTTCTGCGAGCGCGGTGTGCGCAGCTTCGAGACCTACTATCGCAACATGCTCGACGTCACCGCCATCCCCGTGCTCAAGCGCGAGACGCACCTGCCGATCATCATCGACCCCAGCCATGCCGGCGGCAAGTCCTGGATGGTCCCGGCCCTGGCACGCGCCGCCGTGGCCGCCGGCGCCGACGGCCTGCTCATCGAGAGCCACCCCAGTCCCTGCGAGGCCTGGTGCGATGCCGATCAGGCCATCGACCCGCAGGAGCTCAAGACCCTGATGGGCGAGCTGCGCGGTATCGCCCAGGTCATCGGCCGCGATCTGTAAAAGGTCACGCGTGATAGAACGCCTGGTCATCATCGGCGTCGGGCTCATCGGGGGCTCGCTCGCGCGCGCCCTGCGCGAGGCCGGCGCGGTGGGCGAGGTGGTCGGCTGCGGGCGCGACCGCGACCACCTCGAGGAGGCCGTGCGCCTGGGCGTGATCGACCGCTACGAGCTCGACGCCGACGACGCCGTGGAGGGCGCCGATGTCGTGGTCCTGGCCGTGCCGGTGGGCAGCACCATCGATGTCCTGGAGATCATCGGCCCGTCCCTGGGACCCGAGACCGTGCTCACCGACGTGGGCAGCGTCAAGGGCAGCGTGGTGACCGATGCGCACATGGTGTTCGGCCAGATGCCGCCCAGCTTCATCCCCGGCCACCCCATCGCCGGCACCGAGCGCAGCGGCGTGGCGGCCTCGAGCGCCGATCTGTTCCGCGGCCGGCGCGTGATCCTCACCCCGGAGACCACCAGCGACCCACGGGCCCTGGCCACGGTGCGCGCGATGTGGGAGCAGTGCGGGGCCGAGGTGGTCGAGATGGAGGTGGCGCACCACGACCAGGTGCTCGCCGCGACCAGCCACCTGCCGCACATGCTGGCCTATTCCCTGGTCGACACCCTGGCCCGGCTGGACGACGAGGCCGAGATCTTCCGCTACGCGGCCGGAGGCTTTCGCGATTTCACCCGCATCGCCTCCAGCGACCCGGTCATGTGGCGCGACATCTGCCTGGCCAACCGCGACGCCCTGCTGGTCATGCTCGACCGCTACAGTGCCGACCTGACCCTGCTGGCCGAGGCCATCCGCGCCGGCGACGCCGAACGCCTGCTCGAGGTGTTCAGCAACGCCAAGGCCGAGCGCGATCGCTTCTGCGGCGAATGAGGGGCTTGTTCGGCGTCGATGGAAACGCAAAGGGCGCAAAGACGCAAAGGGCGCCAAGTAGTGTCTATTTGGATGGGCATTGAGTCGGTTTGTTATCGAGTGCACATGTAATTTGATTTGTTTGAATGACAGGCTAAATTTTCTTCTTTGCGTCCTCCGCGTCTTTGCGAACTTGGCGTTTATTCCAGGGGGTGTATCGAAGCCGATGGAAACGCAAAGGGCGCAAAGACGCAAAGGGCGCCAAGTAGTGTCTATTTGGAGGGGCATTGAGTCGGTTTGTTATCGAGTGCACATGTAATTTGATTTGTTTGAATGACAGGCTAAATTTTCTTCTTTGCGTCCTCCGCGTCTTTGCGAACTTGGCGTTTATTCCAGGGGGTGTATCGAAGCCGATGGAAACGCAAAGGGCGCAAAGACGCAAAGGGCGCCAAGTAGTGTCTATTTGGAGGGGCATTGAGTCGGTTTGTTATCGAGTGCACATGTAATTTGATTTGTTTGAATGACAGGCTAAATTTTCTTCTTTGCGTCCTCCGCGTCTTTGCGAACTTGGCGTTTATTCCAGGGGGTGTATCGAAGCCGGTGGAAACGCAAAGACGCAAAGGGCGCCAAGTGAATATTTGTTCGTGCATGTGTACGCAGGCAGGGTATTGGCATGAGTCAGATTTAGGCAACGGCGTTCCATTGGAAACATGAAGTTGCCTTTCTTTGCGTCCTCTGCGCCTTTGCGCACTTTGCGTTTAGTGCAGAGGCCTACCGCGAGCCACAATGAGTAAACTGACATTTACAGTCCAGCCCGGCGGTCGTCTGACCGGGCGCATCCGGGTGCCGGGCGACAAGTCGATCTCGCACCGCTCGATCATGCTCGGTGCGCTGGCCGAGGGCACGACGGAGGTGACGGGCTTTCTGGAGGGCGAGGACAGCCTGGCCACGCTGCGCGCCTTTCGCGCCATGGGCGTGGCCATCGAGGGCCCGGAGGACGGGGCGGTGCGGGTCCACGGCGTCGGGCTGCACGGGCTGAAGGCGCCGGGCGAACCGCTGGATCTCGGCAACTCGGGCACGTCCATGCGCCTGATGGCCGGGCTGCTGGCCGGCCAGGCCTTCGACAGCGTGCTCACCGGCGATGCCTCGCTGTCGCGCCGGCCCATGGGCCGGGTGACCGAGCCGCTGGCGGCGATGGGCGCTCGCATCGACCCGGCCGAGGGCGGTACCGCGCCCTTGCACATCCACGGCGGCTCCGCCCTGGCGGGCATCGATTACGAATTGCCGGTGGCCAGCGCCCAGATCAAGTCCTGCCTGCTGCTGGCCGGCCTGTACGCCAGCGGCCGGACCTGTGTCACCGAGCCGGCGCCGACGCGCGATCACACCGAGCGCATGCTGGCCGGTCTGGGCTATACGGTCGAGCGCCGCGGCGCGAGCGTCTGCCTGGCGGGCGGGGGGCGGCTGCAGGCGGCGCGTATCGACATCCCCGCCGACATCTCCTCGGCGGCGTTCTTCCTGGTCGGGGCGAGTATCGCCCCGGGCTCGGATCTGACCCTGGAGCACGTGGGTATGAACCCGACCCGCATCGGGGTCATCAATATCCTGCGCCAGATGGGCGCGGACATCACCCTGAGCGACGAGCGCGAGGTCGGCGGCGAGCCGGTCGCGGACCTGCGGGTGCGCACGGCGGCGTTGCGCGGTATCCGCATCCCCGAGGCCCAGGTCCCGCTGGCCATCGACGAGTTTCCGGCCCTGTTCGTGGCCGCCGCCCTGGCCGAGGGCGAGACCGTCCTGACCGGGGCGCGCGAGCTGCGGGTCAAGGAGAGCGACCGCATCCAGGTGATGGCCGACGGTCTGCGGGCCCTGGGGGCCGATGCCACGCCGACCGAGGACGGCATGATCATTCGCGGGGCGGGGCCCGGGGGCGCGTTGCGCGGCGGGCGGGTGGACAGCCACGGCGATCACCGCATCGCCATGGCCCTCGCCGTGGCGGCCCTGCGGGCCGGGGGCGAGGTCGTCATCGACGACTGCGCCAACGTGAATACCTCGTTTCCGGGCTTCGGCGCCCTGGCGCGCGGGGCCGGCCTGGCCGTCGAGGCGGCCGCCGGCTGACGGGCCGGGCAAGATCTTGGGGGAAGCGACCATGACTGAACACGCACCCGTCATCGCCATCGATGGACCCGGGGGCTCGGGCAAGGGCACCATCAGCCAGCGCCTGGCCCGCGATCTGGGCTGGGCCTTCCTGGACAGCGGGGCCCTGTATCGCCTGCTGGCTCTGGCCGCCCGCCACCACGGCATCGCCCTGGACAACGAGCCGGCCCTGGAGACCCTGGCCGCCCACCTGGACGTGGAGTTCGAGGCCGGCCGGGACGGGGCGGCCGGGCGGGTCCTGCTCGAGGGCGAGGACGTCGGCGACGCCATCCGGACCGAGGCGGCCGGCGACGACGCCTCCCGGGTGGCGGCCCTGCCCGGCGTGCGCCAGGCCCTGCTCGAGCGCCAGCGGGCCTTCCGCGCCCCGCCCGGCCTGGTGGCCGACGGACGGGACATGGGTAGCGTCGTCTTCCCCGATGCGGAGCTGAAAATCTTCCTCACGGCCAGCGCCGAGGAGCGCGCCAGGAGGCGTCATAAACAGTTGAAAGAAAAGGGAATGGGTGTTAGTCTGACCGACCTCGTGGCGGAGATTGCCGCGCGCGATGCCCGCGATGCGGGGCGCAGCGTCTCTCCCATGAAGCCGGCCGCCGAGGCCGTCGTGCTGGACACTTCGGCGCTGGATATCGAACAGGTCATGGACCGGGTTCGGGACCTGTGCCGCAAGCGGCTCGGTCCGGTGCTTTAATTAGGAGAGTCGGCGGGCCCGAACGGGTGCCGGCCCGGCCGTGGATTCGATTGGAGCGTTTCGTTAACTTGGTGGTCTGCCGTCCGAGGGGGCGGGGGCCAGTGTTCAACCAACCCCCGCGACGGTGTGGTTTTTAGTCGTCGCGATTCAACATGGTCAGCCCGCTGACCAAGGACTACGCGTAATGGGCGAAAGTTTTGCACAGCTGTTTGAAGAGAGTCTTGCCAATACTCAGATGCGCCCCGGCGCCATCATCACCGGCAAGGTGGTTCACGTCGACAATGACGTGGTTATCGTCAATGCCGGTCTGAAATCCGAAGGCGTCATCCCCGTCGAGCAGTTCAAGGACGAGCACGGCGACATCAACGTCAACGTCGGCGACGAGGTCGAGGTGGCCCTGGATGCCGTCGAGGACGGCTTTGGCGAGACGCGCCTGTCGCGCGAGAAGGCCAAGCGTGCCGAGTCCTGGAACCGGCTGGAGAAGGCGCACGAAGCGGGCGAGACCGTCTCCGGCATGATCGTCGACAAGGTCAAGGGCGGCTTCACCGTGGATCTGAAGGACGTGCGGGCCTTCCTGCCCGGCTCGCTGGTCGACGTGCGCCCCGTACGCGACACGACGTACCTCGAAGGCAAAGAGCTCGAATTCAAGGTCATCAAGCTGGATCGCAAGCGTAACAACGTCGTGGTCTCGCGCCGCGCCGTGGTCGAGTCCGAGACCAGCGAGGAGCGCCAGGCCCTCATCGAGAGCATGAAGGAAGGCACGGTCGTCAAGGGTATTGTCAAGAACCTGACCGACTACGGCGCCTTCGTGGACCTGGGCGGCATCGACGGCCTGCTGCACATCACCGACATGGCCTGGAAGCGCGTCAAGCACCCCAGCGAGATCGTCAACGTCGGCGACGAGATCGAGGTCATGGTGCTCAAGTTCGACAAGGAGCGCATGCGCGTTTCCCTGGGCCTGAAGCAGATGGGCAACGACCCCTGGGTCGATATCGCCCGTCGCTACCCCGAAAGCACCCGCATTTTCGGCAAGGTCACCAACATCGCCGATTACGGCGCGTTCGTCGAGATCGAGGACGGTGTCGAGGGCCTGGTCCACGTCTCCGAGATGGACTGGACCAACAAGAACATCCACCCCTCCAAGGTCGTGCAGGTCGGCGACGAGGTCGAGGTCATGGTGCTCGACATCGACGAGGAGCGCCGGCGTATCTCGCTGGGCATGAAGCAGTGCCAGCCCAATCCCTGGGACGAGTTCGCCGCCACCCGCAACAAGGGCGACAAGGTCGTCGGCAAGATCAAGTCCATCACGGACTTTGGCATCTTCGTCGGCCTGGACGGCGGCATCGACGGTCTGGTTCACCTGTCCGACATCTCCTGGAACATTTCGGGCGAAGAGGCCGTACGCAACTACAAGAAGGGCGATGAGATCGAGACCGTTGTCCTGTCCGTGGACCCGGAGCGCGAACGCATCTCGTTGGGCATCAAGCAGCTGGAGAAGGACCCCTTCTCCAACTTCGTGGCCGAGCATGCCAAGGGCACCGTCGTGACCGGCACGGTCACGGAAGTCGACGCCAAGGGCGCCCTGATCGAGCTCGGCGAGAGCATCGAGGGTTATCTGCGTGCCTCGGAGCTGTCGCGCGACCGCATCGAGGATGCCCGCACCGTGCTCAACGTGGGCGACGAGGTCGAGGCCAAGTTCATGGGCGTCGATCGCAAGAACCGCACCATCAATCTGTCCATCAAGGCCAAGGACAGTCAGGAAGAGGCCGAAGCGGTGCAGGACTACAATCGTAGCTCCGCCCCGGCGTCGACCACCTTGGGCGATCTGCTCAAGGAAAAGATGGAAAACAACAACGATTAAGACAACAAAGGCGGGTATCGGGGGCGCCTGGTGCGCCCCCGATACGGCGATTGGGCGATATCAATGACAAAATCCGAACTCATCGATATTCTCGCGCACAAGCAGTCGCAGTTGGCTTACAAGGATGTGGAGCTCGCCATCAAGACCATGTTGGAACACATGGCGCAGGCTCTGGCCAACGGCGAGCGCATCGAGATCCGCGGTTTCGGCAGTTTCTCGTTGCACTATCGCCCGCCGCGCATCGGGCGCAACCCGAAGACCGGCGATTCGGTCTCCCTGGCCGCAAAGTACGTGCCGCACTTCAAGCCGGGCAAGGAGCTCCGTGAGCGCGTCAACGAGAGCATGTCGAGAGTCAGTATCAGCGACTGACAGACTGTAAACCTACCTTGCGATTTCAAATATATGGCGGTATGAGGCGAGAGCTTCATGCCGTTTTTTTGTGCCCGTGACCGAGGTCCCCCGCAACCGCCGCGCCAAGGCGGCGGTTTGAATTCGACGCGGGCGCCGCTAGTATAGGGGTTTTCGGGGCCGGGTCCGATCCCGGCCCGCCATTGGGGTCCCGCCCGACGCGTTCCCGGAGGGACGGCCTGGAGGCAACATGAAACGCATCGTTCTGATCCTGATCCTCGCGGTGATCATCGTGTTGGGCATCGCCTTCGGCGTGCTCAATGCCGAGCCCGTGACCCTGAAGTATTTCTTCGGCAGCCGCCAGGCGCCGCTGTCTCTCATTGTCGTCTTGTCGATGTTCTTCGGCGCCCTGTTGGGCATGGCCGCCGGCGTGGGCTTGTGGCTGCGTTCCAAGCGCGAGGTCGCGCGCGTTCGCAAGGCCGCCCGGCTGGCCGAGAAGGAGATCGCCAACCTGCGCTCTATGCCGATTCGCGACGAGCACTGAAGCCGAGGCGATGGCGCTCGAACTGCTGTTTCTGCTGTTGCCGGTGGCCGCCCTGTCCGGGTGGTGGATGGGTCGGCGCGCGCGCCCGCCGGTGCGCGAGGTCGAGGTCGCCGAGATCCCGCCCGATTACATCAAGGGCCTGAACTACCTGCTCAACGAGCAGCAGGACAAGGCGCTCGATCTGTTCATTCGCATGCTGGAAGTCGACCGGGACACGGTCGAGACGCACCTGGCGCTCGGCAGCCTGTTTCGCCGCCGCGGTGAGGTCGACCGCGCCATCCGCATCCACCAGAATCTGATTGCCCGTCCCACGCTCAGCCGCGAGCAGCGCGCCGAGGCCCTGTTCGAGCTGGGCCACGATTACATGCGTGCGGGGCTGTTCGACCGCGCCGAGAGCCTGTTCCAGGACTTGATCGAGAGCGACCCGCATACCGAGCAGGCCCTGGATCAGCTCATCGACATCTATCAGCAGGAGAAGGACTGGGACAAGGCCATCGACGTGGCCCGCAAGCTGGAGACGGTCGCGGGCCGGCGCCTGGGCCCGGTGATCGCGCAGTACTACTGCGAACTGGCCGAACAGGCCCGGCGCCGCGGCGAGACGGCGCGGGCGATGAAGATGCTGCGCCGGGCCCTGACGGTCGATCGCGACTGCGTGCGCGCCAGTCTGGCCGAGGGCGCGCTGCACATGGCCTCCGGCAATCTCAAGGCCGCGATTCGCGCCTACCGCCATGTCGAGGAGCAGGACCCGGATTACCTCGGCGAGGTCGTCGAGCCCATGCTGGAGTGCTACCGCCGCCAGGGGCGCACGACGGAGATGCTGGACTACCTGCGGGACATGCTCGAGCGCCACGCCAGTATCTCGATCCTGTTGGCCCTGGCCGAGCTCATCCGCCAGGAGCGCGGCGATGAGGCGGCCGCCGAGTTCATCACCGCCCACCTGCGCCGGCGTCCCTCGGTGCGCGGCATGGACCGGCTCATCGAGTTGCACCTGGCCAACAGTCAGGCGCCGGGCCGGGAGGAGCTGGGCATCCTCAAGGAACTGACCGACAGCCTGTTGTCCGACAAGCCGGTCTACAAATGCCATGCCTGCGGCTTCGCGGGCAAGACGCTGCACTGGCAGTGCCCCAGCTGCAAACGCTGGAACACGACCAAGCCGATCCTCGGCGTGGAGGGGGAGTAGAGCATGCACGAACCACGGGTGATCGTCGCCCTGGACTATCCGGCCGCCGCGCCGGCGCTGGCGCTGGTGGACCGCCTGGAGCCGGGCCGCTGCCGCCTGAAGGTCGGCAAGGAGTTGTTCACCCGCTGCGGGCCCGACCTGGTGGGCCAGCTGGTCGGGCGCGGCTTCGAGGTGTTCCTCGATCTGAAGTTCCACGACATCCCCAACACCGTCGCCCGTGCCTGCGCCGCGGCGGCGCAGCTCGGCGTATGGATGGTCAATGTCCACGCCAGCGGCGGGCGGCGCATGATGGAGGCGGCGCGCGAGGCGCTGGAGTCGGCGGCGCATCGCCCGCTGCTGGTCGCGGTGACCGTGCTGACCAGCCTGAGCGAGGCCGAGCTGCACGAGATCGGGTTTGCCGGCACGCCGGCCGACAACGTCCGGCGCCTGGCGGCTCTGGCGGCGCAGGCCGGCCTGGACGGGGTGGTCTGCTCGCCCCGGGAGGTCGCCATGCTGCGCGAGGCGCAGGGCCCGGATTTTCGCCTGGTGACCCCGGGCATCCGCCCGGCCGGCGCCGATCGCGCCGACCAGAGCCGGATCATGACGCCGGGCGAGGCCCTGGCGGCCGGTTCCACCGATCTGGTGATCGGCCGGCCGATCACGGCCGCGGACGAGCCGATGTCGGCGCTCGCCGCCATCGACGCCGAGATCCAGGCCGCCAGCGCCGCGCCGCCGGCCTCCTGAGGCCCGGGGCGTGTCGGAAACGCCCTACAGCCAAATCAGAAAAATCCTATAGCCGGGCGCATTGATCCCGGCGATCCCTTTGCCTACAGTCATCGGGACCCCGCACGCAGGAGGTTGTGCGGGGGGCGAGACGACGGACTGTCAATCCATTCGGGAAAGGAGATCCAGCATGAAACCACTGCGCCATTTTGTCTTCGCCGCCATCGCGGCCCTCGCTTCGTCCGTGGCCCTGGCCGGCCCGGTCAACATCAACACGGCCGATGCGCCAACCCTGGCCGCCAACCTCAACGGCGTGGGCCAGAGCAAGGCCGCGGCCATCGTCACCTACCGCGAGGCGCACGGGCCCTTCCAAACGGTCGAGGACCTCGCCCTGGTCAAGGGCATCGGCGCCAAGACCGTGGAGAAGAATCGGGAGAACCTGCGCACCGGGGACCCCGGCAAGCGGTAACCGCACAGCGATGCGGATTGCCGCCGCGCCACGCGGCGGCCGCCAAGGGCGCCCGACGGGCGCCCTTGGCATTTATGGCCGGCCATTCGGTCCGGACCCTTGCCGGGGTCGATATGCTATGCTGCCCGGCGGGTTTGGAGGTCCCCACACCTTGGCGCAGACGATCCTGTACGTGGTCAACGAAGGACGGTTTTTTCTCAGCCATCGTCTGCCTCTGGCGCGGGCCGCGCAGGCCGCCGGCTACCGGGTCGCGGTGGCGGTGCCGCCCTCGGCGGACGATCAGGCCATTCGCGAGGCCGGTTTCGAGCTCCACGGGCTGGCCCTGGACCGGCGCAGCCTCAACCCGGTCAAGGCCCTGGACACCCTGCTGGCCCTGCGGCGCCTGTATCGGCGCCTGCAGCCGGACCTGGTCCACCACATCACCATCAAGCCCGTGATCCTCGGCAGCCTGGCGGCCCGCCTGGCCCGCGTGCCGGCGGTGGTCAATGCGGTCCCGGGCCTGGGCTACGTCTTCGTGCGCAAGGGCGCACTGGGGGCGGCGCTGCGCGTGGCCGTGCGCCTGGCCTATCGCCTGGCGCTGCGTGCGCCCCGCACGCGCGTCATCTTTCAAAACCCCGACGACCGGGGCGCCTTCCTGCGTTGGGGCCTGGTGCGCGCCGCCGACGTGCGCCTCATCCGCGGCTCGGGCGTGGACACCGAGGTCTTTCGTCCCAGTCCCGAACCGCCGCCCGAGGCCGGCCCGCCGGTGGTCCTGCTGGCCTCGCGCCTGCTCTGGGACAAGGGGGTGGGCGAATTCGTGGCCGCCGCGCGCTGCCTGCAGGCCGACGGGGTCGAGGCGGAGTTCGCCCTGGTCGGCGAACCCGACCCGGGCAATCCGAGCAGCATCGCCCGCGAGCAGCTCGAGGCCTGGGTCCAGAGCGGGGCAGTGCAGTGGTGGGGCCGCCAGGACGATATGCCCGCCGTTTACGCCATGAGCCACATCGTCTGCCTGCCTTCGGCCTACGGCGAGGGCGTACCCAAGGGGCTTATCGAGGCCGCGGCCTGTGCCCGGCCGATCGTGACGACCGACATCCCCGGCTGCCGGGAAATCGTGCGTGACGGCGTCAACGGCCTGTTGGTGGCCCCCCGCGACGCCGAGGCCCTGGCGGCGGCGCTGCGCCGTCTGATCGAGGCCCCGGCCCTGCGGGCCGAGCTCGGCGCCAAGGGGCGCGAGCTCGCGGTGGGGGAATTTTCCGAGCAAGAGGTGACCGGCGAAACCCTGCTCGTATATGATCGGCTGCTCGCCGGGCCAACCGCGCCCGGCCCTCGAGACGTGAAAGCAGGTCAATGATTTACAAGCAAAAACAGATGGGCTTCGGGCCGGCGCCCGGCGAGGCGGCGCCATGAGGGTCCTGGTCACCGGCGCGGCCGGCTTCATCGGTCACGCCCTGAGCCTGCGCCTGCTGGCCCGCGGCGACGAGGTCATCGGGGTCGACAATCTCAATGACTACTACGACGTCGCGCTCAAGCAGGCGCGCCTGGGGCAACTCACCGCCCAGCCCGGTTTTACCGAGGCGCGCATCGGCCTGGAGGACCGCGCCGCCATGAGCGAGGTGTTCGCCCGCCACCGGCCGCAGCGCGTGGTCAACCTGGCCGCGCAGGCCGGCGTGCGCTACTCGCTGAAAAACCCCCACGCCTATGCCGACGCCAATCTGATGGGCTTCGTCAACGTGCTGGAGGGTTGTCGCCGCCAGGAGGTCGAGCACCTGGTATTCGCCTCGAGCAGTTCGGTGTACGGGGCGAACACGCGCATGCCCTTCGCCGAGGGCGACAACGTCGACCATCCGGTGAGCCTGTACGCGGCCACCAAGAAGGCCAACGAGCTGATGGCCCATTCCTACAGCCACCTCTACGGCCTGCCCGCCACGGGCCTGCGTTTTTTCACGGTCTACGGGCCGTGGGGCCGGCCGGACATGGCCTATTTCCTGTTCACCCGCAAGATCCTGGCCGGCGAGCCCATCGACGTGTTCAATCACGGCCAGTGCCGGCGCGACTTCACCTACATCGACGACATCATCGAGGGCGTGGTTGCCATCCTGGATCAGGTCGCCGCGCCGGATCCGGGCTGGTCGGGCGAGGCCCCCGATCCGGCCACTAGCTACGCCCCCTATCGTATCTATAATATAGGTAACAACCGGCCGGTGGATTTGATGTATTTTATCGGCGTACTGGAGGAGCTCTTGGGCAGGAAGGCCACCATGAACATGCTGGCGCTGCAGGCGGGCGACGTCCCGCAGACCTATGCCGATATCGATCGCATCGGCAAGGCCGTGGGCTTTGCGCCGAGTATCGGCATCGAGGAAGGGCTCGGCCGATTCGTTGATTGGTACAAGTCCTTTTACAGGGTAAACTGAAGTCCGGTATGCGCTTCATCGCCAGCTACCTCGCCGGTTTTCTCGTCACTTTCTTCCTGCTTTGGTTTTTGCGTCCGCTGGCGCTTCGCATCGGGCTCATCGACGTGCCCGGCGAGCGCAAGCAGCACACCAGTGCGACGCCGCTCATCGGCGGGCTGGCCATGTTCGTCGGCTTCGCCTTTGCCGCCCTTACCCTGGATATTTCGCTCTCGCCCTACCGCAGTTTCTTCGAGGGGCTGGTCGTGCTCATCGTCGTCGGCGTGCTCGATGACATGCACGACCTGTCCAGCTATGCCAAATTCCTGGCGCAGATCATCGCTGCCCTGTTCATGGCGCTGTGGGGCGGTGTGGCCCTGGAGGACTTGGGCCGCTTGAGCGGCTCGGGCACCGTGGAGCTCGGCGGCTGGGCGATCCCGTTTACGGTATTCTCGGCCGTTGGCGTCATCAACGCGCTGAACATGATCGACGGCCTGGATGGCCTGGCGGGCAGTCTGGCCCTGGTGGCCCTGGCCTCGCTCAGCTTTGCGCTCTTGCACGCGGGCCACGGTGCCAGTGCGCACCTGTTGCTCATCGCGGTGGCCGTGGTCGTGGCCTTTTTATTGTTCAACCTGCGCCTGTCCGAGCGCCGTCCGGCGCGGGTGTTCATGGGCGACTCGGGCAGTATGTTCCTGGGCTTTGTCCTGACCTGGTACGTGATCGGTCTGTCGCAGGGGCCGGGGCGCGTCATCGCCCCGGTCACGGCTCTGTGGGTCCTGGCCATCCCCTTGTTCGATGCGGTCTACATCATGTTTCGCCGCATGCTCATGGGACTGTCGCCGTTTGCCGCCGATCGCGACCACCTGCATCACCTGCTGCAGGCGCTGGGCTTCAGCGCCGTGCAGACGCTGTTGGTGATTGTCACGGCGGCGGTGGCTCTGGCATTGTTCGGACTGTACGGGCTCTACCATGGATTCAGCGAAGCCAGGATGTTTTACGGCTTTCTCGCGCTGTTCGCCCTGTACTTCATTGCGATGAATCTCACCTGGTGGCGCCTGAGAATAAAGAACGGGACCTAGATCAAGACCATTTTGCGCTCAATGCTTCGACTCGACACCTGAAGGAAGGATATGACTCAGCCGAAAATCAGAAAGGCCGTATTTCCGGTCGCGGGCATGGGGACGCGCTTTTTGCCGGCCACCAAGGCCAACCCCAAGGAGATGCTGCCCATCGTCGACAAGCCGCTGATCCAATACGCGGTGGAGGAGGCCGTGGCGGCGGGCATGACCCAGATGATCTTCATCAACGGCCGCAACAAGCACGCCATCCCCAACCACTTCGACAAGGCCTACGAGCTGGAAGTCGAACTCGAGGCGCGCGGCAAGCACGAGCTGCTCAAGATGGTGCAGGGCATCATCCCGGACAACGTCACCTGCATCTATATCCGCCAGGCCGAGCCGCTGGGCCTGGGCCACGCCGTGTTGTGCGCCCAGCCCGTTGTCGGCAACGAGCCGTTTGCCGTGATCCTGGCCGACGACCTCATCGACGGCGAAAACGACCCCTGTCTGTCGCAGATGACGCGCCTGTACGACGAGCTGGAGAGCAGTATCCTTGGCGTACAGGAAGTCGGCACCCAGGATACCGACAAATACGGCATCGTCGATTCCGAGGGCATCGACGACACCCTGTCCAAGGTCAATGCCATCGTCGAGAAGCCCAAACCCGAGGTGGCACCCTCGACCCTGGGCGTGGTGGGACGCTACATCCTCACGCCGCGTATCTTCGACCTGTTGGAGAAGACCGAGCGGGGCTCGGGCGGGGAGATCCAGCTCACCGACGCCATCGACGCCCTGCGGGCGCACGAGGACGTCTATGCCTATGCCTTCGAGGGCACACGCTATGACTGCGGCAACAAGCTGGGCTATCTGCAGGCCACGGTCGAGTACGCGCTGAAGCACCCCGAGCTCAGCGAGGACTTCCGCAACTACCTGCACAGTGTCAGCCTGCGCAAATAGCAGGCTGTCGAAAACTACTGCGGAGGGCATCTGCTGCGTTGTGCGCTGCTCGCTCCTTCGCCTATCTAGTTGATATGTCTCAGTCGCTGCGCTGCTGCGCCTTGCATCGGCCCTTCCTCGGGACGTTTTCGACATCCTGCAGGCGCTGCCCCAACAAAAAACGGCTTATGCCGGGAGGCATAAGCCGTTGATTTGTATACTGGCTCCCCGGGCCGGACTCGAACCAGCGACAGGGTGATTAACAGTCACCTGCTCTACCAACTGAGCTACCGGGGAAAATCAGGTTGCGTATGGTAATCAGTGGGCCCGGCTAGGTCAACTAACGGGCTGTTGAAAAACCGCTGTGGAGGGCTCGTTGCTGCGGATCTGTCTCATGGAACCTCTCCGGGGTTCGTTAAGTACTTCCCGAATCCGCTCCACTCGTTCTGGGCGCATTATGAGTAACCTACCTGTCTTCGATAGGTCAGGCCATCCTGCCCGCTGGCGAGACTTGTACGACCTGTAGATCGTCCTGCCGTTTTGTCGCTCCTTCGCCTATCTGTTTGATATGCCCTTTATAAATCAAGGGGGTCGCTGCGCTGTTGCGCCTTGCATATGCCCTTGCTCGCGATGTTTTTCAACACCCGGTCAAACCGCACGCGAGGCGGTTTAGGGGGGACAGGCCAGGGGGCGTCCGTCGGGGCGGACCCGGGCCACGCGCGGCCGGCCGGTCTTGGACAGGACGACGGCCCGGGCCATTGACGGCTCGTCCGGGTCGCAGAAGGTGAAGGTGCCGTTGGTGCGGGTCAGCCCGCTGGGGTGAAAGGCCACGTAGTGGCGCGAGCCGAAGGCCGCGTAGCGCAGCGTGTAGCCCCGGGTCCAGGCACCGTGGACGTGCAGGAGGGTCTCGTTCGCCTGGCGGCGCCGGTCGGCATTGCGGTCGGCGAACACGATCCAGCCCTGTTCCCACCCGCCGCGGCGTACACAGCGCCGCCCGTCGGGGCTCTTGCACAACACGGCGTCGACGCGGCGCTTGATGGCCTCGCTGCGGGTCAGTGCCAGGTCGCCGACCAGGTGATTGACGTGTGCCGCCACGCGGGTCGAGCCGAGGGTGCTCTTGACGCTTGGCACCACGGCGCCGAGGAGGACGGTGACCACCGCGAGCGTGGTCATCAGTTCGATGAGCGTATAGCCGGTCGTTTGCCCGGCGGGTCTTGGTCCAGCGAGTCCGAACGGCCCCCGGCGAGGGTTGCCGTGCTTGTCACCGGCGCGGGCGGAATTTGAAAGGAGGCCTCGGCGGATCCCTCCGCCGGGGCCCGAGGTCAAGACATCCATGTCAACCCCCCACTTCCTTGTGCGAGTTAACGATAGTCAGATGCGGATTTGATTGGAACCCCGGGGCTGTAGGACGGTCGGGGCAATCCTTGTAGGATATTTCCTATTCTGCGTGGCGGTGGTTCAAGGGAACCAATTCCGCGTTCCTGGTGGCGCGGGCAGGGGATCCGAACGGGGACGACGACCAGCGCCGCGCGGCGTATCGGCGGCCGACGGCCCGCTCAGCCGCCGGCGTTGAAGGCGCGGGCGAGCCGGTCCGCCGCCTCGCGCAGGTTCTCGATGCTGGTGGCGAACGACAGGCGCATGTAGCCGGGGGCCCCGAAGGCCGAACCGGGCACCAGGGCCACGCCGGCGTGCTCGAGCAGGTATTCGGCCAGGGCCACGTCGTCGGCGACGCCCTCCAGGCGGGCAATGGCCTCGCGCATATCCGGGAAGGAGTAGAACGCGCCCTGGGAGGGCAGGCACTGGATCCCGTCGATGGCGTTCAGGGCCTCGACCACGAAGTCGTGGCGCTGCTTGAAGGCCTGGAGCATGACCTGGATACAGGCCTGATCGCCGTTCAGGGCGGTCGTGGCCGCGACCTGGGCGATGGAGGTCGGGTTGGACGTGCTCTGGGACTGGATGTTCTTCATCGCCTGCATCAGGACCTTGGGCCCGGCGGCGTAGCCGATGCGCCAGCCCGTCATGGAGTAGGCCTTGGACACGCCGTTGAGCACCACGGTCCGCTCGTACAGGTCCGGGCAGGCGTTGAGGATGTTGGCGAACGGCTCCTCGCTCCACAGGATGTGCTCGTACATGTCGTCGGTGGCGACGAGCACCTGGGGATGGCGGCGCAGCACCTCGCCCAGCGCCGCCAGCTCGGCCCGGGTGTAGGCGACCCCGGTCGGATTGGACGGGCTGTTCAGCACCAGCAGGCGGGTGCGCGCGGTGATGGCGGCCTCGAGCTGCTCGGCGGTGATCTTGAAGCCCTGCTCCAGGCCGGCCTCGACGATCACGGGCTTGCCGTCGGCCAGCAGCACCATATCGGGGTAGGACACCCAATAGGGCGCCGGGATGATGACCTCGTCGCCGGCATCGAGCAGGGCCTGGGCCAGGTTGTAGAAGCTGTGCTTGCCGCCGCAGGAGACCAGGATCTGGTCGGGGGCGTAGTCCAGGGCGTTGTCGCGCTTGAACTTGGCGATCACCGCCTCCTTGAGCTCGGGGGTGCCGTCCACGGGCGTGTACTTGGTGAAGCCCGCGTGCAGCGCGTCGATGGCGGCCTGTTTGATATGCTCGGGGGTGTCGAAATCGGGTTCGCCCGCGCCCAGGCCGATGATATCGTGTCCGGCGGCGCGCAGCGCCTTGGCGCGCGCGGTGACCGCCAGGGTGGGGGAGGGTTTGATGCGTTGCACCCGTTGTGAGAGTTGAATTTCCAACCCGGCGTCCTCAGAACGAAGGTTTGACAGCGAAACTTGTGTAATATACTTGAAACGCGGCAGGTTCTGAAAGACTCATGTCCAAACGATTCGAATTGAGCGCCGGCTTCGAGCCGGCCGGCGATCAGCCCGAGGCGATCCGCCAGCTCATCGAGGGTCTGAACGCCGGCGAGGCCGGCATGACCCTGCTCGGGGTGACCGGCTCGGGCAAGACCTTCACCGTTGCCAACGTCATCGAGCAGGTCCAGCGCCCGACCCTGGTGCTGGCCCCCAACAAGACCCTGGCCGCCCAACTCTATGGCGAGATGCGCGAGTTCTTCCCGCACAACTCGGTCGAGTACTTCGTCTCCTACTACGACTACTACCAGCCCGAGGCCTACGTCCCCAGCTCCGATACCTTCATCGAGAAGGACGCCTCCATCAACGAGCACATCGAGCAGATGCGCCTGTCGGCGACCAAGGCCCTGCTCGAGCGCCACGACACCATCATCGTGGCCACGGTCTCGGCCATCTACGGCCTGGGCGATCCCCAGTCCTACCTGAGCATGCTGCTGCACCTGAGCCGGGGCGACACCGTCGATCAGCGCCAGATCCTGCGCCGCCTGGCCGAACTGCAGTACAAGCGCAACGACGTTGAGCTCCAGCGCGGCACCTACCGGGTACGCGGCGAGGTCATCGACATCTTCCCCGCCGACTCCGATCGCGAGGCCGTGCGCGTGGAGCTGTTCGACGACGAGATCGACAACCTCGCCTATTTCGACCCGCTCACCGGCGAGGTCGTCTCCAAGGTCCCGCGCGTGACCATCTACCCCAAGACCCACTACGTCACCCCGCGCCAGACCCTGCTCGACGCCGTGGAGGCCATCAAGGTCGAGCTCGCCGAGCGCCTGGAGCAGCTCTATTCGGTCAACAAGCTGGTCGAGGCCCAGCGCCTGGAGCAGCGCACGCGCTTCGATATCGAGATGATCATGGAACTCGGCTACTGCTCGGGTATCGAGAACTATTCGCGCCACCTCACCGGCCGCGGCCCGGGCGAGCCCCCGCCCACGCTCATCGATTACCTGCCCGACGACGCCCTGGTGGTCATCGACGAGTCGCACGTGACCATCCCCCAGCTCGGGGCCATGTACCGCGGCGACCGCTCGCGCAAGGAGAACCTGGTCGAGTACGGCTTCCGGCTGCCCTCGGCCCTGGACAACCGGCCGCTCAAGTTCGAGGAGTTCGAGCGCCTCATGCCCCAGGCCATTTTCGTCTCGGCCACGCCCGGGCCCTACGAGCGCGAGCACTCCGGGGCGGTGGTCGAGCAGGTGGTGCGCCCCACGGGGCTCATCGACCCCGAGGTCGAGGTGCGCCCGGCCACCACCCAGGTCGACGACCTGCTCTCCGAGGTCAAGGCGCGCACGGCGGTGGGCGAGCGCGTGCTGGTCACGACCCTGACCAAGCGCATGGCCGAGGACCTGACCGAGTACCTGGCCGAGCACGGCACGCGGGTGCGCTACATGCACTCGGACATCGACACCGTCGAGCGCGTGGAGATCATCCGCGACCTGCGCCTGGGCGAGTTCGACGTCCTGGTGGGCATCAACCTGCTGCGCGAGGGCCTGGACATCCCCGAGGTCTCCCTGGTGGCCATCCTGGACTCCGACAAGGAGGGGTTCCTGCGCTCGGACCGTTCCCTCATCCAGACCATCGGGCGCGCGGCGCGCAACGCCCACGGCAAGGCCATCCTCTATGCCGACCGGATCACCGGCTCCATGCAGCGGGCCATGGAGGAGACCGAGCGGCGCCGGGACAAGCAGATCGCCTTCAACGAGGCCCACGGCATCACCCCCCGGACCATCGAGAAGGCGGTGGCCGACGTCATGGAGGGGGCCTATGCCGGCGGGCCCGGGGCGCCGCGGCGCTACGCCAAGGTGGCCGAGGAGGTCATCGAGTACGCGGGCATGTCGCCGGAGATGCTGACCAAGAAGGTCAAGCAGCTCGAGCAGCAGATGCACAAGCACGCCCAGAACCTGGAGTTCGAGGAGGCCGCGCGCCTGCGCGACGAGATCCGGCGCATCCAGGAGCACAACCTGGGCATGATCGACCGCAAGGTGGGCTGAGCGGCCCACATCCCCCGAGCCGCCGGGACCGGCGCCGTCGGCCGGCGGGGGCAAGTACTTGCGCAATCGGGCCCGAATCGAGTATCTTTGCCGGTCTTGCAGGCGCGTAGCTCAGTTGGTTAGAGCACCACCTTGACATGGTGGGGGTCGTTGGTTCGAGTCCAATCGCGCCTACCAACATTCTGCAGGAACGTCTCCTGCCCGGGAGGCGCGATTGGGCGAGAACGGAGTTCGACAAAATCGCCGGGGAGCGATTTTGGACGCGCGAAGCGCGGCCCGCAGGGCGGAGCACAGGGATGTGCGAAGCAGTCCAATCGCGCCTACCGACATTGACTGCAGGTTTGGCCGGTTTGCGGAGCATCCGTAAACGGCCTGAACTTCGAGTGTAAGACCTCGTGGCGACCTTCCGTATGGGTCGCCACCTTTGTTTCCAGGGGCGGCCCCTCGTAGCGGTCGCCCGACATCGAAGACCAAGCGGCCACTCGTATCGGTCGCCACTGAACAGAAAAGGGGTACTGCCATGCCGACGATCACCCTGCCTGACGGCAGCCATCGCGATTTCCCCCATCCCGTCACCGTCGCCGACGTCGCCGCCGATATCGGCGCGGGTCTGGCCAAGGCCGCCCTGGCCGGCAAGGTCGACGGGCGCCTGGTCGACACCTCCTTCGTCATCGACCACGACGCCGATCTGGCCATCGTCACCGACAAGGACGCCGAGGGCCTGGAGGTCATCCGCCACTCCACCGCCCACCTGCTGGCCCAGGCGGTCAAGGAGCTGTTCCCCGACGCCCAGGTGACCATCGGCCCGGTCATCGACGACGGCTTTTACTACGACTTCGCCTACGAGCGGGCCTTCACCCCCGAGGACCTGGAGAAGATCGAGGCCAAGATGGCCGAGCTGGCCAAGCGCGACTTCCCGGTCGAGCGCTCGGTCATGGCCCGCGACGACGCCGTGGCCTTCTTCCGCGACATGGGCGAGGAGTACAAGGCCGAGATCATCGAGTCCATCCCCAAGGACGAGCAGCTCTCGCTGTACCGCCAGGGCGATTTCATCGACCTGTGCCGCGGGCCGCACGTGCCCTCGACCGGCCGGCTCAAGGCCTTCAAGCTGACCAAGCTGGCCGGGGCCTACTGGCGCGGGGACTCGGACAACGAGATGCTCCAGCGCGTCTACGGCACCGCCTGGCCCGACAAGAAGTCGCTCAAGGAATATCTGCACCGCCTGGAGGAGGCCGAAAAGCGCGATCACCGCAAGATCGCCCGCCAGCTGGACCTGTTCCACGTCCAGGAGGAGGCCCCGGGCATGGTCTTCTGGCACGACCACGGCTGGACGCTGTACCAGCAGGTCGAGCAGTATATCCGCACGACCCTGCGCCGCCACGGCTACCAGGAGGTGCGCACCCCGGCCCTGGCCGACCGGGTGCTGTGGGAGAAATCCGGGCACTGGGAGAAGTTCCGCGACGACATGTTCATCACCGAGTCGGAGAAACGGATCTTCGCCATCAAGCCGATGAACTGCCCCTGCCACATCCAGATCTTCAACCAGGGGCTCAAGAGCTACCGTGACCTGCCGCTGCGCATGGCCGAGTTCGGCGCCTGCCACCGCAACGAGCCCTCCGGCACGCTGCACGGGCTGATGCGGGTGCGCGGCTTCACCCAGGACGATGCCCATATCTTCTGCACCGAAGACCAGATCCAGGGCGAGGTCGCAGGCTTCATCGACCTGCTGCGCGAGGTCTACGCCGACTTCGGCTTTGAGGACATCGTCATCAAGCTCTCCACCCGGCCCGAGCAGCGCGTGGGCTCGGACGAGGTCTGGGACAAGGCCGAGCACGCCCTGGAGCAGGCGCTGAACGCCAAGGGCCTGGACTGGGACCTGCAGCCCGGCGAGGGGGCCTTCTACGGGCCCAAGATCGAGTTCTCGCTGCGCGACTGCCTGAACCGGGTCTGGCAGTGCGGCACCATCCAGCTGGATTTCTCCATGCCGGGCCGGCTGGGCGCCGAGTACGTGGCCGAGGACGGCAGCCGCCAGACCCCGGTCATGCTGCACCGGGCGATCCTGGGCTCCCTGGAGCGGTTCATCGGCATCCTGATCGAGCACTATGCCGGGGCCTTTCCGGCCTGGCTGGCCCCGATCCAGGCCGTGGTCCTGAATATCACCGACCGCCAGGGGGATTTCGCCCGGGAAGTGGCCGAAACCCTCGCCGGACGGGGCCTGCGGGTCATTTCCGACTTGAGAAATGAGAAGATTGGCTTTAAAATTCGGGAACATACGCTACAGCGAGTCCCGTATCTCCTCGTCGTGGGAGACCGGGAAGTGGAAAATCGAACTGTGGCCGTGCGCACGCGTGGCGGCGAGGATCTCGGGGCCCTGAGTATTGAGGCCTTTGGCGAGAGACTCGCGGCGGAGATCGCGGGCCGCGGCCGTAGTGTTTTGGAGGGCTGAAGTATCGCGACCAGGAAAGAGACACGCATCAACGACGACATCACTGCGCGTGAGGTGCGTGTAATCGGGGCCGATGGCGAGCAGGTGGGAATCCTGCCCATCGACGAGGCATTGGCGCTTGCTTACGAAAACGAGCTGGACCTCGTCGAGGTGGCCGGTGAGGCGACACCGCCGGTGTGCCGCATCATGGACTACGGCAAGTACATCTTCGAGGAGAACAAGAAGCGTCAGGCGGCCCGCAAGAAACAGAAACAGATTCAGATCAAGGAAGTGAAATTCCGTCCCGGGACGGAAGAGGGAGACTACCAGGTCAAACTGCGCAACCTGGTGCGTTTCCTCGAGGAAGGGGACAAGGCCAAGGTGACCCTGCGGTTCCGTGGCCGTGAGATGGCCCACCAGGAGCTCGGACTCAAGCTGCTCAAGCGAGTCGAGCAGGACCTGGCGGAGCTGGGCTCGGTCGAGCAGTTTCCCAAGCTCGAAGGGCGCCAGATGATCATGGTCATCGCCCCCAAGAAGACGTAGCGCGCTACTGTCCGCCGGCGTCTGTCAGCGCCAGGTTGCCAGTCACAAACGTGCGCAATATCGATGAAACAATGCGCGGAGTACATGACAATGCCTAAGATGAAATCCAATCGCGGCGCGGCGAAACGCTTCCAGCGCACGGCGAAGGGCGGCTACAAGCGTAGCCAGTCGCATTTGCGACACATCCTGACCAAGAAGAGCTCCAAGCGGAAGCGCCATCTTGGTTCCACCGAACAGGTGCACGAGGCCGATGTGCCGTCCGTGCGCCGGATGCTGCCCTACAGCTAAGCGTCGAAGAGGTAAGCCGACATGCCAAGAGTCAAACGCGGCGTCAACGCACGCGCCAATCACAAGAAGATCATCGCCGAGGCCAAGGGCTACCAGGGTCGTCGCAAGAACGTCCTGCGCGTGGCCAAGCAGGCCGTCACCAAGGCCGGCCAGTACGCCTATCGTGACCGCCGCCAGCGCAAGCGCCAGTTCCGCGCCCTGTGGATCGCGCGCATCAACGCCGCGGCCCGCGAGTGCGGCCTGTCCTACAGCCGGATGATCAACGGTCTGAGCAAGGCCTCCATCGAGGTCGACCGCAAGGTCCTGGCCGACCTGGCCGTGACCGACAAGGCGGCCTTCGCGGCACTGGCCGAGCAGGCCAAGGCCAACCTGTCCGACTGAAGTAACCCGGCGGCGGGCATCGGCGCTCGCCGGTGCGCACGTCTCGACGGAGAAAAGGGAAGGCAGCAGTGCCTTCCCTTTTTTGATTCCGGGACGCCCGCGCCACGAGCAGGCCGCGACAACAGCAATAACGAAAGAGCCGGAACCAGCGTGCAGGAGCAACTCGACAAACTCGTCACGACCGCCGAGCAGGCCATCGCCGGGGCCACCGACCTGCGGGCCCTGGACCAGGTGCGCGTGGACTACCTGGGCAAGAAGGGTTCGCTCACCGAATACATGAAGAGCCTCGGCCAACTCAGCGCCGAGGAGCGCCCGGCCGCCGGCCAGGCCATCAACCGCGCCAAGCAGACCGTGCAGGCGGCCATCGAGGCCCGGCGCCAGACCCTGGAGCGCGCCGCGCTCGAGGCCCGGCTCGAGGCCGAGGCGCTCGACGTCACCCTGCCCGGGCGCGGCCAGGCGGGCGGCGGCCTGCACCCGATCACCCGCACCCTGGAGCGCATCGAGGAGCTGTTCGCGCAGATCGGCTTCGAGGTCGCCGAGGGCCCGGAGGTCGAGGACGACTTCCACAACTTCGAGGCATTGAACATCCCCGAGTCGCATCCGGCGCGGGCGATGCACGACACCTTCTATTTCGACGCCCACCGACTGCTGCGCACGCACACCTCGCCGGTGCAGATCCGCTACATGCAGGACCGCGAGCCGCCGATGCGCGTCATCGCGCCGGGGCGCGTCTACCGCTGCGACTCGGACCTGACCCACAGCCCCATGTTCCATCAGGTCGAGGGCTTCCTGGTCGACGACCGCGTCACCTTCGCCGATCTCAAAGGCATCCTGGACGACTTCCTGCGCCACTTCTTCGAGCGGGACCTGGCCGTGCGCTTTCGCCCGTCCTACTTCCCGTTCACCGAGCCCTCGGCCGAGGCCGACATCCAGTGCGTGATGTGCGGCGGCGAGGGCTGCCGCGTGTGCAGCCGCACCGGCTGGCTGGAGATCCTCGGCTGCGGCATGGTGCACCCGAACGTCTTCGCCCACGTCGGCATCGACAGCGAACGCTACACCGGCTTTGCCTTCGGCATGGGCGTCGAGCGCCTGGCCATGCTGCGCTACGGCGTCAACGACCTGCGCCTGTTCTTCGACAACGACCTGCGCTTCCTGCGCCAGTTCCGGTAGGGCGAGGAGAGTAACGCAGAGTTCGCGGAGGCGCAGAGTTCGCAGAGAAATGCGAATCGAAGGAATTGGAAATGCGGTGAAGCAGAGCTTGGGGATATCGGCCTATGCCGAGGCCGGTCGCCTCGGGTGAACGGAGTGTCCCTTCCCCCACAGGGGGAAGGACAGGATGAGGGGATCCAAAAATCAATTGGGCCTCCTGAAGAACTTTCGGTAGGGCGAGGCGGGCGACGCAGAGTTCGCGGAGGCGCAGAGTTCGCAGAGAAATGCGAATCGAAGGAATTGGAAATGCGGTGAAGCAGAGCTTGGGGATATCGGCCTATGCCGAGGCCGGTCGCCTCGGGTGAACGGAGTGTCCTTCCCCCACAGGGGGAAGGACAGGATGAGGGGATCCAAAAATCAATTGGATCTCCGGCGGCAATTCCGTTAGAGCGTGGCTGAAAACGCAAAGGACGCAAAGACGCGGAGAACGCAAAGAGAATCATTCGTTGAACAGCGAGGCATAAGGCGAGTGCCCTGCGAATGGAGGCTTTCGCATTTCACACTTGGCGCCCTTTGCGCCTTGGCGTTCTTTGCGTTGACAGCGGCATAGTTGATTACACGAAATGGCAGATAGATGAAATTCAGCGAACAATGGTTGCGTGAGTGGGTGAACCCCGCGGTGTCGACGTCCGTGCTGGCCGAGCAGTTGACCATGGCCGGGCTGGAGGTCGAGGCCGTCGAGCCGGTCGCCGCCGAGTTCACCGGGGTGGCGGTCGGCGAGGTGCTCTCGGTCGAGCCCCACCCCGACGCCGACAAGCTGCGCGTCTGCCAGGTGAGTATCGGCGGGGGCGAGCCGCTGGGTATCGTCTGCGGCGCGGCCAACGTGCGCTCGGGCCTGCGCGTGCCCACGGCGGTGGTCGGCGCCGAGCTGCCGGGCGGGCTGAAGATCAAGGCGGCCAAGCTGCGCGGCGTGCCCTCGGCCGGCATGCTGTGCTCGGCCAAGGAGCTGGGCCTGGCCGAGTCCAGCGAGGGCCTGCTGGAGCTGCCCGCCGACGCCCCGGTCGGCGAGGACCTGCGCAAGTATCTTGAGCTGGACGATGTGAGCATCGAGTTGGGCCTGACCCCCAACCGCGGCGACTGCCTGAGCCTGTGGGGGGTGGCCCGCGAGGTGGGTGTCCTGAACCGCGCCGAGCTGAACGTGCCGGCGATCGAACCCGTGCCCGGGGCCGTCGACGATACCCGCTCCGTGACCCTGGAGGCGCCCGAGGACTGCCCGCACTACGTCGGGCGGGTCATCCGCGGCGTGGACCCGGCGGCGGCCACCCCGCTGTGGATGCAGGAGCGCCTGCGCCGCAGCGGCCTGCGCAGCCTGGGCCCGCTGGTGGATGTCACCAACTACGTCCTCCTGGAGTTGGGCCAGCCCATGCACGCCTTCGACCTGGCCCGCCTGACCGACGGCATCGTGGTGCGCCATGCCCGGGCGGGCGAGGGCCTGACCCTGCTCGACGGCCAGGCCATCGAGCTGGAGGCCGGTTCCCTGGTCATCGCCGACGGCGCCGGGCCGCAGGCCCTGGCCGGCATCATGGGCGGCGAGGCCTCGGCCGTGGGCGACGCCACCCGCGACATCTTCCTGGAGAGCGCCTATTTCCGGCCCGAGGCCATCGCCGGGCGGGCCCGGGGCTACGGCCTGCACACCGACTCCTCCCACCGCTTCGAGCGGGGCGTGCGCCCCGGCCTGCAGGGCGTGGCCATGGAGCGGGCGACGGCGCTGATCCTGGCCATCTGCGGCGGCCGGGCGGGTCCCCTGGTGCGGGCCAACGCCGACGACCAGATGCCCCGGCCGACCCGCATCCACCTGCGTGCCGCGCGCATCGAGCGGGTCCTGGGCGAGGCCATCCCGGACGCCGAGGTAACGGACATCCTGGAGCGCCTGGGCCTGGAGGTCGCCCCGGCCGCCGACGGCTGGCAGGCCACGCCGCCGCCGTTCCGCTTCGACCTGGCGCTCGAGGTGGATCTGATCGAGGAGCTGGCCCGCGTCCACGGCTACGGCCGGCTGGAAAGCTGCCGCCCGGTCGGCCGCCTGGCGATCGGCGCCCGGCCCGAGGCCCGCGTGGGCCTGTCCCGGCTGCGCCAGGTGCTGGTCGACCGCGGCTACCAGGAGGCCATCACCTACAGCTTCGTCGAGCCGGGCCTGCAGGCGCTTCTGGACCCCGGCGCCGAGGCCCTGCCCCTGGCCAATCCACTGTCCGCGGACCTCGCCGTGATGCGCACCACCCTCTGGGCCGGCCTGCTGCCGGCCCTGGTCCACAATCTGAACCGCCAGCAGGAGCGGGTCCGCCTGTTCGAGACCGGGCTGCGGTTCCGCTCGCAAGCCAATGAATTAAAACAGGAAATGATGATGGCGGGGGTCGTCAGCGGGCGCCGCTATCCGGAGCAGTGGGGTCTGCCGAGCGAGGCGGTGGACTTCTTCGACGTCAAGGGCGACGTCGAGGCCCTGTTGGCATTGACGGGGAGGGGAGCTAACTATATCTTTAGTAAGGAAAAGCACCCTGCCCTGCACCCCGGGCAGAGTGCGGCCATCCACCGGGACGGGGAGCCGGTGGGCTGGATCGGTGCCTTGCACCCCGCCATCGAGCGCGAGCTCGGGCTGCCGCAGAAGGCGATATTGTTCGAACTGGAGCTGGCGGCCCTGGAGCAGGGGCATATCCCCGCTTTTCAGGCACTGTCCAAGTACCCCGCGATTCGGCGCGATATCTCCATCGTGGTCGACGAGGAGGTCAGCGCCCAGCAGGTTCACGACTGTATTGCGGCCGAGGCGCCCGAGGCGCTGCGGCAGGTGCAGTTGTTTGACATGTATGTGGGCAAAGGTATTGATTCTGGTAGAAAAAGTCTCTCTTTAGGCTTGACCTTGCAGGATCTTTCGCGCACTCTTACGGATAATGACGTCGATAACGTCATAGAAACAATTATCAACGCGCTCCGCACCAGCTTGGGGGCGGCACTGAGAGAGTAGTTATGGCGCTGACGAAAGCGGATATGGCGGAGCGGCTATTCGAGGAGCTCGGCCTGAACAAGCGCGAGGCCAAGGA
>Ga0209918_1000105_pt1 | contig 63605 bp, 54 predicted proteins | sample SalPonD_shore_MG_FD_185712 | JGI IMG/M metagenome (GOLD analysis project Ga0209918, IMG submission 185712) | Salt pond soil microbial communities from South San Francisco under conditions of wetland restoration - Salt Pond MetaG... | ecosystem: Environmental > Aquatic > Marine > Intertidal zone...
GAAGAGGCCCTGCGCCTGTACCCGCCCGTGTGGCTCTACACGCGCAAGGCGGTGGGCGCCGATCGCCTCGGCCCCTACGAGGTGGCCCCGGGCACCGATATCTTCATCACGCCCTACTACCTGCATCGCCATCCGGGCTTCTGGGACGAACCCGAGGCCTTCCGCCCCGAGCGCTTCGCCCCCGAGGCCGTCGCCGCCCGCCACCGCCACGTGCACATCCCGTTTTCGGCCGGGCCGCGGCGCTGCATCGGCGATCACTTCGCCATGGTCGAGATGAAGATCCACCTGGCCCTGATGGCGCGGCGCTTTCGCCTGCGCCCGCAATCGCGCGAGCCCGCGGCGCTGGAGCCGGCGGTCAATCTGCGCGCGCGCCAGCCGCTGTATATGTCCGTCGAACCCCGGACACGCTGAACACGCAACCTAGAATCGGATCACCATGACGACGTACACCACCTTGCCCGAGGCGCTCGCCGCCGTCCGCGACGAGCCCCGCGGCATCACCTTCATCGAGGGCCAGGGCGCCGAGCAGTCGCTAAGCTACCGCGAGCTCCACGACGCCGCCCTGGCCCGCCTGGGCCAGCTCCAGGCCCACGGCCTGGCCACCGGCGACCAGCTCATCTTGTTTCTCAAGGACAACGCCCAGTTCGTCGAGGCCCTGTGGGCCGGCTTCCTCGGCGGCATCGTGCCCGTGCCCATCGCCGTGGGTATCAGCGACGAGCACCGCGCCAAGCTGTTCAATGTCTTCGAGCTGCTCGAACGCGCCTGGCTGTATACCGACCGCGCCAACTTCGAACGCCTGGAGGCCTTCGCGGCCACCCACGGCCGCGAAGCGGCCCTGGCGCGCCTGCGCGAGCGCACCCTGCTGGTCGACGAGCTGCAGAGCCCGCAAGAGCCCGGCCAGCCGCACGAGGGAGCGCCCGAGGACGTCGCCTTCATCCAGTTCTCCTCGGGCTCGACCAGCCAGCCCAAGGGCGTGGTCCTCACCCACCGCAACCTGATGTCCAACCTGCGCGCCATCGGCGAGGGCGGCGGTTATCACCGCGACGACACCAGCCTGAGCTGGATGCCGTTGACCCACGACATGGGCCTCATCGGCTTTCACTTGAACATGATCGTCTTCGGCATGAACCAGTGCCTCATGCCCACCGGTCTGTTCAGCCGCCGGCCGCTGCTGTGGCTGCAAAAGGCCAGCGAAAAGCGCGCCACCGTGCTGTGCTCGCCCAACTTCGGCTACAAGCATTTCCTCAAGGTCATGGGCACCAAGGGCCTGGAGGATATCGACCTGTCATCCGTGCGCCTGATCTACAACGGCGCCGAGCCGATCTCGGTGGACCTGTGCGACGAGTTCCTCACCGCGCTGGCCCCCTACGGCCTGCGCCGCGAGACCATGTTCACGGTCTACGGCCTGGCCGAGGCGACCCTGGCCGTGGCCTTCCCCACGCTGGGCGAGCCCTATCGCCCGGTGCACGTCGACCGCCATCGCCTGTCGCTCGGCGAGACCGTGCGCACCGTGGACGCCGACGCCCCCGACGGCGTCAGCTTCGCCATCGTCGGCCGGCCGGTGCGCGACTGCCAGGTGCGCATCGCCGGCGAGGCCCACGACCCGCTGCCCGAGGAGACCGTCGGGCGCGTGGAGATCCGGGGCGAGAACGTCACCGCCGGCTATTACCACAATCCGGAGGCCAACGCCGAGGCCCTGACCGCCGACGGCTGGCTCGACACCGGGGACCTCGGCTTCGTGCACGCCGGTGAGCTCGTCATCACCGGGCGGTCCAAGGAGATCATCTTCGCCAATGGATTGAATTATTATCCGCACGACATCGAGGACATCGCCCTGGAGCTCGACGAGCTGGAGCTGGGCAAGGTGGTGGCCGTCGGCCAGCACCGCGACGAGGCCCAGCGCGAGGAGCTGTTGATATTCCTGCTCCACCGCGGCGATCTGGCCGAGTTCGTGCCGCTGGCCGCCCGCGTGGCACGCCACGTCAACGAGCAGACGGGCCTGGAGGTCAGCCACGTCCTGCCGGTCAGACGCATCCCCAAGACCACCAGCGGCAAGCTCCAGCGCACCGCCCTGGGACGCGACTACATCAACGGCGAGTTCGACGACGTGCTGGCCGAGCTCGACCGGCTCGCCCCCGCCGCGCCGACCGATACCGGCGAGGCCGCCAGCCCGCTCGCCGCCGAGCTCAAGGCCATCTTCGATTCGGTGATCACCGACAAACCCATCGGCTACGACGACGACTTCTTCGAGATCGGGATCAGCTCGCTGGTGCTCGCCCAGGTCCACGAGAAGATCAACGAGACCTGGCCCGGCGAGACGGATGTGGTGGACCTGTTCGAGTTCACGACCATCAACCTGCTGGCCGGGAACATGGACAAGCAGCGCCGGGAAGCAGCGAACGCGTGAATCGCTCCGGGCGCATCCGCGCCCGCAACGCCCCGGGCTACGAGTGTTCGAGTAGCGCCTTGAGGTCGTCCTCGGAGAGGATCTCGATGCCCAGCTCGACGGCCTTGTCGTACTTGGACCCCGCGTCGGCGCCGGCCACGACGTAGTCGGTCTTCTTCGAGACGCTGCCGGTGACCTTGGCCCCCAGGGCCTGCAGGCGCGCCTTGGCCTCGTCACGGGTGAGCGCCTCCAGCGCGCCGGTGAGCACGAAGGTCTTGCCGGCCAGGGGCTGCTCGTCCCGGGGCTTGACCTCGACCTTTTCCCACTCGACGCCCGCCTCGATCAGCTTCGCGATGACGTCCCGGTTGTGCTGCTCGTGGAAGAAGGCGCGGATGCTCTCGGCGACGATGGGCCCGACGTCGGGCACCTCCTGCAGGGCCTCCTCGTCGGCGGCCATGATGGGCTCGAGGTCGCCGAAGTGCGCGGCCAGGCCCTGGGCCGTGGCCTCGCCGACCTGACGGATGCCCAGGGCGAACAAAAAGCGCGCCAGCGTCGTCTGCTTGCTCGCCTGAAGCGCCTCGAGCAGGTTCTGCGCGGATTTTTCGCCCATGCGCTCCAGCGCGGCGATCCGATCCTGTTCCAGCGTGTACAGATCGGCCAGGTCGTGGATGAGCCCCTGCTCGTCCATCTGCTCGATGAGCTTCTCGCCCAGACCGTCGATGTCCATGGCCCGGCGCGAGGCGAAGTGCTGAATGGCCTCGCGGCGCTGCGCGGCGCAGTACAGCCCACCGGTGCAGCGCGCCACGGCCTCGTCCTCCAGGCGTACCACCTCCGAGCCGCACACGGGACAGCGTTCGGGCATCTTGAAGCGCCGCGCGCCCTTCGGGCGCTTGGACTCGACCACCGAGACGACCTCGGGGATGACGTCGCCCGCGCGGCGCACGATCACGGTGTCGCCGATGCGAACGTCCTTGCGCTCGATCTCGTCCTCGTTGTGCAGCGTGGCGTTGGTCACCGTCACGCCGGCCACGTGCACGGGCTTGAGCCGGGCCACGGGCGTCAGCGCCCCGGTGCGCCCGACCTGCACCTCGATGTCCTCCAGCACCGTCATCTCTTCCTGGGCGGGGAACTTGTGGGCCACGGCCCAGCGCGGGGCGCGCGAGACGAACCCGAGGGTGCGCTGCTGGTCGATGCGGTCGACCTTGTAGACCACGCCGTCGATGTCGAAGTCGAGCTCGTCGCGCCGCGCCTGCATGTCGGCGTAATAGTCCAGGCAGCCCTGGATACCCTCGACCCGCCTGACCTCGGGACTGACGCGCAGGCCCCAGTCCCTGAGCTTTTCCAGGATGGCGCTGTGGCGCTCGGGCAGCTCGCCGCCCTCGACACGCCCGACGGCGTAGCAGTACATCTCCAGCGGGCGCGCGGCGCTGATGCGCGGGTCGAGCTGGCGCAGGCTGCCGGCGGCGGCGTTGCGCGGATTGGCGAAGGTCTTGCCGGCCTCGCGCGCCTGGCGCTCGTTGAGCTCGGCAAAACCGCGGCGCGACATGAACACCTCGCCGCGCACTTCCAGGACCCGCGGGTAGCCCCGGCCGTAGAGGCGCAGCGGCACCGACTCGATGGTGCGCACGTTCTGGGTGACGTCCTCGCCCGTGGTGCCGTCGCCGCGCGTGGCCCCGCGCGTGAGCACTCCGTCCTCGTAGAGCAGGCTCACGGCCAGGCCGTCGAGCTTGGGCTCGGCCGTGTAGTCGATGCGATCCGCGTCCAGGCGCTCGCGGGCGCGGCGATCGAAGTCCAGCACCTCCTGCTCCTCGAAGGCGTTGCTCAGCGAGAGCATGGGGATCTCGTGGCGGACCTCGGCGAATGCCTTCAGCGGCTCGGCGCCCACGCGCTGGGTCGGCGAGTCGGGCGTGATCAGCTCGGGGTGCTGCCCCTCGATCTGTTGCAGCTCGCGCAGCAGGCGATCGTACTCGGCGTCCGGGATCTCGGGCGCATCGAGCACGTAGTAGAGATAGTTGTGGTGCTGGATCTCCTCGCGCAGCCTCTGCACGCGCTGGAGGACCTTGTCGTCAACGGCCATGGTATTCGCTCGTCACCCGCTGGATTCACTGGCGGCACACGGCCAGCCGGCCGCCCGCCGCTATTTCTTGCGCTGCTTGCCCACGCGCGTCATCTGCAGCTTGAAGCGATGGGCCTCGACCCGCTCGCGCAGGTGACTGATGGTCTGGGGCGTGAGCACGCTGCGCCGATCGTCGCACAGCTCCCCGCCCAGGGCCTCGGCCAGCGAGCGGCCGACCTCCAGCAGGCGCTCGAAGGCCTCGCGCCCCTCCAGGGGACCGGGCAGCTGCGTGAACAGCGTCACCCCGGGCGTCTCGAACTCGTCCATGGCCGCCGGGTCGAAGGTGCCCGGCTCCAGGGCATTGGCCAGGCTGATCAGGGAGCGGCGCCCGCGCTCGGGCGTGTCGGCGAAATAATGGTAGATCTGCATGTCGCCGTACTCGAAGCCGGCCTGCTCGAGCGCCTCGCGCAGCGCGGCCCCGGCGAAGGCCTGGCCGCGCGGGGCCAGGATATAGAAGGCCAGCACCAGCTGTTCGTGCGGGTCCACCGGCGCGTCCAGGGGCGCATCGTGTTTCGCCTCCCCGCTCGCCGAGACGGTCTCCAGCGCCGCCTCGTCCGGCGGCGCGGGACCGCGCTCGGCGACCAGCCCGCTCAAGGCCTCGAGGTCGCCCAGCGTGGGCTCGTCGTGCGCTGGAGCGGACCGGCCCGCCTCGAGGCCGACCGGCGTCTCCGCCTCGCCGGCCGGCTCCTCGCCGCCGGTCGCTTCGCCGGTCGGGGCCGGCGCGCCGTGGCCCGGCTCCAGCGGCGCGGAGGAGACCGCCCCGCCGCCCCGGGACCCGCCCGGCGCTGTTTCGCCGGCCGGCGAGTCGGGCTCGTCCTCCGGGCGCACGGCCGCGCTCATGTCCAGTTCGGGGATGTCTTCGCCACGGCGCCGGCGCGCGCGCAGCAGGTCGCGGATATAGGCAAAACGCGGCCCGGAGGCGCGCCCACGGCGGCCGGCGACGTAGATGGCGGCGATCACCACCACGCCCACGACCAACAGTATCAGGCGCAAGGCATCCATCGGGTGCGGGCCTAACCTCCCAGGGTCTTTGCGGGGTCTACATGGCCGCCAGTTCGACGGCCTCGTCGACGTCGACCGCCACCAGGCGCGAGACGCCCGGCTCGTTCATGGTCACGCCGGTCAGATGCGCGGCGATCTCCATGGTCACCTTGTTATGGGTGATGAAGATGAACTGGGTGCGGTCGGACATCTCCTTGACCAGCTGACTGAAGCGCCCGACGTTGGCATCGTCGAGCGGCGCATCGACCTCGTCGAGCAGGCAGAACGGGGCCGGATTGAGTTCGAAGATGGCGAACACCAGGGCCACCGCCGTCAGCGCCTTCTCGCCGCCGGAGAGCAGGTGGATGGTGCTGTTGCGCTTGCCCGGGGGGCGGGCCATCACCGTCACGCCGGTCTCCAGCAGGTCCTCGCCGGTGAGATCCAGATAGGCGTGGCCGCCGCCGAACAGGCGCGGGAACATGGACTGCACGCCGGCGTTGACCTTGTCGAAGGTCTCCTTGAAGCGCGTGCGCGTCTCGCGGTCGATCTTGCGAATGGCGCTCTCCAGCGTCTCCAGGGCCTCGCTGAGGTCGGCGTGCTGGGCATCGAGGTAGTTCTTGCGCTCGGACTGCTGCTCGAACTCCTCGATGGCCGCCAGATTGATCGGCCCCAGGCGCTGGATGCGCCGCTCCATGGTCTCGACCTGCTCGGCCCACTGCGCCTCCTCGGCGCCCTCGGGCATCTCCTGGAGCAGGGCCTTGAGCTCGTGGCCGGACTCGGCGACCTGCTCCTGCAGGGTCTGGCGGCGCACCTTGACCTCCTGCCAGCCGATGCGCACCTGCTCGAGCTCGGAGCGGATCTCCTGCACCCGCTGCTCGGCCTCGGCGCGCTCGGTGTCGAGCTCGCGCAGGCGGTGGTCGATGGCCTCCAGGCGCGTGCGCGCCTCGGCGAGTTCGGACTCGATGCTGACACGCTGCGCCAGCAGCCCCTCGAGCTCCTCGCCCATGGCCTTGATGGGGGCCTCGCCCTCGGCCAGGGCGGCCTGCAGCTCCTCGCGCCGCGTGCCCAGCTGTTCGAGCTGGCCCTGGACGCGCTCCAGCCCCTGCTCGGTGGAGGCCAGCTCGGTGCGCAGGTTCCCGGTGCGCAGGTCGATGGCGTGGGCACTGTCGCGATCAGCGCGGGCCCGCTCGCGGGCCTGGTCCAGGCGCTCGCGCAGGGTCTCGCGTTCGGCGTTGAGCTGCTCGCGGCGCTGCTCCAGCGCCTGCATGCGTTCCAGCGCCGACTCCAGGCGCCCGCGCGCGGCCGCCAGCTCCTCACCGTCGCGGGCGATCTGGTTGCGCGTCTCCTCGATATCGGCCTCGAGGCGCTGGTGACGGTTGCGGGCCTGTTCCAGGCGGGCCTGGCGGGCGCTCAGGTCGGCGCGCAGACCGGCCTGGGCGTGGTTGGCCTGGTTGAAGGCCGCCTGGGCGGCGTCGCGCTCGGCCTCCTGGGCGTGCAGGGCCTCGCGGCCCGTGTCCAGCTGTTCCTGCAGCGTCTCGACGCGTTCGGCCAGACTGTGCAGGCGCGCGCCCAGCTCCTTGATCTCCTGCTCGCGCTCGAGCACGCCGGCGCGCTCGTCCTCTTCGCGCACGACGCGCAGCCAGCCCCGGCCGACCCAGATCCCCTCGCGGGTGATGAACGACTCATGCGCGGCCAGGCCCTGGCGCTCGGCCAGGGCCTGTTCCAGGCTGTCGGCCACGTAGACGCCCGTGAGCAGGTCGGCGAGCGACCAGGGGGCGCTGACCTTGTCCAGCAGCGCCGTCTTGCCCGCGGCCGTCGGCGCCTGGGCGACATCGGCCCGCGCCTGGGTGTCGAACAGGACCAGCGCGCCGTGCTCGAGTTCGCCCAGCACGCCGACCAGCGGGTCGATGCCCTCGGTGCAGACGGCCTCCAGGTTCAGCCCCAGCACGCACTCCAGGGCCCGCTCCCAGCCGCGCTCGACCTCGATCCCTTCGGCCAGGCGCCTCGCCTCGGCCAGATTCTGGTGCTGAAGCCAGTCGCTGACCGCGCCCTCGCGCTTGCCCAGGGCGGCCTGCTGCAGGGCCTCCAGCGAGGCATGACGCCCGCGCAGTGACTGCAGCTCGCTGCGCGCCTCGTCGAGCTCGCGCGAACACGCGTTGTTCTGCTCGCGCTGGGCGCCGATGCGGTCCTTGAGCTCCTGCAGCTGCGTTTGATGGCGCTGCGCCTCGGCCTCGGCCTCGGTGCTGCGCTGGCTCAGGTCCGCGATCTCGGCCTCCAGGGCCTGCGTCGACTGGGCGGCCAGCTCCTCCTCGTAGCGCTCCAGGCGCTGGCTGAGCTGAACGCTGTGCTGTTCCTGGTGCTCGATGCGGGCGCGCTCGACCTCGGCCGTGCGGGCCGGCTCGGCGGCCTCCTGGTTGAAGGCGTCCCAGGCGGCCTGCCAGTCCTGCATGGCCTGTTCGGCCTCGGCCAGCGCCGCGGCCGAGGCCTGCTCGGCCTCCTGGGCGGCCTGCAGGGCCGGCTCGTTCTCCTGCAGGGACACGCGCAGCTCTTCCAGGCGCCTCTGATCGTTCGCCAGGTGGGCGCGGGACTCCTCCAGCGTGCGCTCGAGCTGGGCCAGGTCCTGTTGCTGCTGCTGGCGGCGCTCGCGGGCGTGCTGGATGTTCTGTTCCAGGCGCGCGATATCGGCGCCGACGCTGTAGTAACGGGCCTGGACGGCGTTGAAGCTGTCGTTGGCCTCGACGTGCAGCTCACGCTGCTTTTCGATCTCGGCCTCGGTGCTGCGCTGGCGCGCCACCTCGGCCTCGTGGCGGTTCTCGCTGTCCTTGATGCGCGCCTCGACCTCGCCGGCCTGGGCGTCCAGGGCCTGCCAGCGCAGCGCCTGGAGCTGGGCGCGCAGCAGGCGCTCCTCCTGCTTGAGCTCCTTGTACTTCTCGGCGGTCTTGGCCTGGCGCTGCAGGTGGGAGAGCTGCTTGGTCAGCTCATCGCGCAGGTCGTTCAGGCGGTCCAGGTTCTCGCGCGTGTGGCGCATGCGGTTCTCGGTCTCGCGCCGGCGCTCCTTGTACTTGGAGATCCCCGCCGCCTCCTCGAGGAAGATCCGCAGCTCCTCGGGCTTGGCCTCGATGATGCGCGAGATGGTGCCCTGCTCGATGATGGCGTAGCTGCGCGGGCCCAGGCCGGTGCCCAGGAACAGGTCGGTGATGTCGCGGCGCCGGCAGCGCGTGCCGTTGAGGTAGTAGTTGGACTGGCCGTCGCGCGAGACCACGCGCTTGACCGAGATCTCGTTGTACTGGGCGTACTGGCCGCCGACCGAGCCGTCGCTGTTGTCGAACACCAGCTCGATGGAGGCCTGGCCGACCGGCTTGCGCGAGCTCGAGCCGTTGAAGATGACGTCGGCCATGGAGTCGCCGCGCAGGTGCTTGGCCGAGGACTCGCCCATGACCCAGCGCACGGCGTCGATGACATTGGACTTGCCGCAGCCGTTGGGCCCGACGATGCCGATCAGGTTGCTGGGCAGAGGAATACTGGTGGGGTCGACGAAGGACTTGAAGCCAGCAAGCTTGATCTTGTTCAGACGCATGACGAGCAAAGATACAGGATTGCACTCAACCCATACAATATTGACAACCCCGAAATAGCGCGGGCTGCGACACGGGCCCCACATCGGGCCCCAGCCCGCGCCCCGTGGGCCCTCGGGCGGCCCGCCGGGGGCCGGATCCGGCCCCCGGCGGCGTATCCGCCGACCGGCCCGCTGGTGTATCATGCCTGCCCTGTTTCAGCCTGCCGATTTGTCGGAACACGCGATGCCCAGCCAGCCCAGCAAAGACCTCGAAACCTTCGACAACCCGATGCCCGAGCGCGACTACACCATCCGCATCGAGGTCCCCGAATTCACCTGCCTGTGCCCGAAGACCGGCCAGCCGGATTTCGCGACCCTGCACCTGGAATACGTGCCCGACCGGCTGTGCGTGGAGCTCAAGTCCCTCAAGCTCTACGTCTGGTCCTTCCGCGAGGAAGGCGCCTTCCACGAGGCGGTGACCAACCGCATCCTGGACGACCTGGTCGCGGCCACCGCGCCGCGGTTCATGCGCCTGCGGGCCGTGTTCAACGTGCGCGGCGGGATCTACACCACGGTGGTCGCCGAGCACCGCGCGGCCGACTGGACCCCGCCGGTCCCCGTGCAACTTCCCGAGTAGGCCCCGGCGGGCGGGCTCGGCCGCCGCGACCGGCCCGACTTGTCAGGGCCTTCGCCAGCGCCTAAGGTCGCGGGCATGAGCCGCACCGCCCACCCCGCCCCCGATACCCTGTACGTCGGCATCGACCTGGGCACCTCCGGTTGCCGGGCCGCGGCCATCGACGCCGCGGGCGAGGTGCGCGCCGAGGCGCGCACGGCCCTGGCGCCGCCCCGGCGCGCCGACACCGACGCCGGCCCCGGCACGGGCGTCGAGCAGGACCCGGCCCTGTGGTGGCAGGCCGTGGTCGGCGTCGTGCACGCCCTGCTCGAACAGGTGCCGGCACAGGCCGTGGCCGCCCTGGCCCTGGACGGCACCTCCGGCACCCTGCTGCTGGCCGATGCCGAGCTGCGCCCGCTCGGCCCGGCCCTGATGTACAACGACACCCGCACCGTCGATCAGGCCCGAGGCATCGCCGAACGGGCGCCGGCGGCCAGCGCCGCCCACGGCACCAGCGGCGCCCTGGCCAAGCTGCTGTGGCTGCAGGGGCGCCCTGGGGCAGCCCGCGCCCGCTATGCCCTGCACCAGGCCGACTGGATCGCCGCCCGCCTCGTCGGCCGCGGCGGCGTCAGCGACGCCAACAACTGCCTCAAGCTGGGCTGGGACCCGGTGGCCGGCCGCTGGCCGGACTGGCTGGCCGGACTGGGTGCGGACAGGGCCCTTCTGCCGCGCGTGGTCGAGCCCGGCGCCGTGCTGGCCCCGCTGTGCCCGGCGGCCGCCGCCGAGCTCGGCCTGAGCGAGGCTGTCCGGGCCGTGGCCGGCACCACCGACAGCACGGCCGCCTTCCTCGCCGCGGGGGCACGCCAGCCGGGCGAGGCGGTCACCTCGCTGGGCTCGACCCTGGTGCTCAAGGTCATCGCCGAGCGGGCCGTGTTCGAGCCCGCCTGCGGCGTCTACAGCCAGCCCCTGCCCCGCCTGGAAAGCGCAGCCGGCGCGCCGCTGTGGCTGGCGGGCGGCGGCTCCAACAGCGGCGGCGCCGTGCTGCGGCGCTATTTCGACGACGCCCGCCTGGCCGAGCTCAGCGCCGGGCTGGACCCGAGCGTCCCCAGTGAGCTGGACTACTACCCCCTGCCCGGCCCCGGCGAGCGCTTTCCGGTCAACGACCCGGCCCTGGCCCCGCGCCTGGAGCCGCGCCCGGCCGACGACCGCCTGTTCCTGCAGGGACTGCTGGAGGGCATCGCCCGCATCGAGCAGCAGGGCTACCGGCGCCTGGCCGAACTCGGCGCGCCTTATCCGACTTCGGTGAGAAGCGTCGGCGGCGGCGCGGCCAACGCGGCCTGGACCGCCATCCGCGCCCGGCAGCTCGGCGTGCCCGTGGAACCGGCAGCCCACGGCGAGGCCGCGTACGGCGCCGCCCTGCTGGCCCGCCGCGGGGCCCGTGCAGGCGCGCGCACCGTCTCTTGACGGGGCTTTCACTCGCGGCGGCTTTTCGCTTTAATCGGGGCTGGCTCAAAACCGCCGAGGCAAGGAATCGCATCATGATCAGCAATCCCGTCACCGGCGCCGGCTACCTGCTGCGCGGCCTGGCCCTTTTGAACAAGCCGCGCGTGCGCCGGTTCGTGATCCTGCCCCTGGCGATCAACATCGTGCTGTTCGTCGCCGCCCTGTGGGTGGCCACCGACTATTTCGGCGCCTTCGTCGACCACCTCATGCCGGAGCTGCCCGGCTGGCTGGCGTGGCTGTCCTGGCTGCTGTGGCTGGTCTTCGCCGCGGCGGCCATCGTCATCGTGTTTTTCAGCTTCACCCTGATCGCCAACCTGGTCGGCGCGCCCTTCAACGGCTACCTGGCCGAGGCCGTGGAATACCACCTCACCGGCGAGCGGCCCCCGGGCAGCGGCAAGCCCTTCCTGGCCGAGGCCGTGGAGGCCATCCTCGGCGAGCTGAAGAAGTACCTGTACTTCATCCTGTGGGCCATCCCGCTGCTGATCCTGTTCGTCATTCCGGTGCTCAATCTGCTCGCGCCCTTCGCCTGGCTGGTGTTCGGCGCCTGGATGCTGGCCATCGAATACGCCGACTATCCGATGGGCAACCACGGGCTGGCCTTCCCCGACCAGCGCCGGCGCCTGGCCCAGAAGAAATTCCTCAATCTGGGCTACGGGGCGGCGGTCATGGTGGGCACGATGGTGCCGCTGTTCAACTTCCTGGTGATGCCCACGGCCGTGGCCGGCGCCACCGCGCTGTGGGTCGAGCAGCTGCGCCCGCGTACCCAGACCAATCCCTGAGGCACTTCAGGCGCCGGCCGCCAGATACCGACGCAGACGCGCCACACCCTCTTCGAGCTGCGCCAGCGAGGTGGTGTAGGCAAAGCGCAGGTGGCGCTCGGCCTCGTGATTGCCGAAATCGCGCCCGGGCGTGACCGCCACCCCGGCGCGCTCGAGCAGGTCGGCGGCGAACTGGTAGCTGTCGTCGGTGAAGCGCCCGCAGCCGGCGTAGAGGTAGAAGGCCCCGGCCGGGGTCAGCGGGATATCGAAGCCCAGCTCGCGCAGGGCCGGCAGCAGAAAGTCCCGGCGCTCGCGAAAGGCCGCCCGGCGCCCCTCCAGGATGGCCAGGGTCTCGGGGCGCAGCGCCGCCAGGGCGGCGTGCTGGCCCAGCGTCGACGCCGACAGGAAGATGTTCTGGGCCAGGCGTTCGATGTCGCCCATGTAGTCCTCGGGCGCAACCAGCCAGCCCACGCGCCAGCCCGTCATGCTGAAATACTTGGAGAAGCTGTTGACCACGAACAGGCGCTCGGCCGCGGCCAGGGCGGTGGCGGCTTCCACCTCGTAGACCAGGCCCTGGTAGATCTCGTCGACGATGAGCATGCCGCCCCGCTGCGCGGCGAGGGGCGCGATACGCGCGACATCCTCGGGTGGCACGAGGGTCCCCGTCGGATTGGCCGGAGAGGCCAGCAGAACGGCGCTGGTGCGCTCGCCCCAATGGCGCTCGACCAGCTCGGGCGTGAGCTGGTAGCCGGTCTCCGGGCCCACGGGGACCGAACGCGCGCGTCCCTCGACGAAGCGGGCAAAGTGGCGGTTGCAGGGATAGCCGGGATCGGCGAGCAGGACCTCCGCGTCGCGATCGACCAGCACCCCCATGGCCAGCAGCAGGGCGCCCGAGGCCCCGGGCGTGACCGCGATGCGCCGCGGGTCGATGTCCACCCCGTGGCGCTCGGCATAGAAACCCGCGATGGCCTCGCGCAGCCCGATCAGTCCCAGCGCCGGCGTATAGTGCACCGCGCCGCCGGCCAGAGCCGCCTGGGCGGCGGCCACCACGGGCTCGGGGGTGGGAAAATCGGGCTCGCCGATCTCCATGTGCACGATGGACCGGCCCGCGGCCTCCAGGTCCCGGGCCCGCGCGAGCAGCGCCATGACGTGAAAGGGCTCGATCTCGGCCATGCGCCGGGGCCGGGGCCCGGGCGCGGGGCCGGCCCGCGGCGCCCCGGATTCAGGCGGTTTCGGCGGCATCCCGGCAATCGGCGTGCAGGCGAATGGCCAGATCGACGTCCAGACAGGTCGCCCCGGCCGCCTCGGCGCCGCCCTCGCCGCCCAGGACCTGGAACGGCGCATCGGGCTCGCCCATCTCATCGAGCACCAGGGCGGCGCCGTCGAAGTCCTGGCCGCGCGTATAGTCGTTGACGGTGACGATGGTCTTGAGCCCGGCGTCGCGCGCCGAGCGCACCCCGTTTTCCGAGTCCTCGAAGGCCAGACAGTCCCCCGGCCCCAGCCCCATCCGCTCCAGGGCGTAGCAATAGATGTCCGGGGCGGGCTTTTTGGCCGGCACCACGTCGCCGGCGGCGATGACCTCGAACCAGTCCTCGCCGTCGGGTGCCAGGGCGTGGCGCAGCAGGGCCTGGACGTTGGCCGGCGTGGTGGTGGTGGCGATAGCCAGGCGCAGGCCCCGGCCGCGCGCCTCGCGCAGCAGCCGGTCCACGCCGGGGCGCAGGGGGATGCGCCCGGCGGCCAGGAGGTCGGTGAAATGTCGCGTCTTGGCCTGGTGCAGCCCGGCAATGAAGCCGTCCAGGTCGTCCGGGCGCTCAAAATCGGGCCGGTAGCGGTCCAGATAGAAGCGCATGCGCTCCTTGCCGCCGGTCACCGCCAGCAGCTCGCCGTAGAGCTCCGCGCTCCAGTCCCAGTCCAGTCCCGCCTCCGCGAAGGCCATATTGAAGGCCACCCGGTGGCCGTCGCGCTCGGTGTCGGCCAGGGTGCCGTCGACATCGAACAACAGGGCGCTCAGGGTCTTGCTCATGGTACGGTTTCCTACTCTGTGACAGACGTCGTGTGGCCGCGGCCCGGTTGCTGAAACCATGCCGGGGCCGGGCCCGCCAAGGGTACCCGAGCGCACCGCCGCGCGCACCCCGCGGGGGCTCAATTTGGGCCTCGACCCGGCCGGAAAAATGTGTTTATATGCGCGGTCTTGCCCGCCCCGTTGCGGTCATCGGGCAATTCTGATATAGAAGCGCGTTTGCACTATCGCGTCCGCCGACTCTACCGGGCAGGGGCAAATCCCCCGGCAGGCGCGCTCAGGCAGGAGAAGTCATATGCCCGCAAAGAAGAAGTCCAGCGCCAAGGCATCGCCTTCGAAGAAGAAGACGACCGCCAAGAAGGCCACCGGTAAATCGACTTCGACCAAGAAGTCCACGGCCAAGAAGGCGCCGGCGAAGAAGTCCACGGCCAAGAAGTCGCCGGCGAAGAAGGCCGCGGCCAAGAAGGCGCCGGCGAAGAAGTCCGCGGCCAAGAAGACCGCCGCCAAGAAGGCACCGGCGAAGAAGACCGCGGCCAAGAAGACCGCCGCCAAGAAGGCACCGGCCAGGAAGGCCGCGCCGAAGAAGGCGGCCGGCCGCCAGGAAGAGAGCTCGGCGCTGTCCGGCTTCAAGAAATTCACGCCCTACGTGGAGAAAAAGGGCGAGGAATACATGAACGACAAGCAGGTCGCCCACTTCCGCCACATCCTGGAGTCCTGGAAGCGCGAGCTGATGGAAGAGGTCGACCGCACCGTGCACCACATGCAGGACGAGGCGGCCAACTTCCCCGACCCCAACGACCGGGCCACCCAGGAGTCGGAGTTCACCATGGAGCTTCGCACCCGCGACCGCGAGCGCAAGCTCATCAAGAAGATCGACGAGTCGCTGAACGACCTGGAAGAGGGCGAATACGGCTACTGCGAGATCTGCGGCGTGGAGATCGGCATCCGCCGCCTGGAGGCCCGCCCCACCGCCACGCTGTGCATCGACTGCAAGACCCTCGACGAGATCCGCGAAAAGCAGATGGGCTGAGCCCGCCGGGGCGCGGCGACGCGCCCCCGGCCGCCGCGACTACCCGGCCGTTGGAAAACGCCGACGGCCCTCGCCAGGCCAGGGGCTAGTGTTCGCGCCGCTCGTGCCCGACCGGCTCGTCCCGCTCCCGCCGGTCCGTCACGATCCGCAGATCATTGGTACGCGCGAAGTTCATGATGAACTCGAAGGCGGCCGGGTCCTCGACGTGCAGATCGCGCTCGACCACCAGGCACTTGGTCCCGTCGATCACACAGGGGTGAACCGCGTTGGCATAGTGCAGGCGGTGGTCCCGCCCGAAGCGCGCCAGCGTGGCCGCAATGCGCTCGCTCCAGTCGCTGGGACGGAACCGGCTCCCGTCCTTGCGCACACCCTCGATGACCAATCGGTCCTTGTCCTCCATCGTTGACTACCTCGCAACGTGATAAGGTTGATGGGCCCGCCGCCGTTACCGCGCGGCACCGGCCGGACGCGGGCATGAGCCCAGAGTATAGATGCCGCGCCCGGAACACGATATTAAACACGGAGGCCGCGATGGAGGTTTCTCAGGCCATGCGGGCGCGCCACAGCGTTCGCGCCTTTCTCGACAGACCGGTGCCCCGCGAGACGGTCGATGCCATCCTGGAGACCGCGCGCTGGGCCCCCTCGGGGGTCAACACCCAGCCCTGGCAGGTGGCGGTGCTCACCGGCCGGACCAAGCACCGTCTGGGCGAGGCCATTATCGCCGCCCGCGAGGCCGGCCAGGCCGAGAACCCCGACTACGACTACTATCCCACCGAGTGGTTCGAACCCTACAAGGGCCGCCGGCGCGACTGCGGCCTGGCCCTGTACGGCGCGCTGGGGATCGGGCGCGAGGACAAGCAAGAGCGCAAGGCCGCCTGGTATCGCAACTACGAGTTCTTCGGCGCGCCGGTCGGGCTTTTGTTCTTCATCGACCGACGCCTGGCCAAGGGCTCCTGGATGGACCTGGGCATGTTCCTCCAGAACGTCATGCTGGCGGCCATCGACCAGGGCCTGGCCACCTGCCCGCAGGCCTCGCTGGCCGAATACCCCAACCTGGTACGCCAGGAACTGGGACTGGGCGACGATCGGGCCGTGGTCTGCGGCATGTCCCTGGGCCATGCCGACCCCGAGGCCCCGGTCAACAACTATCGCCTAGAGCGCGAGCCCGTCGAGACCTTCACGCGCTGGTACGACTGACGCTGGCGGCGCCCGAGACCGTCGCGGGCGACGCCTTCCGGCCCGAGCGATATCGTCACGTCCATGATCCCCCGCACCTCGTCCCTCGACACTCGCCCCTCCGGTTACCGTGGCCGCTTTGCCCCCTCGCCCACCGGTCCGCTGCACTTCGGCTCCCTGGTGGCCGCCGTGGCCAGTTTCCTCGAGGCCCGGCGCCACGGGGGACAGTGGCTGGTGCGCATGGAGGATCTCGACCCGCCGCGCGAGGTCCCCGGGGCGGGCGATGCCATCCTGCGCGCCCTGGAGGCCTACGGGCTGGAATGGGACGGGGCCGTGCTCTACCAGAGCGAGCGCGGCCAGGCCTATGCGGCGGCCCTCCAGGCCCTGCGCGCCGAGGGGCTCCTCTACGCCTGCGCCTGCACCCGCAAGGAGATCGCCGCCGCCCGCGGGCCCGGGCGACCGCCCGACTACTACCCGGGCACCTGCCGCGGGGGACCGCCCAGCGGGCGGCGCGGGCGCACCCTGCGGGTGCTGACCGAGCAGGCCCGCATCGAGTTCGAGGATGCGCTGCAGGGGCCCCAGTCCGAGGACCTGGAGGAACAGGTGGGCGACTTCGTGCTGCGCCGGGCCGACGGCCTGTTCGCCTATCAGCTGGCCGTGGTCGTCGACGATGCGCACCAGGGCATCACGCACGTGATGCGCGGGGCCGACCTGCTCGACTCCACGGCCCGCCAGGTCTATCTCCAGCATCTGCTCGGTTTGGCCACCCCCCACTACGCCCACCTCCCCGTAGCGGTCAACACCGCCGGCGAAAAGCTCAGCAAACAGACCGGGGCCCGGCCCCTGGATGCGGCCGATCCGGTACCGGGCCTTTGGGCCGCATTGGCCTTTCTGGGCCAGGCCCCGCCGCCCGAACTGCGCCGCGCCAACCTGCACGAGCTGTGGGACTGGGCGCGGGCGCGGTGGGACCCCGGCGCCATCGCCCGCTGCCGCGCCCGGCCGCTGGAGCGCGGCGCGGGTGCGCCAGGTCCCCCGCCGGGCGGGGCCGGATCGAACGCCGAGCGTTGAACGCCTGACGGGCCGCGGCCGCCGACCCCGCCGCGGCATCGACAAGGCACGCGCGAGGCGGCAGAATAACTTGCTATCGGAAGCCAGAGACGAGATCACGGGAAACATGGAGCACACAGCGCCGCTACCGCCGACCCAGGACTTTCTGCAGGCCTATCGAGGCAGCTTCATCAACATGCTGCGCTGGCCGCAGCTGGAGTCCTTGTGGCAGACGTTGCGCGCGCGCGCCGATGCGGGCTGGTATATCTACGCCGTGGGCGAGCCCCCACCCGACTCGCCGGCCTCGGCCGAACAGCTCGATACCTTTATCAGCGAAATAGATACCCTCCTGCGCACCGAGCACGAAGAGGACTACTGCGGCATCGTCTACGCCGACGACCGCGAGGAACCGAACTTCGTCAAGATCTACGACCCCAACAACCTGGGCAGCGTCTGCGGCACCAGCGGCGCCCCGCCGCCTTTTCCCGGCTGGATCCTCTCGCGCCTCAGGCCCGCCGACCTGCCGGTCGCCCTGCCGCCGCCGGGCAACCGCCGGCGCTGGTGGCGGCGTCTGTTCGGCTCGGACTGACACCGCGGACGCCGCGCCCCGCGGGCTAGCACGAACACGGCGATGGGGCGACAATAGCCCGACGGCGCCATGCCCCGGCGCCGCAACCAGACATGTCCCCGAGCCGCTGACATTTGCAATCGACACCCTATACTTTTAAGGCTAGCGGTCGGCAACAACAACCAAAGCAGGAGACCCCCATGTCCGAGGCAAAGCTCTACGACGTCCCCGCCGAAATCGCCAAGCAGGCTCACATCGATGCCGAGACCTACCAGGCGATGTACCAGCGCTCGGTCGACGACCCCGAGGGCTTTTGGGCCGAGCAGGCCGAGTCCTTCCTGACCTGGTTCAAGCCCTGGGACAAGGTCCTGGAGTGGGACTTCCACGGCGCCGACATCCGCTGGTTCGACGGCGGCAAGCTCAACGTCGCCTACAACTGCCTGGACCGCCATCTGGACAGCCGCGGCGACCAGGTCGCCTTCATCTGGGAAGGCGACGACCCCCAGGTCGACAAGAAGATCACCTACCGCGAGGCGCACGCCGAGGTCTGCAAGCTCGCCAACGCCCTCAAGGCCCGCGGCGTCAAAAAGGGCGACCGCGTCTGCATCTACATGCCCATGATCCCCGAGGCGGCCTACGCCATGCTCGCCTGTGCGCGTATCGGGGCGGTCCACTCGGTGGTCTTCGGCGGCTTCTCGCCCGAGTCGCTCAAGGACCGCATCCTCGACTCGGACTGCCGGGTGGTCATCACCGCCGACGAAGGCCTGCGCGGGGCCAAGAAAGTCCCGCTGAAGAACAACACCGACAAGGCCCTGCTGGAGTGCCCGAACGTGCATACCGTGCTCACCGTCCAGCACACCCGGGGCGAGGTCAACTGGCACGACGGACGCGACGTCTGGTACCACGAGGCGATGGCCGAGGCCTCCACGGACTGCCCGGCCGAGGAGATGGACGCCGAGGACCCGCTGTTCATCCTGTACACCTCGGGTTCGACCGGCAAGCCCAAGGGCGTGCTGCACACCACCGGCGGCTACCTGCTCTACGCCGCGATGACGCACAAGTACGTCTTCGACTATCACGACGGCGATATCTATTGGTGTACGGCCGACGTCGGCTGGGTCACGGGCCACACCTACATCGTCTACGGTCCGCTGGCCAACGGGGCGGTCAGCCTGATCTTCGAGGGCGTGCCGACCTACCCCGACGCCTCGCGCTTCTGGCAGGTCTGCGACAAGCACGACGTCAACATCTTCTACACGGCGCCGACGGCGATCCGCGCGCTGATGCGCGAGGGCGACGACCCGGTGAAAAAGACCTCGCGCAAGAGCCTGCGCATCCTGGGCACGGTGGGCGAGCCGATCAACCCGGAGGCCTGGGAGTGGTACCACCACGTCGTCGGCGACGGACGCTGCCCGGTCATCGACACCTGGTGGCAGACCGAGACGGGCGGGCACATGATCACCCCCCTGCCGGGCGCCACCAAGCTCAAGCCAGGCTCGGCCACCTTCCCCTTCTTCGGCGTCCAGCCGGCCCTGGTCGACAACGAGGGCAATGTTCTGGAGGGGGCCGCCGAGGGCAACCTGGTCATCACCCATCCCTGGCCGGGCATGATGCGCACCGTCTACGGCGACCACCAGCGCTTCATCGATACCTATTTCAAGACCTACCCGGGCAACTATTTCAGCGGCGACGGCGCCCGGCGCGACGCCGATGGCTACTACTGGATCACCGGCCGCGTCGACGACGTGCTCAACGTCTCCGGCCACCGCATGGGCACGGCCGAGGTCGAGAGCGCCCTGGTGCTGCACGAGGCCGTCGCCGAGGCCGCGGTGGTGGGCTTCCCGCACGACATCAAGGGCCAGGGCATCTACGCCTACGTCACCCTGGTCAAGGGGGTGGAGCCGGACGAGGCGCTGCGCAAGGAACTGGTCACGCTGGTGCGCTCGGAGATCGGCGCCATCGCCACGCCGGACGTGATCCAGTGGGCGCCCGGCCTGCCCAAGACGCGCTCGGGCAAGATCATGCGCCGTATCCTGCGCAAGATCGCAGCCAACGAGGTCGACAGCCTGGGCGACACCAGCACCCTGGCCGACCCCTCGGTGGTCGACGACCTCCTTGCCAACCGCGCCCACCAATGATCCCCACGAGGGTCGCGACCCGGCCGCGCCGCAAGGCGCGGCCGGCGCCGCCGGTCCCGGCCCCGGAGCAAAAGACCCGGCGCGCAGCGCCCGCCAACACCGCGCACCGCCAGCAGACGGACGACACGGCGACAGCCGTGCCCGGCACGAGCCGGCCGACACGCCCGCTCATGGGCGCATTGTCACCTCCTCCTTCCGCCCTGCCTGGTGGCTGCCCGGCCCGCACCTGCAGACGCTGTGGCCCAATGTGGTCCGCCGCCGCCCGCGCCCCGCGCTGCGCCGCGAACGCCTGGAACTGCCCGACGGAGATTTCCTCGACCTGGATTGGACACCCGGCACGAGCGGCCCGCTGGTGCTGGTCCTGCACGGGCTGGAGGGATCGGTACACTCGCACTACGCCGCCGGTATTTTGCAGACCCTGCACGGGCGCGGCCTGCGCGCCGTGCTCATGCACTTTCGCGGCTGCAGCGGCGAACCCAATCGCCTGCCTCGGGGCTATCACTCGGGCGAGACGGGCGACATCGCCCACGTTGTCGGCGTGCTGCAACGACGCTATCCCGAGACCCCGCTGGCGGGACTGGGTTATTCGCTCGGTGGCAATGTCCTGTTGAAGTGGCTGGGCGAGACCGGCGATGACAATCCCTTGCGCACGGCCGTGGCCGTCTCCGTGCCGTTTCGCCTGGACCGCGCGGCCGATCGCCTCGAGCACGGGGCCTCGCGGCTGTACCAGGCGCACCTGCTGCGCAGCCTGCGCCGCTCGATCCGGCGCAAGTTCGCCGGCGGCGAGCTCGACCCGCCGCTGGCCCTGGACGAGCTGCGCCACCTGCGCACCTTTCGCGCCTTCGACGATGCGGTCACCGCGCCGCTGCACGGCTTTGCCGATGCCGACGACTACTACACGCGCGCCAGCAGCCGCCCCTTCCTGCGCCGCATCCGCGTCCCGACACTGTTGCTGCAGGCGGCCGACGACCCCTTCCTCACGCCCGATGCCCTGCCCGAGGAGTCGGAGCTCGCGCCGGCGGTGACCCTGGAGCTCTCGGCGCGCGGCGGCCACGTGGGCTTCGTCGCCGGGCGCTGGCCCGGGCGGGCGCGCTACTGGCCGGAGGAGCGCATCGGCGAGCACTTCGAAGCGCTGGCCGACTAGCCGTTCAGGGTTTCCCCTTCTTCAGCCGGGAGTCGATGAGCGACCGCCAGCCGCTGTCCTCGGCGCGCACCCGCAGGCGCCGCAGGATCTCATCGCCCGTCGGGCGCGTCACCCGCCGAATATCGAACGATCCGTTGCCGAAACGCTTGGAGTCCACGTCGGTGACCTGAAAGGCGCCGGCGAACAGCACCTGGTCCTGGCCCACATGGATGAGCCCGCGTTTGAGCGATGACTTGGAATAGTTCACCCAATAGGTGCGGCTGCGGTCGGTAAACCCCGCCAGGTAGTAGTCCCCGGGTCGCAGATTGGCGATGGCGAAGTCGCCGTTGCGATAGACCGTGGCGCGCGGCATGTTCAGCGTGCCGATGTAGGCGTGACCCACCTCGTAGAGATACACGTGGGTGAGGCGCTGGGGGACGGTGATGTGGCCGAACACCAGGCTGGTGTCGTCCTGGCGCGGCGCTACGCCCGGCGCCGCGCAGGCGACCAGGAACACGCTCAGAACAAGGACCAATATCGGCCCCGTTCGAGGCCGGGCGGTGAAACGATCGCACATCGGCATGCACACTACTCCGCACGGGCACCGGCCCGTCGCTGGCGCCAGTATCCCACAGCGCTATCGCCGGCAGCAAAAAGGGGCCCGAAGGCCCCTTTTTTCACTGCCTCGCGCAGGCCGGGCTCAGGCGCCGACGGCCTTCATGCTCAGGCGAATGCGGCCCTGCTTGTCGATCTCCAGGACCTTGACCTTGACCAGGTCGCCCTCGGAGAGCTTGTCGCTGACGTTGGCCACGCGCTCCTCGGAGATCTGCGAGATGTGCACCAGACCGTCCTTGCCGGGCAGGATGGTCACGAAGGCACCGAAGTCCATCAGCTTGGCGACCCGGCCCTCGTAGACCTTGCCGACCTCGACGTCGGCCGTGATCTGCTCGATGCGCCGGCGCGCCTCCTCGCCCGCGGCCTGGTCCACCGAGGCGACCTTGACGCTGCCGTCGTCGGTGATGTCGACGCTGGCGCCGGTCTCCTCCGTGATGGCCCGGATGGTGGCGCCGCCCTTGCCGATGACGTCGCGGATCTTCTCCGGGTCGATCTTGAAGGTGATGTAGCGCGGCGCGTAGCTCGACATCTCGGTGCGCGGCGTGGAGATGACCTCGTTCATCTTGGACAGGATGTGCATGCGCCCGTCCTTGGCCTGCGACAGGGCCTTTTCCATGATCTCGCGCGTGATGCCCTCGATCTTGATGTCCATCTGCAGCGCCGTCACGCCCGAATCGCTGCCCGCGACCTTGAAGTCCATGTCCCCGAGGTGGTCCTCGTCGCCCATGATGTCGGACAACACGGCGAAGTCGTTGCCCTCCTTGACCAGGCCCATGGCGATGCCGGCGACCGGCGTCTTGACGGGCACGCCGGCGTCCATCAGGGACAGGCAGGTGCCGCAGACCGAGGCCATGGAACTCGAGCCGTTGGACTCGGTGATCTCCGAGACCACGCGAATGCTGTAGGGGAAGCCGTCGGGCTCGGGCATCACCGCCGCCACGCCCCGCTTGGCCAGGCGGCCGTGGCCGATCTCGCGGCGCTTGGGGCTGCCGACCATGCCGGTCTCGCCGACGCAGTAGGGCGGGAAGTTGTAGTGCAGCATGAAGGGCTCGCGGCGCTCGCCCTCGATGGCGTCGATGACCTGCGCGTCGCGGGCCGTGCCCAGCGTGGTGATGACCAGGGCCTGGGTCTCGCCGCGGGTGAACAGGGCCGAGCCGTGGGTGCGCGGCAGCACGCCCACGCGCACGTTGATGGGACGCACCGAACTCTGGTCGCGCCCGTCGATGCGCGGCTCACCGGCGATGATACGCCCGCGTACGATGCGCTTCTCGAGCTTCTCGATGGCACCGCGGACCTCCTCACTGCCGTACTGAGCGTCCTCACCGGCCAGCTTGGCCATGATGTCGGCGCGGACCTCGTCCAGGCGCTCGTAACGGGCCTGCTTCTGGGTAATGGTATAGGCCTCGGCGATGGCGGCCTCGCCCGCGGCGGCCACGGCCGACTCCAGGGACTCGTCCTTGGCCGAGCCCTGCCAGTCCCAGGACTCGACGTTGGCCTCTTTGACCAGGGCGTTGATGTTGTCGATGACCAGCTGCATCTGCTCGTGGCCGTACATGACGGCGCCGAGCATCACGTCCTCGGGCAGTTCCTTGGCCTCGGACTCGACCATCAGCACCGCGCTCTGGGTGCCGGCGACGACCAGGTCGAGCTCGGAGTCCTTGAGCTGGGAGAGGGTCGGGTTGAGCACGTAATCGCCGTTGCTGTAACCCACGCGCGCCGCGCCGATGGGGCCGTTGAACGGCGCGCCGGACAGGGCCAGCGCGGCCGAGGCGCCGATCATCGCGGGGATGTCCGGGTCGACTTCGGGATTGAGCGAGATGACGGTGGCGACGACTTGGGCTTCGTTGGTAAAGCCCTTGGGGAACAGCGGGCGGATCGGGCGATCGATGAGGCGGGAGGTCAGGGTTTCCTTCTCGGTAGGTCGCCCCTCGCGCTTGAAAAAGCCGCCGGGAATCTTGCCGGCCGAATACGTGCGTTCCTGGTAATTGACCGTCAGCGGGAAGAAGTCGCGTCCCTCGTTGGCCTCTTTCATGACGACCGCGGTAACCAGCACCACCGTGTCGTCCATATTGACCATGACGGCGCCCGAGGCTTGGCGGGCAATTTCGCCGGTTTCCAACCGGACCGTGTGGTCACCGTATTTGAATTCTTTGACTAGCGGGGTCATTCGGATTCCTAGCAGCAGCTTGTGAGACTTTTGGAGATTACTTGCGCAGACCCAGTCTGGAGATAACCTCGCGGTAACGCTCGACGTTGTTCGTCTTCAGATAGTCCAGCAGCTTGCGGCGCTTGTTGACCATGCGCAGCAGACCCTGGCGCGAGTGATGGTCCTGGGTATGGGACTTGAAATGCTGGGACAGGTCTTCGATGCGCGCGGTCAGCAGCGCAACCTGTACTTCCGGGGACCCCGTGTCACCGGCGGACTTCTCGAAGTCCTTGACGATTTGAGCCTTTTGCTCGGCGGTCATGGCCATGGAAAAACTCCTACCTCATCGCGATATCGGCTGAGAAATTAGACTGCGTATTGTACTTGGGCGCCCCGCTGCCCACAAGCCAAAATATAGTGCTGCCACGGGGTTACGGCGCCGACGGCGGACGGGCTCAGGCTCCGGCCTGGCGTCCCTGTCCGGCCCGGCCCTCGATCAGGCGCCGCGGGGCGACCCGCCCGTCATCGAGGATCTGCCCCACCCCGATGAAGCGGTGCTCGCCCGCGAACAGGCGGACCCAACCGCTGGTCGGTGCCCGCGGCACCAGGACCGGCTGGCCCTGGCGCAGGTAGTAGGCCGTGTTCTCGGTCAGGTCCAGCGCCGGCCACTCGGTCAGCGCCGCCTCCATGGGCAGCAGCAGGGCATCCAGCGCCTCCCGGTCCCCGTCCTCGGCCAAGTGCTCGACCTCGGCCAGGGATACGGCATCCGCCAGACGGAACGGACCGGCCAGGGTGCGGCGCAGCGAGGACAGGTGCGCCCCGCAGCCCAGGGCCTCGCCGATATCCTCGGCCAGGGTCCGGATATAGGTCCCCTTGGAGCAGTGGACGTCGATCTCGAGCTCATCGCCCTCGAACCGGACCAGATTCAGCTCGTAGACCTCGACCGTGCGGGGGGCCCGCTCGACCTCCAGGCCCTGATGGGCCAGCTTGTACAGGGGCTGACCCTTGTGCTTGATGGCCGAGTGCATGGGCGGGACCTGCTCGATGCGTCCGGTGAAGCGCGCCAGGACCTCGCGCACCCGCGCCTCGTCGACGCCCGCCACCGGGCGCGTGTCCACGACCTCGCCCTCGGCATCGGCCGTGCTGGTGCGCACGCCGAGCTTGCACACGCCCTGGTAGCGCTTGTCGGCATCGAGCAGGAAGGCCGACATCTTGGTCGCCTCGCCCATGCAGATCGGCAGCAGCCCGCTGGCCATGGGATCGAGGTTGCCGGTGTGGCCGGCCTTGCGTGCGCGATACAGCCGCTTGACCATCTGCAGCGCCGCGTTGGAGGTCATGCCGACGGGTTTGTCCAGCAGCAGGATGCCATGAATGTTGCGCCCCTGGGCGCGGCCTCGACGACGTGTCACGTGTTACCTCAATCCTTGTTCGAATCGCGGTCCTTGGAGACCGCCTCGTCGATCAGGCGCGAGAGCTCGCTGCCGCGCTCGACCGACTCGTCATAATGGAAGCTCAGCGCCGGGATGGTACGCAGGACCATGCGCTGGCCCAGCTCATGGCGCAAGAAACCGCTGACCTTGTTCAGGATGGCCAGGGTCTGCGCCGGGTCCGTGTTCTCGCCCAGCACGGTGATGTAGACCTTGGCGCTGCTGTAGTCGCGCGAGACGTCCACGCCCGAGACGGTCACCATCCCCAGGCGCGGGTCCTTGACCTCGCGCTGGATGAGCTGAGCCAGCTCGCGCTGCATCTGCTCGCCCACACGGCGGGTACGGCTGAATTCCTTGGACATGATCTATCTGCGGGGTGGTGGACAATGCCGACCGCCCGGCGCGCTCCCGGCCCGGGCATGTTGCCGGGCCGGGACCGCGCATTCGGGCGGCACCGGTTTAGAGCGTGCGCTGCACCTGTTTGCGTTCGTAGACCTCGATTTGGTCGCCGATCTTGACGTCATTGTAGTTCTTGACGCCGATACCGCATTCGATGCCCTGCTTGACCTCGTTGACGTCGTCCTTGAAGCGGCGCAGCGATTCGAGCTCACCCTCGAAGACCACGACGTTCTCGCGCAGCACGCGGATGGGATTGTTGCGCTTGACCACGCCCTCCGTGACCATGCAGCCGGCCACGGCGCCGATCTTCGGCGCCTTGAAGACATCGCGCACCTCGGCCAGGCCGATGATCTCCTCCTTGAACTCGGGGGCGAGCATGCCCGACATGGCCTGCTTGATCTCGTCGATAAGGTCGTAGATGACGCTGTAGTAGCGAAGGTCCACACCGCTGTCCTCGACGGCCCGTTTGGCCGCCGCATCGGCACGCACGTTGAAGCCGATGATGACGGCGTTGGAGGCCACGGCCAGATTGACGTCGGACTCGGTGATACCGCCGACGCCGGCAGCCACGATCTTGACCTGCACCTCGTCGGTGGAGAGCTTGCTCAGCGAATCGGAGATGGCCTCGACCGAACCCTGCACATCGCCCTTGAGCACGATGTTCAGGGTGTTGACCGTGCCCTCTTCCATCTGGGAGAACATGTTGTCGAGCTTGGCCGCCTGCTGGCGCGCCAGTTTGACGTCGCGGAACTTGCCCTGGCGGAACAGGGCGATCTCGCGTGCCTTGCGCTCGTTGGGCACCACCACGGCCTCGTCGCCCGCGTTGGGCGCCCCGGACAGACCGAGGATCTCCACCGGCGTGGACGGCCCGGCCTCCTCGACCTGCTCGCCCGTCTCGTCGAGCATGGCGCGCACGCGCCCGTACTCGTGGCCGGCCAACAGGATCTCACCGCGGTGCAGGCGCCCGGACTGCACCAGCACCGTCGCCACCGGGCCACGGCCCCGGTCCAGGCGCGACTCGACCACGACGCCGCGCGCGGCCCCCTGATCGACCGCCTTGAGTTCGAGCACCTCGGCCTGCAGCGTAATCGCCTCGAGCAGCTCATCGATGCCCTGGCCGCTCTTGGCCGAGACCGGCACGAACATGGTATCGCCGCCCCACTCCTCGGGAATGACCTCTTCGTGGGACAGCTCCTGCTTGACGCGATCGGGGTCGGCCTCGGGCTTGTCGATCTTGTTCACCGCCACGATGATGGGCACCCCGCCCGCCTTGGCGTGCTGGACGGCCTCCTTCGTCTGCGGCATGACGCCGTCGTCGGCGGCCACCACCAGTACCACGATGTCCGTGGCCTTGGCGCCGCGGGCACGCATCGCGGTAAAGGCCGCGTGGCCCGGGGTGTCGAGGAAGGTCACCGAGCCGCGGTCGGTATCGACGTGATAGGCGCCGATGTGCTGGGTAATGCCGCCGGCCTCGCCCGCGGCCACCTTGGTGCGCCGAATATAGTCGAGCAACGAGGTCTTGCCGTGGTCGACGTGGCCCATGATGGTCACCACCGGCGCGCGCTGGACGGCGTCGCCTTCCTGCTCCTCGACCTCCTGGGTGAGCTCCTCTTCCAGGGCATTCTCGCGCAGCAGCTTGGGCTTGTGGCCCATCTCCTCGACGACAATGGCCGCCGTGTCCTGGTCCAGCACCTGATTGATGGTCGCCATGGTGCCCAGCCCCATCATGACCTTGATCACCTCGGCGGCCTTGATGGACATCTTCTGCGCCAACTCCGAGACGGTGATGGTCTCGGGCACCGTCACCTCGCGCACCACCGGCGCGGTGGGCCGGGTAAAACCGTGCGCCCCGCCGCCACCGCCGCCGGCGGCACGTTTGGCCTTGGGCTTTTTCTTGCGCCGGCCCGACATCGCCGCCGAGACGTGCAGTTCCTGGCGCCCATAGCGCGTGCCCTTCTCCCCGGTCTCCTCGCGTCCGCCCTTGCCGCGCTTGCCCTTCTTGCCGCGGCCCTCACCGGCCTCCTCGGTCTTGGGCGGCGCCGCCTCGGGGGCGGGTGCGGCGGCCTCGCTCGCCGCGGCGGCCTCCTGCTTGAGGCGCTCTTCCTCGGCCTGGCGGGCGGCCTCTTCTTCCTCGGCCTGGCGCTGCGCCTCGGCCTCTTCGGCCTTGCGCGCGGCCTCGGCGGCCTCCTCGGCCTTGCGGGCCTCTTCGCGCTCGCGCGCTTCCTGCTCTTCGCGCTGGGCCTTTTCCTCTTCGATACGCTTGGTCTGCTCCTCGAGCACGACGCTGCGTTTGACGTAGGTGCGTTTCTTGCGCACCTCCACCGTCACGGTCTTGCTACCCGAAGAACCGCGGCCGCCGCCCACACGCAGCTCGCTGGTGCTCTTGCGCTTGAGCGTCACCTTTTTCGGTTCGGCCGCCCCTTCACCAGCCGCCGGTCCGTGCTTGCTGCGCAGGTAGCCCAACAGCTCGGTCTTTTCCTTGTCACCGATGACCGCGTCAGCATCGTCGATGCCGATACCGGCCTCTTTGAGCTGCTCGAGCAGCCGACCGACAGGAATACCAACGACGTTGGCGAATTGTTTGACGGTAACCTCAGCCATAAAATCTAAACTCCTGAGCCTTAACCGTTTTGCTCCTCGGCAAACCACGGCGCGCGCGCTGTCATGATCAGATTCGCGGCGCGCTCCTCGTCCATCCCTTCGATTTCCATCAGGTCATCGACCGCCTGCTCGGCCAGGTCTTCCATGGTGATGACACCACGGGCGGCCAGCGCGTAGGCAAGCGTCTCGTCCATGCCCTCCATCTCCAACAGGTCCTGCGCGGGCGGCTCGCCCGAGAACTGCTCCTCGCTGGTGATGGCACGGGTGAGCAGTACGTCCTTGGCGCGTTCGCGCAGCTCGTTGACGATGTCCTCGTCGAACTCCTCGATCTCGAGCATCTCGTTGACCGGCACGTAGGCCACCTCGTCGATGCTCGTAAACCCTTCCTGCACCAGGATGCCGGCCACCTCCTCGTCGACATCGAGCTGCTCCATGAAGTGCTTCTGCAGGGCCTCGGACTCGGCCTCGCTCTTCTCCTCGGCGGCGGTCTCGGTCATGACGTTGAGCTCCCAGCCGGTGAGCTCGGAGGCCAGGCGCACGTTCTGCCCGCCGCGGCCGATGGCCTGCGAGAGCTGGTCCTCGTCGACGGCGACGTCCATGCTGTGCGTGTCCTCGTCCATGACGATGGAGACGACCTCGGCCGGGGACATGCCGTTGATGACGAACTGGGCGGGGTTTTCGTCCCAGAGCACGATGTCCACACGCTCGCCGGCCAGCTCGTTGGAGACCGCCTGCACGCGCGAGCCGCGCATGCCGACGCAGGCACCGACCGGGTCGATGCGCGAATCGTTGGAGCGCACCGCGATCTTGGCGCGCGAGCCCGGGTCGCGGGCGGCGGCCATGATGTCGATGAGGCCCTCGCCCACCTCGGGCACCTCGAGCTTGAACAGCTCGATGAGCAGCTCCGGGGCCGTGCGGCTGACGAACAGCTGCGGGCCGCGCGGCTCGGAGCGCACGTCCTTGAGAAAGCCGCGCAGGCGATCGCCGTTGCGCACGGCCTCGCGCGGAACCATGTCCTCGCGCGGGATCAGGGCCTCGGCGTTGTCGCCCATGTCCAGGATGACATTGCCGCGCTCGACGCGCTTGACCACGCCCATGATGAGCTCGCCGACCCGGTCGTGATAGGCGTCGACGACCTGGGCCCGCTCGGCCTCACGCACCTTCTGCACGATGACCTGCTTGGCCGTCTGGGCCGCGATACGCCCGAAGGCGACCGACTCGATCGGCTCCTCGACGAAATCACCGACCTGGATGTCGGGGTTGTCCAGGCGCGCGGCGCTCAGCGTGGTCTGGTGATCGCCGTGTTCGACCGCGTCGTCTTCGACCACTTCCCAGCGCCGAAAGGTGTCGTAATCACCGCTCTCGCGGTCGATCTGCACGCGCACGTCCACCTCCGCGCTGTAGCGCTTCTTGGTTGCAGTCGCCAACGCCGCCTCGATCGCCTGGAAGATGATCTCCTTGTCAACGCCCTTCTCGTTCGAGACCGCATCGACTACCAGCAGGATTTCTTTGTTCATAGCCAGCCTCTGTATCCCCGACAGACCCACAAATCGTCCGTTCCACTCCTGCGCGCGATCACGCGGCCTGTCCCGAACGTTGCAAAAATTCGTCTTGTCCTATGTTCCGATCCGCCTCGCCGCGGCCTTCAAAATTCCGGCACCAGGTTCGCCTTGTCGATGTCCCCGAGGGACAAGTCCAAGCGCCCTTCGCCTTCGACCTCCAGGACCAGGGTCCCATCGGCTGCCAGGCCCTCGATGAGGCCGACGTATTTACGCCGCCCGTTCAGCGGTGCGTGCAGACGCAGCCGCACCTTGTGGCCCACGAAGCGCTGATAATGCTCCGGCTTGAACAAGGGCCGATCCAAGCCCGGGGAGGACACCTCCAGGGTGTAATCCCCGCGTATCGGCTCCTCGACATCGAGCAGCCCGCTGACCTGGTGGCTGACGCGCTCGCAGTCATCGAGCGTGATGCCCTGGTCGCTATCTATATATAAGCGCAACAGCGAGCGCCGCCCCTGGGACAGGTGTTCGATCCCGACGAGCTCGTAGCCCAGCGCGGTCACGACCGGCTCGATGAGCGCTTCCAACGTCGCCTTGGTCCGCATCGCCTGCACCCGGAAACAAAAAGTGGGCCCGAGGCCCACTTCCATACAACCGCACCATTACAAAATCGGCGAAATTATAGCGCCTTATCGTTACAGGCGCCACTGTTTCGCCGGCCCCGAGCCGCTGACCCGAATCAACGCGCACAAACGGCGTGCGCCCGGCCCGCCGCGGCGCCGCTCCCAGTCACATCGGTTTGGAAAGGACCCGGCGGTCGCCGGCGGCGCCGTCGTGCGCGCCCTGCACGCGAGCAGGGCCGCGACGACATTCGGGGGGCCGAATGCGGCGCCGGCGGCGGACCCGAGGCCCTCTGCGCCGACACCTCGAAAACTGTGGTAGCGGGGGTAGGATTTGAACCTACGACCTTCGGGTTATGAGCCCGACGAGCTACCGGACTGCTCCACCCCGCATCCGAGGCCGGTATTCTAACCACAGCGCCCCGGCTTATCAAGCGCGTCCGCCACCGCGGCCGAGCCCCGGCGCGGGCCGGCCACTTTGCAACCCGCCGGGGTGCAATTTGCAGACGAGCCGCGTACCCGGCGCCCGCCAGGACGACTGTTTTGTCGCTATTTCAATAGCTTGCATTATTGGTACGGGTTTTGCTCGGGTTAGCTGAGAAACCCTAACCCTGTATCGGACCCCCGGTCCTTCTGTCGCGTAAGGAGCGTGTGCATGAATCCATCACGTAGAACCCTGTTGCGGGCCACCGTGGCCGGCGGCGTGGCCGCGGTCGCCAGCGCCGCCGGGCTGCTCAGTCCCCGGACCGTGCTGGCCGCCGGCTGGCCCAAGCCCGCCTTCGAGGCCAACAGCGTCGAGGCGGTCCTCGACGCCCTCGGCGGCACCGAGCCCAGCCACAGCCGGGACATCCGCGTCCAGGCGCCGGACATCGCCGAAAATGGCGCTGTCGTATCGGTCACCGTGGAGACCGCGCTGGCCAACGTCGAGTCCATCTCGGTAATGGCGCGCGACAACACCAGCCCCCTGGCCGCCAGCTATGTCATGGCCTCGGGCACGGACGGCTTTATTTCCTCGCGGATCAAGATGCGCAAGACCTCCGACGTCATCGCGGTGGTCAAGGCCAACGGCAAGCTCTACAGCGCCAAAAAGGCCGTGAAGGTCACGCTCGGGGGCTGCGGCGGCTGAGCGCCGCGCCCCACACTACTCACCGATTGCGAGGTAACGACAAAATGGCCAAAAAGCCCATGAAAATTCGCGCCTGGGTCGACGGCGACAAGACCCAAGTCAAGGCTATCATCTTCCATCCCATGGAGACGGGCCAGCGCAAGAACAAGCAGACGGGCAAACTGATCCCGGCGCACTTCATCAAGGAAGTGCACTGCGAACACAACGGTCGCGATGTGCTGACCTGCCTGTGGAGCACCGCCGTATCCAAAAATCCCTTCCTGTCGTTCCGCTTCAAGGGCGCCAAGGCCGGCGACAAGCTCAAGATCTCCTGGGTGGACAACAAGGGCGAACGCGACCAGGGCGAGACCACCATCGGTTCATGACCGCAACCCGGCGAGGCTACCCTACGGTCTCGCACGGGTTCGCTCGAGCCAAGGCGTACCGGTTTGGTACGCCTTTTTTTTGACCCAAAAAAAGCGGGCGCCGAAGGCGCCCGCTCGTCTCGGCAATCAGCTCGCCGATCAGGGCTTGATGTACAGATAGCCCTGCTGTTCCAGGTGGGCGATCTGGGCCACGCCGGAGGGCACGATCTTGGCGTACTGGCTGATCTTGTGCTTGTCGATCTTCTTGCCGCGAATCGTATTGGCGCAGATCTCGAATTTGACGCCGCGGTTGGCCAGGGCAGCGACCTGATCCGAGAAGGTGTTGCCCTTCTTGTCCTTGGCGCCGTCGACCAGCGCAAAGGCGCCGCTGCTGTGGGTCACCACGATGATCTCGACGTTCTTGTCACCGAGCGCATTGAGGTGATTCTTGACGTTGCGCAGCGCGCCCTTGGCCTTGTTGACGTCATTGATGTGATAGACGACCTTCTGGTGATAATAGCCGTTCTTGGCCGGCTGGCGCTCGCCCGCCTGCGCGGACATCATGCCCAGCGCCATGACCATGGCCGTCAACAGGACCAACCCCTTCTTATAGACATGCGACATACTCTTCTCCTCCTCGAATCCAGCGTTATGTAGTTTTGCCCCCGGATCGGAGCAATAATCGTTCCAGCGCCGGGCCCGAGCGATTAGTCGATGGATATCAGTCTATTAGGGCAACCTGGCCGGCAGGGGGCGGATACCGGCCGGCGCGGCGGTTGCAGATTGCAGAGTCAGAGCCGGCCGTGCAGTGTAAATTACACCGTCTGCTCGCCGGCCTCGTAGCGGCGCAGCTTGCGCCACAGCGTCGTCTTGTCGATGCCCAGCACCTGGGCCGCGCGGGTCTTCTTGCCGCCGACGCACTTGAGCACGTGGGTGATGTACTCCTGCTCGAGCTCGTCGAGCGAGACGAATTCCTGGTGCGAGAACTGCACGGCTCCCGGATCGGTGCGCTGCTCGCCGTCGCGCTCGCCGACCCAGGACATGATCGGTCCGTCGGCCAGGATCACGCAGCGCTCGACCGCGTTGCGCAGCTCGCGCACGTTGCCCTTCCATGGGGCCTCGCACAGGCTGCGCAGCGAGGCGCTGTCGAATCCCTGCACGCGCCGGTTGTAGCGTTGGGAGAGCTCCTCGATAAAGGCCTCGACCAGGGCGGGGATGTCCTCGCGGCGCTCGGCCAGCGAAGGGACGCGAATGTTGACCACGTTCAGGCGGTGGTAGAAATCGTGGCGCAGGCTGCCCTGGTCCACCATGGCCTCGAGATCGCGGTTGCTCGCGACGATGACGCGCACGTCCACCGGTATGGACGCCGTGCCCCCCACGCGGGTAATGCGCTGGTCCTCGATGGCGCGCATGAGCTTGACCTGCATGGTATCGGAGATGTTGCAGACCTCGTCGAGGAACAGCGTCCCGCCGCTGGCCTGCTCCATCAGGCCTTGCTTGCGCTGGGTGGCGCCGGTGAAGGCACCGCGCTCGTGGCCGAAGAGCTCGCTCTCGAGCAGGGTCTCGCTCAACGCGCCGCAGTCGACGGCGACGAACGGGGCCTCGCGGCGCGGACCGTGGTCGTGCAGGGCCCGGGCGACCAGCTCCTTGCCCGTACCGGACTCGCCCCCGACGACCACGGTGCAGCTGACCTCGGCCACCTTTTCGATAGTGCTGAACAGGGTCTTCATCGCCGGTGTGTCGCCGATCATGCCAAAGCGGTTGCGCCGCTGGCCCAGACGCCGTTTCAACAGTCGGTTTTCGTTCTTGAGCCGAACCGCCTGGATGGTACGGTCGACCATCAGGCGCAGCTCCTTGAAATCGAATGGCTTTTTGATGAAGTCCGTGGCGCCGCGTTTCATGGCCTCGACGGCGTTTTCCACCGAGGAATAGCCGGTCATGACCAGGATGGGAATTTCCGGGTCGATACGGCGCAGCTCGGTCAGCAGCTCGAAGCCGTTCATCTCGGGCATGCGCAGGTCGGTGATGACGATGTCCGCGCCATCCTCGCCGAAGGCGGCCAGGCACTCCTTGGCCGAGCTGAACACGCGACAGGCGTAGGCGGTGCTGTCGCAGTTGCGCTGCATGACCTTCCCGGTGACCAGGTCATCGTCCACGAACAAGATCTTCACTGGCTTATCCGACATGCCGGTTCTCCGTCGCATAGGTTTCGTTGGCGGTACCCGCGTCGCGGTCCGCCGCGGGCAGGGTGATGGTGAGCCTGGCACCGCCCTCGGGGCGATTGGTGAGCGCGATCTCGCCGCCGTGGCGTTTGACGATACCGTAGCTCACCGACAGGCCCAGGCCCGTGCCGCTGCCTTCGGGCTTGGTGGAGAAGAACGGGTCGAAGACCGCGTCCAGATCCTCCTCGGCCACCCCCTCGCCCTCGTCCAGGACCACGATGCGGGCCCGGTCGCCCGCCCGCTCGCTGACGATGGACAAGGTCGAGCCCGAGGGCGCGGCGTGCACCGCGTTCAGCAGGACATTGACCATCACCTGCTGGAGCTGGTTGGGATCGCCGTTGATCGCCAGCGGACGCGCCAGCGAGGTGTTCACGTGGATGCCCGCCGAGTCGAAGCGATGGCTGAGCAGGGCCACACTGTCTTCTATCAGCTCGGACAGATCCAGGTGACGATAGCTCGGCTCGTTCTCGCGGGCGAAATTCAGGATCCCCTGGACGATGCGGGCACAGCGCTTGCCCTCCTTTTGCAGCAGTTCCAGGTCGCTCTCGACCTGCGGCTCCTGGCGGCCCTTGAGCGCCTCCTTGATGAGCGAGGCCAGGGACATGATGTTCATCAGGGGATTGTTGATCTCGTGGCCGATTCCCGCCGCCAGCTGACCGACGGCGGCCAGGCGTTCGGACTGACGGGCGGCCTGTTCGGCCCGTTCGCGCTCGAGCTGGGCCCGCTCCAGGCTGCCGGCGAGATAATTGAAGGCGTGGCCGGCCGCGCCGATCTCGTCGCGGCGCTGCTCGCTGTAGCGCAGCTCGCGCTCGCCGTCGGCGTAGCGCTTGATGGTCATGGCCAGGTTCCGGAACGGCCTGGCCATGCGCACGGCGGCCCACACGGCCACCAGCAGGCTGAGCACCAACAGGACCCCCATGAGCAGCCAGATGGACCGGCGCATGCTCATCACCGGGGCGAGGACGTTGTCGCTGGCCGCCTCGATGACCAGCAGCCACTGCGTCGGACGGTCCTCGTAGGGCGAGAACTTGCGAAAGAACAACATGCGCCCATCGTCCCGGTACAGCGAGCCGAACACGGGCGTGTCCTTGATGTGACGCCACTCGGCCGGGGTCAGCTCCGCCGAGAGGCGATCCTTGGTGCCGAGCTGGTTGGCGAAGCGCTTGCGGCTGTCCGGGTGGTACAGGAAGATCCCGTCGCGCGGGCTGCCGGGGTTGATCTCCACGATATACACCCGCCCGGGATAGCCCCCGAGCGAGGCCTCCACCGTGGCATCGAGGCGCTTGCCCCACATATTGACCACCAGCAGACCCTCGACCGTGTCCAGCTCATCCTTGATGGGCACCGAATAGCGCACCATGGAGGGGCAGAAATCGGCCCCCGCCGTCACCTGGCCGAGCTCGAAATCCGACACCGAGACGTCCTGGCGGTCGGCCATGGCGCGGCGGAAGTAGCCCTTGTAGGACTGGTCGGAGACGTAATACCGGCGGCTCACCGCATCGCGCAGTGTCGGCTCGATGGGTTTGCCCTCCTTGACCTTGACCAGCGTCTTGCCCCGCAGGTCGATAAAGCGCAGCGCCTGGATGCTCGAGACGGCGTGCTGGTAGTTGAGGAAGAAGTTGCCCAGTTCCTCGGCCCGGGCCTCGTAATGGCGGCCCTCGCCGCGGCCGAGCGCCGAGGCGAACCGCCGCACCGACGGCACGCGCGCCAGGCCGATGGCAATCGCCTTCTGGCTGTTGAGCAGCACGTCCAGTTCCCCGGCCATCTTGTCCAGGGTGGCATGGAGGACGTTCTCGGTGCGGGCCTTGATCTCACCCTCCATGCGATCCACCACGCCGAACAGCAGGATCAGAAGGGGAACGGTCGTCAGCAGTGACAGGGCGAGGAAGAACTTGTGTCGTAACTGCATAACGGCACACCGCCGCGGTTATTGCAGGATGCAGCATCCTAGCACGCGCCAGCGGCGTACACTAGCAAGTTCTTGATATTTAATACTTTATTATATTATTATCTTTGGATATGACGGTTTCATTATGCAACAGACGGGGGCCTGGTGCACGACCGCAGCGCCAATACAGGCGTCGGGGAAGCGCCGAGCCGGGCCGGGGGCCCGTTCGACGGGATGCTGGAAGCTGCACGAGTGCGGAGGCCCCGCCCACGCCGGAGGGGGTCAACGCCGGTCCAGGTGATAGCGCAGGTCGTGGCGATAGATGAAGCCGGGCAAGGCAAAGACGATGAACAGGCAGAAGGTGACCACATAGAACACCCAATCCTGGTGGTGTATTTCGCCCGTGTACTTCTTTTCCAGCCCGATGGCCACGGCCCCGACCAGCAGGTACAGGACGAACCATTCCAACAGGCGCATCCACGGCCGCTTGCCCGCCCCACCCGACGGGGAAAACAGAAAAAAGAAACGCTCGCTGAGCCACGGCAGGTTGGCCGCGACAAAGGCCGCCACGATTAGGGCCCACACTACGCCGCCCGATTGCATAGCCAGTCTCCTCTGGATAGTTTGTGCCGATCCGGGACCCGGCGGCCGGCCCAACCGTCTACCCGCCAGGGAAACGCCTCAGGTGGCCTGCAGGGCTGCCGCGCACAGCGCCATGAGGGCGCCGGGCCAGATCCCCAGCCCCAACACGGCCAGCCCGTTGGCGGTGATCATCACCCGCATATCGGCACTGGCGTCCAGGGCGGAGGCGTCTTCGGCCTTGTCGAAGTACATCAGCTTGACGATGCGCAAGTAGTAGTACGCACCGATGATGGAGAATACCACGGCCACCGCGGCCAACCATACCATATTGACGTCCACGACGGCCTTGAGCACCAACAGCTTCGCCCAAAAGCCCAGGAACGGCGGCACGCCGGCCATGGAGAACATCAGGATGAGCATCATGAAGGCGAACCAGGGGCTGCGATCGTTCAGGCCCTTGAAATCGTCCAGGCGCTCGGCCTCGAAACCGGCCCGGCTGAGCAGGATAATCATGCCGAACCCGCCCATGCTCATCAGCGCATAGACCAGGACATAGAACATCGAGGCGGCATAGCCGGCCCCCGTCCCGGTGAGCACGCCCAACAGCAGATAGCCCACATGCGAGATGGTGGAATAGGCCAACATGCGCTTGAGATTGGCCTGGGCGATAGCCACCACGTTACCGACAGCCAGCGAAATGATGGACAACAATACCAGGATGGAGCCCCAATCGGCGTGCAGGCCGCCGAGGCCATCGACCAACAGGCGCATCAGCATGGCGAAGGCCGCGATCTTGGGCGCGGTGGCGATATACAGGGTGACCGCGGTCGGCGCGCCCTGGTAGACGTCGGGGATCCACATATGGAACGGCACCGCCCCCAGCTTGAAGGCGATACCGACGATCAGGAACACCAAGCCGAAGACCAGCACGAGATTGTCGCCGCTCACGCTCCCCAGCCGCGCGTGGATCTCGGACAGGTCCAGCGTCCCGGTCACACCGTAGATCATGGACATGCCGTACAGCAGCATGCCCGAGGCGATCGCACCCAGGACGAAGTACTTCATCGCCGACTCGGAGGCGCTGGTGGAGTCGCGGTGCATGGCAACCAGGGCGTACAGCGACAGCGACAGCAACTCCAGGCCCAGATACACGGTCAGTAGGTTGTGCGCCGAGACCAGGATCATCATGCCCAGCACACCGAACAGCCCGAGGACATAGAACTCGCCCTTGAACATGTCCCGCGCCCGCAGATAGTCCTTCGAGTAAACGAACACCACCAGGGTCGCGGCCAGTATGGCGATCTTGAGCACCGTGGCCATCGGATCGGCCACGAAGGTCCCGTTGAAGCTCAAGGTCGTATCGGGGCTGTAACCGCTGATGGCCAGGACCGCGGTCACCACCAGCGCTATCTGCGACAGCAGATAGGTCGCACCCCGGCTGCGCTCGGTCAGGAACAGATCGATAACGAGGATCAGGCACGCCATCCCGAGGAGAAACATTTCCGGAATCGCCGGTTTCAGATTGAGCATTTCAACTGTCATCGTGCGTAATCTCTCGCTCAGAGCTTGCTCTGCATTATTTGGTGCAGCAGGTGATTGACACTGGCGTGCATGACGTCGAGCAGCGGCGCCGGCCACACGCCGATCAGCAGCACCAACACGGCCAGGACGCCAAGGAACAGAAATTCACGGCCGTTGATGTCCTGCAGGGAGGCGACCGCATCACTGTTCACCTTGCCGAAAATGACCCGTTTGACCATCCACAGCGTGTAGGCCGCGCCCAGGATCAGCGTCAGGCCGGCCAGGAAGGCGTACCAGAAATTGGCCTTGAAGGCACTCAATATCACCATGAATTCGCCAACGAAGCCCGAGGTGCCCGGCAGGCCGGCGTTGGCCATCGCGAACAGGACCATGAAGGCCGCGAACACGGGCATGCTGTTCACCACGCCCCCGTAGTCGCTGATCTCACGGCTGTGCAGGCGGTCGTAGAGCACGCCCACGCACAGGAACATGGCGCCGGAGACGAAGCCGTGCGAGACCATCTGCACGATACCGCCCTCCACGCCCATGGCCGCCCCGTCGAGGCCGCCCGTGCGCTGGTAAATCGCGAAGACCATGAAAAAGCCCAGGGTGACGAAGCCCATGTGCGAAATCGACGAATAGGCGATCAGCTTCTTCATGTCCTGCTGGACCAGCGCCACAAAGCCGATATAGACCACGGCGATCAACGACAGCGCGATGATAATCAGGGACAGCTCCTTGCTCGCGTCCGGCGCTATCGGCAGGCTGAAGCGCAGAAAACCGTAGGCGCCGAGCTTGAGCATGATGGCCGCCAGGATCACCGAACCGCCGGTGGGGGCCTCCACGTGGGCATCCGGCAACCAGGTATGGACCGGCCACATCGGGATCTTCACCGAGAACGCCAGGAAGAACGCGATGAAGATCAGGATCTGCGGGGTCATCGCCAGCTTTGCGGCCTGCATGTCCAGAATGCTGAAACTGCCCGTCTTGTTGTACAGGTACAGCAGGGCCACCAGCATGAATACCGACCCGAGGAAGGTATACAAAAAGAACTTGATGGTCGCGTAGACGCGCCGCGGCCCACCCCAGATGCCGATCACCAGGAACATCGGAATCAGCATCGCTTCCCAGAAGACATAGAACAGGGCCGCATCGAGCGCCGCGAACACGCCGTTCATCAGACCTTCCATGATGAGGAAGGCCGCGATGTACTGTGCCGCCTTGTACTGGATCACCTCCCAACCCGCGATGACAACCAGCACCGTCATGAACGTCGTCAGCAGGATCAGAGGCATCGCGATGCCATCGATACCCAGGTGGTAATTCACGTTGAAGGTCGCGATCCACGGGTGCAGTTCCGTGAACTGCATGGCCGCCGTGCCGGTATCGAAGCCCGTGAACAGGGGAATCGAGAGTACGAACGTGGCCAGGGCAATGAGCAGGCCCAGGACGCGCGCCTCGATGGCGTTGCGGTCGCTGCCGGTGGCGAGCACGAGAAAGCCGCCGACAATCGGCACCCAGATAACCAGGCTCAAAAGCGGTAGGTCAGAAAACATTCAACATACTCTTTCTTGTTATCACACCAAGTGCAGCACGTAGACGCCGATGAGCACGAGCAGGCCGATGATCATCGCAAAGGCGTAATGATACAGATAACCGGTCTGTACGTTGCGTACCACGCTGGCAATCCGACCGATACTCCTGGCTGTACCGTTGACGAAGAAGCCGTCGATGATGCGCACGTCCCCAATGCGCCAGAACAGACGGCCGATGCCCCGGCCGCCCCCGGCGAAGAAATACTCGTTGAACTCGTCGAAGCCGTATTTGCGATCCAGGATCGTGTACAGCCAGCCGAACCGATCCTGCAGCCAGGCCGGGATATCCGGACGTCTCATGTACAGGAACCACGCGGTGGCGAAACCGCCCGCGGCCAGCCAGAACGGCAGGGTCGTAAACGAATGCATCATCATCGCGAACGGCCCGTGGAACTCCTCGGCGAGCTCGCCCAGGACATCGTGTCGGTGCAGCACCGTAATGGCGCCCCCGAAAAAGTCGCCGAAGGCCATGCTCTTGATGAACAGGTAGCCACTGACCACCGACGGAATCGCCAGCATGATCAGCGGCACGGTGACCACCGCCGGCGTCTCATGCAAGTGCGAGCGGGTATGCTCGTCCATGCGCTCCTTGCCGTGGAAGACGACGAAATACAGGCGGAAGGTATACAGGGCCGTTACGAACACACTGGCGGTCAGGGCGAAATAGGCAAAACCCGAACCCGGCAGGCTCGACAGACCGACGGCCTCGATGATGGTGTCCTTGGAGAAGAAGCCGGCGAAACCCGGCACGCCGCTCAACGCCAGCGACCCGATCAGGAAGGTGATCCAGGTGATGGGCATGTACTTGCGCAGCCCGCCCATCTTGCGGATGTCCTGCTCGTGATGCATCGCAATGATGACCGAGCCGGCGCCCAGGAACAGCAACGCCTTGAAAAAGGCATGGGTCATCAGATGGAAGATGCTGGCCGCATAGGCCGAGGCGCCCAGGGCCGCCGTCATGTAGCCCAGCTGGGATAGCGTCGAATAGGCGATGACCCGCTTGATGTCGTTCTGGATAACACCGAGGAACCCCATGAACAGGGCGGTGATCGCCCCGATCACCATCACCACGCTCAGCGCCGTGTTCGACAGCTCGAACAGCGGCGACATGCGCGCCACCATGAAGATACCCGCGGTGACCATGGTGGCCGCGTGAATCAACGCGGAAATCGGCGTCGGACCTTCCATCGAGTCGGGAAGCCACACGTGCAGCGGCACCTGGGCCGATTTGCCCATCGCGCCGATGAACAGCAGGATGCAGGTCACCGTCATGACATTCCAGGGCAAGCCGGGCACGATCTCGACCACCAGGTCCTTGTGCACGGCGGCCGAGTTGAACACGGTCGTGTAGTCCAGGGAATTGAAATACATCAGCACGGCCGCGATGCCCAGCACGAAACCGAAGTCGCCCACGCGGTTGACCAGAAAGGCCTTCAAATTGGCGTAGATCGCCGACTCGCGGGTATACCAGAAGCCGATGAGCAGGTACGAGACCAGGCCCACGGCCTCCCAGCCGAAGAACAACTGCATGAAGTTGTTCGACATCACCAGCATCAGCATCGAGAAGGTGAACAGCGATATATAGGAGAAGAATCGCTGGTAGCCCGGGTCATCATGCATATAGCCGATGGTGTAGATATGCACCATCAGGGAGACGAAGGTCACGACCACCATCATCAGCGCGCTGAGCTTGTCGATCAGGAAACCGACCTCGAAGGTAATCCCCCCGCTCTGCATCCAGGTATAGACCGTGCCGTTATAGGCCGCGCCGCCGTCGATGACGTGGTGCTTGAACACGACCAGCGAGAGGAAACACGAGATGGCCACGCCAATAATCGTGACCCAATGGGCCCCGGCCCGGCCGATGGACTTGCCGAACAGGCCCGCGATAATGGCCCCGGCCAAGGGCGCCAGGACGACGCCGAGATAGACGTTATGCATATTCTCGAACACGATGCTATCCCTTCAGGCTATCGAGGTCATCGACGTTGATGGTGCGCCGGTTGCGGAACAGAACGACCAGGATGGCCAGGCCGATGGCGGCCTCGGCCGCGGCGACCGTCAGGATGAAGAACACGAACACCTGACCGGCCGTGTCGCCGAGATAGTGCGAGAAGGCGATGAAGTTCATGTTCACGGCCAAAAGCATGAGCTCGATGGACATCAGCAAAATGATGACATTCTTGCGATTGAGAAATATCCCGGCAATGCTCAGGCAGAACATGATGGCGCCGAGTATCAAATAATCCGATAGTGAAATCATGGCTACTCCCCTGGCCCGGCGCCTATCTGCGTTCTTCCGAGGACATCTTGACGACGCGCAGGCGGTCGGCGCTGCGCACGGAGACCTGCTTCTCGGGCTTCTGGTACTTGGTGAACGCCCGGCGGCGCAGCGTCAGCGCGATGGCCGCGACAATGGCTACCAGCAGAATCACCGAGGCGATCTCGAAGGGATAGACGTAATCGGTGTAGAGCAGGCTCCCGAGCACCGCCGTATTGTTATAGTCGGCGCCGTGGCGCACCGGCGCGGCCCACTCGCCGAGCCCGAAATGGGCCGGGCCCACGACCCAGACCATCATGACGATCAACACCAGCGCCACCGCGGCGCCGAACGGCAGGTACCGGATAAAGCCCTCCTTCATCCGGGCGAGGTTGATGTCCAGCATCATGACCACGAACAGGAACAGCACCATGACCGCCCCGACGTAGACCAGGACCAGCACGATGGCCAGGAATTCGGCCTCCAGCATCAGCCACAGGGCCGCACTGGCGAAGAAGGTCAGGACCAAAAACAGCGCCGCGCGGACCGGATTGCGAACCGTGATGACCATGGTCGCACCGAACACCATGATGGCCGCGAACACGTAAAAGAGGATTTTTTCTACACCCATGTCGGATACTCGTCGCTGTTGGCGCTCATCGATACCGCGCATCCAGCGCGCGGGCGGCGGCGATGTCTTTTTCGTATTGGTCGCCCACCGCCAGCAGGCGATCCTTGGTCATGTACAGATCGCCGCGCTGCTCGCCGTGGTACTCGAAGACGTGACTCTCGACGATGGAATCGACCGGGCAGGATTCCTCGCAGAAGCCGCAGAAAATGCACTTGGTCAGGTCGATATCGTAGCGCGTGGTCCGCCGGGTACCGTCGTCGCGCTGCTCGGATTCGATGGTGATCGCCAGGGCCGGACACACCGCCTCGCACAGCTTGCAGGCGATACAGCGCTCCTCCCCGTTGGCGTAGCGGCGAAGCGCATGCAGACCGCGGAAACGATTCGACAGCGGCGTCTTCTCTTCCGGGTAGCGCACGGTGAATTTCTTGTTGAACAGATACCGGCCGGTCAGGCGCAAGCCCTTCGCGAGCTCGAGCAGAAACAGGCTTTTGAAGGCGTGTCCAATTTTCATCTCAGCACTCCACAGAACGGTCAGGCCGCACTGAACCAGGGACCCACATGGCCGATGATCATGACGCCGACCACGAGCAGCCACACGATGGTGATCGGAATGAAGACCTTCCAGCCCAGGCGCATGATCTGGTCATAGCGATAACGTGGAAAGGTGGCGCGGAACCACAGGAACAGGAACAGGAAGATGGCCGTCTTGGCCAGGAACCAGGCGATGCTCCCGTGGGTGAGAAACTCGAACCACGTGCCCTGCAGCCAGGCGGCTTCGTGGAACGGCGACAGCCAACCGCCCAGGAACATCAGGGCGGCCAGGGCCGAGACCAGGATCATATTGGCGTACTCGGCCAGGAAGAACACGGCAAACGCCATGCCCGAGTACTCGACATGGAAGCCGGCCACGATCTCCGACTCGCCCTCGGCGACGTCGAAGGGCGCGCGGTTGGTCTCGGCCACGGCCGAAATCCAGTACACGACGAACAGCGGCAGCAGCGGCAACCAGAACCAATGCAGCACGCCCCCGCCCTGGGCCTCGACGATCTCGCCCAGGTTCAGGCTGCCGGCGGCCATCAGGACACCGACCAGGGCAAAGCCCATGGCGATCTCATAGGAGACGATCTGCGCGGCCGAGCGCAGCGAACCCAGGAAGGCATATTTCGAATTCGATGCCCAACCGGCGATGATGACCCCGTAGACGCCCATGGACGTAATGGCCAACACATAGAGCAGGCCCGCATTGACGTTGGCCAGCACCAGGTGGGAATTGAAGGGCATCACGGCCCAGGCGGCCAGCGCCGGCCCCATGGACAGGATGGGCGCCATCAGGAACAGGAATTTGTTCGCACCCGTGGGGATGATGATCTCCTTGAACATCAACTTCACGGCGTCGGCGATAGGCTGCAGCGAACCCTTGGGCCCGACGCGATTGGGCCCCAGACGCACCTGCATGTAGCCGATAATCTTGCGCTCGGCGAAGGTCAGGTAGGCCACGGCTATCATCAAGGGCAGCACGATGGCCACGATCTTCAACAGGATCAGCACAACGACCTGCAGCCCTTCGGGGAGCATATGAAAAAGGTTTTGAACCCACTCGATCATGCAGACAAATCCAGTTCGTTGTAATCGTTATACTCAGGCGCCGGTCAGTTCCACCGGACCGAAGCTCGCGCCCAACTCACGTGTGGACTGGAGACCGGCCGGAACGACCGCGCAATTGTCGGCCACGCCGCCGTCGAGCACCAGGGCCAGCACGGCGCTGTGTCCGTCCTGCGACACGGTGACCTTCTCGACATCGCGCAGACCCAGGCGGCTCGCCGTGGGCTCGTTGATGTAGACGGCCGCGACCTGGCCGTCGGCGGTCTCCTGCAGCGGCTGCGCGCGGCGCACGATGTTGTCTACCGCGTAGATAGGCACCGAACCGATGCGCTGCAGCCCTTCGGCATCGACGGGCAGGCTGGCCGGGCAGCGCCACGCACTGGTCGAGCTCGGCTGCACGTCGCCGGCCTGCTTGCGCAGCTCGTCGCGGACCTGTTCGGAGGACAGGTAGTCAAAGCCCTGCACCTCGAACAGATTGCCGAGCACGCGCAGCACCTTCCAGCCGGGACGGGCATCGCCCAGCGGCGCCACCGCGCCGGGGAAGCTCTGCCACAGGCCCTCGGCATTGACGAAGGTGCCCGAGGTCTCGGTAAACGGCGCGATCGGCAGCAGCACGTCGGCATAGGCCCGCATGGAGTCGGTGACGTACGGCGTGAGCATGGCCACGAACTCCGCCCCTTGGAGCGCGGCCGTGGCCGCCGCCGGATTGGCCGTGTCGTATTCGGGCTCGAGGTTGAACAGCACGTAGCCCTTCAGGGCCTCGGCGAACATGGTCCCGGCATCGCGGCCGGTCTTCGCGGCGGCCTTGGCGGCCGGCCCGCGGTGGGGCAGCATGCCGGCGAGCGCGGCGCCCGCCGCATTGGCGCCGTCACTGAGATAGCCGAACTTCGCGTCGGCCAGCTCGGCGATCAGGCCGGCCAGCGCCCGCATCTCGGCCCGATGCGGCATGGACAGGGCCAGCGAACCGACCAGGACGCTCGAGCGGGCCGAGCCGCGCAGGTGCTCGGCAATGGCCAGGTGGGTATCGTTGCTCTCGACGTTCTCGAGCAGCGCCGCCAAGCCCTGCGGGGCATCGGCGCCCGTGATGTGCAGCAGCGACTTGGCGATACCGGCGAGCGAGCGCACCATGGCGGCCGGGCCACCGACCAGGGTTTCGGCCACGGGGAAATTGAATTCGTAATCGACCGGGTTGACGAAGGCGAGCTTGGCGCTGCGCATCGCGGCCTTGCGCAGGCGGTGCGCCACGATGGGCTGCTCCTTGCGCACGTTGGAGCCGATCAACAGCGCGGCGTCCGCCTCCTCGAGGTCGGCGATGGGCTGACCGAGCCACGGGAAGGCGGGGTCGGCGTCCTGCCCGTTGAAGTCGTTCTGGCGCAGGCGGTAGTCCAGGTTGGCGCAGCCCAGGGCGCGCATCAGCTTTTGCAGCAGATAGGCCTCTTCCAACGTCGCGGCGGGCGAGGCCAATGCGCCGAGCTGGTCGGCGCCGTGCTCGCCGGCGACCTTGTTCAGCCCGTCGACCATGAAGTGCAGTGCGCTCTCCCAATCGGTCTCGCGCCAGGTCCCGTTGTCCTTGACCATCGGGCTCTGCAGGCGCTCCTCGCTGTACAGGCCCGTGTAGCCGAACCGGTCGCGATCGGAGATCCAGGTCTCGTTGATGGACTCGTTCTCGCGCGGCAGCACGCGCATGACCTGGTTGCGCCGGCTCTCGACAACGATGTTAGACCCGAGGCAGTCGTGCGCGGCAATCCCGTCGACCTCGGCAAGCTCCCAGGAACGGGCCGAATAACGGAAGGGCTTGGAGGTCAACGCACCCACCGGGCACAGATCGATGACGTTGCCGGAGAGCTCCGAGCCGACGGCCTTTTCGACATATGTGCCGATCTCCATGTGCTCGCCGCGGCCGGTCGCACCGAGTTCCATGATGCCGGCGATCTCCTGGCCGAAGCGCACGCAGCGCGTGCAGTGGATGCAACGCGTCATGTCTGTGGAGATCAGCGGACCGATGTTCTTGTCCTTGACGACGCGCTTGCCCTCGGAGTAGCGCGAGACGTCCTGGCCGTAGCCCATGGCCATCTCCTGCAGATCGCACTCGCCGCCCTGGTCGCAGATGGGACAGTCCAGCGGGTGGTTGATGAGCAGAAACTCCATGACGCCCTTTTGCGCGGCAACGGCCTTGGACGACTTGGTGAACACACGCATGCCCTCGGTCACCGGCGTGGCGCAGGCCGGCAGCGGCTTGGCGGCCTTTTCGACCTCGACCAGGCACATGCGGCAATTGGCCGCGATCGACAGCTTCTTGTGATAGCAGAAACGGGGAATGGTGATGCCCGCCTCGTCCGCCGCCTCGATGACCATCGCGCCGTCGCGGGCCTGAATCTGCTTGCCGTTAATCTCGATGTTGACCATCGTGCATCTCGTTCAATTTACGATATTCGGTATCCCTCGAACCGCCGCCGAGCGGCCGTTCGAGTACGTGTCACGCTGCCGACGGCTCAGGCCGCTCCGGGACCCACCATGCACTTGCCGTGATCGATGTGATATTGGAATTCATCACGGAAGTGCTTGATGAAGCTCGCCACCGGCATGGCGGCGGCGTCGCCCAGGGCGCAGATGGTGCGCCCTTCGATCTTGCTGGCCACATCGTCCAGCAGGTCCAGGTCCTCCGGGTGGCCCTGGCCGTGCTCGATGCGGTGAACCACGCGGGACAGCCAGCCCGTGCCTTCGCGACACGGCGTGCACTGACCGCAGGATTCCTCAAAATAGAAGTGCGAGATGCGGGCGAGAACCTTGACCATGCAGGTCGTCTCGTCCATCACCATGACCGAACCGGCGCCGAGCATGGAGCCGGCCTTGGCGATGCCGTCATAGTCCATGGTCACATCCATCATCACGTCGCCGGGCAGCACCGGCACCGACGAGCCGCCGGGAATCACAGCCTTGATCTTGTTGCCATCGCGCATGCCCCCGGCCATCTCCAACAACTCGGAGAACGGCGTGCCCATCGGCACCTCGTAGTTGCCGGGTTTGTTGACGTGGCCGGTCATGCAGAAGATCTTGGAGCCGCCGTTGTTGGGCTTGCCGATGTCCAGGAACCACTTGCCGCCGTTTTTGAGGATCAGCGGCACCGAGGCCAGGGTCTCGGTGTTGTTGATGGTCGTGGGCCGGCCGTAGAGGCCGTAGCTGGCCGGAAACGGCGGCTTGAACCGCGGTTGGCCCTTCTTGCCCTCCAGGGACTCGAGCAGGGCCGTCTCCTCACCGCAGATATAGGCGCCGGCGCCGAGGTGGCTGTACAGGTCGAAGTCCACGCCCGAGCCGAACAGGTCCTTGCCCAGCAGGCCGGCGTCATAGGCCTCCTGCAGCGCGGCCTCGCAGCGCTCGTAGGGCTCCCAGAACTCGCCGCGAATGTAGTTGTAGCCGACCGTCGCGCCGATGGTGTAACCGGCGATGGCCATGCCCTCGATCAACTGGTGCGGGTTGTAACGCAGGATGTCCCGGTCTTTGCAGGTACCGGGCTCGCCCTCGTCCGAGTTGCACACGATGTACTTCTGGCCGGGGGCGTTGCGCGGCATGAAGCTCCATTTCAAACCGGTCGGAAAACCCGCGCCGCCGCGCCCGCGCAGGGCCGAGGTCTTGAGCTCGGCGATGATCTCGTCGGGCGGTGTCTTGTCCTTGAGGATCTTCTTCCACACCTCATAGCCGCCGGCCTTTTGATAGGTTTCCAGCGACCAGGGCTTTTCCATCTCGAGGGTTCGAAAACAGATCTCGTTAGCCATGCTTGAATTCCCGCTTCGTTCGGCCCAGCGCCATCATCGGCTCAGTCGAGCTTGTCGATGATTTCGTCGAGCTTGGCCGGCGTCAGGTGCTCGTAATAGTCGTTGCCGATCTGCAGCATCGGCGCGCCGACGCAGGCCCCGAGGCACTCGACCTCTTTGAGCGTGAAGCGCCCATCGGCGCTCGTCTCCCCCAGCTTGATTCCGAGCTTGTTCTCCAGATGCGCCACCACGTCGTCCGAGCCGCACAGCAGGCAGGAGACGTTCGTGCAGATGCAGATCTTGTGGCGACCGACCGGCTTGAGCTCGTACATCGAATAGAACGTGGCGACCTCGTAGACGGCGATCGGCTCCATCTCCAGGTATTCGGCCACGGCGTCCATCAACTCGGTGGTCAACCAGCCGCCGTTCTGGTCCTGTACGGCCATGAGCGCCGCCATGACGGCCGAACGCTTCTGGTCATTGGGATATTTGGCAACCCAGCGGTCGATCTCGGCGCGGGCCTCGGCGCCGATGAGTTCGATCTTGCTGGTCTCGGTCTTGTGCGCCATCAACGGTCGATCTCCCCAAACACGACATCCAAGGTGCCGATAATCGCCACCGTATCGGCCAGCATGTGCCCGGTCGTCATCTCGTCCATCGCCGCCAGGTGCGCGAATCCGGGCGCGCGGATCTTCAGCCGGTAGGGCTTGTTCGCGCCGTCGGAGACCAGAAAGATGCCGAACTCGCCCTTGGGATGCTCAATGGCCGCGTAGGTCTCGCCGGCGGGGATGGTGTAGCCCTCGGTGAACAGCTTGAAGTGATGAATCAGGGCTTCCATGTCGCCCTTCATCTCCTCGCGCCGCGGCGGCGTGAACTTGTGGTCGTCGATAATCACCGGGCCGGGATTCTGGCGCAGCCAATCGATGCACTGCTTGATGATGCGATTGGACTGGCGCATCTCCTCGACGCGTACCAGGTAGCGGTCGTAGCAGTCGCCGTTGGTGCCGACCGGGATATCGAACTCCATCCGATCGTAGACCTCATAGGGTTGCTTCTTGCGCAGGTCCCACTCGATCCCCGAGCCGCGCAACATGGGGCCCGTGAAGCCGAGCTGCAGGGCGCGCTCGGGCGAGACGACCCCGACGTCGACGGTGCGCTGTTTCCAGATCCGGTTGTCGGTCAGCAGCGTCTCGTACTCGTCGATGTAGGTCGGGAAGCGGTTGGTGAAGTCCTCGATGAAATCGAGCAGCGAGCCCTGGCGATTCTCGTTGAGCTTGGCGACTGCTTCCTTGTCCTTCCAACGCGAGGGCTGGTACTGGGGCATGCGCTCGGGCAGGTCTCGGTAGACACCGCCCGGACGATAATAGGCCGCGTGCATACGCGCGCCCGAGACCGCCTCGTAGACGTCCATCAGCTCCTCGCGCTCGCGGAAGCAGTACAGGAACATGGTCATCGCGCCCAGATCCAGCGCATTGGTGCCGAGCCAGAGCAGGTGATTGAGGATGCGGGTAATCTCGTCGAACATCACACGGATGTACTGCGCGCGAATCGGCGGCGTGACCTCGAGCAACTTCTCGATGGCCAACACGTAGCCGTGTTCGTTGCACATCATGGACACGTAGTCCAGGCGGTCCATGTAGGGCACGCTGTGATTGAACGGCTTGCTCTCGGCCAGCTTCTCGGTGGCCCGGTGCAGCAGGCCGATATGCGGGTCGGCGCGCTGCACGACCTCGCCGTCCATTTCCAGGACCAGGCGCAGCACCCCGTGGGCCGCCGGATGCTGCGGGCCGAAGTTCATGGTGTAGTTGCGAATCTCGGGCATGGACCTACTCCCCCTCGCGCACGCGGTTCACGTAGCGGTGATCGTCGCGAATCACGCGCGGCACCGTCACGCGCGGCTCGATGCTCACCGGCTGATAGATGACGCGCTGACGTTCGGGGTCATAGCGCATCTCGACGTTGCCGATGAGCGGGAAGTCCTTGCGAAACGGATGCCCGACGAAGCCGTAATCGGTCAGAATGCGGCGCAGATCCGGGTGACCGTCGAAGACGATGCCGTACAGGTCGAAGGCCTCGCGCTCGAACCAGTTCGCCGCGTTCCAGATATCGATGACCGAGGCAACGACGGGCGGATCACCCTCGACGAAGCACTTGATTTCCAGGCGCTGATTGTTGCTCACGGAAAGCAATTGGTAGACGACGGCGAAACGCGTCCCCTTCCATTCACCTTCGCCGTAGTCCAGATAATCGACGCCGCACAGTTCCATGAGCTGTTCGAAACCGAACAGCGGCTCGTCGCGAAGCGCCGTGCATACCTCGACCAGATTGGACGGCGTCACCGTGACGCTCAGGTGCCCACGATCGACGCGACAGCTTTGAACCTTGTCCGCGAACCTGTCTTGCACGCGCGCGGCCAACTTCTGATAGAAATCAGACATGCCTAGGTCATCTCTCTGTTATCGCGCAATAGTGCTGGTGCGCTTGATCTTGTTCTGCAGTTGCAGAATGCCGTACAGGAGGGCTTCGGCGGTGGGAGGACAACCGGGGACGTAGATATCCACGGGGACGATGCGATCGCAGCCGCGCACGACGGAATAGGAATAATGGTAGTACCCACCGCCGTTGGCGCAGGAACCCATGGAGATCACCCAGCGCGGCTCGGCCATCTGGTCGTAGACCTTGCGAAGCGCCGGCGCCATCTTGTTCACGAGAGTACCGGCGACGATCATGACGTCGGACTGGCGCGGGCTGGGCCGGAACATGACCCCGAACCGGTCCATGTCGTAGCGCGCGGCACCGGCATGCATCATCTCCACCGCGCAGCAGGCCAGGCCGAAGGTCATCGGCCACATGGAACCGGTGCGCGCCCAATTGATGAGCTTGTCGACCGAGGTCGTAACGACCCCTTCCTTGAGAACGCCTTCTATTCCCATTCCAGCGCCCCCTTTTTCCACTCGTAGATAAAACCGATGACCAGGATGCCGAGGAACAGACACATGGCCAGAAAACCGAACATCCCGATCTTCTTGAGCACAACCGCCCAGGGGAACAGGAAGGCGATTTCGAGGTCGAAGATGATGAACAAGATGGCGACGAGGTAGTAGCGCACGTCGAACTTCATGCGCGAGTCCTCGAAGGCCTCGAAGCCGCACTCATAGGGAGAGAGCTTCTCGCTGTCCGGGCGGCGGGGCGCCATCAAAAAACCGATGGTCAGAAACACCGCACCGACAACGACGCCGACCACGATGAACACCAACACTGGCAGATAATTTTCCAACATCTCGTTGCAGTCCTCTGGGCCCTCTGCGTGCTCGTTTTTGATGCGAGCAGGACTGACGCCTATTGCCAAAAACATGCATTCCCGGCAATGGAAAAACGCCAGTCTAGGCCAGTCATTCGCGCCGTGTCAAGTTTAAGGGAAGCCGAATTCTGTATGCAAAACAGTTTGTTATAGCTTTTCTAGGGGTATAAAAAAAATCGCTCACGCCCCCGCGTAAAGCGATCTCTGGAATACTTTTTAAGCGTTCAAAAGTGGTGCCGATGGTCGGATTCGAACCGACACGGGTTTCCCCACCACCCCCTCAAGATGGCGTGTCTACCAATTCCACCACATCGGCAAATAGTTTATACGTGCTAGCCCTGGTTCACTGCACGACGGGAACGTCGGAGTGCGGCGCGGCCGGCTTGCCCTGCGTGCCGGACTGAGATGACTCGCTCGACGTGCCCTTCGGGGACGTGGACTTGGCCGGCGCCTCGGGCGCGCCCTTGTGCTCGGCGGGCGCCGTCGGCGGCTGCGACTTGGACTCGCCCTTGCCGGCGCCACCCTGCTGCGTGCTGGTCTTCGGCGCGATGTCCAGCACGTTCGAGGACTGCTTGGCGCCGTGGCCCGCCATGTAGGCCAGCGTCAGGCTGGTAATAAAGAATACCGTGGCGAGCGCGGCGGTCGTGCGGGTCAGGAACGAGCCCGAGCCCTGGCTGCCGAACACGGTCGACGAGGCGCCGCTGCCGAAGGCCGCGCCCGCGTCCGCCCCCTTGCCCTGCTGGAGCAGGACCAGGACGATCAGCCCGATCGAGGCGAGCACGTGAATGACCATTACCAGCGTGTGCAGCATACCCGTTTAGTCCATATTCAAGCCGGCGCGTTCACCGCGCGGCGCGACAAATCGTCAGGAAATCGGCGGCGTCCAGCGACGCCCCGCCAATGAGGCCGCCGTCGATGTCGGCCTGGGCGAACAGCTCTTCGGCGTTGGCGCCCTTGACGCTGCCACCGTACAGGACGCGCAGACCCTCGGCCACCCCGGCGTCCTGCTCGGCGATGCGCCCGCGAATGAAGGCGTGCACCTCCTGGGCCTGCTCGGGCGTGGCCGTGCGACCGGTGCCAATGGCCCACACCGGTTCATAGGCCACCACGGCGTCCGCCAGGGCCTTGACGCCCTCCAGCGCCGTCACGGCGTCGAGCTGGCGGGCCACGACCTGCTCGGTCACGTTGCCCTCGCGCTCGTCCAGGGTCTCGCCGACGCACAAAATGGGCACCAGGCCCGCCTGGCGCACCACGGCGAATTTCCTGGCCACCAGCTCGTCGTCCTCGCCGTAGAGGGCGCGGCGCTCGGAATGGCCGACGATGACGTAGCGGCAGCCGAAGTCCTGCAGCATGGAGATCGCGATCTCCCCCGTGAACGCGCCGCCGGCCTCGTGGCTGACGTTCTGCGCGCCCCAGCCAATGGGCGTGCCCTCGAGCTGCCGGGCCACCTGCCCCAGGTAGACGTAGGGCGCACACACGGCGACCTCGGCCGCCTCGACCTGGCCGATCCCGGCCTTGATGCCGTCCAACAGGGCCTCGATACTGGCCCGCGAGCCGTTCATTTTCCAGTTGCCGGCTACAAACGGTCGACGCATGCTCCCCCCTCTTCGCGCTGCCTAGTGGCATGTTCCTGAAAATAGCGCGCAAGCTTAACCTCACGGGCCGGAGAAATCAATTTCAGTGAGGCCCGCCGGGGGCCTTGAACCGGTGGCCCTCAGGAGCCGGCGGCGGCCCGCACGACGCCGGCCAGCTGTTCGGCCAGTGCGTGGACCTGCTCGGCGTCGGAGCCCTCGACCATGACCCGCATCAGGGGCTCGGTGCCCGAGGCGCGCAGCAGCACCCGGCCGCTGCCGCCCAGGCTCGCCTCGGCCTCGCGCAGGGCCGACTGGACCCGGGGGTTTTCGCTCAGGTCCACGCGCCCGGCCAGGCGTACGTTGACCAGGGACTGGGGGTACTTGGTCATGCCCGAGCGCAGCTCCTTGAGGGTACGCCCGCTGCGCGCCATGGCCGCCAGGACCTGCACGGCGGCGACGATGCCGTCACCGGTGCTCGTGCGGTCCAGGCAGATGATGTGCCCGGAGGACTCCCCGCCGAGCTGCCAGCGCTCGCGGGCGAGCACGTCCATGACGTAGCGGTCCCCGACCGGGGCCCGCTGGAAGGGGATGCCCATGGCCGCCAGGGCGTGCTCCAGGCCCAGATTGCTCATCAGGGTGCCGACCACCCCGCCGTCCAGGCCGCCGGTGGCGTGCCGCTCGGCGGCGATCAGGTACAGCAGCTCGTCGCCGTCGACCACATCCCCGGTGTGGTCGACCATGATCACCCGATCCCCATCCCCGTCCAGGGCGATGCCCAGATCGGCGCCCTGCTCGCGCACGGCGCCCTGCAGCGCCTGCGGCTGGGTCGAGCCGCAGCCGGCGTTGATGTTCAGCCCGTCCGGTTCGACCCCGATGGTCGAGACCGCCGCCCCCAGCTCGGCGAAGACCTTGGGCGCGACGTGGTAAGTGGCGCCGTTGGCGCAGTCCACCACGACCTTGAGCCCGTCCAGGCGGGTCCCGAGCCGGTTGGTGCCCTTGCAGAATTCGATATAGCGCCCACCGGCGTCGCCCACCCGCTCGGCCTTGCCCAGCTCCGCCGAGGGCACGATCACCATGTCCTTGTCCAGCTCGGCCTCGATGGCGCGTTCGACCTCGTCGGGCAGCTTGGTCCCCTGCGCCGAGAAGAACTTGATGCCGTTGTCGTAATAGGGATTGTGGGAGGCGCTGATCACGATGCCGGCATCGCAGTGCAGGGTATGGGTCAGATAGGCCACGGCGGGCGTGGGCATGGGCCCGAGCAGGCGGATATTGATGCCGGCGGCCGACAGGCCGGCCTGCAGGGCCGATTCGAACATATAGCCCGAGATGCGCGTGTCCTTGCCGATGATGACCTTGCCCGAGCCGCGCCCGGCCAGTACCCGTCCGGCCGCCCAGCCCAGCTTGAGCACGAACTCGGGGGTAATCGGCGCCTCGCCGACCCGCCCGCGCACCCCGTCGGTTCCGAAATAGCGTCGCATGCGCTGTCCAGTCCTCGTCTTCGATTATCTCTCAGGGCGCGGCCCGCACGGCCTGGCACATCGCCAGCACCTGGGCGCTCGCCGCCACGTCGTGCACCCGCACCAGGGCCGCGCCCTGCCAGACCCCCAGCGCCGCCAGGGCCAGGCTGCCGTACAGGCGCTGGCCCACCGGCCGGTCCAAGACCGCGCCGATAAAGGACTTGCGCGACACGCCCAGCAGTATCGGCAGGCCGAGCCCGCCCAGGGCGTCGAGGTGCTTGAGCAGGCTCAGGTTGTGCTCGAGCGTCTTGCCAAAGCCGATACCCGGGTCGATCAGCAGGCGCTCGCGAGCTATGCCCGCCGCCTCGCAGGCCCTGACCCGCTCGGTCAAAAACGCCGCCACCTCGCCGGCGACGTCATCGTAGTGCGGGGTCTGCTGCATGGTGCGCGGCTCGCCCTGCATATGCATCAGGCACACGGCCGCGTCCAGTCGCGCGGCCATCTCCAGCGCCCCCGGCGCACGCAGCGCGCGTACGTCATTGATCAGCCCTGCCCCCGCGGCCACCGCCGCGCGCATCACTTCCGGCTTGCTGGTATCGACCGAGACCACCACGTCCGGCTCGGCCGCGACGGCCTCGATAACGGGCACGACCCGGCGCAGCTCCTCCTCGAGCGGGACCTGCGCGGCGCCCGGGCGGGTCGACTCCCCGCCGACGTCGATCACCGCCGCGCCCTCGGACACCATGCGCCGCGCCTGTTCGACCGCCCGCTCGGGCGCCAGGAAGGCACCACCGTCGGAGAAGGAGTCGGGCGTGACGTTCAAAACGCCCATCACCCGCGGCCGGCTCAAATCCAGGGTGCGGCCGGCGCAGTCCAGCACTGTCATGTCGGGCCCGCCTCGCTCATGCAATCGGCACATTGTATGTCCGGCCGCGGCCGAACGGCCAGCCCGGCCCACGCCGAGGCCGGCCACGGCCGCTGCGGACAAAAAGAAACCCCGCGCGCCGCCGGCGCACGGGGTGGATTTCACGCTCGACAGGCCGGGGGACTGCCGGTCGGGCCGCGATCAGTGCTGGCTGGCCGGACCGCCGATCTGCCCGTCGGCCGTGCCCTCATCACCCGTTTCCGTATCGGAGGTGGGCGTGCCGTCGTTCGGGCCCTGGTCGCGCCAGCCCTCGGGCGGGCGGGGCGTGCGCCCGGCCATGATGTCCTTGATCTGATCGGCGTCGATGGTCTCGTACTTGATCAGCGCCTCGGCCATCAGCTTCAGCTTGTCGGCATGGTCCTCGAGGATCTGCTTGGCCCGCTTGTAATTGCGGTCGACGATGGCGCGCACCTCCTCGTCGATGATGTGCGCGGTCTCCTCGGAGACGTTCTTGTGCTGGGTCACCGCATGGCCCAGGAACACCTCGCCCTCCTCCTCGCTGTAGGTCAACGGACCCAGGCGCTCGGACAGGCCCCACTTGGTGACCATGTTGCGCGCCAGCTCGGTGGTGCGGTGGATGTCGTTGGAGGCGCCGGTGGTCACCTTCTCGACACCGAAGATCATCTCCTCGGCCAGGCGCCCGCCGAACAGGCTGGAGATCGAGCTCTCCAGGCGCTCCTTGCTGTAGCTGTAGCGGTCCTCCTCGGGCAGGAACATGGTCACGCCCAGGGCGCGCCCGCGCGGGATGATGGTCACCTTGTAGACCGGGTCGTGCGAGGGTACGTGCAGGCCGACGATGGCGTGGCCGGCCTCGTGATAGGCGGTCAGCGTCTTCTCGTCCTCGCTCATCACCATGGAGCGGCGCTCGGCGCCCATGATGATCTTGTCCTTGGCCTTCTCCATCTCGATCATGTCCACCAGGCGCTTGTTGGCGCGCGCGGCGAACAGGGCCGCCTCGTTGACGAGGTTGGCCAGATCGGCGCCGGAGAAGCCCGGCGTGCCGCGGGCGATGATCTTGGCATCGACGTTGTCGCTGACCGGCACCTTGCGCATGTGCACCTTGAGGATCTGCTCGCGCCCGCGCAGGTCGGGCAGCGGCACCACCACCTGACGATCGAAGCGGCCCGGGCGCAGCAGCGCCGGGTCGAGCACGTCGGGGCGGTTGGTCGCGGCAATGACGATCACGCCCTCGTTGCCCTCGAAGCCGTCCATTTCCACGAGCAGCTGGTTCAGCGTCTGCTCGCGCTCGTCGTGACCGCCGCCCAGACCCGCGCCGCGATGGCGGCCCACGGCGTCGATCTCGTCGATGAAGATGATGCACGGGGCGTGCTTCTTGGCCTGCTCGAACATGTCGCGCACGCGCGAGGCGCCCACGCCGACGAACATCTCGACGAAGTCAGAACCGGAAATGCTGAAAAAGGGCACCTTGGCCTCGCCGGCGATCGCCTTGGCCAGCAACGTCTTACCGGTACCGGGCGAGCCGGTCATCAGTACGCCGCGCGGGATCTTGCCGCCGAGCTTCTGGAACTTGCCCGGGTCGCGCAGGAACTCGACCAGCTCGGCGACCTCCTCCTTGGCCTCCTCCACGCCGGCCACGTCGGCGAAGGTCACCTTGACCTGATCCTCGCCCATCATGCGCGCACGGCTCTTGCCGAAGGACATGGCGCCCCGGCCGCCGCCGGCGCCCTGCATCTGGCGCATAAAGAAGATGAACAGGCCCAGTATGAACAGGATCGGGAACCAGGAGATGAAGATCTGCGTCCAGATCGACTGCGTCTCGGGCGCCTTGGCGTCAATCTTCACGCCGCTGCTGAGCAGCTCGCCGATCATGGCGCTGTTGTCCGTCTCCGGGCTGTAGGTCTTGAAGCTGCCGCCGTTCTCCATCTTGCCGGTGATGGTGCCGTTCTGGCGGTTGATGGCGACTTCCTTGACCTGGCCCTGCTTGACGTTGTCCATGAAGGTCGAATAGGCGACTTCCTGGGCGCTGCTCTTGTGCGTACTCAGGTTGTTGAACACGGACATCAAGATGACCGCGATCACAACCCAGAGAATGATGTTCTTGGCTAAATCGTTCAAAATTCAGGGCCTCGGTCCCGGTTCCCATACACGCTTGAAATAACGCTGACGCGCGAAACTACGGTACTACACATTATAGTTCCTGGCCAGCAAGTAGACCTCGGGCGAGCGCGCCCGCGAGGCCTTCGGTTTGCGCGTCACGACGCGCTCGAAACTGGTGCGCAACTCGCGCAGCAGGGCATCGAAGCCCTCGCCCTGGAAGGCCTTCATGAGCAAATCCCCACCCGGGGTAAGGACTTGACGCGCCAGGTCCAGGGCCAGGTCGCACAAGTACATCGCCCGCGGCTGATCCACGGCCTTCATACCGCTGATATTGGGGGCCATGTCCGACATTACAAGGTCCACCGGCCGACCCTCGAGGGCCGCCAGGAGCCGGTCGAGCACGCCCTGCTCGTGAAAATCGCCCTGGATGAAGGTCACGTCGGCCAGGGCGTCCATCGCCAGGATGTCCAGGGCGAAGACCCGGCCGCGCTCGCCCACCCGGTGGGCCGCGTACTGGGCCCAGCCGCCGGGGGCGGCGCCCAGGTCCACCACCGTCATCCCCGGGCGCAGCAGCTGGTCGCGCTCGTCGATCTCGATGAGCTTGTAGACGGCGCGCGAGCGCAGGCCCTCCTGCTGGGCGCGGCGCACGTAGGGGTCGTCGAAGTGCTCGCGCAGCCAGTGGTGGCTGCTCTTGCTGCGGCCCACGGCTCAGCGCTCCCGGCCGGGCTCGGGCGAACCGGCGAGCGCGGTGCACGCGGGCGCGATTCCGGTTAGACTACGCAGCCCCCGTACGCGGCACCGACACTGGAGAAGATGGGTTCGAATCATGGCGTTGAGTGAGGCACACAAGCGATATCTGCGCGGTCTGGCGCACCACCGCAAGCCGGTGGTGATCATCGGCGCCAACGGACTGACCGACGCCGTGGTCGAAGAGATCGACGCCGCCCTGGCCCACCACGAGCTCATCAAGGTGCGGGTCAACGCCGCCGATCGCGAGCAGCGCCAGGCCATGATCGCCGAGATGAGCCGGCGCACCGGCGCGGAGGTCGTCCAGACCATCGGCCACATCGCCGCGCTGTTCCGCCCGGGCGAGCGCCAGGTCATCACCCTGCCCTGAGCACAGGGGCGGCGCTCAGACGTAGCGCACCTCGACGATCTCGTATTCCTTCACCCCGCCCGGCGCCTGCACCTGGGCGATATCGCCCTCCTGCTTGCCGATGAGGGCGCGCGCGATGGGCGAGTTGATCGAAATCTTGCCCGCCTTGATGTCCGCCTCGTCCTCGCCGACGATCTGGTAGGTCACCTCATCGCCGCTGTCCTCGGCGATGAGATCCACGGTGGTGCCGAACACCACCTTGCCGTCGGCGCTGAGCGTGGTCACGTCGATGATCGAGGCGTTGGACAGCTTGGCCTCGATCTCCTGGATGCGCCCTTCGATGAAGCTCTGCTGCTCACGCGCGGCGTGATACTCGGCGTTTTCCTTCAGGTCGCCGTGCTCGCGCGCCTCCGCGATGGCCTGGATCACCTTGGGCCGGGCCACCGTCTTGAGCTCGTTGAGCTCCTCGCGCAGCTTCTCGGCGCCCTGCGCGGTCAGAGGTACTTTATTCATCAGCTACAGCTCCTGATGCAGGTCCTGCAATCGATTGACGGCCGTGACATCCTTCTCGCGAAGCGCCCGGCAGGTCGCCTCGGCGCCCGCCAAGGTCGTCGAATAACTGACCTTATGATGCAGGGCGTTGCGGCGAATCGTATAGGAGTCGGCGATCGCCTGCTTGCCCTCGGTCGTATTGACAATGAGATCGATCTCATCGTTCTTGATCATGTCCACGATATGCGGCCGGCCCTCGGTCACCTTGTTGACCACCACGCAGGCCACCCCGCCCTGCTTGAGCACCTCGGCCGTGCCGCGTGTGGCGACAATCTCAAAACCCAGCTCCACCAGGTCGCGCCCCACGGGCACGATGCCCGCCTTGTCGGCGTCGCGCACACTGACAAACGCCCGCCCGCCGTGGGGCAGGACCACGCCGGCCCCCAGCAGGCCCTTGGCGAAGGCCTCGGCGAAGCTGCGCCCCACGCCCATGACCTCGCCGGTGGATTTCATCTCCGGCCCGAGGATGGGGTCGACGCCCGGGAACTTGATAAAGGGGAACACCGCCTCCTTGACCGAATAATAATGGGGCACCACCTCGTGGGTGACGCCCTGGTCGGCCAGGCTCCGGCCGACCATGCAGCGTGCCGCAATCTTGGCCAGGGGCCAGCCCGTGGCCTTGGAGATGAACGGCACGGTGCGCGAGGCCCGCGGGTTCACCTCCAAAACATAGACCGTATCGCCCTGGATCGCGAACTGGGCGTTCATCAGCCCGACCACGTTCAGGCCCCGGGCCAGTTGGCGGACCTGCTCGCGCAGCTCGTCCTGGACCTCGCTGCCCAGGGTGTGCGGGGGCAGCGAACAGGCCGAATCGCCCGAGTGCACGCCGGCCTGTTCGATGTGCTCCATGATGCCGCCGATGATGACACTCTCGCCGTCGCAGACCGCGTCCACGTCCACCTCGATGGCATCGTCCAGGAAGCGGTCCAGCAGCACCGGCGACTCGTTGGACACCTTCACGGCGTCGGACATGTAGCGGCGCAGCTCTTCCTCGTTGTAGACGATCTCCATGGCGCGCCCGCCCAATACATAGGAGGGACGCACCACCAGGGGGTAGCCGATCTCATCGGCCAGGCGCACCGCCTCGAGCTCGTCGCGCGCCGTGCGGTTGGGCGGCTGCTTGGCGTCGAGCTTGGCCAGCAGCTTCTGAAAACGCTCGCGGTCCTCGGCGAGATCGATGCTGTCCGGGGTGGTGCCGACAATCGGGGCCCCGGCGGCCTCCAGGTCGCGGGCGAGCTTCAGGGGCGTCTGGCCGCCGTACTGGACGATGACCCCCTTGGGCTTTTCGACCTCGATGACCTCGAGCACGTCCTCCAGGGTCAGCGGCTCGAAATACAGCCGGTCCGAGGTGTCGTAGTCCGTGGAGACCGTCTCGGGGTTGCAGTTGACCATGATGGTCTCGTAGCCGTCCTCGCGCATGGCGAGCGCCGCGTGCACGCAGCAGTAGTCGAACTCGATGCCCTGGCCGATGCGGTTGGGCCCGCCGCCCAGGACCATGATCTTTTCGCGATCGCTGGGGTCGGACTCGCTCTCCTCCTCGTAGGTGGAGTACATATAGGCCGTGCTGGTGGCGAATTCGGCCGCGCAGGTATCGACGCGCTTGTACACCGGGCGCACCCCCAGGCGGTGGCGGTGCTCGCGCACGGCGGACTCGCTCGCCCCCAGCAGCGTGGCCAGGCGCGCGTCGGAAAAGCCCATGCGTTTGAGCGTGCGCAGGTGCGCCGCGTCGAGGTCGCTCAGGAGCTTGCCGTGCAGCTCGGCCTCGGCGGCGACGATCTCCTCGATCTGGACCAGGAACCAGGGGTCGATGTGCGCCAGGTCGTGGACCTCGGCCACGCTCATGCCGCGGCGGAAGGCATCGGCGATATAGCGAATGCGATCCGGGCCGGGCAGGCGCAGCTCCTGGACCAGGGTGTCGGCGGCGCCCCGGGCCTCGCCATCGAGGATCTCATCCAGGCCGTCGATACCGGTCTCCAGGCCGCGCAGGGCCTTTTGCAGCGACTCCTGGAAGCTGCGCCCGATGGCCATGACCTCGCCGACGGACTTCATCTGCGTGGTCAGCCGGGCCTCGGCCTGGGGGAACTTCTCGAAGGTGAAACGCGGCACCTTGGTGACCACATAGTCGATGGTCGGCTCGAACGAGGCCGGCGTCATCCCGCCGGTGATCTCGTTGCGCAGCTCATCGAGCGTATAGCCCACGGCCAGCTTGGCCGCGACCTTGGCGATGGGAAAGCCCGTGGCCTTGGAGGCCAGCGCCGAGGAGCGCGAGACACGCGGGTTCATCTCGATGATGATCATGCGCCCGTTGTCGGGGTTGATCGCGAACTGGACGTTGGAGCCGCCGGTGTCGACGCCGATCTCGCGCAGTACCGCCAGGGAGGCGTCGCGCATGATCTGGTATTCCTTGTCGGTGAGCGTCTGGGCCGGGGCCACGGTGATCGAATCGCCCGTGTGCACGCCCATGGCGTCGAAGTTCTCGATGGAACAGATGATGATGCAGTTGTCGCGATGGTCGCGCACCACCTCCATCTCGAATTCCTTCCAGCCGATGATGGACTCCTCGATCAGCAGCTCGTTGGTCGGCGACAGGTCCAGGCCGCGCTCGCACAGCTCGGCGAATTCCTCCTTGTTATAGGCGATGCCTCCGCCGCTGCCGCCCATGGTGAACGAGGGCCGGATGATGGCCGGAAAACCGATCTGGGCCTGCACCTGCTGGGCCTCTTCCATGCTGTGGGCGATACCGGCGCGCGGCATCTCCAGGCCGATCCTGAGCATGGCCTGGCGGAAGCGCTCGCGGTCCTCGGCCTTGTCGATGGCATCGCGCGAGGCGCCGATGAGCTCGACGCCGAACTCCTCGAGCACGCCCTCGCGGGCCAGGTCCAGCGCGCAGTTCAGCGCCGTCTGCCCGCCCATGGTCGGCAGCAGGGCGTCGGGGCGCTCCTGCTCGATGATCTTGGCCACGGCCGGCCAGACCAGGGGCTCGATGTAGGTCGCATCGGCCATCTCCGGGTCGGTCATGATGGTGGCCGGATTGGAGTTGACCAGGATGACCCGGTAGCCCTCCTCGCGCAGCGCCTTGCAGGCCTGGGCGCCGGAATAGTCGAACTCGCAGGCCTGGCCGATGACGATCGGGCCGGCGCCGATGATGAGGATGCTTTTTATGTCGGTACGTTTAGGCATGAATGCGGTGGTCCGTTACGCGGGCCCAGGGGTGTCTCATCTCGTTACTCGCTGCTCGAAACTCGGTACTGTTCGATAAGTTCTATGAACTTATCGAACAAAGGCGCCATGTCGTGCGGGCCGGGGCTGGCCTCGGGGTGGCCCTGGAAGCTGAAGGCCGGCCGGTCGGTGCGGTGCACGCCCTGCAGCGTACCGTCGAACAGCGAGCGGTGCGTGGTGCGCAGGGTCTCGGGCAGGCTCTGCTCGTCCACCGCGAAACCGTGATTCTGACTGGTGATGATCACCTGGCCGCTGTCCAGGTCCTGCACGGGATGATTCGCCCCGTGATGGCCGAACTTCATCTTCACGGTGCGCGCCCCGCTGGCCAGGCCCAACAGCTGGTGGCCCAGGCAGATGCCGAATACCGGGATGCCGGTGTCGACGAGCTCGCGGATCGCCTCGATGGCGTAGTCGCAGGGCTCGGGATCGCCCGGGCCGTTGGACAGGAAGATGCCGTCGGGTTTGAGCGCCAGGGCCTCGCTGGCCGGGGCCCGCGCGGGGATGACCGTCAGGCGGCAGCCGCGGTCGACCAGCATGCGCAGGATGTTGCGCTTGACCCCGTAGTCGTAGGCGACCACGTGATAGGGCAGCTTCTGCTCGATGGGGTGCGGCGCCTCGGGCATGCCGCCGGCCAGCGTCCAGGTGCCCTGGGCCCATTCGTAGGGGCGGTGGGTGGTGACGTCCTTGGCCAGGTCCATGCCCTTGAGGCCCGGGAATTCGCGGGCCGCGGCCACGGCGGCCGCCTCGTCGATGTTCTCGCCGGCCACGAGACAGCCGTTCTGGGCGCCCTTGTCGCGCAGCAGGCGGGTCAGCTTGCGGGTGTCGATACCGGCGATGGCCACGATCTTGTTGCGCCGCAGGTACTCGCCCAGCGGCTCGCTGGAGCGCCAGCTGCTGGCCAGGCGCGGCAGGTCGCGGATGATCAGGCCGGCGGCCATGACGTGACCCGACTCCTCGTCGTCGTCGTTGCAGCCGGTGTTGCCGATGTGGGGATAGGTCAGGGTGACCAGCTGACGGAAATACGACGGGTCGGTGAGGATCTCCTGATAGCCGGTCATCGCGGTGTTGAAGACCACCTCGCCGACCGTCTGCCCTTCAACGCCAATGGCCTCGCCGCGAAACAGCGTACCGTCCTCCAATGCCAGTAGGGCGGGCGTCGTCAAGAGAACCTCCGCAGTCGTCAGATGTGCAAAGCGGGAGGAACCTCGAAGGGACCTCCCGCTCAGGAATTCGCGCATGCCGGCCGGCGCCGGCAACCGGCCTGTTGTCTACGGGACTTGAACCCTCCGCCGTGGCCGGGCCGGGTACGGACGCACCGGGGCCGCTCGGCGTGTTCGAGTGACGCCGATTTTACTGCAACGCCCCGTGACTGTCCACGGGCTGGCGCCCGGTGGACAGTCACGGGGCGCCCGTCGCAAGCCACAAGTTACAAGTTCCAAGTAAAGACAAGCTTCTCTTGGGCTTTTTACTTGTAACTTGAACCTTGTAACGGGCGTCCTGGGCCTGAAGGACGCCGTCAGGCGTCCTTCAGGCCCAGGACGTCCTGCATATCGAACAAGCCGTTCGGCCGGTCCATGA
>Ga0209918_1000106_pt1 | contig 62627 bp, 50 predicted proteins | sample SalPonD_shore_MG_FD_185712 | JGI IMG/M metagenome (GOLD analysis project Ga0209918, IMG submission 185712) | Salt pond soil microbial communities from South San Francisco under conditions of wetland restoration - Salt Pond MetaG... | ecosystem: Environmental > Aquatic > Marine > Intertidal zone...
CCCCACCCGGATCGGCGGCGCCCCCGAGCAGTGCGGCTGGTGGCAGGGGGATCCCTCGCCATGCGTCGGACGACCGCTGTGGTACGGGGTGAGCTGGAGCTTCCTGCGCTGGGCCTCGGACCGGTACGGCCCCGCGTATCCGGGCGGGGAGATCGGCCTCCAGCAGGACATCATCGCCAGTCCGGACACGGACACCCGGCCGCAGGTCGTCTCCGACCTGGTGGGCGTCCCCCTCGACTCGCTCCTGGCGCGCTGGTCGGCCGCTCTCTACGTGGACGACCGGATCCCGGGTCCGGATCCCTCCCTCACGTTCACGAGCTGGAACCTGTCCGACTTCGAGCAGAACACGGTGTCGTCGGCGCACCTCCAGCCGTACGAGGAGGCGTTCGCCGACTGGACGCTGGGAGTCGACGTGCGCGCGAGCTCGACGGCGTATGTGGCCGTCGGCGGATCCGGCCGACCCGCCACGGCGGTGAAGGTCCGGGACCCCTCGGGCCAGGTGCTGGACTCCGGCGTCCAGGTCTGGGTCGTCCGCATGCAGTAGCTCCGCTCTTGCTGTGACCCGCGGCCTCGCCGCACGATGTCCGGTCCGTTCACCCGGAAGGAAGGCGAGACACGCGTGCGAGTGGCCGAGGCCGTCGGCAGGAGCCTGGTCGAGCTGGGCGTCGACCACGTTTTCGGCGTGGTCGGGAGCGGGAACTTCGAGGTTACCGAGGCGCTGCGGGCCGCCGGCGCGACGTTCGTGGCCGCGCGCCACGAGTGCGCGGCCGTGTGCATGGCCGATGGCTACGCCAGGGCCTCCGGCCGCCCGGGCGTGGCCAGCGTCCACCAGGGCCCCGGGCTCACCAACGCCGCCACGGGCCTGGCCGAGGCCGCCAAGTCCCGGACGCCCCTCCTCGTCTTGACGGGAGACACGTCGGCGGCAGCCGTGCGCTCCAACTTCCGGATCGACCAGGACGGGCTCGCCGCGTCCGTGGACGCCGTCCCCGAGCGCGTGCACGAGCCGGGGAGCGCACTCGACGACCTGGGCCGCGCGTGGCGTCGGACCGTGGTCGAGCGGCACGCGGTCGTGCTCAGCCTACCCCTGGACGTGCAGGCGGCCGAGCTCCCGGCGGGCGCGGAGCTCCCGCCGGTGGTCCCGTTCGAACCGCCCTCTCCCGCCTCCCGGGCGGTGGAGGCCGCGGCCGACCTCGCGGAGGCGGCGTCCCGGCCGGCCATCCTGGCGGGACGGGGTGCCGTGATGGCCGGGGCCGGGCCGGCGCTCGAGACGCTGGCGGAGAGGATCGGCGCCGTGCTCGCCACCTCGGCCAACGGGCACGGCCTGTTCGCCGGACATCCCTGGTCCCTCGGGATCTCCGGCGGCTTCGCCTCGCCTGCCGCGGCGGAGCTCCTCGCCTCGGCCGACCTCGTCCTCGCCTTCGGCGCCTCGCTGAACATGTGGACGACCCGGCACGGCACGCTCCTGGGGCCGGACGCGCGCCTCGTGCAGATCGACCTCGAGCCCGCCGCCCTCGGCGCCCAGCGGCCGGTCGACCTGGGCGTGGTCGGGGACGCGGCGGCGACCGCGGCGGCGCTCGAGGGGGAGCTGGGGCGGCGCGGTTTCCGGAGCGGGGGCTTCCGCACCGAGGAGGTGGCGAAGGGTCGGGCCCGGTGGCGCTGGAAGGACGTCCCCTTCGAGGACGGGTCGACCGACGGGACGATCGACCCGCGGGTCCTGACGCTGGCTCTCGAGGAGCTCCTGCCCGCCCGGCGCACGGTCGTGGTCGACTCCGGTCACTTCATGGGCTGGCCCGCCATGTACCTCTCGGTCCCGGACGCGGCCGGCTTCGTGTTCAACCAGGCCTACCAGTCGGTCGGCCTCGGGCTCGGCGCGGCGATCGGCGCGGCGGTGGCCCGACCCGACCGCCTCACGGTCGCCGCTCTCGGGGACGGCGGGGCGTTCATGGCGCTGGGCGAGCTGGAGACGGCCGCGCGGCTGGGCCTTCCGATGCTGATCGTGATCTACGACGACGCCGCCTACGGAGCGGAGGTCCACCACTTCGGCTCGCAGGGGCACCCCACCGACATCGTGCGCTTCCCCGACGCCGACCTGGCCGCCGTGGGACGGGCTGCGGGCGGGGAGGGCGTGACGGTGCGGGGAACCGGAGACCTGACGGAGGTCGCGGCGTGGCTCGAGGATCCCGCGGGGCCGATGGTCGTGGACGCGAAGGTCACCCCGACGGTGGTGGGCGAGTGGCTCGAGGATGCCTTCAGGGCGCACTGAGCCCGGGCGGCCGGCCGGCGCGCCCGCGGGCCCGCGGAGGACGGACACGGCTTTCACGTGACAGGAGGACGCATGTCGGTGCTGTCGGATCTCGTCGTCGGGCTGGCGGGCGGGTCGGTGGAGGTCGTGGACCTCACGGCCCCGCTCTCGGAGCGCACGCCGGTCATCGAGCTCCCCGAGCCGTTCGCGAACTCGCCGGGTCTCTCCACGGAGGTGGTGAGCCGCTACGACGACCGCGGGCCGGCCTGGTACTGGAACGTCCTCCACCTGGGCGAGCACACGGGAACGCACTTCGACGCGCCGGTCCACTGGATCACCGGGCGCGACGGCCGGGACGTCTCCGAGGTCCCGGCCGCGCACCTGGTCGGACCCGCCGCCGTCATCGACCGGAGCGCGGAGGCGGCGGCCGACCCCGACTACCTGCTCGAGGTCGAGGACGTCCGCGGCTGGGAGGAGGAGAACGGACCCCTGCCGGAGGGCGGCTGGCTCCTGTACCGGACCGGGTGGGATGCCCGCTCGGGCGAGCGCGAGGCCTTCCTGAACGCCGACGAGGAGGGCTCGCACACGCCCGGCGTCTCGGCCGAGTGTGCCCGGTGGCTGGCCGGGGAGAGGCCGATCGTGGGGATCGGCGTCGAGACGGTCGGGACCGACGCCGGCGCCGCGGGGGGCTTCGATCCGCCCTTTCCGGTCCACTCGTTCTTTCTCGGGGCGGGCAAGTACGGCCTCACGCAGCTCCAGAACCTGGACCGCCTGCCGCCGACCGGAAGCGTGCTGGTCGTGGCGCCGCTCCCGATCGAGGGCGGCTCGGGAAGCCCGTGCCGCGCGCTGGCGCTGGTGGCTCCACCCGGCTCCTGACCGGTCCGGGCGCCGCCCGGGGACCGGACCCCTGTCGTCGACCCTCTTGAAATCTATTTGAAGAGGGTTCCGCGAACGGAGAGGGCCCCGGCACTTCCCAGCGCCGGGGCCCTCCGTCCTCCGTCCATTCGCGCCCTTCCGGGAGCGCGCCCTAGCCGTTCGGGTCCAGGATCCGGTCTATCCTGTGCTCCGCCCCCCGCAGGTGGTAGCGGGTCTCGCGGTCGCCCGCTCGCGGCAGCGCCTGCTGGACGTTCGCCCTGAGCGTCTCGAGCTCGCCGCGAATCAGGGCCCTGGCCTGGTCGCTCAGCGGCGGCGGGGGCGTGAACCCCGGGAACCTCCTGCGCGGGCTCTCGCTCTCCGGCTTCGGGTTCAGCTTGTCGTCCAGGAGCGACAGGTAGCCCATCTGGAGGCCGCGCCGATAGGCGTCGATGTGGACGCTGGAGGCGGACAGCTCCGACCAGATGCCGTGCCGTACGTCGTCCATCAGGTCGATGAGCGAGTACGCGTCCGACGGGCGGTCGGCCATCGCGCGCGTGGCGATGAGCCGGTCCAGTCGCTGGTCGTCGAACAGGAACCCGAGGACGCGCAGCTGGGCCCGGTTGATCTTCCGGACCATCTGGTCGGGCTCGATCCGCCGCTCGATCTCCGGACGGATGAGGTAGGTCGGCGTCCTGAACACGTGCTCGTCGAGGAACCTGACGCCCTCGACCTGCCGGGAGCGGGGCAGGGGCCGGTAGACCGGACCCGGCTGGCTTCCCGACTTGTACCGGACCTTCGCGCCCCCGACGAGCGTCGCCACCTGGCCCGCCTCGCGGGTCCACTGGTCGATCGTCTCGTCGTAGAGGTCCTCGAGGTCCGAGTTGTCCTGCATCGGCCGCAGGGCGGCATCGGAGATGTAGCCGACGACCCGCTGCAGGTTGCGGAAGCCGAGACCCGTGGACTTCACCGGGTCGGCGTCGCCCACGGCCTCCGTCAGCGTTCCCGTCCCGCCGAAGGCGTTCCGCTCGGAGAAGCGATACCATGGGATCGTGTCCTGCATCCCGATCCACTTCTCCAGGGTGGGACGCTCCGCCTCCGGCGTGGAGGCGCCGGGGATCGGCTCGTAGCCCCACATGATGGCGTACTTGTCGTAGGGGCCGATGCGGGGGATGATGTCCTCGAGCGCGATCCCATCGCCCGGTTGCGCCACGTAGTTGAAGCGCGAGTAGTCCATGATGCTGGGGGAGTGGCCCATCTCGTGGACCCAGGTCGGGCTCCTCACGCTGTCGGCGGGATACGTCGAGCTGCCGATCTGGTCGTGGCGAAGGCCGATCGTGTGCCCGATCTCGTGGGCCACGATGAACTCCAGGAGCCGGCCCATGAGGGAGTCCGGCATCGGGAGGCTCCGCGCGCGGGGATCGAGCTGCGAGGCCTGGGCGAAGTACCAGTCACGGGCGAGCGTGAGCACGTTCTGGAAGATCCGCACCGAGCCGTTCAGGACCTCGCCCGTGCGGGGATCGCTCACGTGCGGCCCGACGGCGTTCTCGATCGTCGAGGGCAGCCAGCGGATCATGGTGTGCCGGACGTCCTCGGGCGACCAGGTCGTGTCGTTCGCAGGAGGGTCCTTCGCGATGATCGCGTCCTTGAAGCCGGCGGCCTCGAAGGCCACCTGCCAGTCCGTGATCGCCTTCCGGATCCACGGCTTCCACACGTCGGGCGTCGCCGGGTCCACGTAGTAGACGAGCGGTTCCTTCGGATAGCAGAGGTCGCCCTCGTGGCGGTCCGAGCACTGGAGCCGCCAGCGCGTGATGTACTGCCGCGGCGCGGAGCCCTGCTCGGCACCGAAGTCGACCTGCCGGATCGAGAAGTAGCCGATGCGCTCGTCCCACCGCCGGCGCTGCATGGGATGGTCGGGGAGCCGCACCAGGCTCCAGTGCGCCAGCACGCTGCGGGCCCGCTGCTCGCCGCGGCCCGGAGGGCCTCCGCCCCCGGGCCCGCCGTTCGAGGAAGGCGTGCCCGTCTGGGTCGCCTCGATCTCGACGTTCTTCGGGAAGGCCAGCGTCCGCTCGACGAACGAGCGTTGGGCGTCGATCCTCCCGTCGATGGCCTGGAACTGCGGAACGGAGGTCGTGAACAGCTTGGTCACGTCGACCACGGCCGCGCTGTCGGGGCCCCACGTCTCGACGTCGAGGACCGCCACCACGGGTGGGTAGTTCGAGGCCTGCACGGCCTTGAAGACGGACAGCGAGCTGTCGGCCGTGATGGAGTAGGAGGGAGCGACCAGGATGATGCGGTTGCCGTCGCGCTCCCATCGCAGCGTGGCCTCCCCGAACTCGTCGCCGCCGTACTCTCCGAAGCCGCCGCGCGGATGGTTCGGGTCCTGCGCTCCGGCCCGCGCGTAGCGGCCCACCAGGAGCATGTCCTTCCCGAGCTCGGCCTGCGGGATCTCGAAGTACAGCTTGCTCCCCACCCGGTGGGTGATGAACATGCCGCGGTGGGTCACCGCGTCGGAGGTGATCACCTTGTCGTAGGGCCTGGGACCCTTGCCGTGCGGGCCGCGGGCGGTGGTGTCGGCGTCCTCCTGGCCGGCCCCCTGCGGCGTGCCGGCCGGGTGCTCCTGGCCCGCCGCGGCCACGGGTCCGGCGGAGGGAGGCCGGGCGCCGGCGTGGGCGCAGGCGCCCAGCAGGACGGCGGTCGCGAGCACGAGAATTCTTCGCATTCGGGTACCTCGTCGAGAGGGCGATTCGGACCCGTGCCGCGGATGCCGCTCGGAGGCGTCGGGTCCCTTGAAACGGCGGAAGAAGATCGCGGCGGGGTCCGACCGCGTCAACCGTTGCGCGCGCCCGAGACCCGCGATGCGGAGGCGGGCCGTCGAGACCGCCCGCCCCCGCCCGTGCGCCGTCGGTGGCACGGTCCTCAGTGCGACGCGACCGGAGTCGAGAGGAACGTGGCGACCAGGCCCGCGTGGTCCGAGGGCCAGATCGCGTAGTCGGGTCCCTGGACCCGGTCGGAGGGCACGTCGCCCACCCGGTCGATCGTCCCCTGGAGCTCCGGGCCCGACCGTCCCAGGCCCCGGGTGAAGATGTAGTCGATCCGCTGGTCGAGCTCCCCCACCTGATCGGAGAGGTCGGGCAGGTGGCAGCAGGTGTAGCCCTTCGTGCCCGGCCGCAGGGCCGCCCACGTGTCCGTGAGCGACGCGTCGGTCAGCACGCCGTGCATCTGCGAATCCGGGCGTCCGTTCAGGTCTCCCATCACCAGGAGACGGTCCGCCGCCGAGAGTGTGGCGGCCAGCTCGGAAGCCTGGTGGACGCGCAGGCCGTCGAAGGACGTGGCGCCCACGTCGGATTCCATGTGCGTGTCGACGACCGTGTACTCGGTCCCGTCGACCTCGATCCGGGCCTGGACCCAGCCCCGCACGAGGTCGATCCCCGGGGGCAGGAAGCCCGGAGGGACGACGTCGGCGAACTGGACCGAGTAGGGATGGGCCGAAGCGGCGAGCACGGTCACGCGGTCGGCGTCGACGAGCAGCACGTCGTGGTCACGGATCGCGATCGAGCCGAAGTCTCCGGAGAGCGTGATGTCGATCCCGGGACCGATCACGTCCGAGCCACCCTCCGAGACCAGCTCGTAGTCGAGCCCGCGCTCGGCCAGCGCGGCCTGCAGGACGGGCAGGTAGTCCACCGAGAACACCGGACCGCCGACCGGGCTCAGGTCCACGTCGAACGAGGAGACCTCCTCGAAGCCGAGCACGTGGGGCCGGTACTTCGCCACGTGGTCGGCGATCGCCTTCACGCGGACCGAGACGTCCGTCGCCTGAAGCGTCGCCAGGGCGCTCTGGATGGCGACGAAGTCGTCCTGCTGGTCCGGCGTGAGGAGCGCCTGGAAGGCGGCGTCCACGTCCGTTCCCACGTACATGTTCCAGGTGAGGGCCGTGAGGGTCCGACCGGGGGCGGCGTCGGTGGCGGCGGACCGGTCGGCGCGGGCGCCGGGCGCCATGAGGTCGGCGCCCTGGCAGCCGGCGAGGATGCCGGCGATGAGGGCGACGCCCAGCAGGTGGCGCGGCACGGGAGTGAGGCGTGCGGGTGAGAGGTCGGGCATGGGACACCTCCATGGGGTGATGCCGAGATCCCGGAGCGTCTCCCGGTGGAGGCCTCCGGTCGGTGCCATCCTCACACTAACACATGGAGTTTCGAAAATCTGTCGGGGAACGGTGGATCGGCTCGTAGGGAGGGGCTCGTGACGGTCGGGTGAAGGGCTCAGGCTACGTCGGGCCTGTTCCCGCTGCTCCGCAGCTGCTCGAGCCCCTCTTCGTCGTGCAGGCTCAGGAAGGCGTCGACGACCTCGGGGTCGAAGTGGGTCCCCGCCTCGGCCCGGATGTGCTCGAGGGTTCTCTCCACGGTCCATGCAGCGCGGTAGGGACGGTTCGAGCGGAGGGCGTCCCACACGTCGACCACCGCGAAGACGCGTGCGGAGCGAGGGATCTGCTCTCCCGCGAGGCCTCGCGGATAGCCCGATCCATCCCACTTCTCGTGATGGCAGTACGGGATGTCCAGGGCCGGACGAAGGTGCTCGATCGGGGAGAGCAGCTCGTAGGCGAGCACGGGATGCCGCCGCATGACGCGCCACTCGTCCTCGTCCAGGGGACCGGGCTTGAGGAGGATGGCGTCCGGCACGCCCACCTTGCCGATGTCGTGGAGTAGCGCGCCCCGGCGCACGTGGACGATGTCTCCGTCGGGAAGCCCGAGCCCCCGCGCCAGCCGGAGGGTCACCTCCGTCACGCGCTCAGTGTGGCCGTACGTCTCGTGGTCGCGGAGCGCGAGCGCATGCGCCCATCCCTCGATCGTGTGCTCGTAGGCCTCGCTCAGGCGCTCGTTGGACCGCTGGAGGTCGGCGACCAGGGAGGCGTTGTCGACCGCGATCGCGGCCTGCCCGGCCAGGACCTCCAGGAAGCTTCGCCAGTCGTCGGTCACCGACAGGGCCGAGCGGTTGAAGACCTCGATGACCCCGTTCACCCGCCCCTTGGCCACCAGGGCCACGGCCGCGTAGGAGACGAAGTCCTCTCCGACCAGGTCGGGAGCCCGGACCAGGCCGTCCGGTGCGCTCCACAGGTCCCGGACCGCCAGCATCGAACGGTCGCGCGCGACCCGACCGGCGTAGCCCTCGCCGATGGCGAGGCTCGTGTGGCGGAGCGCGTCGGACCTGAATCCGCGTCCGGCGGCGAATTCGAGCGTCCGGGTCGCCTCGTCCAGTAGGAGGACGTCCGCCGCGTCGACCTCCAGGTGATCGAGGACCTGGTCGAGGACCACGTTCAGCGTGACCCTGAGGTCGAGGCTGGCCGTGATCGCGACGTCGATCTCGCGCAGAGCCCGGATCCGCCGGACCTGGCTCTCCGCGTGGAGCCGCGAGGCCTCGAGGTCGGTGATGTCCTTGGTGGTGGCGACCACCATCGACATTCCGTCGAGCTCCTCGACGGCGCTCGAGGCGAGCCACGTCCGGCGGGCGCCGCCCGGGAGCGTGACGTGGAGCGGATAGTCCCGGACGAGTCCGTCGACGGCCAGGCGTCCGGTGTACTCTCGCCAGTCATCCGGGTCGAACTCGAGTCCGAGCTCGTGGGGAGCACGACCCTCGACCTCCCCCTTCGGCCGTCCGAGGACCTCCAGGAAGGCCCGGTTGGCCACCAGGTACGCATCGTCCTGCCTCCGACGCACGACGGCGGGGTCCGGGAGGAGGTTCATGGTCCGGGCCAGCACCTTCCGGACGACCTGACCGCGGCGCATGAAGGCTCGGGCCAGGAGGAAGATCACGACCGATGAGGCCACCACGAAGACCCAGCCCTTGTAGAGCTGCCACGTCTCGAGCTGGCTCCGCGATCCCGCCAGGGCGTTGGCGGCCCGGTCGGAGAACGCTATCCACAGCGCTCCGAGGACCAGGTACGCGAGCGCTATGGCAAGGGGCGAGGCCCACGAGGTCGAGCGCTTCCTCACGTACGGTCCCGGCTGAGCATGCGTGGCCTCGGTACACGTAGACATTTCAAGATATCGGTCCTCCAGGTACGCGGAAGATACGTGAGGAGTCCGCTGCAAAGCCAATTGTCGTCGGCCCCGATCGAGGGGGGGGGGCGGGAAGGGTGGGGGGGAGGCGCCGCGCGGGCCGGTCCGATGCCCGGTCCGCGCGGCGGTGTCCGGTCAGGCGGCCGGGGGGATGTTCTGGTTGACCCGGAAGAGGTTGTCGGGGTCGTAGTGGGCCTTCACCTTCCGCAGGCGCTCGTAATTGGGGCCGTACGAGGCGGCGATCGGCTCCTGGCCCTCCTCCATCATGAAATTGAGATAGCCGGCCCCGGCCGAGTGGGGATGGAGCGCGTCGTGGTAGCGCCGCGTCCAGTCCGTGATCACGCCGGCGTTGGCCGGGTCCGGGTCGACGCCGATGATCACCTGAGAGTAGCGCACGTCGCGGTGCCCCCAGGCCGTCTCGGTCGGACCGACCCGCTGCACCGCTCCGTCGATCGGATACAGGTGCATCCCCGAGAGCATGGAGGGGAGGGCGGGCCCGTGCTCGAGGTGGGCCGCGACCGCCTGGTCCGACAGCTCGCGGAAGAAGTCCCCCTTCCAGTACCACTGGAGACCCTTCGGGTAGAGCGCGTCGAAGGCGCCCTGGAGTGCCGGGTAGGGCATCGTGGCGATCCCGTTCAGGGCGGGCGGGCCGAAGGATGCGACGGACGCGAACACGTCCTCCGCCTCGGCCTCGTCTCCCGACCAGCACCAGACGATCCCGCACATCTTCCGCAGGTGGAGCTCCTCGGGGAAGGGCGGACCGGGAGGCACGGTGAGGAACGCGAAGAAGCCGTTCAGGTCCTCGGGCGCCTCCGCCATGAAGCCGTCCCACCAGCGCAGGACCTCCCCGGCGTCGTCGATGTCCCACAGGGTCGGCCCTCCGACCACGTTCCGGACCTCGTGGAGCCGGAAGAGGAACGAGGTGACGACCCCGAAGTTGCCGCCTCCGCCCCGCAGCGCCCAGAACAGGTCCGGGTTCTCGTCCTCGCTGGCGCGGACGAAGCTTCCGTCGGCCAGCACGACGTCCACGGAGAGGAGGTTGTCGATCGTGAGGCCGTACCGGCGGCTGAGGTAGCCGTGGCCGCCGCCCAGGGTGAGGCCGGCCACGCCCGTCGTGGACACCACCCCGCTCACCGTGGCCATCCCGAAGGCGTGCGTGGCGTGGTCCACGTCCCCCCACCGGCAGCCGGCGGCCACGCGGACCGTGCGGGCGTCGGGGTCGACCCGGACGCCCCGCATCAGCGAGAGGTCGGCCACCAGCCCCCCGTCGCAGCTTCCGAGTCCCGGGCCGTTGTGGCCGCCGCCGCGGACGGCCAGGAGGACGCCGTTCTCGCGGGCGAAGTCCACGCAGGCGGCCACGTCGGCCACGTCCAGGCAGCGGGCGACGGCGCCGGGACGCTTGTCGATCATCGCGTTGTAGAGAGCGCGCACGTCGTCGTAGCCGGGGTCGGACGGGCGGATCAGGGGACCGCGGAGCTCCGCCGCGAGCGCGCCGAGCGCGTCCTCGTCGAGCGGGGCTCCCGGCCCGTGGGAAGAGCTCGTTCCGGTCATGTCTCGTCTCTCCGGGTCTCCTGGGGCCTCCATCCCGGACGCCCGGCGGCGCGCCGCCGGGAGGTCCGCCACGAGTCGTCGCTACCAGAAGCCGGAATCGGGCGACGGGAGGCTCACGCGTCGGGGGGAGGGCGCTGTCGCGGCCTCCCGGGCCGAGGGCCGGCCGCGGCGGTCCCGGAAGCCGACGTGCCCAACGTGTGGACGCGCGGCCGGGACCTCCGATAACTTTTCTCGCTATCGTCGTCGGTCTCCCGCGGGGCTCTGCCGACTTCCGACAGGACGTCCCCGCCGGCCCACGGGGGAGAGAGCCCATGCGCGAGCGCGGAGAAGTCACCCGGCTGCTGGAGGCGGCCACCCGGGGGGACGACCACGCCCTGGACCGACTGATCCCCCTCGTCTACGACGAGCTGCGGGGGATCGCCGCGCGCCGCATGGCGGCCGAGAGGAACGGCCACACCCTCACCACCACGGCCCTCGTCCACGAGGCCTACCTCGATCTCGCCGGCCTCGACCGCATCGAGTGGAAGAACCGGGCCCAGTTCTTCGCGATCGCCGCGCGCCTCATGCGGCGCATCCTGGTCGACCACGCCGTGCGCAGAGATGCCGAGAAGCGGGGCGGCGGGAGGACGCCGGTGACGCTCGACCGCGTGGCGGGCGCCCTGGCGGTGGTCCCCGAGAGCGACGCCGAGATGGTGGCGCTGGACGAGGCCCTGAAGCGGCTGGAGGGGGAGGACGAGCGCCTGGCCCGCGTGGTCGAGTGCAGGTTCTTCGGCGGGATGACCATCGAGGAGACGGGCGCCGCGCTCGACGTCTCGCCCGCCACGGTCAAGCGGGACTGGACCCTGGCCCGGGCGTGGCTCAACCGGGAGCTGGCCCCGTGACCCGTCTCGGCCGCGTCCGCGACCTGTTCGCCGAAGCCCTCGAGCGGGAGGCCGAGGCGCGGACCGCGTACCTGGATCGTGCGTGCGGGGACGATCCGGCCCTCCGCGAAGAGGTGGAGAGCCTCCTCTCGGCGCACGAGGCCACGGGGCCCGTGGACCGGCTGCAGGGGGCCCTGACGTCGGCGCTGCGGGGGCCGCCGGAGGAGGCCGTCGCCGGCCCCGGCGCGCTCGAGCCGGGCTCCGAGGTGGGTCGCTACCGGATCGAGGAGCTCCTGGGCGGCGGCGGCATGGGGATCGTCTACCGCGCCCGCGATCCGAGGCTCGGGAGACCTGTGGCGCTCAAGCTCCTCTCGCGGCGCCTGTCGGGCGACCGGGAGGCCCGGGAACGTCTCCTGGTGGAGGCGCGAGCGGCCGCCGCGCTCGACCATCCCAACCTGTGCCCGATCCACGAGATCGGAGAGGCGTCGGACGGTCGGCTGTTCCTGGTCATGCCCTGCTACGCCGGGCGGACCCTGGCCCGGCGGCTGGAGGACGGCGCGCTGCCGCTGGACGAGGCCGTCGACATCGCGCTGAAGGCGGCCCGGGGCCTGGCCGAGGCGCACCGGGCCGGCTTCATCCACCGGGACATCAAGCCCGCCAACCTCATGCTGACGGCCGACGGAGGGGTGAAGATCCTGGACTTCGGCCTCGCGCTCCGTGCCGGCACGTCCGACCCGTCGGGCCGCGCGGGGACGGTGGCCTACATGAGCCCGGAGCAGGTGCGGGGAGAGGAGCTGGATCCGCGCACGGACGTGTGGTCGTCCGGGGTGGTCCTCTACGAGATGCTGGCCGGACGCCGGCCGTTCGATGGCGCCGACGACGCCTCGGTGATGGAGGCGGTGCTGGCGGGCGCGTGCGAGCCCCTGGCGGCGTGCCGCCCCGAGGCGCCGCCGGCGCTCGCGGCGGTGGTCGAGAGGGCCCTGAGCGCGGGACGCTCGGAGCGGCCACGGGACGGCGGCGACCTCCTCGCATCCCTCGTCGAGGCGGCGGGACCGGTGCTCTCGGGCGGCTCCGGGGGCGGAGCGGCCCGCGCGGGGGAGCCGGCACTGCTCCCGCACGGGGAGCGCCGGCAGGTCACCGTCCTCCATGCCCGCGTCGAGGGATCGCCGCCGGGGACCGCGGCGAGCGCTTCCGGGGAGCTCCGGGCGGCCGCGCGGCGCATCGTGGCCCGGCACGGCGGGCTCGTGACCCGGTGCGGCGACGGGATCGTCGAGGCCCTGTTCGGGGTCCCCACCACCCACGAGGACGATCCCGTGCGGGGAGCGAGGGCCGCCGCCGAACTCCGCAGGGAGGTCGAGAAGATCGGACGCGAGGCCGGCGGCCGGCTGCGCGTCCGCGCCGGGCTCGACACGGGATCGGTGGCCGCCTCGCCGACGGGCGAGACCGGGCGACCCTACAGCGTGTCGGGCTCGCCGGTGGAGGGGGCCGCGGCCCTGGCGGCGAGCGCCGACCCCGGGCGCACCCTGGCCAGCTCGGAGTCCCGCCGCAGGCTGAGCGGCGAGATGGTGGTCGAGTCCGCCGGACCGGTGCGGGTGCCCGACCGGGGCGAGCCGCTGAGGAGCTACAACGTCGGCCCGGAGGTCGCGCGACGCCGCCCGCTGGGCCTCGAGGCGGATGCCGGGCTGACCGCCTTCGTGGGGCGGGAGTCCGAGCTCTCGGTCCTGGAGACGTCCCTCGAGCGGGCGCTGGCCGGCGAGGGGAGCCTGGTGACCGTGACCGGCGAGGCGGGCGCGGGGAAGAGCCGCCTCCTGCTCGAGTTCCGGCGCCGCATCCCCTCGGGTCGCGTGGCGCTGGTCCAGGCACGCTGCCCCTCCTACGGCGCGGCGGCCTACCGGCCGCTCGTGGACGCGTTCCGTGACCGTCTGGCGATCGGCCCGGAGTCCGAGCGCCCGGGCGCCGAACGGGTGGCCGGGGCCGTCCGGGCGCTCGACCCCGAGCTCGAGGAGTTCCTGCCGCTCTATCTCCACCTCCTCTCCGTGCCGGGATCGGAGTCGCGCATGCCGCGCCACCTGGAGGGAGAGCACCTCCGGGTGGCCATGATGGAAGCCATCTCGTCCCTGTTCACCCTGGGCTCGGTCCGGGAGCCCACGGTCATGCTGCTGGAGGACTGGCACTGGGCGGACCCGGCCTCGGCAGAGACGCTCCGCAAGCTGGCGGAGATGGGTTCGGCCTACCCGCTGCTCATCGTCCTCACGTGCCGGCCCGGGCACGCCGTCGACTGGGGCCACGCCGCGCGCCACCGGCCCCTGCACCTGGGCCCGCTGAGCGCCGCGGAGTCGGCGGAGGTGGCCACGTCGGTCCTGGGAGCCGAGCGGCTCGCCCCCGAGCTGGCGGGGCTCCTCCACGACCGCACGGGCGGCAACCCCTTCTTCCTCGAGGAGGTGAGCCGCGGCCTGAGCGAGGTCGGCGCGGTGCGGGTCCGGGGCGGCGAGGCCTCCCCGTCCGCGTCGCTGGACGGCCTCCGGTTGCCCGACACGGTGCAGGGCGTCATCCGCGCGCGGCTCGACCGCCTGGGTCGGCCCGCGCGCGAGGCCCTGGCCTGTGCGTCCGTCATCGGCCGCGATTTCAGCCGGCCGCTGCTCGAGCGGGTGGCGCCCGACGGGCTCGACCTCGAGGATGCGCTCGATCGGCTCCGCGAGCTCGGCCTCGTGCAGCAGGTCCGCGTGCTGCCGGTCCCCTCCTACCGCTTCCAGCACGTCCTCACCGAGGAGGTAGCGTACGATGGCCTGCTGGAGGCCCGCCGGCGGGACCTGCACGGAAGGGCGGGGCGTGCCCTCGAGGAGCTGCACGCGGGCCGCCTGGAGGAGCACCTCGACCGGCTGGTGCACCACTTCGCCCGGGCGGGCCTGTGGGGGGAGGCCGTCCGCTACGGCCTCGAGGCCTGCCGGCGGGCCTCCTCGCTCAGCCGCTTCTCCGAGGCGCTGGAGATGGGCGACAGGGTCCTGGGATGGATCGACCGGCTTCCGGCCGACGACGAGGCCGAGCGGACGCGCATCGACCTCCTGTTCCGCCAGGAGAGGCTGGGCGAGACGCTGGGCCTGAGGGACCGGCAGCGCGCCCTGATCGAGGAGCTCGTGGGGCGTCTCGAGCGCCGGGGCGAGGACCATCTCCTGGTCGAGGCGCTCGTGCGCAGGGGGGATCTCCACACCCTGGTCCGGGAGTTCGACGCGGCCGAGCGGGCGCTGGAGGAGGCGCTGCGCGTGGCCCGGGCCATCGAGGACCCGACGGGCATTCGGCACGCGCTCCGCAGCCTGGGCCTGCTCCGCTGGCACCAGGGGCTGGACGAGGAAGCCGTCGAGGTCGGACGGGAGTCCCTGGCCATCAACGAGGCGCGCGGCGACACGGAAGAGGTCATCCTCGACCTCTCCAACCTGGGGATCGTTCTGAGGGGCATGGGCCGGCTGGGGGAGGCCCGCGAGCACCTGGAGCGAGCCCTCGCGCTCGCGGAGGCCCGCGGCTCGCCCGACGACCTCCCGCAGGAGTGCTCGTTCATTCTCCACAACCTGGCCAACGTCCACCGCCAGGCGGGCCGCGACGACCTGGCCCTCGAGTGCCTGGAGCGAGGCCTGGCCCTGCACGGCGACCAGGGCGTGCCCATCAAGGACTCGTACGGCCTCACCGCGATCGGCAACATCCGCCTGCGCCAGGGCCGGGTGGAGGAGAGCCTGGAGCTCTACCGGAAGGCCCTGGAGGAATGTCGGAGGGCGCGGAACGCGGTGGGCCACTCGCAGTCGGCCCGGATCCTGGGGGAGGTGCTGCTGGGCCTGGGCCGGGTGGAGGAGGCCATCCCCTACCTGCGGGAAGCCGCCGAGGTGTTTCGGCGGCTGGAGGATCCGTCGAGCCTGGCGCTCATGCTCCGCCACCTGGCCCGGGCGCACGAGGAGGCGGGCCACCGGGCCGAGGCGGTGGCGACCTGGTCCGACGTCCGCAGGCTGTGCGAGTCGAGGGAGGACGTCCCGGGCGCGCTGGAGGCCCTGGGTGGCCTGGCGAGGAGCTTCCGCGCCACCGACGCGGGGCTCTCCCGCCGCTACTACGAGGAGGGCCTCGAGCTGGCGCGGCGGAGCGGAGACCGGGAGCGCCAGGCATCGTTCCTCAACGGGCTCGGGATCCTGGAGTGGAAGAGCGGCGAGCCCGCCCGGGCGCTCCAGGCCTACGAGCGCTCGCTGGCCCTCTTCCGCGAGCTGGACGACGAGGCGCGGATCGGGCTCGCCCTGAACAGCATCGCCGCCTGCCTCCGCGACCTGGGACGTCCCGGCCAGGCGCTGGCCCGGCTGGCGGAGGCGCTCGACGTCCACGAGCGTACGGGGAAGCGGCTCCCTGCCGCCCACGCGCGCTCGGTGCTCGGGGACGTGCACCGGGCCCTGGGCCACCCGGCCGAGGCGACCGGGGCGTACGAGGCCTCGCTCGAGATCCGCCGCGAGGTGGGCGACGCGGACGGCGAGGCGTGGATGCTGCTGCGGCTGGCCGAGCTGGCCGCGGAGGCGGGGAACGAGGACGGGGCCAGGGAGCTGGCCCGCCGGGCACGCGCGGTCGAGACGGGAGGTCCGGACGAGGAGCTGGAGGCGGCGCTCGCGGCGCTGCCGGGGCACGACTGAAAGGAGGCGGAGGATGCCACGCTACATCATCGAGCGGGAAGTCGGACAGCTCACGCGCGAGGAGCTGGAGGCCTCGGCGCGGAAGTCGAAGCAGGTCCTGGAGGGCATGTCCGGGGTGACCTGGATCCGGAGCTACATCTCGCAGGCGGAGGGGAAGATCTACTGCGAGTACGACGCGCCGAACCCGGAGGCCATCCGGGAGCACGCCCGCCTGGCCGGCCTTCCCGCCGACCGCATCTCGGAGATCTCGATGGAGGTCGATCCCTCGATGTTCCACTGAAGGGCGGCGGGTGGCCGCCCCCATCGGGCCCCGCCGAGGGTCCTCGCCGGATCGGGACGCTCCGCGGCGCGAGCCGCCGGCCCGACTTGACAGGCCCCCGCGGATGCGTTCGCTTCCGTTCTCGATGACATACTCGACGCGGCGGATCCGGCATCATCACGGCCACCACGGAAACGTTCCGGGGATCCGGAGGGGTGCGCCGCCGCGCTGACCAGACACGACGGACCAGAGTCGACCCAGGCGCCCGCTTCCGGAAGCGGGCGCCTTTTTTTGTGCGGACGACGGAGCCATGAAGATCACGAACGGACACAACCTGAGGATCGCGGTCCAGAACGACGGGCGGCTCACGCGCCGGAGCCTGGAGCTCCTGCGCGGCATCGGCCTCGAGTTCGAGGAGCACGAGCGGCGGCTGTTCGCCCGCTGCAGGAACGCCGACGTCGAGCTCCTCTTCGTCCGGGACGACGACATCCCCGAGTACGTGCAGGACGGGGTGGCGGACCTGGGCGTGGTGGGCCGGAACGTGGTCCTGGAGCAGGGAGCCCGGGTGGACGAGCTGGAGCCGCTCGGCTTCGGCTACTGCACTCTGGCGCTGGCCGTGCCCCGCGAGTCCGCGGTCCGCCGCCCCCCCGACCTGGACGGGTGCCGCATCGCGACGACCCATCCGGCCTCCCTCCGCGCCTACCTGGAGCGCGAGGGGATCGAGGCGACCATCGTCGAGATCCGCGGCGCCGCGGAGGTCGCGCCGGCCCTGGACGTGGCCGAGGCCATCTGCGACCTGGTCTCCACCGGGACGACGCTCCGCATGAACGACCTGCGGCGGATCGGAGACGTGTGGGAGTCCGAGGCGGTCCTCATCGCCAACGGCGCCGCCCTCGAGCCCGGCGAGCGCGCCCGGCTGATCGAGCGCCTCCGCGTCCGCCTGCGGGGCCTCCTCACCGCCCGTCGCATGAAGTACGTGACCCTGAACGCGCCCCGTTCCGCCCTTCCGCGCATCCAGGAGATCCTCCCCGGCATGAAGAGCCCGACGGTCGTCCCGCTGGCCGAAGAGGGGATGGTGGCCGTGCACGCGGCGGTCGAGGAAGAGGTGTTCTGGGAGGCCATGGAGCGGATCAAGGAGGCCGGGGGCTCGGAGATCCTCGTCCTCCCGGTCGAGAAGGTGATGCGATGAGCGCCCGGGCGGAGGAGCGCGCGCGGGGGGCGGCGTCGGACCGGACCGCGGACCCGAGCGCGCCGATCCCGGTCCTGGCGGGCCCGGAGGCCGCCCTGTGGCTGGAGGAGCGCCGTCGCCGCCCGGCCGCGGGCCCCCGCGCCGAGGTCCTCGAGATCCTCGAGGAGGTGAGGACCGGCGGCGACCAGGCGCTCCTCCGTCTCACCGAGCGGCTGGACGGCGTCCGGCCAGCCTCCCTGGCGGTCCCGCGGGAGCGCTGGCGGGAGGCGCTGGCCGATCTCGCGCCGGAGCGGCGGGAGGCGCTCGAGCGCGCCCGCCGCAGCCTGGAGCGCTTCCACGCCGCACAGCTCCGCGGGGAGGCGCCGGTCGAGGTCGCGCCGGGCGTGACGGCGTGGCGGGAGTTCCGTCCGCTGGAGCGCGTCGGGATCTACGTCCCCGGCGGCCGGGCCGCCTACCCGTCCAGCCTCCTCATGGGGGCGGTGCCCGCGCGGCTGGCCGGGTGCGAGCGGGTCGTGGCCTGCTGCCCGCCGGGTCCCGACGGGCTCCCGCCCGCGTCGGTCGTGGCCGCCGCCGGGCTGGCGAGCCTGGACGCGCTGTATGCGGTGGGCGGCGCGCAGGCCGTGGCCGCCATGACCTGGGGGACGGAGACCGTGCCGGCCGTGGACCGGATCGTGGGTCCCGGGGGCCGCTGGGTGAACGAGGCCAAGCTGGCCGTCTCCGGCGTCGTGGCCATCGACCTCCCGGCCGGCCCCTCCGAGGTGGTCGTGTGGGCGGACGGGAGCGCGGACCCGGCGCTCGTGGCGGCCGAGCTCCTGGCCCAGGCCGAGCACGGGCCGGATTCGCTGGCCGTGGCCGTGCTCCCGGACGCCGGCGCGGCCGCGGGCGTGGCCGGCGCCCTGGCCGCCGCCCTGGAGCGGGCGGAGCGGCGCGAGCTGGCGGCGGAGAGCCTGGCCGGCTCGGCCCTCCTGGTGGCCCGGAGCGATGGGGAGGCGGCGGCGTGGGTCGATGACCTCGCGGCCGAGCACCTGGTCGTGCTGCGCGAGGACGCGCGGGAGGCGGCCGGGCGGGTGCGGCACGCCGGGGCGGTGTTCCTGGGGCCGTGGTCCCCCGTGGCAGCGGGGGACTACGCCGTGGGGACGAACCACGTCCTCCCTACGGGCCGGAGGGCGCGGTCCGACGACGGGCTGTCGGTGGACGACTTCGGGCGCTGGATCCAGTTCCAGGAGCTCTCGCGCCGGGGACTCGAGGCGCTGGCGCCCGCGATCGTGACGCTGGCCGAGTGGGAGGGGCTCCCGGCGCACGCCGACGCGGTACGGGCGCGGGTGGGGACGGGTCCGGGCGGTGCGGGAGACGGCGCGGACGTGGCGGCCGTCGACGACCACGCGTCCACGTCTCGCCGACCGACGGGCGGCGAGCGGGGTGGGGCCGCAGCCCGCGGGCCTGCGACGGGGAGGGCCCCCGACCTCTCGCCCGCGAACCTCGTCCGCCCGCACCTCAGGGACCTCGAGCCCTACCGTACCGCCCGCTCCGAGCACCTGGGCGGGATCCTCCTGGACGCCAACGAGAGCCCGTTCGGGCCCCCGGCCGGGGTCCCGGGGGGCCTGAACCGCTACCCGGACCCGCGCACGCCGGTGCTCCGGGAGGCGCTGGCGGCCCACCTGGCCGTGGAGCCGGAGCGGCTGTGGATCGGGAACGGCTCGGACGAGGCCATCGACCTCCTGGTCCGCGCGCTCGCCGCGCCGGGCGACCCGGTGGGCGCGGCCACGCCCAGCTACGGCGTGTACGCCGCCCGGGCGAGGGCGCACGGGGCGCGGGTCGTCCCCGTGCCGCTCGACGGGAGCTTCGACCTGGACGTCGACGCGGCCGTCCGGGCCCTGGGCGGGGCGCGCCTGGCCTTCCTGTGCTCGCCCAACAACCCCACGGGAAACCGTCTCTCGGCGGAGCGGGTCGAGGGGCTCCTGGACCGGTGGGCGGGGGTCGTGGCGGTGGATGAGGCCTACGTGGAGTTCGCCTCCGGCCCGTCGCTCGCCGGCCGCGCCGGGGCGGAGCGGCCGCGCCTGGTCGTCCTCCGCACCTTCTCCAAGGCGTGGGGGCTGGCCGGGGCGCGGGTGGGCTGGCTGGTCGGCCACCCGGAGCTGGTGGACGTCCTGGACCGGGCGGGCCTTCCGTACCCGCTCTCGTCCTCCTCGGCCGCGGCCGCGACGGCCGCCCTGGCCGACGCGGACGGAATGCGCGGGCGGGTCCGCCGCATCGTGGCCGAGCGCGAGCGGGTCCGGGGCGCCCTGGAGGGCCTCGGGCTCCCGGTGCTCCCCTCGGAGGCCAACTTCCTGGCCTTCCGCGTGGACGCCCCCCGCCGCGTGCAGGAGGCCCTGGCCTCCCGGCACGGGGTCGTGGTCCGCGACCGGAGCTCCCTCCCGCGCCTCGAGGGGTGCCTCCGGGTCTCGGTGGGGACGCCCGAGGAGAACGACCGCTTCCTCGAGGGTCTGGTCGAGGTGCTGCGGGAGGACCGCCGATGATCAACTACCACGCCCACGATGACGCCTCCTCCGACGCCGCCGGGAGCCTCCTCGACCACGCGCGCGCCGCGGCCGAGGCGGGCCTCGCCGAGCTGTGCGTCACCAACCACGTGGAGGTCATGGACGGGGACGGCCGCTGGACGGTGGACGCCGGCGAGGTCATCGACCGGCTGGGCGCCGAGATCGAGGCGGCCGGGGAGGTCCGCGCGCGGGTCCCTGACCTGGAGCTCCGGATCGGCGCGGAGCTCGAGTACCGGCCCGAGTGGGTTCCCGAGCTGGAGCGGATCGCCGCGGGGCTCCCCCTCGATTTCCTCCTCGGGTCGGTGCACGTGGTCGACGGCCACAACATCTCGGGCGGCGCCGGCGTGGACGACTACTTCACGGACCGGGGCCTGGAGGAGGCCTACGGCCGCTACTTCCGGGTGGTGGGAGAGATGGTCGAGTGGGGGGGCTTCGACGTGGTGGCGCATTTCGACCTCATCAAGCGCTTCGGGCACCGCGCCTACGGCGACTTCGACGCGCGGGTCCTCGAGGAGCCGATCCGGGACGTGCTGGAGCGGACGGCGGCCGCGGGGCTCGGGATCGAGATCAACGCGTCCGGCTACGGGCAGCCGCCGGCCGTGGCCTACCCCGAGCCGGAGATCCTGCGCTGGGCGCGGGAGGCGGGCGTGCCGCGCCTCACGCTGGGGGCGGACTCGCACGCCCCGCACCGGATCGACGCGGGCCTCGGGCGCGGGGCGACGCTGGCGGCGGAGACGGGCTGGACGGAGCTCAGCGGGTTCGACCGACGACGCCCGCGTCCCGTAGCGCTGCCGCCGATCGTGGCCGGCGGCTCGGGCTCCGCCGGAGGCGCCGGGGGAGGCCGGCCGTGAGCCGCGTCGGCGAGGCCGTCCGCGAGACGTCCGAGACGTCAGTGCGCGTCCGCGTGGACCTGGAGGGGCGCGGCCGCTCCGAGATCGACACGGGGATCGGCTTCCTGGACCACATGCTCGAGCTCCTGGCCCGCCACGCCCTCCTCGACCTGGAGGTCCGGGCGGAAGGCGACCTCCACGTGGACGAGCACCACACGGTCGAGGACGTGGGCCTGGTGCTGGGCGAGGCGATGGACCGCGCGCTCGGCGAGCGCCGCGGCATCCGCCGCTACGGCTTCCTCCTCCCCATGGACGAGTCGCTGGCGCGCGTGGCCGTGGACCTGGGCGGCCGCCCCTACCTGGTCTTCCAGGCGGAGTTCTCGCGCGAGCGGGTGGGAGACCTCCCGACCGAGCTGGTCGAGGACTTCCTGAAGGGCTTCTCCGACCGGCTCCGGGCCAACCTCCACGTGCGGGTCGAGTACGGGCGGAACGACCACCACAGGATCGAGGCTATCTTCAAGGCGCTGGGACGGGCGCTGCGCGCGGCCATCGAGCAGGACCCGAGGCTGGGCCGGGAGCTCCCGACCACGAAGGGGACGCTGTGATCGCGCTCGTGGACTACGGCGCCGGGAACCTGCGGAGCGTGGAGCTGGCCCTGGAGCGGCTGGGAGTCCCGAGCCGCAGGGCCGCCTCTCCGGCCGGGCTGGAGGGCGCGTCCGGGATCGTCCTCCCCGGCGTGGGCGCGGCCGCCCCCGCCATGCGCGCGCTCGAGGACGCCGGGCTCGCCGCGGCCCTGCGCCGGACGGAGCTCCCCTTCCTCGGCATCTGCCTGGGCATGCAGCTCCTGGTGGACGTCTCCGAGGAGGGAGGCGAGGAGACGGCGTGCCTGGGCGTCCTCCCCGGGCGGACGGGAGCGTTCCCCGAGGGGGTGCGCGTCCCGCACACCGGCTGGAACGCGCTCGAGCCCGTGCGGGGCGACCCGCTCCTCGAGGGGGTCCCGGCCGGGACGCACGTGTTCTTCAACCACTCCTTCCGGGTCGAATGCCCGGAGGAGGCGGTCGTGGCCACGGCCACGCACGGGCGGCCGTTCCCGGCGGTCCTCCGCGCGGGCGCCCGGGCGGGCGTCCAGTTCCACCCCGAGAAGTCGGGGCCGGCCGGCCTGCGGATTCTGGCCGGCTTCGCGGCGGCGTGCGGGGAGCCGTGCTGATCCTGCCGGCCATCGACCTGCGGGAGGGCCGCTGCGTGCGGCTCGAGCAGGGGGACTACGAGCGCGAGACCCGCTTCTCCGACGATCCGCTGGCCGTGGCGCGCGGCTTCGTGGAGGCGGGCGCGCCGGCCCTCCACGTCGTGGACCTGGACGGTGCCCGCGAGGGCCGGCCGGTGCAGGCCGGGCTCGTGGGCGAGCTGTGCCGCGCCTCGCCCGTCCCGGTGCAGGTGGGAGGCGGCCTGCGGACCGCCGGGGACGTCGAGCGCTGCCTGGCGGACGGGGCCGAGCGCGTCCTCCTCGGCACGAGCGCGGTCCGGAGGCCGGGCTGGCTCGGGGAGATAGTGGCCCGCTGGGGCGCCGACCGGATCGCGGCCGCCGTGGACGCGAGGGAGGGACGGGTGGCCGTGGAGGGGTGGACCGAGACCGGGGAGACGACGGTGGGCGCGCTCCTGGACCGGCTCGAGGGCGAGGGGGTGGAGACCGTGGTCTACACGGACACGCGCCGGGACGGGACCCTGGGAGGGCCCGACGTCGAGGGGACGGCCCGGGTGGCCGCGCGCGGCTTCCGGACGATCGCGGCCGGAGGCATCCGGAGCGCCGACCACGTGGCGGCCCTCCGCCGGGCCGGGGCCGCGGGCGCCGTGCTCGGGAGCGCCCTCTACCGCGGAACGCTCACCCTGGAGGAGGCCCTGGACGCGGCCCGGGGGTCGGCGTGCTGACGCGGAGGATCATCCCGTGCCTGGACGTGGACGACGGCCGCGTGGTGAAGGGCGTCCGCTTCCGGGAGCTGCGCGACGCGGGGGACCCGGCCGAGCTCGCGGCGCTGTACGCCGCCGAGGGCGCCGACGAGCTCGTGTTCCTGGACATCTCGGCCACGCCCGAGCGCCGCGCCACGGCGGTGCCCCTGGCCGGGCGGGTGGCCCGCGAGCTCTCGATCCCGTTCACCGTGGGGGGCGGGCTGCGGACGCTCGAGGACGTGCGCGCGGTCCTCCACGCGGGCGCCGACCGCGTGGCGCTCAACACGGCGGCCGTGCGCGAGCCCGACCTCGTGCGCCGGGCCGCGGAGCGGTTCGGGTCGCAGGCCGTGGTCGTAGCCGTGGACGCCCGGCGGACCGGCGGGAATGGGGCCGGCCCGTGGACGGTGCGGGTCCGGTCTGGCACGCGGGAGGCCGGCCTCGACGCCGTGGACTGGTGTCGCCGGGCGGCCGCGCTCGGGGCGGGCGAGATCCTGCTCACCTCGATGGACCGGGACGGGACCAAGGAGGGCTACGACGTGGAGCTGATCGCGGCGGTGGCCGGGGCTGTCCGGGTCCCGGTGGTGGCGTCGGGGGGCGCGGGGCGCCCCGAGGACTTCCTGGCGGCGTTCGAGGCGGGGGCCGACGCGGCGCTCGCGGCCTCGCTCTTCCACTTCGGGGAGCTCGGGATCCCGGACCTCAAGACGTGGTTGGCAGAGCGGGGCGTTCCGATCCGTCCGGCATCGGAGGCCCGCCCCCTCGAGGGACGAAGCGAGATCGGAAGGAGGCGGACGTGAGCGAGCAGGCGCAGGACGACGCGAGGGAGCCGGGGCCCGGCGGCGTGCGGTTCGACCCCGGCACGGGCCTCGCGCCGGCGGTGGTCCAGGACGCGGACGACGGCCGCGTCCTCATGCTGGGCTACATGGACCTCGAGGCCCTGGAGCGGACGCTCGCGAGCGGACGGGTCACCTTCTGGTCCCGCTCCCGCCGGCGGCTGTGGGAGAAGGGCGAGACCTCCGGTCACACGCTCGAGGTCCGGCGGATCCGCACCGACTGCGACGGGGACGCGCTCCTGGTCGAGGCGGTCCCGCGCGGCCCGACCTGCCACACGGGGAAGGGAAGCTGCTTCGAGGCGGGCGAGACGCTGGACGAGCGGCTAGCGGGCGCGCGCGGAGAGGCCGGCGGTCCGGGTCCGGACGGGAGGGGAGGCGGCGCGGACGGAGAGCCGCGGGCCGACGGCCGCTCCCTGGGCCGGGTGCTGGGCGACCTGGGCCGGGTGATCACGGACCGGGACCGGGTGCGGCCCGAGGGCTCCTACACGGCCGAGCTCCTGGCCGGCGGCCGCGAGCTCCCCGCCCGCAAGGTGGGCGAGGAGGCCGTCGAGGTGCTGGCCGCGGCGCTCGCCGAGACGGACGCGCGGCTGGCCGAGGAGTCGGCCGACCTCCTCTACCACCTCCTCGTCCTGTGGCGCGCCGCCGGCCTGGAGATGGAGGAGGTCGCGGCGGTGCTGGAGCGGCGGGCCGGGGGCGGGCGCGGCTAGAAGTCCAGGGCCGAGTCGTCCAGCTCCTCCGGGTCGTCGGCCCGTCCCATCAGCCGCTCCTGCTCGTCCGTGATCGGACGGCGGCCCCGGTAGCCCCCGTCGACCTCGTGCCAGAAGGCAATCCGGTCCTCCCCGATCCGCCAGCACAGGTAGACCCAGCGGCCGTCCCAGCTGGTGGGGAAGTCCAGGAGGCCATGCTCGAGCCCCCCGCTCGGGAAGCGGATGCCGCGGGCCCTGAGCTCCGCCTCGATGATGGCCTGGACCGCGCGGGCGGCCTCCGTGATCTCCTCGCGGAGAGCCGCGTACTCCTCGTGGTCGGGGTTCCCCTCGCGCGTCACGTCCTCGCCCCAGAGGACGTCCAGGAGCTGGAGCCGCTCGAAGGCGTCGCCGGCGCCCGCCTGCGTTCGGCGGATGCGCCGGAGCACCTGACGGAGGCGCGGCAGGAGCTCGTTGGCCTCCTGGACCGTGAAAGCGTGGTAGCTCACGTGGCGGTCATGACGTAGGCGTCTCCGTCCGCAGCGTTCGGCCTCCCCGTTTTCCAGAACACTACGGCCGGCGCCGCGATCAGGCGACCCGGCGGTTCTCGCTCGACCCGCCCCGGATTTCCTCTTGACCTCCTCTTGACCCGCCGCCGGCAGGATGCGTCGGAGACCCCCACCGCGAGGAGGTCGAGCCATGCTTGTCCGGACGTGCGTGCTCGTCGTGTGCCTGGTGACCGCGGGAGGCTGCGTGAAGCGGCTCCACCGGACGCTCGTGCCCCCGGATCGGGCCGAGACGCTGGACCGTGAGGCTCCGTGGCTCAAGGTCCACATGGCCGACGGCCGCCTGTGGCGGCTCTCGCCCTGGAGCGTGGACGACGAGGCCCGCCGGGTGAACGGCGAGGGGACTCTGTTCGCCGCCGACCGCTCGGAGCTCCGGTCGGGACCGGCGGAGATCCCGCTCGACTCGGTGGCCCTGTTCGAGACCAACGTCGTCCGACCCTCGCCGACCGTGGCTGCGCTCGGCATCGTGACGGGGATCACGGCGGGCGTGGCCGTCTACTGCGCCGCCAACCCCAAGGCCTGCTTCGGCTCGTGCCCGACCTTCTACGTCACCGACGGCTCGGGTGAGATCCTCCAGGCGGAAGGCTTCTCGGCCAGCATCGCGCCCGCTCTCGAGGCCACCGACGTGGACGCCCTGTACCGGGCCCGTCCGTCCGGCCGGGAGGTGAGGGTCCGGATGGCCAACGAGGCGTACGAGACCCACGTGGTGCGTCACGCCGACCTGCTGGCCGTCCCCAGGCCGCCGGGCCGCCGGGTGCTGGCCGACCCCGCGGGGACGTTCTGGGTGACGAGCGCGCCCGCGGCGCCGGCCCGGTGCGCCGCCCCCGAGGGAAGCTGTGCGGCGGCGCTGGCGGCGTTCGACGGCCGCGAGCGCTGGAGCGATGCCGACTCGACCGATCTCGGCGCCCGGGAGGTCCTCGACCTCGCGTTCCCGCCCGTCCCGGGCGGCCGGCCGGCGCTCGCGGTCGCCTCGCGGCAGTCGCTCCTCCCCACCTTCCTCCTCTACCAGGGGCTCGCCTGGCTGGGGACCAGGGTGGGCGACTGGATGGCGGCGCTGGGCCGGCCGGGCGGCCCGTCGCTGGACGCGGCCCGGAGCGTGGCCGACGCCCTCGGCGGGATCGACGTCCTGGTGCGGGACCCCGCGGGCGCCTGGGACTCGGTGGCGACGATCCGCGAGACGGGCCCGCTGGCGGCCGACCTGCGGCTCGTGCCGCTCCCGCTCCCTGACGACGGGGACTCGGTGCGGGTGCGGCTCCGCATGGCGCGCGGGGCGTGGCGGCTGGACCAGGTGGGGCTCGTCGCACGTGAGAGGGAGGCCCGGCCGCTCCGGATCCGGCCCGCGGAAGCGCTTTCGGCCGGGAGCCCGGACACGGCGGCGCTCGCCGAGCTCGTGGACGAGGCGCGCACCCTGGTCACGTTCCCGGGCGACGCCTACACCCTCGTCTACCGCCTCCCCCGCGACGCCGCCGGCTACGAGCTCTTCCTGGAGTCGAGGGGCTACTACCTGGAGTGGATGCGGCAGGAGTGGATCCGCGAGGAGGACGGCCTGCGGGCCGCCGGGCTCCTCCTGGACCCGGAGGGGGCGCTCCGCCGGCTGGCGCCCGCCTACAAGCGGGCCGAGCCGGGCCTCGAGGACGCATTCTGGAGGAGCAAGTATGCGGGCTTCCGGCGGTAGGCCCGGAAGGCCGCTGCGCGCGGTCCCGGCCGCGCCCCTCGTGGCCGGGGCCCTCCTGGCCGCCGCGCTTGCCGGCTGCGCCCCGTACCGGCCTCCGGAGGGATGGCTCGAAGCGCCCGCCCCGTCGCAGAAGGACGTCTACGGCGCCTGGATCCGGCTCCGGTTCCCGGAGGACGAGCCCGACGTGGACGGCGAGCTCCTCGCCGCGGGCGACGACAGCGTGTGGGTCCTGCGCCGCGACGGGAGGGTGGAAGCCGTCGCGCTCGCCGGCATCGAGAAGGCGGAGCTCTATGCCTACGACCCGGACCTCACCGGCGGGAACGTGTGGGCCACCCTGGGCATCCTGGGCACGGCCTCGAACGGGTACTATTCGAGCTTCACGATGCCGCTGTGGAGCCTGGCCGCCGGGATCGGCCTCGGTTCGGACCGGCGCGCGGCCGCCCCGTCGGCCCGGGAGCGTGGCGAGTGGGAGAAGGTCCGGAAGTACGCCCGCTTCCCGCAGGGCCTCCCGCCGGGTCTCCCGCGGACGCTCCCCACCAGGATCCCGTTGCAGGGGAAAGGCCGCGGGTAGCGCCGGCCTACCGTCTCTGGCCGTGCGGGCTTATGCTGGGTCGGAGCCGCCGCGCCGGGCCCCGGCCCCACGGGGACCGACGCGGCCCGCCAGCCGGTGTCCTCCCCTTCGCCCGACACGGAGGCCGTCATGACGCCCCTGTCCGCCCTGTGGCTGCCCGTCCTCGTCTCGGCCGCCATCGTGTTCGTGGCCAGCTCCCTCATCCACATGGTCCTGCCCTGGCACAAGGGCGACTACCCCGCGGTGCCCGACCAGGACCGGGTCATGGACGCGCTCCGGCCGTTCTCGATTCCGCCCGGGGATTACATGATGCCCCGGGCCGGGAGCGTGGAGGAGATGAAGTCGCCCGAGTTCGCCGAGAAGATGGAGCGGGGGCCGGTCGCGGTCCTCACGGTCATGCCGGGCGGATCGTGGACCATGGGGAGGAACCTGTCCCTGTGGTTCGTCTACGCGGCCGTCGTGAGCCTGTTCGCCGGGTATATCGCGAGCCGCGCGCTCGGGCCGGGGGCGGACTACCTGGAGGTCTTCCGCTTCGTGGGCACGGGCGCGTTCCTGGGCTACGCGGCGGCCCTGTGGCAGATGTCGATCTGGTACCACCGCGGCTGGCTGCTCACGTTCAAGGCCACCGTGGACGGCCTCATCTACGCTCTCCTCACGGCCGGCACGTTCGGGTGGCTGTGGCCCGGGTGAGGTGGGGGTCGGCGCCGGAGCCTTCCCGACGGCTCCGACGCCGCCTCCCCCGCGGTCCGACCGCGACCGGGCCTCCGTCCCGCCTCGCCCACGGCCCGACCGCAGACGGGCCGCCGCGTCCCGCTCCTCCCGCTCACTCCCCGGCGGCCGGCGTCGACAGGAAGCTGGCCACGAGGCCCGCGTGGTCCGAGGGCCACATCTCGTAGGAGGGACCCTGCACGCGGTCGGCCGGGACGTCCCCCAGGCGGTCGATCCGTCCCTGGAGGTCGGGGCCGGAGCGGCCGAGCCCGCGCGTGAAGACGTAGTCGATCCGGTGGTCGAGCTCGCCCGGGAGATCCGAGAGGTCGGGGACGTGGCAGCACGTGAAGCCGTCCGCCCCGGGCCGCAGGGCGCGCCAGGCGTCCGTGAAGCCGGCCGCCTCGAGCACACCGTACATGGCCGAGCCGGGCCGCCCGTTCAGGTCGCCCATGAGGATGACCCGTCGGGCCGGGGCGAGGACGCCGGCGAGCTCGGAGAGCTGGGCGGCTCGGAGCTCGTCGAGCGAGACCTCCCCCTGGTCGGACTCGGGGTGGGTGTCGACGATGGTGTACGCGGTGCCGCCCACCTCGACTCGCGCCTGCACCCATCCGCGCGTCAGGTCCACGCCGGGCAGGGCTTCGCCGAGGTTGTGGGTGAAGGCGTGGTCCTCGCTGGCCAGCACGTCCACCCGGTCCGCGTCGGCGAACAGGACGTCGTGGTCGGAGAGGCGCACGGCTCCGGACGCGAGCGAGACGTCGAGGCCGGGTCCCACGGCCACGGGATCGTAGTGGAGACCCCTGTCTGCGAGGGCTTTCCGGAGGATCGGGAGGAAGTCCACGTCCACGGTCGGCACGCCGGGCACGCCGAGGTCCACGTGGATCTCGGAGACTTCCTCGAAGCCGAGGACGTGCGGACGGTACCGGGCCACCTGGTCTGCGATCGCGGCGGCCCGGGCGGAGACGTCGGTCTGCAGGAGGGTGGTCAGCGCCGCCTGGATCGCGGCCAGGTCGTCGGACGGATCCGGCGTCTGGAGCGCCGCGAGCACGGCGTCGACGTCCGTCCCCACGTACATGTTCCAGGTGAGGACGGAGATCGCGGCCGGAGCCGGGGCTTCGGTGGGGCGAGCGCCGGTGGCGTCCGGGGCGGTCGCCAGCGCCCCCCCCTCGCACGCGGCGAGCGCCCCGAGCAGGAGGGCGGCGCCGGCGAGGATGCCGACGTGCCGCGACGGACGGTGGTTCGAAGTGCGCATCTCCATGGTGGGCCTCCGCGGGCCGGGGTGGATCGGTCGCGGCCACCGCGCGGCGGCCGCCCGGGGTCGGAGGGAGCGTGGCGCGCGCCGGTCAAGCGGCGGTAAAGGGCGCGATTGGCCCGCGTCGGGGCCGGCCGGTTATCGTGGGGACATCGTGGTCATCGATCTCCTGTTCGGCCTGGTCGCGCTCCTCATCCTGGGGGCGGGCCTCGTGGTGCGGCGGCGTATCCGCGAGGCGACGCGGAGGAGCCCGCCCGAGGTCACCGACGAGACGCTCCGGCGCATCGAGGAGGAGGGCGTGCTCCGGACGGACGACCCCGGCCCGCTGGACGAGAAGGCGATCCGCGAGGAGGAGGACCGGTTCTGGGAGGAGACCTGGGACCGGCCCGAGAACCTCTGGGGCTAGAGCCGGCCGGCGGCGAAGCGGCGCCACGGCAGGCGCCACTCGAGCCCGCCTTCCTCCCCTGCGCCGGCGCCGGGGCCGGGCTCGTCCCCGCCGGCCCGGGTGCGGGTCACGACCGGGGGCGGGGCGGGCGCGAGGAGGCTGCGGCCCGTCGGGTCGCTGAACCCGCGGCGGCGGGCCTCGGCGGAGGTGAGGCGTCGGAATCCCTCCTCACCCGGACCCAGGCGGAGCGCGCGACTCAGGGACTCGACGTACGCCCGGTGGCGGCCCAGGAGCCAGGCCGCGATGCGGGACAGCTCCCGGCGCACGAAGGGCGGCATGCCGGGGTCGTCCCAGCCCGGCCGCTCCCGTGTCTCCAGCTCGCCGCCCGAACGCAGGTAGGCCCGGGGCACGGCCCAGCGGGGGTCGCCGCGGCCCAGGAGCCCGGAGGCTTCGTCCAGGTAGGCCACGGCCAGGAGGCGGGCCAGGTTCTCGGGCCGGGCGTGGGCCCGGCCGGTCACCAGGAGCCAGTGGTAGCTCTCGGCCGACGCGTGCTTGGCGATGACGGCCAGCGTGCGGGGCGTGGGCGGGTTGAGCCGCATGAGGACGAGCTCGAAGCGGCGGCCCGCTCCGGAGGTGCGGGGCCGGGTCACGGCTCGGGTCCTGTCCAGGTCGGCATCGTCGTCCGCTCGAACGCCGGGGTGGTGCGCACGGCGCGTCCCGTGGCACGTCTGTCTCGGACTCACGGGTATCATTGTGACGCTCCGACGCGTCCGACGCGAGGATGAGTCCTCACGAACATCGGGCGGTCCCCCTGCGGAGGAGGATGAAGGTGACCGGTCCCTGGCTGCTGTACGGCGCGTACGGCTTCACCGGCGAGCTCATCGCGCGCCGGGCGCTGGAGGCGGGGATGGCACCCGTCCTCTCGGGCCGGGACGCCGGGAAGGTCCGGGCCCTGGCCGCCGAGCTGGGGCTCGAGGCCCGCCCGGCGGACCTGGCGGACGCCGCCGGGCTCCGCGCGGCGCTCTCCGGGATGGACGCCGTGGTCCACGCGGCCGGCCCCTTCGTCCGCACGTGGCGGCCGATGGCCGAAGCGTGCCTCGCGGCCGGCACCCACTACCTGGACATCACGGGCGAGATCGAGGCGCTCGAGGGTCTGGCCTCCCTGGACGGGCGCGCCCGGGAGGCGGGCGTCGCCCTGATCCCGGCGGTCGGCTTCGACGTGGTCCCGACCGACTGCCTCTCGGCCCGGCTGGCCCGCGTCCTTCCCGAAGCGGTCCGGCTCGAGATCGCGTTCGAGAGCGACGGGACGCCGAGCTCGGGCACCGCGCGGGGGATGGTCCAGAGCCTGGAGCGGCCGCCGCTCGAGCGGCGGGGCGGGGAGATCCGGCCGATCGAGGGCGGGGTCGGGGCGGTCCGGGTGCCCTTCTCGGATGGCGAGCGGACGGGCGTCCCGGTGAGCTGGGGCGACGTCGCCACCGCTTGGCATTCGACGGACATCCCCGACATCCGGACCTACATGGTGGTCCCCGAAGGGCTGGCGGCGTGGTACCGGCGGCTGGTGGCGATCCGCCCGCTGCTGGCGCCCCGGCCGGTCCGGGCGGCGCTGGAGTGGATCGTGGCCCGGGTCGTCTCCGACCCGGACCCCGGGCAGGGGTCCTGCCGGGTGTGGGCGCAGGTCCGGACGGCCGGGGGACGGTCGGCCTCGGGGGAGCTGGCGACCCCCGGTGGCTACGCGTTCACCGCCGCGAGCGCCGCGGCGGCCGTGCGGGAGCTCCTGGGGGAGGGGCCGGCCGGCCGGGCCGGCGGCGAGGCGGGGGCGGCGTCCCGGGACGATCCGCCGCGCTCGGGCTTCCTCACGCCCTCCATGGCCTTCGGCCCGGGGTTCGTCGACCGGATCGAGGGGACGCGCTGGATCCGGAGGCCGGAGGGATAGGGGCGGTCAGCCCGCCTCGCCCTCCACCTCGCGGATCTCGCCGATCCGGTTCACGTCGACCCCGAGGACGCCCTCGGCGGTCCTCTGGTAGATGTCCACGAAGCGGGCGCCACACGCGACCTCGTCGGCCCGGTAGGAGGTCCGGACGAGCACGGGCTCGGCGTGCGCCACGTCCACGGCGCGCACCTGGACGAGGAACTCGGCCGCCTCCCCGATGAGGTCCGCCTGGCTCTTGCCGCGCAGCGGGCTGGTGGGGTCGATCGGATGGACGACGGTCCAGTGGAGCGGGAAGAAGGCGATCCGTGCGCGCTCCAGCTCCAGGCGGCGGAAGCGGCGGGCCACGTCCTCGCCCGTCTCCTCGAGGAAGGTGTAGACGACCTCGACCTCGACCTCGATGAGCTCCTCGCGCGAGGCGTTCACCATCCGGAACTCGAAAGCCTCCTCCTCCCGGTAGGGGGCGACGACCGCGCGCTCGCTGAACCGCACGCGCGCCCGGGGCCGCGCCAGGCGGGCGACGAACAGGGCGGCGACGACCGCGAAGCCTCCCAGGCCGAGGAGGGCCTCCGCGCTGGAGATGACGTTGGCGGCCAGGCTCGCGGGCGCGAGGTTCCCGTAGCCCACCGTCGTGAGCGTCTCGACGCTGAAGAAGAACGACTCCAGGAACCGGCGGCCGCCGCCCGTCGCGCCGACCCCCTGCAGGGCGTCGGGACCGCACGCCCAGTAGGCGGCGGCGAACAGGACGTTCACGGCCAGGTATCCGCCGGCGATGAGGAGGTAGAACTGCCACCAGTCGATCCGGTGGAGGAAGCCGTACAGGCTCACCGAGCCGAAGCGGGGGAGGCCCTCGCGGACCAGGTTGTAGGAGCCGTCCCGGTTCAGGAGGCGGACCCAGGGCTCGCTGGCCACCCGCGAGCCGAAGCCCAGATCGCGGACGGTCTCCTCCGGATCGCCGGAACGGGGCCGATCCGGGTCGTTCGCCATGGGCGAGGTGTCATGGGTCATCGGAGAGTCTTCCTCGATTGGCCGCATCCGGGCCGGCAGACGCTCGCCCCGGCCGGGCCGGACGAAGATGGGCGCGAGGTCGCCCGGGGGACAACTCGCGCCGGTGGCTTTCTCCCCTCGCCGACCGGAGGCGGGGCGGGCACGGACCTCCCTTTCGTCCGTGGGTCGAGGATGCGGACGGGCCGTCGGGGGGTGCGGTCCACCGGGGGCCCCGGTATAGTGCCGGCCGGCCCGCACCCGAAGGGCCGATGCCGGGTGCCTTCCGTAGGGGGGAGACCGATGAGCGCCCAGAGACCGAACGTCACCCGTGCCCTGGTCCTCGGGGCGGGCCGCGTGGGGTCGGCCATCGCCAGGGACCTGGCCGCGGACCCCGCGTTCCGGACCACGGTCGTGGACGTGTCCGACGCGGCGCTCGCGAGCCTCGGTGGCGTCCCGGGCCTGGAGACGGTGGCCGCCGATGTGTCCGACGATGCGGCGCTCCGGGAGCTGGTCGCCGAACGGGACCTCGTGGTGAGCGCGGTCCCGGGCCCCATGGGCTTCCGGACGCTCGGGACCGTGCTCGAGGCCGGCCGCGACATCGTCGACATATCCTTCTTCGAGGAGGACCCCTTCCAGCTGGACGACCTGGCCCGCGAACGGGGATGCACGGCCGTGATCGACTGCGGCATCGTGCCCGGCTTCTCCAACATCCTGGCCGGCCGGTACGAGCGGGAGCTCGAGCCCCTGAACAGCGTCCGTTGCCTGTGCGGCGGGCTCCCTGCCGTCCGCTACTGGCCGTACGAGTACCGCGCCACCTTCTCGCCCATCGACGTCATCGCCGAGTACACCCGGCCGGCGCGGCTGCGGCGGGCCGGTCGGGACGTCGCCCTGCCGGCCCTCTCGGAGGTGGAGCCGGTCGAGTTCGAGGGGGTGGGCACCCTGGAGGCTTTCGTCACCGACGGCCTTCGCACGCTGCTCCAGACCGTCCAGGCCGAGGAGATGGTCGACAAGACCGTTCGCTACCCGGGGCACGCCGAGCGCATGAGGCTCCTGCGGGACACCGGATTCTTCTCCGGGGAGCCGGTGAGCCTGGACGGAGCCGAGGTCCGTCCCATCGACCTCACGGCGGAGCTCCTGTTCGAGGAGTGGCGCTTCCGGGAGGGGGAGGAGGACCTGACGGTGGCGAGGGTGGAGCTCGAGGGCCGGAGTGGCGGCCGGGACGTCCGCCACACGTGGAGCTCGGTCGACCGCTACGACCGGGAGCAGGGCATCGCGTCGATGGCGCGGGTGACCGGCTACACCTGCACGGCGGCCGTCCGGCTCGTGGCCGGGGGGAGGTACCGGGAGCCCGGTATCTCCCCGCCGGAGTACCTGGGTCGCGATGCGAAGTGCTTCGAGTTCATCGTGGACCACCTGCGCGAGCGGGGCGTCGAGTGGCGCCACGACGTGAGCTACCTGTGATCGGCCGTCGGCGTTCGGAGCCGCCCGCCCGCGATCCATCGGCCCGGCTCGTTCACCGCGGGGCGGCGGACGTGGCGTGAGCGCGCCGGACCGGGGCGGGCGGTCGGCGGCCGAAGGGACGCCGCGGCCGGAGCACGGCACGGTCCGCGGCATCGGCCCGTGGACCGCTGGAGCGCTCGTGGTCGGCAACATGATCGGGTCGGGGGTCTATCTCCTGCCGGCTTCCCTCGGCAGGTACGGAGGCGTCAGCCTGCTGGGCTGGCTGTTCGCCGCGGCCGGAGCCATGCTGCTCGGACTCGTCTTCGCCCGGCTGTCGCGGATGGTGACCGGCGCCGGCGGGCCGTATGCCTACACGCGGGCGGGGTTCGGCGACTTCGCGGGCTTCCTGGTGGCGTGGGGGTACTGGATCTCGATCTGGGCGGGGAACGCCGCCATCGCCGTCGGCTTCACGAGCTACCTTGGCTACCTGTTCCCGCCGCTCTCGGCGACGCCCGCCGCCGGCGCGCTCACGGCGGTGGCGGCGATCTGGCTGGTGACGTGGATCAACGCCCGCGGCGTCCGCGAGGCGGCCATCGTGCAGGGGGTGACCACGATCCTCAAGATCGTCCCGCTCGTGGCCGTGGGCGTGATCGGGTGCCTCTTCTTCTTCCAGGGAGCGCACTTCCGTCCGTTCAACACCAGCGGCGACTCCTTCTTCGGCGCCGTCTCCGCCACGGGCTCCCTGACGCTGTGGGCCTTCCTCGGCCTCGAGTCGGCCACGGTGCCCTCGGAGGAGGTGCGAGAGCCCCGGCGGACGATCCCCATGGCCACCCTGATCGGGACGGGCATGGCGGCGGTCATCTATATCGTGGCCACGGCGGGAGTGATGGGAGTCCTGGCGCCGTCGGAGCTGGCGGTCTCCGGCGCGCCGTTCGCCGACGCCGCGCGCGCCATGTGGGGCGGGTGGGCGGGGAAGGCCGTGGCGGCCGGCGCCGCGATCTCCGCCTTCGGAGCCCTGAACGGGTGGATCCTCCTCCAGGGCAGGGTGCCCTGGGCCGCGGCGCGCGACGGGCTCTTCCCCGCGCGCTTCGGACGGCTCTCCGGCCGCGGGACCCCGACGTTCGGGCTCGTCGCCTCGAGCCTCCTGGCCACCGTCCTCATGGCCACGAACTACGCGTCCGGCCTGGTGGCCGTGTTCACGTTCGTCATCCTCCTGTCGACCCTCACGTCCCTGTTTCCCTACGCCCTGTGCGCGATGGCCGAGCTCCTTCTCCTCGTGCGCGACCGGTCCGGCTTCGACGGTGAACGGCTGGGATCGGCCACGACGATCGCCGGCCTCGCGTTCCTCTACGCGCTGTGGGCCATCTACGGTACCGGGCGGAACGTCGTGTTCTGGGGCTTCCTCCTCCTGATGGCGGGGGTGCCGGTGTACGTGTGGATGGTCCGGAGCCGGGCGAACGGCGCCCGTGCAGGGGACGGGCAGGTGGAGGTCGCCGGGTAGCCCGCCGCCGACGAGCGGCATGGACCTTTCACTCTCGGGGAAGCCGGAGACGAGAGAGACGACTGCAGGCGACGGGGACACGATGGAGACGCGAACGCTGGGCGACCGGGGCCTCGAGGTCTCGAGCCTCGGCCTGGGCTGCATGGGGATGAGCGAGTTCTACGGCACGGCCGACGAGGACGAAGCGGCCGCCACGATCCGCCGGGCGCTCGATCTCGGGATCACGCTCCTGGACACCGCCGACATGTACGGGCCGTTCACCAACGAGGAGCTGGTCGGCCGGGCCATCGAGGGCCGCAGGGACGAGGTGGTCCTGGCCACGAAGTTCGGGAACGTGCGCTCCGAGGACGGAGGCTTCCTGGGGGTCGACGGCCGCCCGGAGTACGTACGCGAGGCCTGCGAGGCCTCGCTCCACCGGCTCGGGGTCGACCACATCGACCTCTACTATCAGCACCGAGCCGACCCGGAGGTCCCGATCGAAGAGACCGTGGGGGCCATGGCCCGCCTGGTCGAGGAGGGCAAGGTCCGCCACCTGGGCCTCTCGGAGGCCGCTCCCGAGACCATCCGGCGGGCGCACGCCGAGCACCCGATCACCGCGCTGCAGACCGAGTGGTCGCTGTGGAGCCGGTTCGCCGAGGGAGAGATCCTGGACACGGTCCGGGAGCTCGGGATCGGCTTCGTGGCCTACAGCCCGCTGGGCAGGGGCTTCCTGACGGGCCGGTTCGGGGGCCCGGGGGACCTGCCCGAGGACGACTGGCGCCGCGGCCACCCGCGCTTCGTGGGCGAGAACTTCCGCCGCAACCTGGAGCTGGTCGAGCAGGTCGGGGAGATCGCGGACGAGAAAGGCGTCACGGCGGCGCAGCTCGCCCTCGCCTGGGTGCTCTCGAGGGGTGAGGACGTCGTGCCGATCCCCGGGACGACGAGCCGCGAGCACCTGGAGGAGAACGTGGCCGCGGCGCGCATCGAGCTCGGCGACCGGGACCTGGAGCGTCTGGAGGAGGCGTGCCCGCCGGGCGCCACGGCGGGGGAGCGCTACCCGAGCATGGACACCGTGAACGGCGTCACGCCCAGGCCCGAGGGGGTGTCGGGCTAGGCTCCCGTCGCGTCCGTCGGTCGGCCGGGGCCGCGGGAGCTCCGGCCGCCGGTCGTCAGCGGTCGGTCGAGGCGCCGTGGGCGAGCTCCTCTATGAGCCGGTCGGACAGGGGAGGGAGCGGGCCCTCGAGCGCCTCGCGCAGGAGGTCCGCCGCTTCCCTGGCCAGGCTCGCGGGGTGCTCGCGGTCGGCCGCGAAGCGGACCACGTTCCCGGCGTGGAGCGCGGCGAGCCGGTCGTCCTCCCCCTCGCCTCCGGGCCCGGCCTCCTCGTCCGCGGGAGGCGCCCGGCCTCCCGTGGCAGGAGGAGCCCGAGGCCCGGCCGCCGACGGTCGGGCCGTCGCTTCGGCCGACAGATCGGGCACGTCGTCCAGGCTCTGTCGCCACGCCTCGTCGGCCTCCGGCCCCGAAGCCCCCAGCATGCCACCGAGCTCGGAGGGCGGAAGGAGGACCAGGAGCTGCCCGACCACCCCGGGATACTCCTCGGCGCAGCTCATGCCGAGCTGGCGGGGCTTTCGGAGGAGGCCCCGGAGCTGATCGACGGCTTCCTCGGCCGCGGCGAACTGTCCGATGGGAACGCCGGTGTCCCTTCGCAGGAGCCGCACGGACACCGTGCCGCGCGGCACGGGTCGCTGGTCGTCCAGCTCCGTGGTGAGCGGTACGAGGCTGCGGGTGCCCACGAACACGACGTCCGTCTCGTCGTTCACGCTGCGCACGTCGCGGGCGTCCCGGTGGGTCGAGTCCATGTAGGTCCTGGCCACGGCTCCTCGCGCCTCCTCGTCTCGGGGCGGGTCGCGAGGGCGGCTGTCCCGACCCTCGCCTCCCCGTGCTCTACCCCGCGCGCCGCCGGAGGGTGCGCCCGCACGCGACGCCGCACGGCCCCTCTCCGTCCCTTCCGGATGCACGCCGTCCCGCCCGGGCGCGCGCAGCACGGGGCCGGGCGGTCGTCCCGGGAGTCGGGCGGACCGGCTCCGGCGATCGGCGCGCCGGTGGCATGCACCCGGAATCGAGATGAGATGACAGACTGTATCATGTTGTCATACAGTCATGTGACATGGGGCGCATGCCGTGGCTTCGACGGGTCACGACGGCCGGCCGGGGCCAGGCCGCACGCTGTCGGGCAGGGGTCCCTGCAGGCCGTCCCGTGCCGCGCCGACGGCGGTTCGCTACACTGGTCGGGACCCCTGCCTGGAGGATCGTGAGCCGCTCCGACGACGCCCCCGGTGACCGACTTCGCCGCCTGTGGCAGCGCCTCGAGCGCTGGCCGGGCGGTGCGTGGCTGTTCAGCAGGATGGTGGGGTGGATGGCTCCCTACTCGGGCACGATCGGGTCCCGGGTGGTGGCGCTCGAGCCGGGACGCGTCCGGGCGGTTCTGCGCGAGCGGCGGCGGGTGCGCAACCACCTGGACTCCGTCCATGCCGTGGCGCTGGTCAACCTGGGTGAGCTGGTCACCGGCCTGGCCACGCTCACGGCCCTGCCGGCCGGCACCCGCGGGATCGTCGTGGGACTCGAGGCCTCGTACGAGAAGAAGGCTCGCGGCCGGCTGACGGCCGAGTGCCGCACCGAGGTCCCCGAGGTGACCGGGCCGCGGGAGCACGCCTCGATCGCCGAGATCCGGGACGGTGCGGGCGACCGGGTGGCCACGGTGCGGGCGACCTGGCGCCTGGCTCCACCAGGGTCGACGTGAGCCGCGAGGTCGCCGTGGGAGATGAAGATCGGGGGCCGGGCGGCGGGTCGGCCGACTCCGGGGAGGGCGGGACGGCTCCGGATGCTCTCGCCACCCGCCTCACCCGCGATGCCGGCGTGCAGGTCCCGCTCATCTGCGGGGCCATGTACCCGTGCTCGAATCCCGAGCTCGTGGCGGCGGTCTCCGAGGCCGGAGGCCTCGGCGTCGTCCAGCCCATCTCACTCACCTACGTTCACGGCCACGACTTCCGCGAGGGGATCCGGCTGATCCGGCGCCTCACCTCCCGTCCGATCGGCATGAACGCCCTCATCGAAGCGTCCTCACGGGCCTACAGGAAGCGGATGGAGGGCTGGGTCGAGACGGCGCTCGAAGAAGGGGTCCGGTTCTTCGTCACCTCGCTGGGAAATCCGCGCTGGGTGTGCGAGGCGGTCCACGCGGAAGGCGGGATCGTCTACCACGACGCCACGGAGCGGAAATGGGCCGAGAAGGGGCTCGAGGCCGGCGCCGACGGGCTCATCGCTGTCAACCGCCGCGCGGGCGGACACCCGGGCGACCTGGGCGCCGCCGAGCTCCTGGCCCAGCTCTCCGACCTGGGCGTGCCGGTCGTGTGCGCGGGCGGCGTGGGCGCGCCGGGGGACTTCGTCGAGGCCCTGCGGACGGGCTACGACGGGGTGCAGATGGGCACCCGGTTCATCGCCACCGAGGAGTGCCGGGCGTCGGGCCCGTACAAGCGGGCCATCGTCGAGGCGGACGAGGACGGCATCGTCCGCACCGAACGGATCACCGGCGTCCCGGTCTCCGTCATCGAGACGCCGTACGTGCGGGCGGTCGGGACCGAAGCGGGGGCGCTCGCCCGCTGGATGCTCTCTCACCGATGGACCAAGCGCCTCATGCGCACGATCTACGCGCTCAGGTCCCTGTGGCAGCTCAAGCGCGCCTCCCTGGACGAGTCAGGCGAGCGCGACTACTGGCAGGCCGGGAAGAGCGTCGAGGGCATCGACCGGATCGAGCCGGCCGGCGAGGTCGTGCGGCGCTTCGAAGGGGCGGCCCGGGAAGCCGCCACGGCCGGGAGGCTCCGCCCGGGAGGAGGGTCCGCCTGAGTCCCGGACGGCGGCCGGGGACACAGCGGCCGGGGTCCGGCGCGGCGCCGGACCCCGGCCGACCGGTCACATGGACTCGTGCATCACCGACATGTCGGGCCGGAGCCGCAGCGTGACGCTGTCCCATCCCCACACGGACTCGCCGAACGTCTCCATCATCTTCCCGGCCTCTTCCTCACCGTACTTGTCGGCGAGCATCTTGTCGAAAGCCGGATCGGGCTCGGCGAAGTCGGCCCAGCTCCCGTGGAAGCCGGCCATGATGACGTCCTGCCCGTCCGGTCCGCTCACCGCGCTGGCGAAGGCGTAGTAGGCCGGCCAGTCCGAGTCCACGATGGCCTTGTGGATCTTCGCGAGCAGGGCGTGGAACGCCTGACCGTGCTCGGGCTTCACGTGGTAGTGGGTGAGATGGATCAGGCCGTACCTGGCCTCGTCCTTCGGCAGGCGTGCGAGGGCGGTGTCCTCCTGCGTGGTGGAGCTGGTCATGTGCGCCAGGAGGGGGCCCACGTCCGAGTTGAAGCGGGGGGTCCCCTGCTGCTCGAAGCCCGCGTCGTAGGCGTCGAGATCGGCCCAGGTATGCCCGCCCGAGCGGACGACGAAGGTCCCGACGTTCTCGCCGTCGACCACCTCGTAGACGCTCCAGTTCCACGGGTCGCCGGCCTGCTTCCTCCACTGCGCGTGGGCGGTGAGGGCTTTCTCGAACGCCTGCTGCTGACCCGGGGCCGGGGTCATCACGTAGACGCGGGCGATGTTCTGGGCGCGGACCTCACGGGCCGCCACCAGGACGGACATGGCGACGAGAACGAGGACTGCGGTGCGGATGGCTCTCATGCGTGGACCTCGCGGTCGGGGGGGGGGCGTCCCGGGCCGGGACGGCAATTCGCCAACCCTAAACCACTATACGCGGAAACGCTCCCGCATCAAGCCCCCCCCGGGGGCGTCTACAGCCAGAACCGGCGCTGGCTGCGGCTCAGGATGCGGGAGATGATCCGGCAGACCTTCTCGGCGAGTCGGGACAGAGTCCGAAGCATCACGACCTCCCGGCGTACGGGGACGCTGGCCGGCGGGACCGGGTCGTCACGTCGACCGGCGGAATCGGATCGGACGTGCGGCGATGGTGGGACATGTCTGGCTCCATGGCTGGACGAACCGTCGTACTCGGACCCTGTGCCGGCCCGAAAGAACACGTATCGAAGGACCTTGCACCGGTCGTTCCTTCGAACGTCTCGAGTTCTGTATACAGCGCAAGTCCAGTAGCAAGAGTATGTTGCGAGAGCACGGCGGGTCAGGAAGAGGGGAAACCTCGCCGGATGCGGGGCCACTCGTTTTGCAAAGATGGCCGCGTCGTGCCGGTAGGATGGTGGGGGCGGGCGTCAGGAGGACCGGGGCGTCAGGAGGACCGGGGCGTCAGGAGGACCCGGGCGTCAGGAGGGGCCGGCGTCTCGCCCGCTCGAGGGGAGCCACCGGGGCAGGGTGGCCAGCGCGGAGTGCCAGTGGGCCTCGAGGCGCTCGGCGGCCGCGTCCAGGTCGCCCTCGTCCAGGGCCTCGAGGATGGCGGCGTGCTCCTCCATCGCCTGCTTCACGTCCTCCGGCTCGCGCTGGAAGGCCTGCTCGTAGCGCATGACACGGTTCTTCACGCGGGCGAGCTCCTCGTGCAGCACCTCGTCCTCGTCCGACTCCGAGAGGAGCGCGTCGTGCCAGGCCCGGTCGAGCTCGATATGCTGGCCCGGGTCGGAGTCGCGGGATCGGCGGTCGACGTCCAGGGACTCCATCGCCTCCCGGGGCTCGGCGCCCGGAAGCCCGCCACGGAGGAGGGCATAGCGCTCCAGCGCTCCGATGAGCGGATAGAGCTGGTGGGCCTCCTCGGCGGTGAGCGGGGCCACGAAGTACCCTCGGTACGGGCTCAGCGAGACGAAGCCCTCGAGCGCCAGGAGGAGGAGCGCCTCCCGAACCGGCGTCCGGCTCGCCCCGAGCTCCTCGGCGAGCTCGCGCTCGTTGATGTCCGAGCCGGGCTTCAGCTCGCCGCTGATGAGCCAGTCTCGGACGATCTCGCGGATCTGCTCCCGAAGGGGAGGCCGCTTGAGGAGGGGACCGTCGTTCTCGTCTGTCGGTGCGTGCATCCGGCTCGCTCCCGGGTCGTCGTGCCCGGCCCTTGCGGCAGGGCGCGTGGATTCGGTCCGTGGAGACAACCTAGGGCGAGGGCCGCGCCGGCGGTATACCGGATCCGGGATGCTATCTGCCGTGTGAGGACGCACCCCCCGTCCGCCGGTGCCGGGAGGGAGCGGGAGGCGGCCGCCGGCCGTCCCGTCCTCCCGGGGGTCCGTCAGGGGCCGCCGCCGGAGATCGACGATCCGGAGTCGCGCGGCGTCCCCCGGACCGAGTCGGACGCGGGCAGGGAATCGCGCGCCCCCGAGCGGACCGCTCCCGTGGACCCGGGGGCCGCGGCCGAGCCGGCGGGCGTCGTCGCCGTCGTGTCGGGCAGGGCGCCGGCGCCCGTCTGCGTCCCTCTCGGGCCGGCCGCTCCCGCACCGACTCCCTCCCCGGGCTTCCGCACGCCGAGGAGCTCGGGCTCCTCGACGAACGGGCGGTATGCGTCCACGCCCAGGGTCACGGAGTCTCTTCTGGCGACGAGGAGATCGATCTCGGGCACGCGCCGTCGGAAGGTGGCCAGGAGGGCTCCCTCGGGCGTGTCGACGGTGAGGAGGAGCTTGTCGCCGTCCCGGCCCTTCTCGACGACCAGACCCCGCACCCGGGTGCGAGATCCGAAGAGGGCGGCGGGGAGGTGGGGGCGGACCAGGTCCGGGAGGAAGATCGTGCCGGCGACGCCCAGGATGAGGCCCGCCACGAGCCACGGCCAGCGCCGGCGCCGGCCGCTTCGCCCTCCCCGACCGGGACCGCCTCCCGTCTTTCGCTTGCCGCCGGCCGGCGGATCGTCGTCCAGCCCCGGGATGTCCGGGATGTCGGGTATGTCGAACTTGCTGGGCGTCATGGCTAGGTCCCCGTGCGGGTGAAGGGCTCGGCGCGCACCGTCGTCACCGAAGCTCGGCGTCGGGCCGAAGGTCGGCAAGATGCGGCCCGTGCGTCCGACCTCCGGCTCTCCCTACGCTGGCCGTCGTCGCGCTGTGTCCGAATGGGCGTCCGGAGGGCCGCGCTCCGTCCGCCTCAGTCCTCGCGCAGCCGCGCGAACAGGTCCTCCAGGCTCTCCCGCTCCCTTACGAGGCGCACGTCCCGTCCATCCACGAGCACCTCGGCCGGGAGGGGCCTCGAGTTGTAGCGCGAGGCCATGGAGTAGCCGTACGCCCCGGCCGTGTGCACGGCCAGGAGGTCGCCCGGCTCGGGGCGGGGTAGGGACCGGCCCCGGGCCAGGAGGTCGCCGGACTCGCACAGGGGGCCGGCCACGTCGACCCGGACCCTCTCCGCCCCGGGGCGCGTCACGTTGCTCACGTGGTGCCGGGCGCCGTACAGCGCCGGACGCAGGAGGGTGTGGAAGCCGGCGTCCACCCCCACGTAGCCCTCCTTGACCCCGGTCACCCTGGCCAGGAGGACCGTCGACTCGGCCACCAGGTAGCGGCCCGGCTCGAGGACGAGGCGGAGCTCACGGCCCAGGGCGTCCTCCACGGCGGCCGCGAGCGCCGCCAGGTCGGCCGGGGCCTCGCCGGGCAGGTAGGGGACGGGGATCCCGCCCCCTATGTCGGCGAAGCGCGGCGGAGGTCCGGCTGCCGCGACCTCTCCCAGGGCCCGGGCCAGGCGCGCCAGCGCCTCGCGCACGACGTCGGGCTCCGAGATCCCGCTCCCGATGTGCATGTGGAGCCCGGCGGGTCGCAGGCCGAGGTCGGTGGCCCGCCGCCATGCGCCGGCGATCCGGGTCGCGGAGATCCCGAACTTGGCCGCGGGCCCGCCCGTGACGACGTGCTCGTGGTGCCCGGCGCCGACGCCCGGGTTGATCCGGAGGCCGATCTCGCGGCCGGGCGCGGTCCGGGCGATGCGCTCGAGGTCGTGCTCCGAGTCGGCGTTGAGGCGCGTGCCGCGCGCGAGCACGGCCTCCAGCTCCCCGTCGGAGGGGAAGACGCCCGTGTAGGTGATCGCCTCGGGCGGGAAACCGGCCCGGAGGCCGGCCACGACCTCGCCTTCGGAGACGGCGTCGAGGCCCGCCCCTTCCTCGCGGAGGACGCGCAGGATGGCCGGGTTGGTGTTGGCCTTGGCGGCGTAGTGGATCTCCGCCTCCGGGAAGGCGGCGCGGAGCCGGCCCCAGCGGTCCCGCATCACGCCGGCGTCGGTGACGTACAGCGGCGTCCCGTGCCGCTCCGCCAGCTCGAGGAGGAGCGCGGGGCCCAGGGCCGGCGGGAGGTCGGGGACGGTTCCGGGGGGACGGTCGGGGATGGTCCCCGGCGACCGGCCCGAAGCGGCGTGCTCCACGCGCCCTACAGGAGCCGCTGGAACAGGAGCATGACGGCCATGGAGGAGCTCGTCAGGAGCCCGATGCTCCAGCGCGGCGCGTCCTCGAACGCCTCGGGGAGGAGCTCCAGGAACACCATGAACACCATGGCGCCGGCCGCGAACCCGATCCCGTAGGGGAGGGCGGGGCGCACCGTCTCGACCAGGAGGAAGGCCGGGACGGCCATGAGCGGCTGCGGGAGCGACGAGAAGATGCTCCAGCCGGCGCAGGCGAGCACGCTCTCCCCCTCGGGCCGCAGGACGGCGCTGATGGCCAGGCCCTCGGGGATGTTGTGGACGGCGATGGCCACCGTGATCAGGAAGGCCAGCTCCGTGCCGCCCCCGAACGCCGCGCCCACCGCCACGCCCTCCGAGAAGGAGTGGACCGTCATCACCAGGACGATGAGGAGCATCTTCCGGGCGCCCGCCCCCGTCACGTCCCCGAAGGAGACGTCCTCGTGGCCGATCCACCGGTGGGCGAGGAGGACGAAGAGGAGGCCGGCGTTGGCCCCGACCACCGTCTGCCACGCGCCGTAGTGGGTCCCCTCGGCCAGGAGCCCGAAGGACGCGCCCAGCATGAGGCCCGCGGCCAGGGCGTTGGCCAGGGCTTCCGTGCGGCGCGACACCTTCCGGACGAACAGGAAGGGGAGCGCGCCGAGCCCGGTGGCCAGGGCCGTGATGAGGCCGTAGAAGGCGACGAGGACGATCTGGTTCACGGGGCGCGCCCGGAGGTGCCGCTCGCGGTCCGCACGCCTACAGCGCCCAGGCGTTCAGGAGCACGACCATGGCCAGAGCCGCGCTGGTGACGACGGCGATGCTCGTGTGCCCGGCCTGTCGGTAGCTCTCGGGGAGGAGCTCGACCAGGACCAGGTTGGCGAGCATACCCGTCCCCAGCCCCAGCGTCCAGGAGAGGAGCCCGGGCGCCGCGGCCACGACCGCGTAGGTCGAGACCGCGACGAAGACCTGCGGGACGTTCGTGGCCACCGCCTGGAGCGCCGCGCCGGGGAGCCGCGTGCCGCGGCCTCGCAGTACGGCGGCCAGGACCGTGGCCTCGGGGATGTTGTGTACGGCCATGGTGGCCGCGGTGAACAGGCCGAAGGAGAGGCTCACGGCCATGGCGGCCCCGATCGCGATCCCCTCCGAGCCGGCGTGCAGGGTCTGGACGAGCGCGACCCGGTAGCCGTACGCGGGCTCCTGCTCGTCGAGCCGGTTGAGCGCGAGATCTTCGGTTCCGGTGACGGCGTGGGTCCACGCGATGAACAGGATGCCGGCCAGCGCGCCGATGGCCGCGGGAACCGCCGCCTCGCCCTCGGCGACCCCGAGCGCGAAGGCCGTCCCCAGCATCATGCCCGCGGCCAGGGCGTTGGCCCAGCCGATCCACGACTCGGGCACATCCTGGCGGCCTCGCACCGGGAGGACGCCGAGCGCCGCGGTCGCGGCCGCGCCGCCGGACGCGAACAGGGTGACGAGGATGGGATTCACGCTGGCAGGCGCCTCCACGGGTGCGTGCGCTCGGCGGGGACCCGACCTCCGGCCGCCGATCCACCGGAGGGTGGCGGGGCTCTCCCGCCGGCGTCCCCATCCTAGTGCGCGCGCGGCGGGAGGGCCACGTTGTGCGGCGAGACTCTCCGGAGCTCGCCGCGGCGCCGCACGCGGGCGGCGGGGCTCCGGGCGGGCCGACCGGAGGTGCGGGAGGCCGCGAGACGAGCGAGGAGGGGCGGGTTGGAGCGATACGCGAGCGGACCGTACGGCCGGGCGCTGCGGGCCTACCAGGACGGCGATCACGACACCTCGATCGAGATGTGGTCCGACCTGGGCGAGCACGAGGAAATCCCCGTCGAGGTCTTCTTCCGGGGCCCGGCGGACTTCTACTCTTTCGAGCGGGAGGCCCTGGAGCGCTGCCGCGGAAGGGTCCTCGACCTCGGGGCCGGGACCGGCGTCCACAGCCTGGCGCTCCAGGAGCGGGGTCTCGAGGTCGTGGCCGTGGAGAGCGACCCCGAGGCCTGCCGGATCCTGGGGGAGCGCGGCGTCCGGGAGGTGGTGCGCGCCGACGCCTTCGAGGTCGCGGGCGGACCCTTCGACACGGTGCTCATGCTCATGAACGGCGCCGGCCTGGCCGGGACCCTGGCGGGGCTGGGGGACCTCCTCGCGCACCTCGCCGGGCTCACCGCGTCCGACGGCCAGCTCCTCCTCGACTCGGCGGACCTCAGGCCGACCGGTGCGCGCGCTCCCTACTGGCAGCGCGGGGACGGCCGCTACGTCGGCGAGGTCCAGATCCAGCTGGGCTTCGGGGGCGAGCGCGGCGATCCCTTCCCGGAGCTGTACGTGGACCCCGACACTCTGGCCGCGGTGGCCGAGGCGCGGGGCTGGGCGTCGCGGACCGTGCTCGAGGAGGAGGACGGGAGCTTCCTGGCGCGGCTCACCCCGCTGGGCCCATCCTGATCGCGCCCGCCGTCGCTCCGACTCCGTCCGAGGTGAGACATGATCCCGACCCGACGAGCACGCCCTGCCAGGCTCACGCCCCTGTTCCTCCTCCTTCCCCTGGCGTGGCTCGCCGCGGCCTGCGGCCGACCCGCGGCCTCGGGGTCGGCCGGCTCCACCGCGGCCTCCGACTCCGCGGAGGCGGTGGCCGGGCGGTACATGGCGGCGCTGGGCCAGGCCCACTACGACACGGCCGCCCACCTCATGCACCCGGAGGCCCGCACCCAGATCAGGGACCTCATGCAGCTCCTCGTGTCGAAGCAGGGGAGCGAGAGCTTCACGAAGCAGATGTTCGGCGTCGACAGCGCTGGCTTCGCGCAGCTGGACGCCGAGGAGGTCACCGAGCGCTTCCTCTCGGGCCTGTTCCGTGCGCAGCCCGGCCTGGCGAGGGTCATGGGGACGCTGCACGGGGATCCGGTCGGCACCGTGGCCGAGGGGGACAGCGTGCTGCACGTGGTCATGCGCATCGGCATGGGCGACACGACCGGCCTCTCCATCTCCAAGATGGACGTGGTCAGCCTGAAGACGTCCCCGGACGGGTGGCGGGTGCTCCTCAGCGGGCAGATCGGGGGCGTGATCGACGCGCTGCGCCAGCGCATGGCGCCGTCCAGGAGTTGAGACGGACCCGCGCAACCGGTAGCTTCCTCCCGCCGCCAGGGGTATCCCCCGCCGGAGGGCGGGCGGATTGAGAGAGTCCCTCGGAACCTGAACCGGATCACACCGGCGTAGGGAGCGCGGCCAACGGCTCGACCCGGGCTCGCGCAGGGCCCGACCGCGCCGCCGGCCTCCCCCCCTTCCGAGAGGCGTCCGGCAAGACAGGAGGCGCAGGCCGTGTCCACCAGCACCCGTACCGCCCGAGACAGCGACGTCCGCGAGGCCGATTCCCGCCCGGCGGATCCCCGCCCGGACCTCCAGGCCGACGAGAGCTTCGAGACCGTCTACCCGGCGTCCCGCAAGGTCTACGTGGAGGGCTCCCACGGCGTCAGGGTCCCCGCCCGCGAGGTCGGGCTCACGGGGGACGAGCCCCCGGTCCGGCTGTACGACACGAGCGGGCCGCAGGGCCGGGACCCGCGCGAGGGGCTCCCCCGCACGCGCGAGCCCTGGATCCGGGAGCGGGGCGACGTGGAGGAGGTCGGGCGGAGCACCCCCGTCCCGGACGAGCAGCGCGCCAAGGTCCCCGAGGCGATCCGCCGCGACCGGGTCCTGCGCGGGACCGGCACGCCCACCCAGCTGGCCTACGCCCGGGCGGGCATCGTCACGCCGGAGATGGAGTTCGCCGCGATCCGCGAGGGGATGGAGCCCGAGACGGTGCGCGAGGAGATCGCCCGCGGCCGCGCCATCCTGCCGTCCAACATCAACCACCCCGAGCTCGAGCCGATGCTCATCGGCCGGCGCTTCAAGGTGAAGATCAACGCCAACATCGGGAACTCCCGCGTCGCCTCCTCGATCGACGAGGAGGTGGCCAAGCTGCGGCGGGCCGTGCTGTGGGGCGCCGACACGGTGATGGACCTGTCGACGGGCGAGGACATCCACGCCACGCGCGAGTGGATCCTCCGGAACTCACCGGTCCCCGTCGGGACCGTGCCCATCTACCAGGCCATCGAGAAGGTGGGAGGGGACCCGGCCGACCTGACCTGGGAGGTCTACCGCGACACCCTGGTCGAGCACGCCGAGCAGGGGGTCGACTACGTCACCGTGCACGCCGCGGTGCTCCGCGAGCACGTGAAGGCCACCGACGAGAGGATCGGCGGGATCGTGAGCCGCGGGGGCTCGATCATGGCCCACTGGAGCGTGGTGCACGGGGAGGAGAACTTCCTCTACACGCACTTCGAGGAGCTGTGCGAGATCCTGGCGCGCTACGACGTGGCCTTCTCGCTGGGGGACGGCCTGCGCCCCGGGGCGATCGCCGATGCCAACGACGGCCCCCAGTTCGCCGAGCTGAAGACGCAGGGGGAGCTGGTCGAGGTGGCGTGGGCGCACGACGTCCAGGTCATGTGCGAGGGCCCCGGCCACGTCCCCATGCACAAGATCGCCGAGAACATGGAGAAGCAGCTCGACTGGTGCCACGAGGCGCCCTTCTACACGCTGGGCCCGCTGACCACCGACATCGCCCCGGGTTACGACCACATGACCAGCGCCATCGGGGCGGCCATGATCGGCTGGATGGGGACGGCGATGCTGTGCTACGTGACCCCCAAGGAGCACCTGGGGCTCCCCGACCGGGAGGACGTGAAGCAGGGGGTGATGGCCTACCGGATCGCCGCCCACGCCGCCGACCTGGCCAAGGGCCACCCGAAGGCGCGCGAGTGGGACGACGCGCTCAGCAAGGCGCGCTTCGAGTTCCGCTGGGAGGACCAGTTCAACCTCTCCCTGGACCCTGTCACCGCCCGCTCCTACCACGACGAGACGCTCTCGGGGGCGGGGGCGCTCACGGCGAAGTTCTGCTCGATGTGCGGGCCGAGCTTCTGCAGCCTGCGGATCACGCAGGACCTGCGCGAGGAGAAGAAGCGGCGGGGGGCATAGGCGGTCCCGGGTGGGCGTGAGCAGCTACGGGACCCGGGGAGCCGGGACGGAATCCGCACCGGCTGAAGGCCGCGCCTCCCCGGCAGCGGGGCTCCTACCAGCCGGGCTCCACGATAGGTGGAGGCACCTCGCCACGGCCGCGCCGGGGCCCGCCGAGGCCGCGATGTAGCGACCTCCGGCGGGTGGTCGAGCTCGCGCCGGCCGACGAAGACATCCTCCGGCGCCTGCTCCGGGCCCTGGCGGCTGCGGAAGACTCTGCCGGCGTGCTGGCGGCCCCGGAGACGTGGGCCGCAAACCTCGCCCGGACGCTGGAGCTTGAGCCCTCGGCCGAGACGGTCGCGGAGATCGAGAGGATTCGGGCGAGCGCCATCTCGCTGCCTCCCGCGGGCCGGCGCATCGGCCTTGCCCCCGGCGCGGTGCCGCAGACGGCCGCTACGGACGAGGGAGTCGCGGCGGTCGCACAGGCTGGTTCCGGCGCTCGGGGCGGCCGATGCCGGGCTACAGGGTCACGCCGCCGCCGCGTCGAGCCCCGATCGTTTTGCTGACCGATGTCCGGAAGTCTCTGCCGGTCAAAAGATTGTAATTTGCGAGGAGCTGTTGTTGGCGACGACCGCGGTGAAGTTGGACTTGACGAATAGGGGGGGGGGCGCGGCTAATCTGACATATGCCAGCCTTGCGGGACCCCGTTCATTCTTGAAGCTCACGAAAGTGAGGGAACCCATGTCCCGACTCCGACTCCTCCTGTTGGCGTCCGCCGTGACACTGGCGGCCTCTCCTCTGGCCTTCACCGCAACGGGTCCCGCTGTGAGCCGCGCTCTGGCTGATGGCCCGCTTTGCTGTCCGCAGCCATTCCAGCGTTGCCTGGATCCAAATCATCAACTCAAAGACATTGACGCATATAACGCCTTTGTTTGCTGACAGTGTGGAGGGCCGACGCTGAGGCTGCTTCCGGTCTCGGTGCTCCGTTGCCTCGCGCCGACTCGGCGGAACCCCGCGGCTCGCGGCGATACCGTACGCAAGGTGTCTGCGAACGCGACCGGGCATCCGGGACCGGAGTCGGCCCTCGACACGCGAAGGACGAACACCGTGGAGCGCTGCCGTAGGGCCTGTCGTGAAGGTTTGCGTGATGGGACATGATTCGGATGGCATGGCGGCACGCGCAGCTATCGCCTCAGTACGCGTGGCCAGGGTGCTGCCTGGTGCCTTCCTCAGGCGCGCGGCTTGCGTGGCGGTTCTGGCTCTCTTCGTCCCTCGACCTGGTTCCTCGCGGCAGGAGCGAGGCCGGGTCGTGCTGGAGGAGATCGGGCTCGCTGCCGACACCGCCGCCCGAGCAGGGACGGGCCGCTATACGCTCCGCGGGCGGGTCGTGGCCGTCGAGGATGGACGGGCGCTCGCCGCGGCGACCGTAATCCTGGGAGAGGGCCAGGACGCCCGTACCGTCGTCACGGACAGCGCGGGACGATTCGTGGCGGACGGCCTCGCCCCCGGATCGCTCCGGGTGGTGGTGCGCTACCTGGGGTTCGCGTCCCGAACGGCCGTGATCGCGATTCCCTCCCCGAGTTCCGGCGGGGGGCCCGGGCATGCCCCATCCGCGGGCGGGACCGGGCGCGCTCCTCCAGGGGGCGACACGCTCGGGTTCACACTCCGGATGGACACCCGGCCCGTGCCACTTCCTGCGCTGTCGGTGACGGTTGAGGGTGCTGCGGAGGATCTGGGCAAGCTCGCGGGCTTCCGGGAGCGGCGGGCGAGGGGGTTCGGGCACTTCCTGGACCGCAAGGAGATCGAAAAGACGCCGGGCCACCGCCTGAGCGACGTGCTCCGTAGCGTGCCGGGGATCCGTGTCGCGCGGTGTCCAGGAAAGGCCCCGCCGGTCGGGTGCTGGACGGTTGAGCCCGCGCACGGCCCAACCAAGAGGCTCGGCGCCGGGGGCCTATGCAAGTTCACGTTCTATGTGGACGGCGCTAGAGCAACGATGGTTCGCTACTTCGGATCCGCCGGTTTTGGCGGGCTGGATGAGATCGTCGGCGACAAGGACGACCTGGCGGCGGTGGAGGTGTATACGGGCCCCGCTCAGATCCCCCCCCAGTTCAGCGGCGTCGGCGCCGGCTGCGGGGTGGTGGCGATCTGGACCCGATGAACGCCGGGGTCGAGCTCAGCGGCTGGCGGGTTGCGGCTTCCAGGTTGCGCGCGCCCGCCTGTTACGAGGATCGGTGGAGGTGGCTTTGCGATTCTCCGGCCGGCGACCCGGGGCTCTCGTCCTCCTGGCCGCGGCCCTCCCGCTGGCCCTTCCGGGCCGCGCCGCCGCCCAGCAGGCCTCGGCCCCGGGACTCCGGGGCCGGGTGGTGGCGGCCGACGACGGGCGGCCGCTCGCCTCGGCGGCCGTGGTGCTCGGAGAGGGCGCGGCGGCGCGGACCGTGGTCACGGACTCGGCGGGGCGGTTCCTGGCCGAGGGGCTGGCGCCGGGCCCCCTCACCCTGGAAGTGCGCTACCTGGGGTTCGCCTCCCGGACGGCCCGGGTCCTGATCCCCGAAGACGACACGCTGCTCGACGTCACCCTCCGCCTGGAGACCCGGCCCGTGCCCCTTCCGGCGCTGTCGGTGCGGGTGGGGCGTCCGGCGGAGACGCGGATGGGGAAGCTGGCGGGCTTTCGGGAGCGGAGGGCGCGCGGCCTGGGGCACTTCCTGGACCGCGAGGACATCGAGAAGACGCCGGGAAGCCGTCTCGGTGAAGTCTTCCGACGTGTGCTGAATGTGAAAGTGGTGCAGTGCGGATTGGGAGGCTTCTGCGAGACCCTGAGCTTCCGCCGCACGTTCTCGTACGGAGTCAACGGCGGTTGCCAGCCCATGATCTTCCTGGATGGGACGCGCTACCGCCTCGATCCCAACGTTGGAATCAATGAGATTCCAAAGCATGACATCACCGCCATCGAGGTCTACACGGGTCCCGCCGAGATCCCCTCGATGTACAAGGGACCCGGCGCCGGCTGCGGGGTGGTGCTCCTGTGGACCCGCACGGGGGAGGAGGCGGCGCATGGAGGTTAGACGTGGACCCGAAGCTTCGGACGACGCCCGAAGCCGGACCGCCGTTCCGCCTCGCGACCTCACCGGCTCGGCCATGACACTGTCGTGGGTCCGAGGATTCGGGAGTCGGACCGCCGGAGGTTCGTGCTTTCTCCGGACCGCGGGCGCAGCGGCTGTCGCGGGTCTCCTGGTGGCCTTCCTCGCCGGTTCGGCCGGGGCTCAACAGGCGGCCGCCGCCCCGTCGGTGGCCGGGCGGGTCTCCGACGGGCGGACCGGCGAGCCCGTCCAGGGCGTCTTTTTGCGGCTCATGGACGGCTCGGGCGAGCAGGTGGGCGGGGACTTCAGCTCGGCGGCGGGCCTCTTCCGGCTGGAAGCGCCGGCCCCGGGGCCCTACGGCGTCGTGGCGCAGCGCCTGGGCTACCGTTCGGACACGACGGCCCTGCGGTTGGGAGCCGGCCAGGCGGCGCACCGGGACCTCACGCTTCGGCCGGAGATCCTCCGGCTCTCCGAGCTCCACGTCTCGGCGCGCCGCCGCTGCCGGAGCCGACCCGGCGCCACGCCGGAGACCTACGTGGTGTGGCGGGAGACGGGGAAGGCCCTGCGGGCGGCGGCGTGGACGGCTCGCACCCGGCGGCTCCGGCTGGCCCGGCGCTCCTTCGCCCGGGTGCTGAACCCCGGCCTCGAGGTCGTCAGGACCCTGGGCCAGGCCGAGGACACGACCTCGGGCGCGCCTCCCTTCCTGAGCGCCTCGCCCGAGCTCCTGGCACGGGAGGGGTACGCGCACGGCGGCACGAACGACCGCACCTATTACGCGCCGGATGCGACCGTCCTCCTCTCGGACGCCTTCGCCGACGGTCACTGCTTCCGCCTCACGCGCGAGGATGCCCCCGAGCCGGGCTGGCTGGGACTCGCCTTCGAGCCCGTGCCCGGGCGGCACGTGCCTGAGATCGAGGGCGTGCTGTGGGTGGACCCGGCGACCGGGGCGCCGCTGCGGCTCACCTTCGGTTACCGCCACGTGGGCCTTCCCGTCGAGGCGCCGGACGCCGGTGGCTCGGTCGACTTCTTCCACCTGGCCAGCGGGCCGTGGCTCATCCGCAGCTGGCGGCTCCGGATGCCCGTCGTGGTGCTGGCCGAGCGGGCGCATCGGCCCGCACCCCCCGGTACGCGCATCCTTTGGGGCTACAAGGAGGTGGGCGGGGAGGTGACCGGCGTCCTGGAGCCCGACGGCTCGCCGCTCTACGAGTTCGGGGGGGCGACGCTCTCGGGCCAGGTGGTGGACAGCACGCTGGACGGGCCTCTCGCCGGGGCGGTGGTGCGGCTGATGGGGACGGGCCGCTCCGTGCGGGCGGGCCCCGATGGACGCTTCGAGCTGCCGGACATGGCCGCCGGGACCTACCGCGTGGTCTACGAGCATCCACGCCTGGATTCGCTGGGCTGGAGCAGCGTGCCGGTGACCGTGAGGGTGCCCGACGAAGGGCGAGCCACGGTCGAGCTGGCCGTCCCCGCTCCCGCGCGCGTACTGGCCGGCCGGTGCGAGCCCCCGGAGGGCGGCGCCCTGACGGGCCGGGTGATTCTGGCCGCGACCGGCGAGGCGTTGCCGGGGGCCCGGGTGGGTGTGGCGTTCCGCCCCGCCGCCTCCGCCTCCAGGTCCCGGCCGGGAGCATGGAGGCAACGGCTGGCGCACAGCGACTCGGCCGGGCGCTACGCGGTCTGCGGCCTGCCGCCGAGCGCGGAGGTGCGGGCTGCCGCCGAGGTCGAGAGCCGCGGCGGGTCCACGGTCTCCCTGCGGGTGCCGGCCGGAGAGCTCCTGGTGCGCGATCTCCCGGTGGGCCCGCCGCCCGCTCCCGCCGGGGACTCCGCGGCCACCGGCGATGCGGCCGTGTCCGGCCATGCGGCCGTGTTCAGCCATGCGGCGGCGACCGGTGCGAGGCCGCGTCCGGGACGGTCCCCCGTCTCGTTCCTCCCGCCCCGGCCGCCCGCTCGCGGGGGCCCGCTCCCTCCGGGTCCCGCCCCGGTCCGGGCCGTGTTCGCCGACACCGTCCCGCCCGCGTCCCCGGGCGGGGATGCCGCCAGCGGACGATCGGTCCTGGCGGGGACGGTCGTGGCTGCCGAGGACGGCCGGCCGCTGCCCTCGGCGGCGGTGACGCTCGGGGAGGGCGAGGGTGTCCGCACCGTGACGACCGACTCGGCGGGCCGGTTCCTGGCCGCGGGCATCCCGGCCGGACCCCTCGTCGTCGAGGTTCGCTACCTGGGCTTCGCCTCCCGAACGGCCCGGATCCTCCTCGCCGGGAGGGACACCCTCAGGGTCAGCCTCCGGATGGAGACCAGCCCGGTGCCGCTACCCGCGCTCTCGGTCAGCGTCCGCGGCCGGGAGCGCATGGACAAGCTCGCCGGGTTCCGGGAGCGGCGGGAGCGCGGGATCGGCCACTTCGTGGACCGGGAGGCGATCGAGAAGACGCCGGGCGACATGCTGAGCGGGGCCTTCCGGGGCCTTCCGGGCGTGCACGTCGTTCCGTGCGGCGGGCTTGAACCTCTCACGTGTCGCCGCCTCGTCCTCAGGGGCCGGACGTTGGGCGGAGGCGGCTGCCCCGTCGGCGTCTATCTGGACGGGGCGCCCCACCCCCTCGATCCGCATTTCGGGATCAACGAGATTCCGAAGATGGAGATCGGAGCCATCGAGATCTACTCGGGCGCGGCCGAGGTCCCGTCCGAGTACGCGGGGCCGGGAGGGCTGTGCGGCGTGGTGCTCCTGTGGACGCGGACCGGGCAGGAGAGCGGGTAGCCCCAGGCGCCGCCGGCCGATCCTCCCGCCCGAATCGGCCGGCGCGGCCGGTCGTCGATCTTACACCTGGATCGGCAGGCTCCGGATCGGTTTACCGGTCAGGGCGCGGAGCGCGTTGCACACGGCGGGGGCGATCGGGGGCGTCCCCGGCTCGCCGATCCCGCCCTGGTCGGCGTCGGAGTCCATCACGACGTGGACCTCCACGTCCGGCATCTCGTCGATGCGGAGCATGAGGTAGTCGTCGAAGTTCCCCTGCTGGCAGCGCCCGTCCTGGATCGTGATCTTCCCGTACAGGGCCGCCGTGAGCCCGTACACGATCGCGCTCTGGACCTGCGCCTCGATGATGGACGGGTTCACCGTCGGCCCGCAGTCGACGGCGGCCACCACCCGGTGGACCCGGGGCTTCCCGTCCTGGAGGGAGACCTCGGCCACCTGCGCCACGTGGGTCTCGAAGGACTTGAACACGGAGATCCCCCGCGCCCTGCCGGAGGGGAGGCTCTTCCCCCAGCCGGCCTTCTCCGCCGCCAGGTCCAGGACCCTCCGGTAGACGGGCTTGTCCGCCAGCAGGCCGCGCCGGTACCGGTAGGGGTCCTTCCCGGCCAGGTGGGCGAGCTCGTCGATCATGCACTCGACGGCCATGCCGTTGAAGCTGTTGTTCACCGAGCGCCAGAACCACACGGGCACGCCCACCTTCGCGTCGTGGTAGTCCACGTGCACGTTGGGGATGGAGTAGGGCATGCCCACCGCGCCCTCGACGGCCTCCGTGTCGAGACCGTTCTCGAGGGGCTGGCCCGTGAAGAGGCGCATGATCGAGGGGGCCACGACGCGGTGGCTCCAGGCCACCGGGTTCCCGCTCCCGTCCAGCGCCGCGCGCACGACGTGGTGATTGGCGGGCCGGAAGCCGTCGTGGCGGACGTCGTCCTCGCGGGACCAGACGCACTTGACCGGAGCGCCCGCGGCCTTCGAGAGGGAGACCGCGTCCTCGACGAAGTCCGTCATGGCCCTGCGGCCGAAGCCTCCGCCCAGGTAGGTCGTGTGGACCTCGACTCTGGAGGGGTCGAGGCCGGTGATCTTCGCGGCCGTACCCTGCGTCGAGGTCTGGAACTGGGTGGGCGCCCACACCTCGCACCCGTCCTTTCGGACGTGTGCGGTGGCGTTCATGGGCTCCATGGTGGCGTGCGCCAGGTACGGCATGTCGAACGCGACCTCGTGCACGCGCGACCCGGCCGTGCCGAGCGCGGCCTCCGCGTCCCCGTCGTCACGCGCCACGGCGCCCGGCTTCGAGGCCAGATCCCGGAACGTGGCGGCGATCTTCTCGCTGGACTGGTCGGCCCACTGCCCGTAGTCCCACTCGATCTTCAGCGCCTTGCGGCCCTGGAGCGCGGCCCAGTAGTGGTCGCCGATCACGCCGACGCGGTCGCCCAGGTTCACGACCTTGCGGACGCCCGGGACCTTCATGGCGTCCGAGTCGTCCACGCTCTTCACCTTCCCCCCGTAGACGGGGCAGCGGGCCACGTTGCCGATGAGGACCCCCTCGGGGCGCACGTCGATCCCGAAGGTGGCGGTCCCGTCGGTCTTGACCGGGGTGTCGAGCCGCGGATGGGGCTTCCCGAGGATCCGGAAGTCCTTCCGGTCCTTGAGGGGCGGGTTCTCCGGGGCCGTCTCCTTCGCGGCGGCCTCCGCCAGCTCCCCGTACGTGGCGCTGTTCCCGCTCCCGTCGGTGACCTTCCCGCCCGAGGCGGTGCAGGTGGAGGGGTCGACGCCCCACTCCTTCGCGGCGGCGGCGACCAGCATCATCCGCGCGGCCGCGCCGGCCTTGCGCAGGGGCTCCCACGCCGCCCGAACGCTGGTCGAGCCGCCGGTCCCCTGGGCCCCGAACATCGGGTTGAAGTACTTCTTCTCGGCCGGGGCGAACTCGTAGTGTATGTCGTCGACGTCCACCTCGAGCTCCTCGGCCAGGAGCATGGGGAGGGCGGTGGTCACGCCCTGGCCCATCTCCGAGCGGTCGATCATGAAGGTCACCCGCCCGTCGCTCCCGATCCGGATCCAGGCGTTGGGCTTGAACGCGGCGTTCTCGGGCGAGGAGCCGCCTCCCGCCGCGCGGTCCTTCGGGCCGCAGCCCGGGATGGAGACGGCGAGGACCAGCCCGGCGCCCGCGGCCCCCGCCACCTTCACGAACTGTCGGCGGCTGACGCCGGCCTTAGCCGCCGGCTCCCCGCCGTCCGGTCCGGATCCGACCGCCCGCGCTCCCAGGGCCTCCCACACGCTCCCGATCCCGTCCTCGGTCCAGGCGCTCATCTCAGCCCTCCTTTCCGGCCAGGTCGGCGGCCGTGTGCACGGCCGCCCGGATGCGCTGGTAGGTGCCGCAGCGGCAGATGTTGCCCTTCATGGCGGCGTCGACGTCCTCGTCGGTCGGGCTCGCGTTGCCGTCCAGGAGCGCGGCCGCGCTCATGATCTGGCCCGACTGGCAGTAGCCGCACTGGGGAACGTCCTCCTCGATCCAGGCCCGCTGGACCGGGTGGCTCCGGTCCTCGGAGAGCCCCTCGATCGTGGTGACCTTCGCGCTCCCGACCGAGGAGACGGGCGTCTGGCAGGAGCGCACCGCTTGGCCGTCCAGGTGCACGGTGCAGGCGCCGCATTCGCCGATCCCGCAGCCGAACTTGGTGCCGGTGAGGCCGATGACGTCCCTGAGCACCCAGAGGAGGGGCATGTCGTCCGGAACGTCGACCTGGTGGGAGGTGCCGTTCACGCCGAGGGTGATCGCCATCGATGAGCCTCCGCCTTCCGGGTCATGGAGCCCGCGCCGGGCGCGGGAGCGTCGTGTCCGCAAGGTGTCCAGAACCGGGCGGTGCCGTCAACGGGCGGGGGATGCCCACCGGGGGACCGGGCCGCCCGGGGCCACGCCGCCGGCCGTCAGGACCTGCACCCCGTGGCACGCCCCCACGGCGGGGGCGCTCGCGGCGGAGCCCGGGACCCCCGAGCTTGGGGGCCATGAAGCCGATCAAGCGCTCGGTCGCGGTGGTGATCCCGGAGACCGCCCCACGTCGGGGCGAGGCGCCCGGAGGCCCGGTCCTCGTGGTCCGCCGCCCCCCCGACGACGAGGACCTCCCGGGCGCGTGGGGACTCCCCGCCGGCTCGCTCCATCCGGACGAGTCGTGGGAGGAGGCGGTGCGTCGGGCCGGGCGGGAGAAGCTGGGCGTGGAGCTGCGGCCCGGCGCGCTCGTGCGCGAGGGAGAGCTGGAGCGGGAGGCGTACCTTCTCCGGATGCGCCTCTACGCCGCGGAGATCGAGGAGGGAGAGCCCTCCGTGCCGCAGCCGGGTCCGGGCGTCACGCAGTACACGGCGTGGGCCTGGGCCCCGGTGGCGCGCCTCGAGCCGGCGGCCCGGGCCGGCTCGCTGTGCTCGCGCCTGTTCCTGGCGTGGGCCGGGAGGGGGGAGGGGCGCCGGGGCTGATCCCTCCCCGATGCGCGCCAGCCCGGCCGACCCCGAAGGACCGGCCGGGCTCGTTCGGCGCGGCGAGCCGGCCTAGTCGACCGTCGCCGTGCCGCCCTCGACCTTCTCGGCCGCGGGCTTCCTGCCGTTGTCGCGGACCTCGAAGCGCTCCTCGAGTCCGGCCAGCGCCTCCCGGAAGGAGCTGTACTCGAGCTCCTGCATGGGGAGCATGGCCGGTCCCACGAAGCCCTGCGACCGGATCTCCTCGGCCTTGCGCTGCGCCTTCCGGCGCGTCTCGTTCCAGGCCACGTTCCCGAACAGGTCGACCCGCTCGGAGAGACGGCCCTTCCGGTTCACCGAGTAGGCCACGCAGGCCACGACGGGCAGGCAGTAGGTCCCCGCGATCGCGGTGTCGATGGCCACCGGCATGAGGGGCATGTGGTGGCTGCCCCGGGCATCCCCCGCCACGTAGTGGGCGGTGGTGTAGGGGCTCACGATCTCCTCGGGGGCCGGGAAGATGTTCTGGGAGCGGACGAGGGCCACCGGATCGTCCTTGCCCTTGTACTCGCCGGCGATCGTGTGCAGCCGGTCGGTCGAGACCGACACCACCTGCTGGTCGGGGTACTCGCGGCTGTGGATGGCCTGCACCCCGAAGCGGTTCTCATCGCGGAGGAGCGTGGCCAGCTCGATGTGCTCCTCCGGGACGTCCAGCTGGAGGACCCGGTCCGCGCCCGCGTGCTCCATGTCGATCACGGTGAAGCGGAAGCCCGAGCGCATCTTGGGCAGCATGAGGCCGGCGCAGTAGAGCGGGCTCGTGAACACGGTCCACAGGGGGAAGTTGAACGCCCCCGGTCCGCACTTGTCGGCCGTGAACACCAGGAACGGCTCGGCCGAGCGCTCCTCGGCCGTCTCGTCGAAGGTGATCTCGGCCGCGCCGGGTCCGGCGCCGCGCACGTTGCCGGACGGGGCGTCTACGAGCAGGTCCTGGCCCGCCCCGTAGAGGCCCTCCTCCTGGGCCACCTGGGTGGCGCGCTCGAACACGCTCCACGCCAGCTCGTGGATCGCCTCCGCGTCGCTCCCCTCGCGGTGGGTCATGAGGAGGCAGATGTCGTCGCCGGTGTGGGTGACGTCGAAGTCCACGAGGAGCCCGTCCGAGCGAGCGTCGTCGAGCGCCTCGCGGGCCACGTCGAGCATCCCCTCGGAGGGCTTGGTGTGCCCGCCGACGCCCCCCACATCGGCCTTGATCGCGCTGAGCGTGAGCATCGTCTCCTCCTGATCGGTGCCGGGGTGTTCCCGCTCGAGGTCGGGAGCCGCCCGGTGGGTCGCCGCATGGGACCCGGGACGGCGTCGCGTGTGTCCCGATTCGGGCAAGATCCAAGCCGACGGAGGGCGGGCCCGGCCCTCGGGTCCGGCCCGGCGGGCGCGCGCCTTCCGGCAGCCGGAGGGGGCGTCTATGTTGGGACATCATGATTCGGCTCGCCCGTTCCCGGGTTTAGCGCGGTGTGGCTCGAGCTGCTCCGGTCCCTCTCGCGGCGGTTCCGCTGGGCCCTCGTGGGAGGTCTCGTCGCGGCCGCCGTCCTGGTGGTCGGGCTGGGTCGAGTGTCGGCCGTGCGCCACGTCGGTGTGGTCGCCGCGGGGGGAGCGGCCCTCCTCGGGGCCTGGATCCTCCTGGTCCCCCGCCTCCACGATCTCCTTCGGGCGCTCGAGCTCCTCCCGCCCGAGCCGCCGGTCCCGACCGGGCCGCGCGCGGGCGGGGCGGAGGCGCCGGACGCGGGCGGGGTCGCGGGCGCCGCCCCCCAGTCCTTCGGCACCCCGGACGCCGGCGTCGCGCCCGAGGCGGGACGGGATGCCCGCGCCGCTTCGGAACCGGGGCCCGCCGCGGATCGGGGCTCCCTCTCCGCCTTCCTGGCGCAGGACCGTGCGCCGCCCGAGGTGGACGACACGGAGCTCCGGATCGGCATCGTCCTGGCGGGCGGCGGGGCCCGCGGCGTCTACCAGGCCGGGGCGCTGGCCGCGCTCTGGGAGTTCCTGGAGCGGGAAGGGGCCCTCCCGTACGTCCGGGCCGTGGCCGGCACCTCGATCGGCGCGTGGAACGCCATGTTCTGGCTCACCGGGCAGGTGTCCGACGGCGAGCTCGCCCGCTGGTGGCGGGAGGCCGAGCCCGCGCGGCTCGTCGAGCCGGCCCGCTGGTTCCCGTGGCTGCGGAACTACCTCCTTCGCGACCGCCCGTGGCGCGAGGCCTTCGGGCCGCTGTTCTCCGACCGGGCGGAAAGCCTCCTCGGGGGCGGGCCGCCGTGGCTCTACTTCACCCGCACGGCCGTGGACCGGGCCCGGGTGGAGGTGGGGACGAACCGTGGTCCGGACTACCGCTACTACCGCGCTGCGCCCTCCGGGAGCGGCTACGAGCCCGTCGCGCCGGTCGTGGACGAGACGCTCGGCCGCTTCGCCATCCGCACCTTCGAGGAGCTGCGCGAAGCGGTGTTCACGTCCATGGACATCCCGCCGGTGTTCCCCCGCTTCCACGACCGGCGCGGCCTGGCCTACGAGGATGGCGGCGTCATCGACAACCTGCCGATCCGCTACGCCACCCGTTTCGAGGGATGCAACCTCCTGTTCATCTTTCCCCTGCACGCCTCGTTCGAGCAGCGGCACTCGGAGCGGTCGATCCTCAGGCGGCTGGGGAGGGTCATGGAGGTCCGGCAGGGGGCGCTGGAGCGCGACGCGCTCCGGGACATCAGCCTCTACAACGAGCTCATCGGGCTCGGCGCGCCCTCGCGGCGGGCCGACATCCACGTGAAGCCGGTGACGAGCTTCATCCTGGCGCCCTCGCGCGAGCTGCCGATCGGCACGTTCGACTTCTGGAAGCTGCCGGGCGGGGGCTCGGAGGCGCTGGCCTGCTCGCGGGCGGCGACGCGGGCCGCCCTGGAGGCGTTCGAGTTCGACACCGCGGACCGCTCGGTGCGCATGCAGGTGTTCGGCCCGGAGGGGCGGCCCTCGGAGACGCACGACTTCACGCTCCGGTGAGGCGAGACGCTGGCGCACGGTCGCGTCGGCCCGGCCCGGCGCGGCGGCGGCGATCGGGCGCGGCGGCGATCGGGTGGCCGCGAAAGGCGCGGGGGCGCAGGTGAGCCGGAGCGCCGGACGGCCGTCCCTCCGGGTCGAGCGGGCGCCCGAGCGGCCGCTGTTCGTGTGGGACGGCGACTGCGGCTTCTGCCGCTACTGGGTGCTCCGCTGGCGGGCGGCGGCCGGGGAGGCGGCGGACTTCGCCCCCTTCCAGGAGGTGGCCGCGCGCTTCCCGGAGATCCCCGAGGACGCCTTCCGCCGATCCGCCAAACTCGTGCTCCCCGACGGCCGCGTGCACGAGGCCGCGGCCAGCGTCTTCCGCCTCCTGGCCCTGGGCGGACCGGCGTGGCCGTGGCGGGCGTACCGCTCGGTCCCGCTGGTGGCGACCCTCACGGAGGCGGTCTACGCGTGGGTGGCCCGCCACCGCACCGGGATGGGCCGCCTCACCCGCCTCCTGTGGGGACCCGACCCGCGTCCGCCCGAGCGGGCGGTGTCGGGCTGGGTCTTCGGCCGCCTCCTGGGCGTGGTCTATCTGGCGGCCTTCCTCTCCCTCCTCGTGCAGGTGGACGGGCTCCTGGGCCCCGGGGGCATCCTGCCGGTCGGGGACTACCTGTCGGCGATCCGGGGAGCCTTCGGCGCCGGGGCCTACGGGATGGCGCCCACGCTCCTGTGGCTGGGCCAGGGGACGGGCTGGCTGGTGGGACTGGCCGCCGGCGGGGCCCTGGCCGCCGCGCTCCTCGTCCTGGACATCGTCCCCCTGGCGTCGGGCGCGGCCGCGTGGGCGGCCTACCTGTCGCTCACCGTCGGCGGACAGGTCTTCCTGGGCTACCAGTGGGACGTCCTCGTGGTCGAGGCGGGCTTCCTGGCCCTCTTCCTCCTGCCGGCCCGGGGCGGCGCGCTCCGGGCCTCCGGCGGGAGGGGGCTCGCCCGCCCCCCGTTCGTGGCCGTGGGGCTGTGCTGGTGGCTCCTCTTCCGCCTGGTGCTCGAGTCGGGCCTGGTGAAGCTGACGAGCGGAGACCCGACCTGGCGCCGCCTCACGGCGCTGCGCTACCACTTCCATACCCAGCCGCTCCCCAACCCGGTGGCCTTCTGGGCGGATGCCCTCCCGGCCTGGCTCGCGGGCGCCGCGACGGCGGGCACGCTCCTCGTCGAGCTCGGCGCCCCGCTCCTCCTCCTGCTTCCGCGTCGGGCCCGCCACCTGGGGGCGTGGGTGATCATCGTCTTCCAGCTCCTCATCGCGGCCACGGGGAACTACGGCTTCCTCAACCTCCTCACGATCGTGCTGGCCCTGCTGGCGTTCGACGACGCGGCGTGGCGGGGGGCGCTGGCCCGGCTGGGCCCCGGCCGTCGGCTCCTCGAGCGGCTGGGGACCCCGGTCCGCGACGCCTCCGGCCGCGGGCGCCGGGTGGCGGCGGGGGTCTTCGCGGTCGTGGCCGTGACGGTGGGGGCCGGGCAGGTGGCGCGGACGGCCGGGGCGGACGTGACGCCGGCGCCGGTGCGGGCCGTCGAGGGGGCCCTCTCCCCC
>Ga0209918_1000107_pt1 | contig 62527 bp, 52 predicted proteins | sample SalPonD_shore_MG_FD_185712 | JGI IMG/M metagenome (GOLD analysis project Ga0209918, IMG submission 185712) | Salt pond soil microbial communities from South San Francisco under conditions of wetland restoration - Salt Pond MetaG... | ecosystem: Environmental > Aquatic > Marine > Intertidal zone...
CCGCGATCCTTCATCTCCAGCCAGATGTACTGCAGCAGCGGCTCCCGTGGGAGGACGCGCAGGCAGTGGTCCACCAGGGCGCGAACCAGACCGAGCGAGGGGACGTAGTGCGCCGTCCCGACCGGTGTCAGCAGGTCGGCGTGCACCACGTCCCCGGCCGTCCAGAACAGGGCGGCCAGCTCCGCACGGAACCCGCCGTCGCGGTTGGCGGCGCCGGCGTGCAGCGCCCAGGCCAGCTCCGCGATGCAGTTGTCCTCGATGCGGTCGGCCGCGGCGCGCACTCGCTCGTACTCGGCTACAACTCCGACGAGATCCGGGTCGAGTGGTGCGTCCCTGGCCGACTCGATGAAGCCCGCGGCGGTCTCGCACAGGAAGCGCGCGCCCCATATGGCCTCGGCGGCCACCAGGTTACGCGCAGCAACCAATGGGAACACATGCCATCCCGGGTGATGACCCGTCCACGGCTGGTAGAAAAGCTGCTCTCCCAGAGCACCCACCCAGGCAGCCAAGGCCTGCAGCGCCACCAGGGATCCGGCCACCGGCTCCTCTTCGGTGAGACGTGCGGAAGCCTCGGCCACCTCCCGCCAGAGGTTCGCATCACCCGCGCGTGCCTGCCCCGCGGCGAGGCTTTCGAGCGTGCCGACCAGCGCTCCGGCGTCGGCCGGGACCAGGCCCAGAGCAGCGCCCAGCTCCCGGTACGCGGGCCGTGTCCAGAAGCCGCTCATGGCATCGGTCACGGCCGCAGGGAGGCCGCCCGTGGTCAGGACGATGAAGCGGTAGTCCTGCCGAAACAGGCACTCCAGCAACTGTCTGTACACGATGCCCGGTCCCGTCAGCTCACCCGCCCAGGAACTTGAAAACGCTGCCCAGCGCAGTGGCCGAGACGTTGTCCAGCTCCACCTCGACACCCTCTTTGGGGTGCACCTTCACCTTGCGCAGCTTCAGGACCAGCAGCAGCAGCGCCGCGCCGAGAATCACGCCCGCGTCCACCACCAGCAGCCCGCTGCGTTCCCGCCAGGCCCGCTCGACGGCTTCGGCGAGGGCCGGCTCGGCGGCCAGCTGCCGCAGGACCGCGATGGCCACCGGCCGGGACAGCGCGTCATCACGTGCCAGCCGGGACGCCGTTTCCGCGTCGAGGCCCTGGTTCTCCAGCGCCCGGGCCAGCGGCCCGGCCGGCATGTCCGCCGGCAACGCCGCGTCCGACTCAGCGCTCAGGCCGAGGACGAACAGGGCGCTGTCCACCAGCGCGGAAAGCTGCGCGTCGGTCAGCGCTTCGAGATCGTTCCAGTCAAGCGGCACCCTCGCCTCGTTCATAGCCAGTCACCTCGCAGTGTCATTACTCCCAGCCGTTCGGGGGCATCTCGAAAGGGGCCGTCGAACATGCGGCGCATGGCGCGCCGCATGGCGAGGGCTTTTGGCAGGTCGGCACCGCACCAGCCGTCGAGAAAGGCCCGCGACCAATGCCGCACCGCCTCGATGGGGGCATCCCACAGCGGGGCCACTACCGACGCCGCGCCGATCTTGAGCCAGGTCTCGGCCAGGCTCGCCGGCGCGTCGCCCTGCAGCAGCCGCCCCCAGCCGGCGGAACAGCCGAGAAGCATCACCAGCTCGCAGTCGATCGCGGCGTCCACCTCCAGCTCCGCGGCGGCAAACACCTCGATGGGCTTCCGCGCTCTGATCCGGCGTGGCGGTCGCCTCAGCGGCAGGTCGCGGAAATCGAAGTAGCGGCCGCCGTGGAGCGGGATGTCGCGCAGACTCACACCCAGGGTGTCCCGCTCCACCAGCAGCCCCGACATGCGATGGTCCTCGTCGTCCACCCAGCCGTGGGCCATGATGCAAACCGCCGACGGGGACGGGTCCTGACGCAGCGCCGCCTTCACGGTGCTGCGGCTGTAGGGGAATTGCCGGTCGAGGAACAGCTTGCGGTGAGCGAAGTGCGACGCCGCCTGCCGGCAGATTTCGCGGAAGTCGTCGTCGAGATCGCCCAGTACGTCGACACCGCCGCAGACCACCGAGCGTTCCGCGGCGCTTGAGCCGGCCTCGGCGTCGTCCCAGGTCCACTGTCCGGCGTTGCGTGCACGGGCCGCGTTGCGGCCGACCGTGCGCAGGAACAGGGAGCGGCTGCTGGCGTAAGTGACGCCCGCGAGCACCCCCAGGGGACCGGGTCGGCACCCTCTCCCTGCACCAGCTCGATGAGATGTACCGGCAGGTCGTGGGTCGTGGCGTGAGGCAGGACAACCAGCACGTCCGGCATCTCGGCCGCGATGCCGGACGGCAGGAAGGCGCGGCCCCAGCCGGCGGCGAAAGCCCGCAGCCGCGGCGTTCGCCCGGTGGACACCGCCATCGGGTTGCGAAGCTCCTCCCGCAGGGCGTCGACCCGGGGCACCAGCTCACGGGACGCCCCGATGCGGTAGCGGCGGCGCGCGCCGTCGGGCGCCGTCCACATGCCGACCAGCTCCGAGGCGGTAACCGCGAATTCGAGTGCTCCCACCCGAACATCCGCAACCGTTGTCATCGACGCGCTCCTGGACCGTCCTGGTCCGGCCCGCTCCGATGTCGACGGACGCGGCAGCTGGCCTTGTCTGAATCATGGAACGCGGCCGGCCCCCGCGCAAGACGAGCCACGAGTGTCGGATCGCCAGACCCGCTCCGCGGGCGTACGCCTGCAGCCCGTTGTCAGGGCCGGTGCGTGTCGGCTTGGGAGGCCTCCAGCGGCACAGCCGACGGGTCGGCGACCAGCAGGAACTTTCCCTCGGACATGCGCTCGGCGTAGCGCTCGACGGCCCGCTGGGCGTCTTCGAGCCCCCAACGTGCGCGGACGGGGGATTGCAGCTCGCCGCCGAGCAGTGACTGGGCCCGCCGGGCCAGCCGCAGCGTCTGGACGATGTTCTTGTCCTTGAGCCAGTTCGACAGGAACCATCCTTCGAGCCGCAGCCGCTTCAGCAGCGCGGTGCGGGGGTCGATCACGCTGCTCCGATCGGACAGGCGGGCATACAGCAGGATGGTGCTGCCGTAGGGCGCGGCGTCGGCGAGCCTCTGGGTCATGTCGCCGGCGACCGCATCGAGCAGCAGTGTCGCCCCGAGCCGCTGGGCACGGTCTTTCAGCTCGTCGGCGAAATCCGCCCCGCCGCTGTCCAGCACGTGCTCGGCGCCGCGCCGACGGATGAGCTCAGCCTGCTCCGCCCGGCGCACGACGTGAATGACCGGGATACCGTAGCGCCAGCCCAGGCGCAGGATCATGCCGCCCAGAGCGCTCGCCGCGGCCGTGCTGACCAGGGCCCGGTGTTCCCCGCGACGGGCGATCTCCAGAAATGCGAGCGCGGTCAGCGGGTTCACCAGCAGCATGGCGCCTTCCGCGAGGCCGACCTGTCCGCCGAGCGGCACGCACAGCTGTGCGGACGTGACCATGTACTCCGCCCAAGTGCCGTTGCCGCCCAGCGGCGACGAGCAGGCCACCCGCCGTCCCCGCAGCAGGCGGGGCATCACCCCCGAACCGCACTGGACCACGGTGCCGCTTCCTTCGAGACCCGGCGTGAAGGGAAAGGCCCGCTCCACGCCGTAGCTCAAACCGGCGAGGCTGCCGAGGTCGGACGGATTGATCGGGGCAGCGGCCATGCGGACCAGTACCTCACCCGCGCCCGGGCGCGGCACCGGCATTTCGCGCAGCCGCAGCTCACCGTTGGGCCCGTCCAGCTGAACGGCGCGCATTGTTTCCGGTATGGGCGGAGTCGGGGTCATCGCTGCGATATCGCTCCCGGAGCGGATAGTCCGTGGACCCAATGGCCGCCGGCGCCGCATGTACGGAGCATAGTCAATAAATGCCGGCAAAGCGCGTTCCACCGCTCCCGGAACATACTGGCAGGACAGCGGCAGTCTTCTTGGGAGCACCGCGGGTCAGATGAAGCAGCGCTTCCTCGGTGAGTCCAATGCGGTGTTGCCGACACTGACAAACCGACAGCCGACTCTCGCGCGCCGCAGCTTACCGGGACCGAATGGAGGAGCAGGGCCATGCGAATCAGCACAACAAGCATAGCGGCCAGCGCCGCTTTCGTTCTGATGGCCTCACTGGCCACGACTACCGCCTCCGCGCGCATGCAGGCACTCATGTTCGCGTCCGCGCCGATCTGGGGCTCCGGCAACGTGGTGATCATTCGCGGTCCCGAGGGATGCCCGAAGGGTCAGGTCATTGATATACGGGTGCGCATGAGCCAGCCAAGCGGGGTAACGGGTGAAGGAAGCTTCAGCGGTGACTGCACGGGCAAGCACGATACGTGGATGGCGGTTGTCCACAGCACCGGGCTGAAGTTTGCGCCGGGCAAGGCTCACGCCCATGCCTGGGCGACCAGATGGACCTCCGGCGGCGCCGTGAAGAGCTGGGACTGGGAGCGCGACATGACGCTGAAGAAAGGCGGTAGCTGACTTCGGGCCCAGCGGAAAGGCGCTGCGCGTTCTGGCCCTGTCCCGATCCACGCCTGCCGGGGTCGAGCTATTCGCGGGCCGGCCGCCTCAGGCCGGCCAGCGCTCGCCGCGGAAGGCCTCCACCAGGTAGTCCACCAGCAGGCGGACCTTGGCGGCGACATGGCGGCGGGAGGGGTACAGAGCGTAGATCCCCAGCTCCAGGGAGCGGTACTCCGGCATCAGCTCCACCAGCCGCCCGGCCGCCAGGTCCGCCCCCACCAGGAACGAGGGCTGGAGCACAATGCACTGGCCCTGCAGCGCGCCGGCCCTGCAGGTATCGCCGCTGTTGCTGCGGACGACCGGACGGATGCGCCCGCTGACGGGGCCGTCGGGCCCCTCGAACGGCCACTCGTCGCCGCCGGCGAAGTAGCTGTAGGCCCACACCGGGTGGTCTGCCAGCTCCGCGGGGTGACGCGGCGCGCCATTGCGGCGCACATACTCGGGGGCGGCGCCCAGCACCAGACGGGTGGCGGACAGCCGGCGGCTGATCAGCGTGGAGCTCGGCAGGCGGGCGATGCGGATCGCCAGGTCGTAGCCCTCCTCCACCAGGTCCACCACCCGGTCGCTGAGGGTGATGTCCAGGTTCACCTGGGGATGCCGGGCGCGGAACCCGCTCCACAGATCCGCCAGGTGAAGGATCCCGAAGGTCACCGGCGCATTGACCCGCAACAGCCCCACGGCCTGGCCGCTGCGGGCGCTGACTTCGGCCTCAGCCTCCTCCAGCTCCCCCAGTAGCGTCCTGCAGCGGGCGTAGAAGATCTCGCCGTCCTCGGTGAGCGAGAGTCGGCGCGTGGTCCTGTTCAGCAGCCGCGCCCCCAGCCGCGCCTCCATGTTGGCGACCTGGCGCGACAGCGCGGCCTTGGATACCGGCAGGTATTCGGTCGCGCCGACGAAGCTGCCCGCCTCCACTACGGCCACGAAAGCCTGCATCTCCTGGAACCGGTCCATTGTTGCACTTTACGTAACAATTTATCTATTTAAAACCTGTTTATCCCGACTATCGCGCTACCTAAGCTATATCCAGTTCCGGTGGCGGCCCCGCAGCGGACCACGGAACGCCATTCAATGCGCCAGCGGGACCGGCGCGGCAGCTAACAGGAGACAGACCATGCGCAACAACCTGCTACGTTCACTCGTCACCACCAAGGCCGGCTGGGCCACGCTCGCCCTGCGTATCCCCGCCGGCGTCGTCTTCGTCGCCCACGGCAGCCAGAAGCTGTTCGGCCTGTTCGGGGGCTACGGCCTCCAGGGCACGGGGCAGTGGATGGATTCCATCGGCCTGAGCCCGGGTCTGATAATGGCGCTGCTGGCCGGCAGCGCGGAGTTCTTCGGCGGCCTCGCCCTGCTGCTGGGCCTGCTGGTAAGGCCGGCCGCTTCGGTGCTGGCGTTCACGATGCTGGTGGCGATCCTGGCCGTGCATGCCGGCAACGGCCTGTTCATCAGCAACAACGGCTTCGAGTACGCGCTGTCTCTGCTGGCGATAACGGCGGCACTGGCCACGGTCGGCGGCGGACGGCTGTCGCTGGACCGCGTGCTGGCGGGGCGCGGCGGCACCGCGGGCGCGTGACCGGCGCGAGATGACCACGGGCCGGGGCGCCGATCCCGGCCCTGAGAGGGAGCTGAACCATGACGACTCTACCCAGCCTTTTCGTATCCCACGGTGCGCCCACGTTCGCCCTGGAACCGGGTGCGGTCGGCCCCCGTCTCACGGCCCTGGGCCGGGTCCTGCCCCGCCCCGAGGCGGTGCTGATGGTCTCAGCCCACTGGATGACGCCGAGCATCCGGGTCAGCGCCGCGCCGCGCCCGGAGACCCTCCATGACTTCGCCGGCTTCGACCCGGCCCTGTACCGTCTCACCTACCCGGCCAACGGCCATCCCGCCCTGGCGGTCCGCGCCGTCGAGGCCCTCCGGGCAGCCGGCTGGGACGCCGACACCGACGGCGAACGGGGCCTCGATCACGGCGCATGGGTACCGCTGCGCTACCTGTACCCGCAGGCCGACGTCCCGGTATTCCAGGTGAGCCTGCCCCGGCGGCTGGACGCCCGCGCCGCCCTGGCGCTGGGCGAGGCCCTGGCGCCGCTGGCGGCCGAAGAGGTGCTGGTGGTGGGCACCGGCAGCCTCACCCACAACCTCTACGAGTTCCGCATGGGCGGACCGGACGCGGACTATGCCCGCGAGTTTGCCGGCTGGATCCGCGAGACAGTGGCAAGCGGCGACCGGGACCGGCTCGCGCGCGCCCTGACCCTGGCGCCCCATGCCCGGCGCGCCCACCCCACCGCGGAACACTTCTGGCCCCTGCTGGTGGCCGCCGGCGCCGCCGCCGCCCCGCTGCCGGCGACCGTGATCGAGGGCGGCATCACCCACGGCGTGCTGGCGATGGACGCTTTCCTGTTCGGCCAAGCACTGCCGGCGCTGGAGCATGCGTCATGACCGGCGGGCAACGCTTCGAGCTGCGCATCCACATCGGGACCCACGAGACCACCGTGGCGGCGGAGGGCGGGGGCGATGAGGATCGCGTCCTGAGGCTTGGGATCGGCACCCGCCGAACGGCGGATGACTTTCTGGCTCGCACCCCGCCCAGTCCGGCAGCGCTGGAGCGGGCCATCGCGGCCATCGAGGACGCCGTGGAACAGGCGCGCCCCTTGACGGCAGGCCGCCGCGTCGTACTGACCGGCGATGCCGTCTTCGCCGACGTGGCCCGCCGGGTCGGTACCAGTAACGGACACTTGACGCTGGAGGCCGTGGAACAGCGCTACCAGGAGATCGCCAACGCCGCCATGGGCGGGGTCACCTCATCGGGCCAAGCCGTTGAGTGGAACCGGCAACAGATGGCTACCGTGGTCATCCTCCGCGAGCTGATGCATCACCTGGGGCTCGCGGAGGTGGCGGTGGGAGGCTGAGGGCCGGCCCCACCGAGTGCCGCCCGCTCCAACGGCAGCGAGGAAACAGGGTGGGAGCGGCGACCCCGGCGCGACGGCCTCAACGCCGAGGCATTCGCGCCGGGGTCGGCGCTCCCACCGGAGGCTGGGGTGACATGTAGGAGTGCCGCAAGGCGCGATGGCGGTGTGCCCACTGCGCCGGGGGGAAGTCCAGTCCCGTTTTCGAGTGTCCGTGAAACCTGGGCTACCTCGGACCGCGGTTTCGGGGATATTAGGTCCGCTTTTGGCCGAACCTTGCCTTAGGGCCGATTCCCCGCAGCTCGTACGGCTGTTGGGGGCAAATCTACCGATCGAACATACCGGCGTAGTAGCTGTCGGAGTGTGAGACCTCTCGACTGCATTTCAAATCAGCAACGCCCAGGCGGTGATATCCTTGACGTCCTGCGGCTAAACCGGAGGGAGACTTGCGATGCGCAGAATTTCGCGTGCAGCCCCGCTGTTGGCCTGCCTGCTGGCTGTGGCGGGGATCGCTCATGCCGGGGACACGCTGCAAGCGGTCGTGGCCGGATCCCAGCGAAGCGAGGCGCACAAGGCGCGGGACGTATACCGGCACCCGGTGCAGACGCTGAAGTTTTTCAGTATCGAGCCGGATATGAGGGTGGTGGAGCTGAACCCCGGCGGCGGCTGGTACACGGAGATCCTCGCGCCCTACCTCCATGACCGCGGGCAATTGTTCGAAGCGGTGCCGCCGGCCGATGCCGCGAGCGCCTTTCTCAAACGCATGCGGGCGAGCTTCGAAAAGAAACTTGCGGCGGCGCCGGCGATCTACGGCAACGTCAAGCTGGTGGATTTCGCACCGCCGGAACGGGTGAAGCTCGGCCCGGACGAGTCCGCGGACATGGTGCTGACCTTCCGCAATCTGCATAACTGGGAACACGAGGGTTCGCTCAAGGCGGTATTCAAGGCGGCCTATGACGTACTCAAGCCGGGCGGCGTGTTCGGCGTGGTGGCGCACCGGGCGAAGCCCGGGTCCGATCCGGAGGTGAGCGCGGTCAAGCTCCACCGGATGCCCGAAGCCTATGTGCGGCAGCTGGGCGAATCCGTCGGGTTCAAGCTGGCGGCGACCAGTGAGGTCAACGCCAACCCCAAAGACGACCATACGCTCAATGTCCACATGCTCCCGCCAAGCCTGGAGGGGCCGGCGGCGAATCACGACAAGATGCGCGCCATTGGCGAGAGCGACCGGATGACGCTGAAGTTCGTCAAACCGGGTTCGTAGCAGGCGCGCTAGCAGGGTCTCCCCCTATGCGCCCCCGGCCAGCGGAACAGCTCCGCGTATTCGGCGCCGGTGCGGGCGCAGGCGCGCCAGGCGAGACCGCCCTCCGCCATGGCGTCGCGGATGCTCGGCGCCGCCAGCTTGAGGACACCGGCGGCCGCCTGGTCGCGCATGCGCTCGAACGGCGATCTGCCCATCAGGGACAAAGCCCAGTCCGGCAGCAGCGCCGCGCCGGCGCCCAGGAACAGGTCGCGGCTGAGGCCCGCGAACGGAATCGGCAGGCGGATGGCGTTGAGCACGGCCAGTACCTCACGGCTGCGGGCGTCGTAGCGCAGCTCCGGGCGTACGTCCTCGAAGAACGCTTCCAGCTCCGCCACCGACTTGGGCACCCCGCGTGCGCCGACCGCTTCCGCCACACGCGCCGTCTCGTGCAGGTAGCGATCCTGCATCGCCCTGGGTACCGCTCGGTAGCAATACGTCCGGTAGCCCCGCAGGAAGCTCCAGGCCTCGGTGCAGTGTACCCAGTTGAGCAGGTGTGGATCCTCGGCACTGTACGCACGCCCGTCGGGTGCAGAGCCGTGCACCCTGCGGTGAATGGCGCGCACCCGCGCGATGGCCTGTTCGGCCGGCGCGCGCGGCGCGTACGTGGTACGCGCGACGAAGGCAATCGTGTTGCGCAGCCGGCCCAGGGTGTCGCCGCGGAAATCTGAGTGGTCCCACACCCCGGCGAGCGCCAGGGGATGCAGAGTCTGGAGCATGAGCGCGCTGAGACCGCCGACCATCATGCTCGGGAAATCCGCATGGATCTTCCAGGTGACCGTCTCCGGCCCGAACAGGCCTGGATCCCCCGGGGGGCGGTCGTAGTCGGGCGCCGGCGCGTTCCGCCGCAGCACCTCGATGACCCGATCGCGCAGGTACCTCCGGAGGGGCCGCGGCAGCACTTTCACGCCCGGCAACTTCACCGGCTGCGCTCGCGGATTCCCCTCGGACTGCCGTCCGCGAGAGGTTGCCTGGTATTCCGTTTCCATCATGACGGCTCGTTGTGTCTGGTCGCGGTCCGGGCGCCGGTTCCCTACCCGACGCGGCATAGTGACCCCGGAACGTGGAGGCAGCACCACTGACCTCCCGTCCGTGAGGGCCCTTCGGGGCTACATGGCCGGCTTGGTCTGCTGGGCGCTGGGGCGCGACAGCAGCCGTTCGGCCCAGGCGGCGACCACGTCCGGCACCTCGGTCTCCACCAGCCGCAGAAACTCCAGAAAAGGCGCATAGCAGATATCGGCCAGCGACAGCCGGTCACCCACCAGGTACTGGCGGTCCCCAAGCTCGCGGGCAACAATCTCCAGGTGCTTGCCGATGTCCGCCGAGGCCTGTTTCATCGCTTCCCGGTCCCAACGCTCCTCCGGCAGAAAGCGCTTCGGGAAGAGGATCTTGCCCGCCGGCGCGGTAAGCTGCAGGTCGCAGAGCTTCATATGCATGTCGACCCGGGCCCGAGCCCTGGGGGCCGCGGGAACCAGGGCAGGCTCGGGGTGGCAGGCTTCCACGTAGTTCAGGATGGCCGTGGACTCGTAGAGCACGAAGTCATCGTCGACCAGTGTCGGCACCCGCCCGTACGGATTCAGGGCCAGGTACCCCGGCTGTCGGTGCGCGCCGGAAGCCATGTCCACGGTCACCGCTTCGTACTCGAGGGCCTTCTCGGCCAGCGCCATTGTCACGCGCCGGGAATAGGTGGAAAGAGGGTGGAAATGGAGCCGGTACATGGGGCCTCCGATGCGATGTGCATTGAAACACGGGCAATGCGCGGTGGCCGTGATGCAGCCGGCCACAGGACAAGACAAGCGTACTGCCCGCCGGTTCGTGCTGCCAGCGCAAAGGGATATATCGTGTTTTTCGCGGCCTCGCCCGATAGGGCCTTCCGGCTGATCCAGCCAGCCGCCAGGCTTCGGCGAGACAGGGGAACAGGCCGCGGTCACCTTCCCGACAATACGCAGTCGCTATCCCACCGCCAGTCGGAGGCTGCCCGGCTCCCGGGCAGCGCCTGCGTCGCTCTTCGACCGTCGGCGGGCCGGCACTGCGCCAGACCGCGGTCTGTCCCCTGGTCGCTCCCTCGTCTCCCGTTTCAGAAGCTCAGTGTCGCGGCGCCGCCGAGAATGAGCTCGTGCATCGCGCTGGCGCCGCTGATGACCACGCCGTCGATGAGGTCGTCCGCCGTGTAGCCGCGGCTTTTCACGCAGGGGGTACAAGCCCACAGGTTGCCGCCGCGCTCGATAAAATTCGCCAGCATCTCGGCCAGCGGTTCGAGCGGCTCGACGCGGGTCGTATCCGCCGCGCCGCGTCGGACGATGTCGACGCCGGAGCTGGTCAGGAATATCGAGACCTCCAAGCCGGCGGTCATGCCCCCGAGGGCGATGGTCAGGGCGGCCGAAGATAGCTCGTGGTCGATACCGTGGGTGATCAACACCACCAGATTGCGGGTTTCGCCTTCCATCACATTCCTCCTTCATTTGCCTGGTTCCGTTGGACGATTCGCCGGAATGGCAATCAGTCGGAAGCAGCTCAGGGAAGCCCAAGGACCAGGCTTTGCATTTCGCGTGAAAAACGTGCGAAGGGGAAATCGGTTCAGCCCCTCCGCCACCACCATTTGCCGTTGCCGAACGGCCGTTCTCCCAGTCAATGCGGCCCGGCCATTCGGCCCCGGCAAGGGTGCCTATGCTGGCTTGCGCGCATGGAAGTTCAGGCCGTGGACGAACAGGTCCTTCGCCACCTTGCGCTCGGCCGATGTCCCCATGAAGCAGTTGAAGCGCTCCACGACCTGTCCCCCCTCGAGTCCGCTCTCGGAGGTGAGCGTCGCCAGCTCCGACTCCACCAGGGCGCCGCCGATGCAGGCTGCCCAGATGTCGGGATCGCTGCGCGCCTCCAGGGTGAGCTCACGCTGGACGATCACGTCGGCGAGGAACAGCTGTCCGCCGGGTTTGAGCACGCGCACGATTTCGGCGAACACCTTGCGCTTGTCGGGCGACAGGTTGACGACACCGTTGGAAATGACGACGTCGACGCTCCCGTCCGCCACCGGCAGCGACTCATACAGCCCTTCACGTACATCGACGATGTCCGACAACCCGGCCTGGCGCGCGGCATCGGTAGCGCACTCGCGCATGGCCGGGGTCATGTCGACGCCGATGGCCTTGCCCTCGCTGCCGACGCGGCGCGCCGCGAGCAGCAGGTCCATGCCGGCGCCGCAGGCATGATCGAGCACGACCTGCCCCGGGGCCACGGGGGTCGCACGGGGCGCCGTCTCGCCAATGCGAAGCGGGTTGCCGACGCCGGCGAAACGGTTGGTGGCCATGGCCGGCAACTGCGCCAGCTCTTCGGCGTCGTACTGCAGCAGGTTCGCAGCGTATCCGGGTCCGCGGTGAAAGTGAAACGTTCCGTCGGGCTCCCGTGCGACCCGGTCGTACTCTGTAAGTACCTGCGCGCGCAGGGACTCGCTATCGAAGTTATCGGGTGCGGTATAGGCCATGGTGACTCTCCTCCTCGTCGGTCACGGGATAGAGCCTAGAGCGGGGGTGTCTCGGCAGGATGTCGGATTGGTCGTCGCTTTGTGTCCCGTTTGTAACGAGAACAACTCAGGAACGGGGCAGGTATTCGCGCAGCAGGGCGTTGAAGGAGGAAATGTCGACGGGCTTGCGCACCAGGGCCAGGATGCCGGCGTCGGTGATGTCGCGGTCGGTGAGCTCGTCGCCGTAACCGGTATACAGCATGATCCGCGCTTCCGGGTCGCTCTCGAGCACAATCCGGGCGAGCTCGATTCCGTTCATGCCGGGCATGGTGTAGTCGAATAGATACAGGTCCGGCGCCGGCGCCGAGCGGAGAAAATGGCGCGTGTCAGCCCCGTTGGCGCGTACCTCGACGGTGAGGCCCCAGTCCCTGAGGCGGTCGACCATGTAGTCGCGGACGTCGGCGTCGTCCTCCACCAGCAGCACCCGGCCGCGCAAGCGGGCCGCTCTCTTTCCGCGACCGCCCGAGGCGGCACCGGCCTCGTCACCGCTGGTACCGGCGCACGGCAACGGCAGCATGATGCAGAATCGTGCGCCCTTGCCCGGCTCGCTGTGAACGCTGATATGGCCGCCAAGCTCATGAACGATGCCGTGCACCATGGACAGGCCCATGCCGCTGCCCTTGCCCACTTCCTTGGTGGAATAGAACGGCTCGAAGATGCGGTCAACCATTTCCGGCGTCATGCCGCCGCCGGTGTCGGCGACGCTGAGCACCTGGAAGTCGCCGTGCAGGGGCATCTTGCACGATGCGCAGATGCAGGGCGTGCAGTGTTCACGCCGCAGCTCGATTTGCAGGTGGCCGGCGCCGTTCATGGCGTCACGGGCATTGATGCAGAGGTTCACCAGCACCTGCTCAATGTGCACGGGATCAGCCATGACCACCGGCAGGTTCCTGTCGGCATCGAAGCGGACCTCGATGCTTGACGGCAGCATGGATTCGAGAAGCTGGATTCCCTCGCGCACCCGCGGCTCCAGATGGACCGGCTTTGCCTCGCCGTGGCCGCCGCGGGAAAACAGCAGCATCTGCTGGATCAGCTCGCGCGCTCGCGAGATGGGATGCTCAACGCGCTCGAGATAGCGGTGCAGTTGCTCGTCGGGATTTTCCTGCTCCCATTCCTGGGCCATCACGATGTAGCCCCACACGCCCGTGAGGATATTGTTGAAATCGTGGGCGATACCGCCGGTGAGATGGCCGATGGCCTCCATCTTCTGCGCCTGGCGCAGCTGCGCCTCCAGCTCGCTGCGCTCGGCCTCTGCTGCCTTCTGCTCGGAGATGTCGCGCAGGATGAGGAGCACATGCGGCTGCCCCTGAAACTGCGCTGGCTCGCCGCGCATGTCGAGATAGAACATGCGCCCGTCCTTGTGCGTGGCGATGGCTTCGTCCAGGAAGGACTCGCCCCGCCCCACGGTTTCCAGCAGCCGCTGCAGTTTGGGCATGCTCTCCGGCGGCACGAATTCGCGCAGATCGGCCACCAGCATCTCCTCGCGGGTCATGCCGTGCAGCGCGCAGCAGGCCTCGTTCACATCCACCAGCCGCCCGTCGCGCGTCCACAGGGCCATGCCGTCCGAGGTCGCGTTGAACATGACGCGGTACTGTTCTTCCCGTTGCTCGAGCTGCTGCCGTGAAAAGCGCCGTTCCAACCCCAGCGCCGCGTAGCGAATGGCTTGGCGCTTAACGCTGTCCAGCGACAGGCGGGATTTTGGGGATGGGTTCATAAAGTTCAGTCTATCACCGCCACCAGCGGCCAACGGCGGCTGTTGCCATCGGTTGACAATTGAAACACATCCGACACAAACCGCCCTCAGGTGGTTTTCCCCAGAACGAACATGTAGCCCACGCCGCGCACGGTCTTGATGACGGCGGGCTTATCCGGGTTCGTTTCGATCTTCTTGCGCAGGTGCGCGATGCGCGTGTCGATACTGCGGTCGTACGGCGCCCAGCTGCGGTTCTGGGTCAGGGTGAGGATTTGGTCGCGCGACAACGGCCGGTTGGGCCGTTCCGATAACACCTTCAGCAGCAGGAACTCCATCGCCGTGATGGGAATCTCCTCGCCATCGGCGCCGAAGAGTTGCCGACTGACCGTATCCAGGGTGCAGGCGCCGACGGCGATGCGCTGGGACGGGTCGGCCGCCGCGCCCGCGGGCGCGGCTTCACTGGCGCGGGCATATCGGCGCAATACGCTCTTGATACGCGCATGCAGTTCGCGTGGATCGAAGGGTTTGACAAGGTAGTCGTCGGCGCCGATCTCCAGGCCGACGATGCGGTCCACGGTCTCGTCGGCGCCGGAAACCACGATAATGCCGATGTCGTGGTGCTCGCGCAGATAGCGCGCCAGACTCAGGCCATCCTCCCCCGGCAGGCCGATATCCAGCAGCACCAGGTCGGGCACCCGTGCCTGCACGGCGGCACGCATGGCTTCGGCGCTGTCGGAAATTTCCACGACGTAACCCCGCTCGCCGAGATAATCGCTGATCAGTCCGCGTACATCAGGATCGTCGTCGACGACGAGGATTCGTTTGGATTCGGCCATCGATCCTTCCGCGCGCCTGGGGCATGAATAATCTCGCCCGAGAGCACTTCTAGTTATGTCAATCGAGACCTGCTGCTGTAATTGAAGATTAGCAGAGACCGCTCAATCGGATACGCCCCTGCCGCGGTCGTCGCGGATTTGGATCCTGTAAGAAGTCACAGAATTGATCGGCTTGCCGGCGGCTGCTAGCTTTCTGAGCCGTCGACACGCCCTCGCCGTGACCCTGGCGGTGGGCGGCTGGTCAGGGAAGAAGACGAAACGAGCTGCAAATGCAGCGACGCCGACCGTCTTCGAAACCATCGAGGGCAAAGCCATCGACGGGCTGCTGGACGCGTTCGGCGGCAGTCTGAGCGCGGTGGAGCACGTCCTGAGGTGCGGAACCGGTGCGGCACTGGGCGGGTTCCAGGGCCGGGCCCTGTCTGGGGCGACGCTCAGACTCGCCCAGGACGTCGTGCTCGACGTGTACGTGTTCGGGACCGGCGCCCGCAGCGTGCGGGAGTTCGACTCGTTCATGGCGTATCGCACCGCCAAGGCCTTTGCCTACGAGCTGGACCAGGACCCGGAGCGGGGCGTGGACGAGGAAGGAGGGCACGCGGAATGAAGAGGTTGTCCGCGGCACCCGAAGCCGTGAAACGGCAAGTCACGAACCGGCCCGGACGCCTCCTTTGTGCGCTTCTGCTCGCAAGCTGCGGCACGCGACCCCACGCCCGTGCGCTGCCGCCCGCCCGGGTCTGTAAACCGATGCAGCGCCAGGCAGACGGCCCACGGCAGATTGCCCATGAGCACGTTTCGGCGCCCTTCGACCCGGAGTCCTGGAAGGCGCTGTTCGACCTGGATCCCTGACCGATCGTCCGAATGCGTATAGCAGGCGGAGCGACTGCCGGGAATGCCTTGCCTGTCCTGGCTTACCCGGGCCACCCAGGGCGTCGGGTTTCTTTACACTTTTCGTGGCCTCCAGTGACAGCGCACACGACAAGACCCCAGAAAACCTGCAAATAATGGGAGACGGTACATATCTTGCTGTTTTACATAAGGATGCGCTGAAACGTGCCTGCACCGCGTTGGGCGGGCGGCTCGGCCGACGACGGATTGCCCGCCCATTGCAGGGAGTGCCGAACGCGGCCGTAAGGGGGAGCAAGACGATGATTGCAAAACGGCTGTTTCCGATTGCGCTGTGCTGTGCCGCAGCGACGCCGCTTCTCGCCCACGCCACCTATCTCAACGTGTTCAACATCGAGGGCGAGTCAGACATCTCCGCCGACTTCGTCACCTACGCCACTTTGAGCGACATGCTGCTGGACCAGAATCGCCTCGGCGTATTCACCCCCGGTGGCGTCGCCGGAGAGAACATCATCGGCAGTGCGACGGACGGGTCCACCTACTGGAACGTGTTCAATATCGAAGGGGAGTCCGACGTCTCCGCCGACTTCGTCACCTACGCCACGCTGGATGACATGCTGCTGGACCAGAACCGTCTCGGGGTGTTCACCCCCGGCGGCGCCGCCGGGGAGAACATCATCGGCAGTGCGACGGACGGGTCCACCTATTGGAACGTGTTCAACATCGAAGGGGAGTCGGATATCTCTGCCGACTTCGTCACCTACGCCACTTTGAGCGACATGCTGCTGGATCAGAACCGCCTCGGCGTGTTCACCCCCGGCGGCGTTGCCGGGGAGAACATCGTCGGCAGCGGCTCAGACGGCTCCCTCTACTGGAACGTCTTCAACATCGAGGGCGAGTCAGACATCTCCGCCGACTTCGTCACCTACGCCACTTTGAGCGACATGCTGCTGGACCAGAATCGCCTCGGCGTGTTCACCCCTGGCGGTGCCGCCGGGCAGAACATCGTCGGCAGCGCCGCGCAGCCGGCAGGCAACAATGGCGGTGACGGCGGCAACCAGGTTCCCGAGCCGGGCACGTTCATGCTGCTGATTGGCGGGGTGGTTGCCGCACTGGGTTTGCGCGGTGGGAAACGGGGCCATTGGCGTATGGGGGCTCACGGGGAAACCTTGCTGGGCATGCTCCGCCGACGCAGGGCAAGGCCCAGCCCCGCGAGTACGGCGATCGAGACAAGCAGTCCCGTCAAACTCCTCAGAAAATCGGCCGCCGGCTCGAGCCCGACGCTTGCCGCGTAACCGAGGCCCAGATAAGCCAGCGTCCAGGCCAGACGGCCGACGACGCCGAGGGCCAGGAAGGTCGTGAGTCGAAATCGGCCGGCGCCCGCGAGCAGATTCACCGCCGAGCTCAACATGGAGACGAGCGATCGGCTGAGAAGGACGCTGAGTGCACCCCAGCGCGCGAGGAAGCGTTCGGCACGTGCACGCCGCTCCGGCGTGAGCCCGAACCAGCGTCCCCGGCGTTCCAGAAAGGCCTGACCTAGGATACGGCCGATGCCGTAGCCGCTTGCGTCTCCCGCCACCGACGCCGCCGTTGCAAGCATGACCAGCAGCAGCCAGCTCATCTCACCCTGTGCGGCGAGTGACCCCGCGACGATCATCGACAGCCCGGAGGGCAACGGCGCACCGAGCGCGCCGAGAAGCAGCGTCAAGCCGAGTGCTGGATACCCGTACACCAGGACGGCCGAGACAAGGCGCTCCCCCAGACCGCTCAGTCGACTCTCCGCCTCGCCGCTGCGCGGCTCCGCCGGGCTTACGCCGGCCGCGGCCATCGCGCGCTGTACGCGCCGCACGTACTCCGGCGGCGAGATACCCGCGCGGTCCGCAAGCACTTTCAGCGTGGTGTCAGGGAGCACATCCGACGACAGACCCAGGTGTTCGCGAAGCGCGGGTCCGGGCACGCGGTACGCCGCGGCTATGTAGCCAAGCGTCATCCACGGCCGCACGCTGCTGGCTTCGGGGACCCCCGCCTCGTACGCCGAGCTCAGCAGGGTGAACGTCCGGTAGGTTCTCATCCCGAGCACGACCGTCGCGGCGGAGACCACCACGATCAGCGCAACGAGCAAACCGGTCGGCCATCGGGGCCGGGGCTCGCTGGTGGTTGTCCGGACCGCAAATCGCATCGCTACCCCGCGCTGATATCACGAGCGGTCGCGGAAGGGCTCGGTCGCCCAAGCTGGCGCATCTGCCCATTCAGGCGCGCACCCGGTAGCCACCACAGCGCTTGAGCGTGCCGCTCCCTGCCCGACTCAGTTGATGAACGTGGCCGCGGCACGCCTCGACACCAGCATGTAGGGAATCCATATCGCCGCGGCGATGGCGCCCTGGGCGAAGCTGCGGACCGTTTCCGCATCGAACAGGGGCACCTCGGGCAACACCAGCTTCATGACCAGGGTGTCCGCCACCAGGAAGCCCAGGCTGAACGCCAGCAGCCCGATGTACCAGGGGCGAAACAACCGCCGTCTGGAGAAAAAAAGGTAGGCGCCGAACAGCCAGGCCGCGATCAGCCCAACGTTGATGACGGTCTCTGCCACCAGCACCGCGGCCCACCACGGGCGCTCGGCGGCGAGCACGCTCCAGGCACCGCTGCCGACCACCGCTCCATAGCTCGATACGAGCAGGACCACGATCCGCACCGGGGCGATGACAATGCCGATTCCAACCAGGATGAGCCAACCGCCCAGTCCCTCCGGTGCCGGTTCCTCCAGCGTCTTCCCCTGCGCCATGCGCCCCTCCGGCCCCGGGCACTGTACGGGCGAACCGGGATTCGCTCCTGCAACAAAAAAATGCCCGGCGCATCGCGCCGGGCATTTCACGCTCGCTAGCCAGCGGAGACTCGAACGGCTCTCAGCCGCCCCAGCCCTGCTTCACGAAGTCCGGCACCACCACGTCGGCGGTGGCCGCGTTCTCCGGCCAGAGCACCTCCTGCTTGCCGTTCTGCCACTGCAGGGCGATGCCAGGCACGTACTCTTTCCCGTACTTGAGGTCGTGGGCATAGATGGAGTCCTTGCCGTAGAAGACCTCCCGCCCAACGGTGCCCGTGTAGTCGGTCTTCTCCAGCGCGTCCACCAGCTTCTCCGCATCCGTGCTGCCATTGGCGCGATTGATGGCGTTCTGGAGTATGTGCATTGCGTCGTAGGTGGTGTAGGCGTTGTACGTCGGCGCCTCATTGAACTTGCTGATGTATTTCTTCGCGAAGGGGATGGTCTGGTCCGTGATCGCCGCGGTCGGGGCGCCCAGGTTACCGGTGATGACCCCCTGGGTGGCTCCGTTGGTGTCCTTCCAGAAGCTCGTGCTGCCGGCCTGGGAGCTCCAGCCCGCGAGCAGCGCGTGGACCTGCCTCTGGTGCCACTGCACGGTCGGCTTGACGCCGACGTGGGCGATACCGGTGATGATCACGTCCGGCTTCTTGTCCCGAATGCGGCTGAACACGGGCGAGAAGTCGGTGGTATCCGGAGAGAACCGGATGTGGTCCACCACCTTGAGCCCGGCCTTGGGCAGGCAGTCCAGGTACTCCTCGTCCAAGGGCTTGGTCCAGGCGGCGTCCTCGCTCATGACCACCGCCGTCTTGTAGCCAAGCTTACCGACCAGAATGTCCTTGGAAGCCGCGCACACGCTCTTGGCCAGGAATGCCGAGTTCAGGTTGACGCGGAACTCGTACTTGTACTGGTCATAGTTCTCATGGACCTTCATCCCGAGTTTCGTGGTCGCCGCACCGGTAATGATGTACGGCTCCTTCAGCCGCGCGGACCAGGGCTGCAGGGCCATGGCCACCTCGCTGGTGAAGTTGCCCACCACGGCGATGGCGCCGTCCTGGTTGACGGCACGCTGGAATGCGCGCACACCGTCGGTCGTAGAAGCGTGATCATCGTATTCCTTGAGCTTGATCATCCTTCCGTTGACGCCGCCGGCGGCGTTGATCTCCTCGACCGCCATTTCTGCACCCTGGAATATCGAACGCCCGTCGATATGCGCTCTAGGGGCGATGACGCCCACGACTAACGGCTCCTCGGCGTTCGCGGCCGGGACCGAGCCCAACGTTCCCACACACAGAAGGGCAGTCCCTGCCAAACCAAGTGCGACATTGCGGATGAGAGACGACATAGTTTCTCCTCCAGGTTCTGGTTTTTAGGATCGTGCTGTAGCGCGCGCCGGAACGCGATGCACAGGCCGAGCGGAGATTGCGAAGCGTGGCCGGGAGAGCCAAGTGGCACAACGACGCGGAAGAGCTCCGCAAAGCGCTCGCGTTCGGAAGGTGTGAAACGAAGCGGCGACGCGTTACAAACCTATAGCACACAAACCGCCATTTTGTAGTACAACGCCGGTGACGGGACCCCGGCGCGGCGATTCAGACGAAGGCGTCCGGATTGATCTGGGCGACCTCGACGACGACGTCGGCGGGCAGTCCAGCACGCTGCGCCGCCTCGCGGATCACCGCCGCGCTGGAAGCCTCGTACAGGCAATAGGTTTTCTTCTTGTCGGCGCTCAGGAACGAAAACAGCCAGTGCGCGCCGACCTCCGCGTTGATGTCCGTGACCTCCCGGACCGTGTCGGTGGTCATGTCCAACTGCTCGGCGAAATGGCGTTCGATCAGGAACAACGGCATGAGCGGGCCCTCCTCATCGACCCGACGCGAAACGGCATTGCCGCCCGGGGACCATTCCTCCCCGGGCGCCCGCCGGCCCTGCCCGGGCTCTCCGGCCGCAAGGCCACCTCGGCGAACGCGGCCTCAACAACTGTAGCACAGCCCGGCACGGTCCACGCCGCATACGGGATCTGCACGCCCGTCAGTCACTTACTATAATTCTCACGCACCGTGTGACATCCGCCCCGGCCCCCGGTTCGGAGGCGCAACGGCCGAGGACATCCGCTCATGTACTGCCCACAATGCGGCCGCGACAATCGTGCCGGCGCGGCTTTTTGCGATAGCTGCGGCAGCCGGCTCGGCGCCGGACAGGCTTCGGAATCCGCCTTCGTGGGGCGGGGCGAGGAGCTGCGCCGGCTGGAGCATGCGCTCAGCCAGGCTCGGGGCGGCGCCGGCCGGCTGCTGCTGGTCGGCGGCGAGCCCGGCATCGGCAAGTCGCGGCTGGCCCGGGAGGCCGCCACGCGCGCCGCCGGGCTCGGCTTCCGAGTGCTCTGGGCGCGCTGTCTGGAGGACCCCGGCGCGCCGCCCTACTGGCCGTGGCTGCAGCTGCTGCGCGGCTGGCTGGAACAGAGCGACGACGGTCAGCTGCGCGAAATCCTCGGTGACCAGGCGGGGCTGCTCGCCGATCTCCTCCCCGAGCTGCGGCAGCGTCTGCCGGACCTCGAATCCCCCGCCCGGCTCACCGACCCAACGCGGGCCCGGTTCCGCCTGTTCGAGGCCATTGTCCGCCTGTGGCAGCGGCTCGCCCGCCGGCAGCCGCTGCTGCTGGTCATCGACAACCTGCACGCGGCGGACTCCGCCTCGCTGCGGCTGCTGGCGTTCCTGGCGCCGGAGCTGGCCGAGGAGTCGATGCTGGTGTTCACCACCTACCGGGACGTGGCCGTCTCCGGGAGCCACCCGCTGGCCGACACCATCAGCGAGCTGATCGGCCTGCCCCATTGCGACCGCTTGCTGCTGCGGGGACTGAGCCGGGCGGAGACGGATCGGCTGCTGCGGGACTTGGGCGGTCACCACCCGCCGCCGGAATCCCTCGCAGCGGCCATCCATGACCATAGCGAGGGCAATCCCCTGTTCGTGCGCGAGCTGGCGCAGACGTTGATTCGGCAGGGGCTGCTGGGCACGCAATCCGGCTCGCCCCCGGACACCGTTCAGGTGCCGATCCCGGAAGGCGTCCGCGACGTGCTCCGGCAACGGCTGAACGGCTTGACCGCCGGCTGTCGAGACGTGCTCGCGGTGGCCGCAGTCGTGGGCCGCACGTTCGAGCTGGAGCTGCTGCTGGGTCTTGCCGGCAACCAGACCACGGGCGAAGTGCTCGAGGCGCTGGACGAGGCGATGACCGCCCGGCTGATCGAGGAGCGCGCCCAGCCGGGCCGCTACCAGTTCAGCCACGCGCTGATCCGTGAAGTGCTCTACGAGGAGCTGCCCGCCACCCGCCGGCTCCATCTCCACCAGCAAGTCGGCGGGGAGCTGGTGCGCCTGTATGGGGAGGGATCAACGGCCCACCTCCCGCGGCTCGCTTACCACTTCTCCCAGGCCGCCCCACTGGGCAGCGCGCCTCACGCCACACGGTACGCGGCGGAGGCCGGAGCACGGGCCGACCAGCTGCTCGCCTACGAAGAGGCGGTACGCCTGTACGCCCTGGCGCTGCGCCTGCAGACGCGCTATGCGGCCAGCGACGACGCCACCCACCGCCACCTCCTGCTGGCCCTCGGGACCGCCCAGTGCCGGGCCGGTGAGTATGGGGAATCGCGCGCCACTTTCAGCAGCGCGGCCGCCAGCGCTCGGCGTCACGGCTCCGCGGAGGATCTGGCCCATGCCGCGCTCGGCTACGAGGAGGCGAGCTGGCGGCCGGGCCTGTCCGGCACCTCGGCTTGCCGCGTGCTGCAGGACGCGGGGGCAGCCGTCGGCGACGCCGACCCGGCGCTTCAGGCCCGGCTGCTGAGCGCGCTCACCCGGGCCCAGATCTTCACCGGCGACGTGGAGAGCTCCGCACAGACCCAGCAGCGCGCGGTGGCCCTCGCCCGCCAGCTCGACGAACCGAGCATCCTCGCTGCGGCGCTATGCTCGGGGCTGTCCGCACGCTGGCAGCCGGAGCGCCTCGAGGAACGGCTGCATGCCGCCGCGGAGGCCATCCGACTGGCCGAACAGGCCGGGGACTGGGAGCTGACCTTCGACGCCCTGAGCTGGCAGCTGTTCGACCTGCTGGAGGCCGCCGACATGACAGCGGTGCGGGGCACCCTCGACAACTACACCCGGCTCGCCGAGAAGCTCGGCCAGCCGTTCTACGCCTACATCGGGCTGTCCTTCCGCGCCATGCTGGCACTGATGGAGGGGCAGTTCGACGCCAGCGAAGCCCTGGCGCGGGAGGCGCTGGCCCTCGGCCGACGCCAGAGCCTGGACGCCTTCGGCGTGTTCAGCATGCAGATGTTCAGCATTGAGCGCGAGCGCGGTCGGCTGGGCGAAGTGGCGCCGCTGCTGGAGCGCTTCCTGGCGGGTACCAGCGGCAACGCCGTGTGGCGCCCGGGCCTGGCGCTGCTGTATACGGAGCTGGGCCGCCTCGACGCCGCCCGGGCGGAGCTCGACAGACTGGCGGCGGGCGACTTTGCCGCCGTGCCGAGGGACGGGCTGTGGGTCACCTGCCTGGCCTATCTGGCCGAGGTGTGCACCGTGCTCGGCGATGCCGCGCGTGCCGCCGTCCTCTACCGATACCTGGCACCCTATGCCGGCCACAACATCGTCGCCGGCACCACAGTCGCCTGCTACGGCTCGGCCGACCGCTTCCTGGGGCTGCTCGCCGCGGCCTGCGGCGACGGAGAAGCGGCGGCACGGCACTTCGAGGCCGCCCTGGCCCTCGACGGCGCCACCGGCGCCCGACCCTGGGTCGCCCACACCCAGTACCACTATGCCGCCCTGCTGCTCGAGTCCGGATGGGACGACGGCGCCCGGGCGGCCGACCGGCTGCGGGAGGCGCAGTCGGCGGCGCGGGCGCTCGGCATGGCTACCCTGGAGCAGCGGACCGAGCGGTTGCTGCGCAAGATCGGTCATGCCGCCGGGGACGGGGCGAATGCCGCCGGGCTGAGTCGCCGCGAGCTCCAGGTTCTGAGCCTGCTGGTAGCCGGCCGCAGCAACCGTGAGATCGCCGCGCGGCTTTTCGTCAGCCCCAACACCGTTGCCAACCACGTGCGCAGCATCCTCGGCAAGACCGGAACCAGCAACCGCACCGAGGCGGCCGCCTTCGCCCGCCATCATAACCTGCTGGAAACTAGTCAATCCTGACTACCGCCGGCTCCGCGGCAATTTGATCAATTCTGTCGATGTGCGGCCACGTGCCGCTGCATAGACTGCAAATTGTCGCGTTCCAGCGAGTTTTCGAGGAGGAGTGACCATGTTTACCCAGGCAGAGTTGGAAACGTTCCGCAGCACCCTGCGCGGTGAGGTGATCCAGGCGGGTGACCCCGAGTACGACGCGGCGCGGCAGGTCTACAACGCCATGATCGACCGCCGCCCAAGGCTCATCGCGGTCTGCGCCGACGTGGCCGACGTGATGCACGCCGTCGCCTTCGCCCGCGACCACGCGCTGCCCCTGGCCGTACGCGGCGGCAGCCACAACGGCGCCGGCCTGGGCGTCTGCGACGACGGCCTGGTAGTCGATCTGAGCGGGCTGAAGGGCATCCGGATCGATCCGCAGACGCGCACGGCACGTGTTGAGGGAGGCTGCATCTGGGGCGAGGTGGACCACGCCGGCCACGCGTTCGGTCTGGCCACGCCCAGCGGCTTCATTTCCACGACCGGCGTCGGCGGACTGACCCTGGGCGGCGGCATCGGCTACCTGTCCCGCACCCATGGGCTGACTATCGACAACCTGCTCTCCGCCGACGTGGTGCTGGCGGACGGACGCTTCGTGACCGCCAGCCCCGAGCAGCACCAGGACCTGTTCTGGGCCCTGCGCGGCGGCGGCGGCAACTTCGGAGTGGTGACTTCCTTCGAATTCCGCATGCATCCCGTGCACACCGTCCACGGCGGGCCGATGATGTGGCCGATCGATCGCATGAAGGAGGTCATGCAGACGTGGCGCGACTACGTTCTGGGCGCGCCCGAAGCGATCAACGGCTGGTTCGCGCTGGTCACGGTGCCGCCCGCGCCGCCGTTCCCCGAGGAGTACCACGGGCACAAGATGTGCGCCGTGGTCTGGTGCGACACCGGTCCCGCCGGCGCGGCCGAGCAGCGCTTCGCGTCCATCCGCGAGCGCTTCGGCGCCCCGGCCATCGACTTCGCCGGGCCGGTGCCGTGGCCCGCTCTCCAGAGCCTGTTCGACGGGCTCTATCCGGCCGGGCTGCAGTGGTACTGGAAGGCGGACTTCTTCCGGGAGTTGACCGACGAGGCCATCGACCTCCACGTCCAGCACGGTAACCGGCTGCCGACCATGCACTCGACCATGCACATCTACCCCATCAACGGCGCTGCTCATCGCCTTGGCCGGAACGACACCGCGTTCAGCTACCGGGACGCAAACTTCGCCGAGGTAATCGTGGGGGTGGACCCCGAGCCGGCCAACAACGAGCAGCTGATCGCCTGGGCCCGCGCTTACTGGGAGGCGCTGCATCCCCACTCGGCGGGCGGCGGCTACATCAACATGATCATGGACGAAGGCCAGGACCAGGTGAAGGCGGCCTACCGGGACAACTACGACCGCCTGGCGGCCGTCAAAGGCCGGTACGACCCGAACAACCTGTTCCGGATCAACCAGAACATCCGCCCGCAGACGGCGGCCGGCGCGGGCGCGCCCGCCGCGGCGGGCTGAGGTCCCCCGGCCGGGCCTCGCCCGTTCCATCATCGGCGGTCCCGCACGGGACCGCCGACGGCAATCGCCTTCAGGAGGCCGGACATGCAACAGAGCGGCAGTATCATCATCGACGCCTGGAACACGGTGCTGTTCGAGAAGTTCCACCGGTTCCGGCATCTGCTCGTCGACGGGCTCTCCCAGCACAGCGACGCGGCCCTTGAGCGCTGCGGCTACGCCCGCGGCGCCAGTGTCGTCGACATCGGCTGCGGCTTCGGCGATACCGCCCTGCTCATCGGGGAATACGTCGGGCCCACCGGGACCGCGGTCGGCGTGGACTGCGCGGAGCGCTTCGTCGACGCCGCGGAAGACGACCGACGCGAGCGGGATGCCGACAACGTCCGCTTCTTCGTGGGCGACGTCCAGTCGGAGGCTTTGGGGGGCCCGTTCGACCATGCCTTTTCCCGCTTCGGCACCATGTTCTTCGAGATGCCCGGGGCGGCCATGCGCAACGTCCGCAAGGCCCTGCGGCCCGGCGGGACGTTTACGCAGATCGTCTGGCGGCGGCGCGAGGACAATCCCTGGCTGTTCGAGGCGGAGCAGCGGGTGCGCGAGATCGTGCCGATCGTCGCGGCGGAGGACTCCGGGCAGGTCCACTGCGGACCGGGCCCTTTCTCCATGGCCGACGCCGACACGGTGAGCGCCATGCTGCGTGCCGCCGGCTTCGAGCGCATCGGTTTCGAGCGCTACGACTGCGACATCTGTATCGGCCATGACGTCGACGACGCGGTAGCCTTCGCCATGGCGCTGGGCCCCGCCGGGGAAATCATCCGCCTCGCCGGAGCGGAAGGCGAGCAGCACCGCTCGGAGGTCGAGGAGGCGCTGCAGGAGGTCCTGGCGCCGTTCAACCGCGACCACGGCGTCTGGGCGCCGTCCAGCACCTGGTTCGTCACGGCCTCGAACCCCGGCTGACGCCCACCCCCGGACGCCGACCTTGTCGACCCGGCACTCCGGTTCCCGCAAGCGTGGGGACCGCTACCGCGACCTGCTGTGCTCCATCTGCCCGGTGAAGGCCCAATTGAGCTGGTTGCGGAGGGGGAACTTGGATGGCGCATGAGCCGATCTCGCTTGACGCCGAGCTGCGGGCGCGCCTGTAAGCCAGAGCCACGCGGGAATACTTCAGTGTTTCCCTAGGGGAATGTCCTGAACGGGTTGGGCGTCCGAATGGGATCAGGATCAGCTTCGTTGGAAGCGGGCAACGAGATCGACGAGATACTCCAGGTGCCGTCTGCTGAGCGCGCCCGTAATGGCGGGCTCCAGGTACGCGATGCCACCGCCGGGGGCCAGCGACAGCGACAACGTGCAGGGCGGCGCGGGAATGCCGGCTTGCTCCAGGTGCGATCGGACTTGCTCAGCGGCCGAACCACCGCGAGGGTACCGTTGTTCCACGGATAGCGTTGGCGTCACGAAGAAAATGCCCGCAGGTGCTTCCGGTGCGCGGAAGAAAACGGCCGTCCGCTTTTGGTGCGTGTTTTGCGGCGAACCCCAGGGATTGAGATCCAGCAGCTCCGTTGCCCTGAACAGAGTGCCACCGTCCAGCGAGACGACATCGCGCAAGCCGCTGAATGCCCGCACGATGCCGGTCTCCTCCATGGCTGCGCACGCGTTGACCGCGTCCTCCAGCCGTGACGAGCCACCGGCCCGGTAATCCAGGCCGCGCTCGCGGGCGAACCTCCTGACGAGCCTGGACTGTCGGCGCGACCAGAGCAGCAGGTGAATTGCCACGCCGGCGAATGCGGCGCCCAGGACCACGAATACCAGCCCATTGCCGTCGATATCCACACCCCCCTCCCGACGCCGCGACAATGGCGCTCAACGCGGGGTCACCGCGGCAGCCGTGGCGACGCCCGGTGCTCGCGCCCGCTTAATCCATCCCCGCAGGGCGCGCTGCAGCCGGTAGCCCAGCAGCACCGCCAGGATGCCGCTGTAGAGCAGCGGCTGGGAGTAGTCGTCGGCCTTGATGAGCATGAAGTAGTGGAACACGCCCAGCACACCGATGGGGTAAACCAGCCAGTGAAGGCGCTTCCAGCGCCGGCCCAGCCGGCGCATCCAGCCGTTGGTGGAAGTCACCGCCAGCGGGATCAGGAGCACCAGCGCGGTGGCGCCCACCAGTATGTAGGGCCGCTTGGCCACGTCCTCGGCCAGGCGCGCCAGGCTGCCACTCTGCTCGAACACCAGGTAGGCGGTGAAGTGCAGCGCCACGTAGGTGAACGCGAACAGTCCCAGCATCCGCCGCAGCCGTATCAGCCAGGCCACGCCGGTGAGCATCCGCAGCGGCGTCACGGCCAGGGTGATGAGGAGAAAGCGCAGCCCCCAGTCGCCCAGGCCACGGATCATCGCCTCCACGGGATTCACGCCCAGCCGGCCGGTGAACAGATCGAACACGATGAGCCCCGCCGGCACCAGACAAGCGAGGAATACGACCGTCTTGAGCGCGGCCATCCAGCGCGGCGGCAGCTGTGCAGGCACCCACACCATCAGAAGTTCTTGCGCAGGTCCATGCCCTTGTAGAGCTGGGCGACCTGCTCCCCGTAGCCGTTGAACATCAGCGTGTCCCGTTTGAAGAACTCCCCGATGCGCCGCTCCCGGGCCTGGCTCCAGCGGGGGTGATCCACGTGGGGATTCACGTTGGCATAGAAGCCGTACTCGTTGGGTGCGATCTTGTGCCAGGTGGTTTCCGGCTGCTCCTCCTGAAAATGGATGGAGACGATGGACTTGACGCTTTTGAAGCCGTACTTCCAGGGCACGACGAGCCGGATCGGCGCACCGTTCTGGGCCGGCATCTCCTTCCCATAGAGCCCGACGGCGAGGATGCTCAGCGGGTTCATGGCCTCGTCCATCCGCAGCCCCTCCACGTAGGGCCAGTCGATGGTGGACAGGAAGCTCAGCACCCCACTCTTCTGCTCCGGCATCTGCTTCGGGTCGTAGAGCGTGGTGAGCTTGACGTACTTCGCCTTGGACGTGGGCCTGTAGCGCTCGAGCACGTGGGCCAGCGGGATGCCGACCCAGGGCACCACCATGGACCACGCCTCGACGCAGCGCAGCCGATATATGCGCTCCTCCAGCGGATAGGGCTTGAGGAAATCCTCCAGGGCGAACTTGCCGGTGACCTCCGCCTCGCCGGAGACCGTGACGCTCCAGGGCTCGGGCTTGAGGTACTTCGGCGCCAGCCGCGCCGCGTCGCCCTTGTCGGTACCGTACTCGTAGAAGTTGTTGTAGGAGGTGACCTCCTCGTAGGTATTGGGGGTCTCATCCGTGCTGAAGCGGCTCTCCTTCAGCGGTCGGAGCGAAGCCAGGTGCTGGTCGGTCTTGGCCAGCACCATGCCGGGGAAGAGGCTGGCGCCGAGGGCGGCGACGACGCTCGTTTTCATGAAGTTCCGCCGGGCGTGGTAGATTCGCTCGTCGGTGATCTCCGAGGGATGCACGTCCCAGGGACGGGGGATTCGGATCAGCATGTCATGCTCCCGATGGGCGTTGCCTGGTTTGCCTGGGAACAATGTACTGCGGTTGGGGCTGAAACGGCAGTTCGGAGATTACGTATGGTCAGCGAGTTGTGGGAGCGGCGACCTCGCCGCGAATCCCTCAGCCGGGTGGGCCATCCGCACCGGGGTCAGCGCTCGCACAGGCGGGGTTTACCTGCTGGCGTATTTGCAGCACCTGTAGGAGTGCCGCAAGGCGCGATTTCGCCCCGACATGCGCCACCCCGCCCGAGATGAGTACACTACCCTGCCACTCAGACGGGAGCCGATCGAGAGCATGACGTACAAGGCTGTGGTGTGCGAGGCGCTGGACGGGCCCGGCGCACTGGCATTGCGGGATATGCCCCAACGGGCGTTGGCCGAGGGCGAGGTCCGGATCGCCGTCCGCGCCGCCGGGGTGAACTACCCGGACCTGCTGATGACCCGGGGCGGCTACCAGCTGCGCCTGGACCCGCCGTTCGTCCCCGGCATGGAGGCGGCCGGCACCGTGCTGGAGGCCGGCCCCGGCGCCGGAGACTGGTCGCCGGGCGACCGGGTGATCGCTTCCATGCGCTTCGGAGGCTACGCCGAGCAGGCCGTGGTGCCGGCCGCGGCTCTGGTGCCGCTGCCTGGCCCCTTCTCTTTCGCCGAAGGCGCCGCCTTCATGGTGGCGGCACGCACCGCCTACCACGCCCTGCTCGACCGGGCCCGGCTGGAAGCCGGAGAGACCCTGCTCGTGCTGGGCGCCACGGGCGGCGTCGGCCTGGCGGCCGTGGAGCTGGGCAATCTGCGGGGCGCCCACGTGATCGCCGTGGGCTCCGACGACGACAAGCTGGCGGTGGCCGGCGCCCAAGGCGCCGAGGCCATGGTCAACTACCGCACCGAGGACTTTCGGGAGAGTGTCAAGGCCCTGACGGGCGGCCGCGGCGTGGACGTGGTCTACGATCCGGTGGGCGGCAGGCTGTCCAAGGAATCCGCGCGGCTGCTGGCCTGGGACGGACGGCTGCTGATCATCGGCTTCGCCAGCGGCGTGATCCCGACCTTCGCCGCCAACCACGCGCTGATCAAGGGCTACAGCATCATGGGCGTGCGCGCCGGGGAGTCGGCCCGGCGCAATCCCGAGCGGACCCGGCACGGCCGCGAGTACCTGCTCTCCCTTGCCGGACAGGGACACCTCAAGCCCCACATCAGCCACCGGTTCCCCCTGCACGAGGCCACCGCAGCCCTGGAAACCCTGGAGCACCGCTCGGTGGTGGGTCGGACCGTGCTGACGGTGGGCGACGACTGAGCCCGACCCCTGTCGGCATTGGCCCGGAATGCCGTCTACTATTGCCTGAAGGAAGCGCTGAGGAGTCCCGGTCAGCGCAGCGCTTCCTCGGGCTCACAACGACCACAGGGGATCGCAATGGCAGACGTATCGACGCTCTCACGCCGCCCGCGGATGAAGTTCTGGGGCTGGGGCACCGCCGAGGACACGCTCGGCGCCGAGGAGAAACGGCTGGTCGAAGGCACCCTGGCGGCCTTGGCGCCCGGGGGCCTGCAGGAGACGCCTCCCCCGCGTGAGGACGAGGTCGACCTGCCCGCGCCCCGGCTGAGCGCGCCGCGCGCCCTGTCGCAGATCGTCTCAACCACCGCCTACGACCGCCTCGTGCACACCTATGGCAAGTCATACGCGGACATTGCCCGGATGTTGCTGCGCCGGGCGGGCGTCGCGCCCGACCTGGTGGCGTTCCCGCGCTGCGAGCAGGACGTGGCCGACTTGCTGGACTTCGCCGACTCCGCCAATGCGGCGGTCATCCCCTTCGGCGCCGGCAGCAGCGTCTGCGGCGGCGTGGAACCCGACGTGGGCGGCGCCTATGCCGGTACCATCTCCATGGACCTGCAGTATCTGAGCAGCATCGCCGAGATCGACCCGACGAGCCGCACCGCCCGCGTGCAGGCGGGCATCCTCGGTCCCGAGCTGGAGGCAGGGCTGCGGCCCCACGGGCTGACCCTGCGCCATTTCCCCCAGAGCTTCGAGCACTCCACCCTGGGCGGCTGGATCGCCACCCGATCGGGTGGCCATTACGCCTCGCTGTACACCCATATCGACGACTTCGTGGAATCCACGCGCAGCATCACGCCGCGCGGCGTGATGGAGACCCGCCGACTGCCCGGCTCCGGCGCGGGTCCGTCGCCGGATCGCGCCATGATCGGTTCCGAGGGCATTCTCGGCGTCATCACCGAAGCCTGGATGCGGCTGCAGCACCGGCCACGCTGGCGAGCCTCGGCGTCCGTCACTTTCGACGACCTGCACAGCGGCGCCGAGGCCGTGCGTGCCCTGTCTCAGTCGGGACTGTTCCCCACCAACTGCCGGCTGCTGGACCCGGAGGAGGTGCGCATGAACCGGGTCGGCGACGGCCGAAGCACCACCGTCGTCCTGGGCTTCGAGTCCGCCGACCACCCACTCGACGCCTGGATGCAGCGGGCCCTGGAGCTGGTGGCGGACCACGGCGGGCGCTACGACGCGGAGGCCGTGAAACGCTCGCTGGCGGGTGAGGAAGAGCAGCGCAAGGGCGCGGCGGGCGCCTGGCGCAACGCCTTCATCCGGATGCCCTACTGGCGCGACCGCATGATCGGTGCAGGGGTCATCATGGACACCTTCGAGACCGCCATCACCTGGGATCGGTTCCCCGACTTCTACCGGAGCATAAAGGACGAGATGGCGGCGGCAATCCGGCGCATCACCGGACGCGACGTGGCACTGTCCTGCCGATTCACCCACGTGTATCCGGACGGGCCGGCCCCCTACTTCAGCTATACGGTGCTGGGCAGCGACAGCGGAGATCTCGACAGTGCCCTGGCGCAGTGGCGGCAGATCAAGGCGGCGAGCAACGCGGTGGTGGTCGCCCACGGCGGCACGGTGACCCACCATCACGCCGTGGGCCGCGATCACCGCAGCGGCTACGAGCGGCAGATGCCGCCGCTGTACCTGGAGGGTCTGCGGGCCATGAAGCACTCGCTGGACCCGAAGGGTGTGCTGAACCCCGGCGTGCTGGTGGATCCGGTCGATCGGTCCGTTGGGTTCACCGGCATCATGCGGGACGTGAAATAGCTACGGCAGGTAGCGAGCGGCTCAGGCGTAGTCGTCCTCCAGACCACCCGGCTCGCCAGGCTGCGGCCGGCGTACCTCGCCGCCATTCGCCGGCCCTTGGCCCGCCGTCATTGCGCCGGCGCTCACGCGGGCGTCGATCCTCAGCCGGCCGGCGGTGCGGTTCCACGCGCGGCCCGATGCGCAGGATGCGCGGATACGGCGCCACCGCGGCCGCAACCTTCCCGCCGCTGAGACGTCAAAGTGACAGGACCTCCCGACGAGGAACAGCGATGAGCGACAGTCACAGAACGGCGGCGCGGATGCTGGCAATGCTTCTCTCACTGAGCCTGCTGGCAGGGTGCAGCACTTACGGCGAGAAGGTCGCTCCCGTGCCGCTGCCCCAAGCCCAGGCCGATTCCGTGGACGTGGAAGGCGCCAACCTGCTGGCCCGTTCCTACATGGATCCGGAGAAGGCCAAGCAGGCGTTTGGCTACGACATCCGCAGCGCGGGCCTGCTGCCGATCCAGTTCGTGGTGGACAACGGCAGCGGCAAGCCCATGCACGTGGTGCCCGAGCAGACCTTCCTGCTGGACGGCCGGGGCAACGCCTGGCCCATCCTCAGCGCGGAAAAGGCCAGCGAGCGCGTACGCAGCAGCGTGGAGGTGGGCGAGACGTTCGCCGGCGCCGCCAAGCCGTCGTTCCTGCTGGGCGCCGCCGGCGCCGCTGTCGGCTTCGCGGTGGGCGTGCTCAGCCACGAGGACGTGGGCTCGGCCGCGCGCAAGGGCGCCGCCGCCGGCGCCGTCGCCGGTGCGGCCATAGGGGGCGCCCAGGGTTACGCCAAGACCGGCTCCAAGGTCCGCCAGGACCTCCGGGAGCAGTCCCTGGTGGACCGCACCATCAAGCCGGGGGAGCTCACCTACGGCTTTCTGTTCTTCCCGGGCAAGGACGAAGCCCAGTCCGCCCAATCCCTGCGCCTGACCTTTACACTCGGCGACCAGCGCCATACCGTCGTGCTGCCGCTGGAGCAGCCCGAGCTTGGCGGCACGGCAACAGGCGGCAACTGACACACAACCATGGAGGCAGCTCATGAGCCGCGTCATCGTCTTCGACGTCAACGAAACGCTCCTGGACCTGGCAGCCCTGGACACCCACTTTCAGCGCCTGTTCGACGATCCGGCCGTGCGCCGGGAATGGTTCGGCCAGCTCCTGCAGAGCGCGCTGGTGACCACCGTACTGGGCGAATACCGCGACTTCGCGACCATCGGCAGGCACGCCCTGACCCAGGTGGCCGAACGTCACGGCGTGGCGGTCGACGACGAGGATCGGGAGCTCATCGGCGGTGCCATGCGCTCGCTGCCGCCGCATCCGGAAGTGCCCGCCGCCCTGGGCCGGCTGCGGGACGCCGGGCTGCGGCTGGCGGCTCTGACCAACTCGCCGCCCGCTCAGGCCGAGGCCCAGCTGAGCCACGCCGGGCTGAGCGGGTTCTTGGAACGGATAATGACGGTCGACCTGGCGCAGCGGCTCAAGCCTGCGCGCGAGGTTTACACATCAGCCGCCCGGGAGCTGGGGGTGGAGACGGGCGGCATGCGCATGGTCGCCGCCCACGCCTGGGATATTGCCGGCGCCATGCACGCTGGCTGCGCGGGGGCCTTCGTGGCCCGACCCGGGCAGGTGCTCGATCCGCTGTTCCCGCCGCCCGACATCATCGGGGCGGACCTGACGGAGGTCGCGGACGCGATCGTGGACGCCGAGACCTGAGCGCCGGAGCGTTACAGCGAGAACATGGCCTCCAGGTCGTGCCGTGAATAGGCCTTGAAGGCCAGCATGGTGTCGGTCTGCTCGATACCCTCGACGCTCAGGAACTTCCTGGTGACCAACTCCGCCAGGTCCTCGTTGGTCCCGACACGCACGATGGCGATCAGATCGTAGTTGCCGCTGACGGAGAAGACCTCCGAGATCTCCTCCATCTCGGCCAGCTTTTCCGCGGCCTCGTTGACGCGGTGACGCTCGACGTTCATCAGGATGATCGACGTGACCATGTCCGCTCTCCAGTAAACACCCAGGGAATGGGCAGACCATACGCCATGGCGGCGTCATCGGCCATGGGCGCTGCCGCCGGGCGCCGCAGTGTGTCAGAGTACACCGCTCTTCCACACTTGAACGCAATGAGAAAGGGGGCCGTATGTCCTGGCTGTGGGTCGCGTTTGCGGTAATGGTGGGTGGCCTGCTGGCGGTGCAGCCGGCACTGAACGCCGAAATAGGCCGTCACCTGGGCGGGCCGGTGGTGGCCGCCGCCGTCAACTTTTCCGTGGGTCTGGTAGCGCTCGTCGTCATCGTCCTGAGTACCGGCGGGGGCGTCCCCAACGTGGGCGCAGCGATGCGTTCCGCGCCCTGGTGGGCGTGGTGCGGGGGCCTGATCGGCGCGACCTTCGTCGCCTCCGCCGCCCTGCTGGCACCACGCATCGGCATCTCGGCGCTGGTTTCGAGCATCCTTCTGGGACAGCTGGCGGCCTCCCTGGTGCTGGACCAGTACGGGCTGTTCAACCTCGCTGTCCGGGAAGTCGATCTGCAGCGGGTGGTGGGGGTCGTCCTCGCCGCGGCGGGCGTGCTGCTCGTGACGCGCGGCTGACCCGGGCCGGGCTATTCCCGATGGCAGTACAGGCGGATGCTGTCGTCGGCAGTGCTGTCCGAGCCGGCGTAACCGAGCACTCCGAGGTACGTGCCACCCTCTTGCACGTCGCAGCTCGGCGTCGCCACCTGCTGATCGTCCTGGGTACGGAGCTCGATACTGAGCGAGCCGTTGTCGGGGTTTGCCGTCACGTAGCCGGTGTTGTCGCCGAAGAAAAGGCTGGTCACGACCACGTCTGCGCCATCCAGCACCCGCAGCGGCGACGCGGTTTCCGCCAGAGCATTGAGGAAACGGATGCTGACGCGGTTGCCGGCCACGCTCTGCTGGTCCCGACGCAGGGTCGCCAGCTGGAAGCTATTGACGTCGGCGAACGTGCCCAGCGCCAGAACCCAGTAATGTTCACTCTGTTCAAGGACGGCACCGGCGTTGGACACCAGGACGGAGTCATCCCGGGAGCGGTGCAGGGAGAAGGCCACCTGCTGCTGGCTGTCGTTCAGCCGCAGGCTGGCGGTACCGCCTTCGCCGGTGGTGCTGTAGCCGCGGTCCGCGAACAGCGCCGCCGACTGCGTGCCTGCGAAGAGGTCGGCGGTCACGGCATCGTCCTCTCCCCCGCTGGTATCGACCAGCTGGCTCAGGAAAACGATCTCCGTGTCGAAACGGCTGGCGTCCGAGCTCAGCAGACAGTCGGAAGGATAGTTGTCGCCGCCGCAGTCGCAGCCCGTCAGCCCGAGCGCCGGGCTGACGAGGAGCAGCAGCCAGATCAGCTTATTCATCCGTCGCGTCCCGCGTTCGGTCTCCAGCCGCGCTCCCCGGTCGGACCTTCTCCTATCGGCGCGGCGCTCGGGGAAAGCGTATCACCTCTGCCCGCCGAGGCGGACCGTAGAGCGCGGCCAACGCGTCCAGCCAGACCGCATAGAGCCTGATCGGCATCAGCCAGATCTCCACCGCCGGCGACGCCGGCACGCGGCCCGTTTCCGTCGGCCGGCACCGCCGATAGCGGGGCATGGACACCACGTTCGAGCGGGCCCGGCCGCGTGTCTTACGGGATGTTGCGGTTGCCAGCGTGTTTCGGGACATGGTTTCACCTGTATCCGCGGCTGATCCGCCGAATCTCCGGAGCTCAGCTCCGGCCTCGGACCCAATTGATGCAAAATTCGCGCCCGCCTGTCCCGGTCATTCGCTGGACAAAGCAGGGCCTGCGCGGCCCGAGGCGCGGCCACGCCGGTCCGTACCTCAATCGCCGCCACGCCCGCCCGGCAGGCGCGCTGCTGTCGCCTTCCCCCGACACCGGCCCCGGTCGGCACATCCGTGGCCGAACCTCTCGATGACCGATTCCGTCCCGGTTTGTCGCTTACCGAAACACTGGGGCATTCGTGCATGGCTCAGTGTTTCTTCGTGAGGCCGCGCCGAGCGGCAACCATGACGGGAGAACGACCATGAAGAAGAACTGCAACGGTATCTGGGCGCCTGGCCTGATCCTCGCACTGGGCTTGGCCCTCACGGGCTGCGGCGGTGGTGGCGGCGGCGGCGGTGGTGGCGGCAGCTCCGGGAGCACCGGGGGTACCGGCACCACCGCCAGCTGCACCTCCGGCGACACGGTGGAATGCTCGCTGGACGACTTGGGCGTCGACACAACGAAGACCAAGCGCCAGGTTCGCGTGGACAAGGACACCGTGGCCGACCTGCCGGACGACTATGCGCCGCTGGGCTCCGAGCGCACCATCAACAAGTTCGATGAGCTGTTTACGCTGGGCCTGGAGCTGAACGAGACCAGCTTCGGGGTTACCAACGCCCACGCGGTTTCGGAGATCGTGCCCGGCAGCAACAACACGTTCTCCACCAACGTGCTGTTCGCACCGCCGGCCTCGGACACGCTCTGGACGGGCACCAACTATGCCCGGGCCGGCGCCGCCGCCGACGTGGACGGGGACGGCCGCGACGAAATGCTGGTGGTCTACCGGGACACCTCGCGCACCGACACCTCCGTGTACGTGGTGGTCATCGATGACGACGTGGACGGCTACACCATCAGCAGCCCCATCCTGGTATCCAACTACCCCGCCATGAATTTCGACATCAAGGCCGGCGACTTCGACGGCGACGGCGACGTCGAGGCGGCCATCGGCATGATGTCCGGTACCACCGCCCGCCTGCTCTTCCTGGATAACGACAATGGCACGCTGAGCGTGGCGGCCGGGGCCAACAACCCCATCAGCTACAGCGCCACGTCGTTCACCGGCTCGTTCACGATCGCGCTGGCAGTGGGCAACCTGGACTTCGACCGTGCCCAGGAGCTGGCGGTGGCCGTCAACGAGTACCAGACCAACTTCAGCTTCAACAACAACGACGGCGTTGCTCGGTACTACGTCTACGACGACGCCGGCACGGACTTTGCCGTGCTCGACAGCGGCAACGTGGCGGTCACGCTGAGCACGGGCACCGTGGGCGCCAAAGGCGCGGACATCGCCGTGGGCGACGTGGACGGCGACAACGTGGACGAGGTGGTCATCGGCGGCCTCACGGCCATCGGCAACGAATGCGGCCTCAACGCCAGCTACGTGCTGGAGGTGCTCGACGACGCGCCGCGAGGGCTGACACCGCTGCGGGCGACGGCCGTGCCGTATCAGCAGGTACACGGTGCCTGCGAGAGCGGTTCCAGCCGCCATCTCACCTTCCTGCACATCAACACGGCCGACGTGGACGCCGACGGCGCCAAGGAGATCCAGGCCAACGAGCTGATCTTCGAAGATCTCCGCCAGGACGCGGGCTCGAGCACGCTGACGGTAGCGTACACCATTCCCAAGACGGACCTTTTCTGGGCGGACAGCAGCAGCAGCAGCGGCGTGTTCAGCTGGAACTCCTCGTCCATGGCGGTGGGCGACGTCACCTCCGACAAGCGTGACAATATCGTCTTCTTCAGCCAGAGCAGTCCATCCCCGGCGGCCATTCACGTGTGGGGACTGGACCAGATCAACGGCTGGTCCGAGATGCACTCCATCCCCACCGAGTTCGCCAACAGCAGCAACAGCCAGATCCGGCCCCAGGTGATCCCGGCCAACGTCAACGACGACAGCCTGGCGCTGCAGTACTCCGAGGGCAGCTACCGGCTGGTGTTCACCGAGCCGGTGATCGTCGCCGCGCTGGCGGCGGCCCCGTGCAGCCCCTCGTTCGGCCAGGACACCGGCGACTGCCGCACGGCCTTCGGCAAGGGCACGACCTCCACGGTCTCCACCGAGAACGCCTGGAGCGTGACGGTCGGGGCGAGCGTGGGTTATGAGGCCGAGTTCTCAGTACTGGGCGTCAAGGTGGGCGGCGCGGAGGCCGTGCTGACCGTACAGGGCGAATACCGCAAGTTCAGCCAGAACACCTACACCCTGACCAAGCGAGTGGTGCATACCACCGGCCCCATCGAGGACTCGGTGATCTTCACCACGGTGCCGATGGACGTCTACACCTACAAGATCCTCTCCCACCCCAACCCGGAGCTGGTCGGCGCCGAAATCCAGGTGCGGCTGCCGCGGGATCCGATCACCGTGATGGTGGACCGGAATTTCTACAACGCTCACGTGGACGCCAAGTCCTTCAAGGTGGACGACCGGATCTTCACCCACAGCGAGGGCGATCCCTTCTCCTACCCGGACCTCAGCAAGCGCAACTCGCTGCTGTCCCAGTACGACGGGCTAATGTCCGACGAGGTGGACGTGGGCCAGGGCACGGGCTTCATCACCGCGGAGGTCAACGTCTACAAAGAAGTCACCAGCGGGGAGAGCTACAGCCTGAGCACCACCCTGGACTTGCGGGCCACGGCCGGCGGGGTCATCACCGGGGTGAGCATCGGCGGCGGCGTCGACTCGACCATCGCCTACGGGCACGGACAGGAGTCGATCTACCAGGGCAGCGTGGCCCAGCTGCCGTCCAGCAACTTCCCGGACGACGCGTACCGGTTCGGGCTGTTCAGCTACGTCTACGACGATACGGGATCGGGCCAGGAGTTCGAGGTAGTGAACTACTGGGTGCGCCCGCAGCAGTAAATACCCGAGTGGAACCCGCCGCCCCGGCGGCGGGTTCCTACCGCGGTTATACTTGGGTCGACCCCCCTGCGGGAGCGGCCCCGATGAACGACTCGAACACCGTCACCATCCTGCTGCATCAGTGGCGTGACGGCGACCCCGCAGCGCTGGAGAAGCTGACGCCGATGGTCTACGACCAGCTGCGGCGCATCGCCCAGCGCTACCTCCGAGGCGAGCCCGCGGGCCACACATGGCAGGCCACCGAGTTGGTACACGAATCCTATCTGCAGCTGGCCGGTGCCGACGTGGACTGGCAGGACCGGGCCCACTTCCTGGCGGTGGCCGCGCGCCAGATGCGCCGGCTGCTGGTCGACCACGCCCGCAACAAACGCCGGGCCAAGCGCGGCGGCGGTGCCCTCGCGGTGACCTTCGACGAGGCAGTTCTGCCCGCCCTCCAGCCGGACGAAGACGTTCTGGACCTGGACAGCGCCCTGGAGCAGCTCACCGCCCAGGACCCGCGCAAGGCCGCCATCCTAGAGCTGCACGTCTTCGGCGGCCTGACCTATGAGGAGACCGCCCGTGTGCTGGAGCTTTCACCGGCGACGGTCAGCCGCGAGCTCCGATTCGCCAAGGCCTGGGTGTACAAGACGATCCACGCGGAGCGGACGGGGGAGACCTGAAGGAAAAGCCTGTTTAGCCGCAGATGAACGCGGATGGACGCAGATTGATTGGCGGGTTCGCGCCTCGCGGCGCTTCATGAGGGGCCGAAGGCTCCAGGAGTGCCGCGACCGGTAACGGGGACCGGGGCTTCGCCAATCGTGGACTCGCCGCGGGGACGCGGCGCCCACGGGGCGCCGGGTAAACTTGTCGGGTTGGAGAAAGGGTGTGGGAGCGGCGTCCTCGCCGCGAATCGGGCCTGCTGGGTATCCCCGGCATGCTTCACTTACACCGTGGCCCATATAGGGTATCGAACGACACATCTGCGTCCATCCGCGTTCATCCGCGGCTAAATCGGTTTTCCCCTTTCGACTCAGTACTGAATGCTCGCCGCCACGTTCTCCAGCGGCGCAAAGATCGGCACCCGCCCCTGCTCCCGCAACCGGTTCTCGGTCTCCCGCAGCGCTTCGCGAAACTCCGCGTTGAGCTGCTTGAGCGGCTCTTGCTCGAAACCGTAGTCCACATCCCGCAGCAGGCTCTCGTTGTGGGGCTTGTAGAAGAGCTCGTCGGTCAGCCAGGCCTGGAATATGTCCCAACGGGTATTGAGCGGTCCCCGGCCCTCGGCGCCGGCGTCCGGCGGCGGTACTCGGAGCCGGAACGGGATCTCGTCCGTGGGCATGTCATGGAGGACCTGGTGGTCCGCCGCGTGCGCCAGGGAGGCATTCCAGATGACGGTGGCCACCGTATCCTCCAGGGTTTCGCCCTCCCAGATCGACTGACCGTCGGGAAACCCGGGCACCCATTCGGCGACGTGGTCGGCCCAGAGGCTCACCAGGCCCTGGTCGTCGGCGCCCGGCCGCGTCTGGCGCAGAGGCTGGAGCATTTCGCCCACGTAGCGCCGGATGACGGCATGGTAGGCCGCCAGGAACTCCCCGTAGAGCGAGGGCGGGAACGCCGGCACCGGCCGGAATCGGTACGGCGGGTAGGCGGAATTGCCGGCCTCGCCGACGTATCCCCAACGCAGCAGCCGGCGAATCACTCGGCCCGGTGCGGTAAAGGGCGAATAGATGACCCATGTCGTGCGGTTGATGAGCGAGGCGCCGCCCTCAAGCACGGAGTAGTTCACCGGCAGCGACAGCCGGAAGTGCGGCAGCAGCAGCTTCAGCAGCAGGTGGTGCCTGGGCAGGATGGACTTGGTGACGGCATTGACCGGGTCCGAGGGGAAGTGGACCACGGCGTGGTCGATCAGGTTGATGCGGTGGGCCGCCCCCTGGAGCGCGAACCAGCGCGCCAGGTTCCAGGCCCGGCGGTCGGTGTCTTCCGGGGTGACCAACAGGCCGGTCCGTGGGAAGTGGATGGCCACGACCCGGCCGGGATTATCGCCGTCCTTGCGCACCAGCGCCACGGTGGCTGCCGCGTAGGTACCCGGCAGCGTGTCGCCGGCGATCTCCGCCATGGGGGAGAAGTCGGACTTGTAGAAGACCGTATCGGAGGCCCGCTCGGCCAGCTGGGACGCGAATACGGTCTCGTCCGCCTCGTCGAGCGGGCACAGGAACTTGCTGTAGAGCGCCTCGGCGAGATAGTGGGAGAAGCGCTCGTCGTCGATCTCCCGCAAGTGTGGATGCCGCCAGGCATACCAGAGGCCCGCAGGCCACCGGGTCAGCAGCAGCCACTTGTACAGGCGGGCCACCGAGCGTTTCCACAGCGCCATCTCCGCCTTCGGCACATGAAGCACCTGCGCCATCTGCCCGGTGGGGTGGTCCGGGGCGGGCTGGGGCCACGGCCCGTCATTGCCGTACAGGAAATCCTCCACCTCGTAGCGGCCATAGAAAAACCGGTAACGGTAGTAGTCCGGTTCCACTTCCTTCCGCTGCTCTGCCATGGGCCTCTCCTTGTGCTAGGGAAACACTCAAGTATTCCCTAGTTGTGCTTCCGTCGCCTCGATGCGGTGCAGCCATGCCTCCGCACCCTGCACCAGGGCCAGTTGCCGGGCCCTGACCAGCTCCGCCGCGGCCTGCGAGGCGTCGCCGGCGGCCAGGGCCAGCAGGGCGCGCCCGCGCCAAAGCTCGGCGAGGCACCAGCGCTCTTCCGTGCCTTCGCTGCGGGTCACCGCCTCGGCCAGCAGCGACTCGGCCCGCGCCGCGTCCCCGGAGACGGCCGCGGCCTGCGCCATGGCGCCGTACCAGGCCGGAAGGAAGAGCTCGGCGCCGGTGGCCATGAAGACTTCCAGGCTCTCCTCCATGGCGCCCAGCCCATCGCCGCCGCTCTGAATGGTGCACAGCGCGTCCAGTGCCAGGGCGAGGGCGAGAAAGACCTGCACCTTGTGAGCCCGACACAGCTCGATGGACTCGGCCAGCAGCTGCCTAGCATCGTCCAGCCGGCCACGGTTCATGGCGTGCCAGGCCGCGAAGGTCAGCCCGTAGGCGATGCTGAACGGATGACGGGTGGCGCGTGCCAGCTCCACCGCTTCGATGCTGTCCGCATCGGCGGCTTCCGCGTCGCCCATCATCCAGCGGTTCCAGGACTGATAGCTGCGGATCACCATGCCCGGATCCTGCCCGTATCGCAGCACGTGCGTACGCTGCTCGCCGGGCTCGTACGCCGCCCACGCCCGGTCGAAATCCGCCGCCGCCAGCGCGAACTGGCCCTGAAAATAGTGAGTGATCCCGCGAGTCATGTACGCCTCGCAGATCTGCTCCGGCTCGCCGGAGCGTTCGGCCATGGCCACCAGGGCTTTACCCAGCTCCAGGGCACCGGCGTGACGGGCGCGCACGCAGTGGAACGTCCACAGGCCGAACAGGACTGGAAACACGGCCGGCGGATTGCCGAGCTGATCGCAGAGCTCACGGGCCCGCGTGTAGGCCCCGTTGACCTCCTGGTCGGCATAGCCCTTGGCCGCCATCAGTGCCGGACCCAGGGTCGCCAGTAGCGCGAGTTCCGTCTGGGCGCGCTCGGCACCGGCCGGCAGCGCCTCCAGCGCAGCGAGGCCGCGACGGGCATGTCGCGCGGACTCGACGATGGCGAAGCGCTCCAGGGCCAGCGCGGCCGCGTCCATCCAATAGCCGACCGAAGCGGCGGTCTCGCCGGCGGTCTCCAGGTGCGCCGCCACCTCCTCCGGCGCCTGTTTCACCCGCGCCGGGAAATCCGCCGCCAGGCTTGCCGCGACCCGCCCGTGGAGCGTCCGCCGGCCCTCGGCCGACAGCGACTCATAGGCCGCGTCCTGGATCAGGGCATGCTTGAAGCGATGCCGCCGGGGCCCGCCGCCCACTTCCTCGATGATCAGCCCCGACCGCTGCAGCGCCCGCAGCGCCGCCGATAGCCGGCCAGTCGGCCAGCCGAGCACCTCCGCCAGCAGCGCCTCGTCCACCCGGCGGCCAATGACGGCGGCCGCCCGGGCGGCCTCGCGCGCCTCGCCAAGGCGGTCCAGCCGCGCCAGCAGCGCGTTCTGCAGCGTGGCGGGCACCGCCGGCGGGGCTTCGCCGCCCGCCTGGGAAAGATTCTCCGCCAGATCCGCGGTCAGCTCTTCGACGAACAGCGGTATCCCGTCGCTGCGTTCCACGATGTCCGCCCGCTGCACGTCCTCCACGGCCTCCTCCCCCAGCAGCAGATCGACCATGGCGCGTGTGTCCGCGGTCCGCAGTCTCGGCAGCCGCATGTGGGTCACGGCGGCCGGCGCCGACCAACCCGGCCGGAACTCCAGGCGGTGGGTACACAGGACCATCAGCGGACGGGCGGACTCCGCCTGCCACAGCCTTTCCAGCAGATCCAGGGTGGTCGGATCCGCCCAGTGCAGGTCCTCGGCAGCCAGCAGGCAGGGCCGCTCGGCCACGTTCAGCAGGAGCCGAAGCAGCGCTTCCAGGGTCGCCTCCTTCTGCACTTCCGGGCTCAGCATGAGCGCCTCCGTTTCCGCGGGCTCCGGCACGTCCAGCAGCCTGGCCAGGGCCAAGTGATGGATCGTGCCGGCCATGCCGGTCGGCTCCAGAAACGCCCGCAGGCGCTCGCCCGGGTTCGCGGACGCCGCGGACTGCGGACCAAAGAGCCGCCCACGCAGGTAGCTCACCACCGGCTGCAGCGGGCTGCCGATCTGGTGCGGGCTGCACAGGCACTCCACCACCTGGGCGTGGTCGCGCCGGCTCACCCAGCCGGCGATCTCGAACACCATACGTGACTTGCCGATTCCCGGCTCTCCGGACAGAAAGACGACCTGCTGCTCCCCCTCCAGGCTGCGCTCCCAGGTATCCCGGAGCAGCCCCAGCTCGTGAACCCGGCCGAAAAGCGCTGTCTGCGCGTGGCGACCCGCGCGGCCGCCGGCGCGCGGGTCGCCGCCGGTCACTCGGAATACGTCACCGTGCCCCTGCGCCCCGGCGGCGACGGGGTCCACCCGGACGTAGCCCTGCACCAGCCGGGCGCTGTTGCGGTCCAGCAGCACGCCCCCGGCGGGGGACTGCAGCAGCGCGATGGCGCGTTCGAAGACCTGCCCGCCCAGCTCCACTGTCTCCTCGGCCTGCGATGGCGCCACCCATCCCGGTCCCGCGCAGACCGCCACGGCCGTCCCATCCGTGCGCTCCCCGAGCTCCACGGCACAGCGCACGGCCCGCTGCACGGCGAACTCATCGGCGCCGGGGAACCCGAACACGGCCAGGCGGGCCGTGGTGCCACTGCCGAGCCAGACGCCGCCGAAACGTCCGATTTCCACTTCAACCTCGCCGGGGGGGACAGCCAGCACCGTGAGGTAACGGGCCTCCACGGGCCGCTCCCCGGGGTCGGCGGCAACGCGCATGCCCGTCGGCCCAACAAACGCCGCGGGCGTCTGCATGCTGAGCTGATGCTCCGCCGTCTGTTCCAGGACCCGCCGCAGCATGCCGTGCAGCTCGGCAGCCGTCGCAACGCGCCGCGCTGGATCCGGCTGCAGGCACCGCGTCACCAGCGCATCCAGGCCCGGCGGCACACCCCGCACGACGGCACCGGGCCGCGGCGGTTCCGCGGACGCCGCGGCGGCCGCCGCCTCCAGCGAGGCACCTTCCCGCTCGGGGAACGGCCGCCGGCCCGTGACGGCCTCGTACAGCAGCGCTCCCAGCGCCCAAACATCGCAGCGACCGTCCAGCGCCTGGCCGCCCAGCTGCTCCGGCGCCATGTAAGCGACCGTGCCGGCCGGCCGTACGCCGTCGTGAGCGGCCCGGGACAGCGCTGCCGCGATGCCGAAATCAACCAGCCTTGCTCTGCCTTCCTCGTCGACGATCACGTTGGCGGGCTTCAGATCGCAGTGCACGATGCCCGCCTCGTGGGCCGCCTGCAGGGCATCGGAGAGCTGCAGACCGAGACGCAGGACCTCATCCAGGCTCAGTGCTCGCTGGCGCATGAGCTGGCCGAGATCGACACCCGGGCAGCGAGCCATGACGATGTAGACCTGGGCCGCCTCGGTGGTGCCGATCTCGTGGATGACGCAGATATTGGGATGGTCCAGGCGGGAAATCCAGCGGGCTTCCTCGACCAGGCGATGCCGTCCTTCGCGGCCTTCGGCCGGGCCGGCAGCGAGGAACTTCAGGGCCACGTCGCGGCTCAAACGCTCGTCATGAGCGCGGTAGACCACGCCCATACCCCCCGCACCGAGGCAATCCACGATGCGGTAGTGATCGACGCGCTGACCCGGACGCAGGAGATGGCCCGAGAACCGGTCCGTCTGTTGGCCGACACCCTCGAGGAAACGCTCCGCGGCCGTCTCCGCATCCAGCAGCGCCGCAACCTCCCGCGCCACCTGGGGCTCCCGCGCCGCCAGCTCGTGGACGAACGCTCGCTGGGCGTCCGCGTCGGCCAGTTCCGCGGCACGCTCGAATGCCTGTTCCACCCTGCCCCAGTCGGTGGTCGCCATTGCCGCCACCCCCATTTATTGTTGCTTGCGTTCTGCGGCCTACCGCGCCGTCCGGATAACACGGTTTGCCTGGGCCGCTGCCGTTGCCCGGGCGGTCGCCGGCGGCGAGTTTCTTGTAGGTTGATAGGAAAGTATGACCGAACAGGGCGTCTTGGAAAGTTTTTTAAGCGCACGCCGGCACCATGGTCGAACGCATAGAACAGGCCTGGCTCCAGCAGACGCTGCGGACGCGAATCGTGAAGAGCTATTTCCCCGCCCAGGACTGACTCCTGCCGGACGCTCGCCGGACGACAATCGAGGCGGCGGCCGGGCGGCTCTTTCCGGCGGCTCAGTGAGCCGCCGTCGGGACTTAGAGGCCCTTGAGCCAGCCGTAGGTGCCCCCGAGCACCAGCCCGTACACCCAGTGGCCGATCAGGGTCATCACCGGCACCGCGATACCGAACCCCATGGCGAAAAAACCGGATCCGGCCAGGGGAAATAGAGTGATCATCACGATCAGCCAGGCCAGGGTACCGAACACGATCCCCCGCGACGCGTAACCGCGTCCGGGCAGCACACGCTCCACGAGCGGGAAAACGATGCCCCAGATCGCCGTCCCCACGACGAAATGGAGCGGCCAGCCCACCAGGCGGCTGTCCGTGGTGCCGAACAGGTCGTGAGCCGTCAGGTTGATGATCTCGATGGGGTTGTACTCGGTCATGATGCCCGCGGAGAGCCGCAGGATCATGACCAGGGAGATCACCAGCGTCGCGATCAGACCGGCAAGGACGCCTCTACCAAGATCCGCCATCACACACCTCCCGACCGGGGTTTGCTCGCGCCCTGTCGTTCAGCATGGACGCGTCGACCCGCTTTCTCAAACGAGCAGATGCGTGCGTCCGGCGCGTCCGGGCCCAGGTCGGCGTCGCAGCATTCGCAGTTCGGGCGTAGCTGAAGCGTTCAGTACTCTCCTCCGCGGCAGGGGACGCTGCGAGGGAGGCCCGGGCCCACCGCGGGCAACGGCAGGGATCGTTGAGCGCCTCCTCGACGGGACACCGAAGCCGATCCGCCCGGGAACGCGTGCCGGAATGCTTCAGTGTTTCTCAAATGGATATTAGTCTTGTAGAACGTGAACGCGAAGCATCGCGTCGACGGGTCGAGCCGTGCGGGAATGTTCGAGAGGCTCCCGAGCCCGGGGGCTCCCGGCCCGGCCGGAGAAGAATCACAACAGTCGGAGGAGACAGACTGACCATGATCGAGACCACCATGAACCGGGAGACGCCGCTCTCCCTGAACCACCTCTTGGAGCGGGCCGGACGGCTTTACCCGGAATCGGAGCTTGTCACCCGGCTGCCCGACAAGTCTCTGACCCGGATGACCTTCGCGGATTTCCATCGGCGCAGCCGCGCCTTCGCCGCCGCCCTGAAACAGGCCGGGCTGAACAAGGGCGACCGGGTGGCGACCCTGTGCTGGAACCACCACGTGCACCTGGAATGCTATTTCGGCATCCCGGCAGCCGGCGGCGTGATGCACACGCTGAATCTGCGCCTGGGCGCGGAAGAGCTGGCGTGGATCATGAACCATGCCGAGGACCGCATCCTGATCGTCGACGACGTGCTGCTTCCCCTCTACGAAGCAGTCAGGGACAAGGTCAACCTGGAGCGGGTCATCGTTTTTCCATACTCGGGGGCGCCGGTGGCCGACGAGTTCACCGACTACGAGCAGTTCATCGCGGACGCGCCGGAGGCATTCGAGTACGTGCCCCACGACGAGAACGATCCGGTGGCCATGTGCTATACGTCGGGCACTACGGGGCGGCCGAAGGGGGTCGTCTACTCACACCGCTCCACCGTCCTGCATACCCTGACCGCCTGTCTGCCCGAGACGTGGTGCCTGCGTTCCGACGACTCGGTGCTGCCGGTGACGCCCATGTTCCACGCCAACAGCTGGGGCATGCCCTATGCCTGCGTCATGCTGGGCCTGAAGATGATCTTCCCGGGTCCCCACTTGCACCCCGAAGATCTGCTGGACCTGTTCGAGGCGGAACAGCCGACCTATTCCCTGGGCGTGCCGTCCATCTGGCTGCCTATGGTGGAGCTCCTGGACACCCAGCGCGAACGCTGGAACCTGCCGAAGAAGATGCGGATGCTGGTCGGCGGGTCGGCGATGCCCGAGGCGGCCATCCGCAAGTTCGCCGCCCACGGCTACGAAGTGACCCACGGCTGGGGCATGACCGAAACCAGCCCCCTAGCCAGTGCCGCCTCCGTCAAACCCGAGCTGCAGCACCTGTCGGAGGAGGAGCGCTTTCCACTGTACGCGACGGCCGGCATCATTCAGCCGCTGGTGGACATCCGCATCGTCGGCGATGAGGGCGAGCAGCCATGGGACGGCAAGTCGACCGGGGAAATCCAGGTGCACGGGCCGTTCATCACCAACAGTTACTACAATGCGCCGGAGGCGGCCGAGAAGTTCACCGACGACGGCTGGTTGAGGACGGGCGACGTGGCCACCATCGACCCCCACGGCTACATCCGCATCGTCGACCGGACCAAGGACCTGATCAAGTCTGGCGGCGAGTGGATCAGCTCGGTCGACATGGAGAACGCGCTCATCGCCCATCCGGACGTGGCCGAAGCGGCGGTCATTGCCATTCCCCATCCCAAATGGACGGAACGTCCGCTGGCCTGCATCGTGACCCGCAGCGGCGTCGACCGCATCGACGAGAACGAGCTGCGCGATCTGCTCTTGGAGCGCTTTGCCAAGTGGCAGCTGCCGGACGCGTTCATCTTCATGGACGAGCTGCCCCACACCTCCACGGGCAAGCTCTCCAAGCTCACGCTCCGCCAGATGCACACGGACGGCAAGCTGGCATCATGAAGCGTCGCTGCGCCCGGCGTTGCCGGGCGCAGCCCTCAGCCCGTCATCCGCCGCCGGACCGTTTTTTTCGACGGCGTGCACTAGACTTCCAGGTATCAGCGGACTGTTAAGCGATTTTCAAGGAGGAAATCGGCATGGCTTTTCACGCTTCTGCTGTCTTCTGGGTCGGGGTGGTGCTGATATTCGTCTACGCCCTGGAACGCTTCAACACGCCGCCGACGAACCGGCCGTCCACCACCTGGCTGCGCTACCACACCGCCGCGATGGTCTACGTGGGGCTGTTCGAGGTGACGTTCGCCGTCATCGCACGCTATCCCCAGCTGATCGGCTATCTCCATGCCTGGGTGCCGGATCTGAGCGAGCGACTGTCGCGCATCGCCGCCGACAGCACGGACCCGGAGTCCCTGACGGTCGGGATCGCCGTCCTGCTCTCCGTGCTGGTGCCGAAGGTACCGGGCCTGGCACGCATAGACCGCTCGCTGCGCGACACGCTCCAGCGTGCCGCGGCCATTCCTTACGAGGCTCGCCGCTTCGCGAAGGCAATCCAGGGGGCCGACTTCCAGCCCGCTCCCGGGCTGCAGCAAGCCATCAGGAGCCGCTACGAGAAGACCGGGCTGGACCGGGTAGTGAACCTGGACGACGTCGACGCCGCCGCGCAATCCCTGCATCGGCTGACCGCCATGATGGTCACGCTGGAGCAGTGGGAAACCGACCGCCGCTTCTCGGGCTTCCTGGATGAGCGACGCGAGCAGTACGCTCGGCTCAGGGACCGTTATGCTCGTCTCAGTGAGATGGCCAAGGGCTATTTCGAGTTGAGCAGCAAGACGCCGGACGTCGCTGGGAACGGCACCCTGGACGCAGTCGCGGAGAAGTTCCGGCAGGGCTTCGAAGAGGAGTCCGACAACCTGATCCTGGAAGCCGCGGAGCTCATCAGCCACACCCTCCTCAAGTGCTGCGTCCGTGCCGCGCCGCGCATGGAGGAGCTTCACGGGATGGGCCTGTGGCCTGCCGAAGAAGCACATCACGGGATGACAGCGGACCAGGTCACCATGCTGCTGGGCGCTCTGATGCTGGTAGTGCTGCTCTACTCGGCGCTGCTGAGCGACGTCAGCCAGGCCGACACCCTGACCCGGATCGCGATGATTCCCATCATCTACACTGTCGCGGTCATCTGCGCCGTAGTGCCGAAGCAGCACTGGCCGGTATTCCGGCGCGCGTCCGGGGCGCCGCCCCCGGCCTTCGGCTACGCCCTCTCCGGGCTGGCCGCCGCGAGCCTGGCGCTGATGGTGGCACTGACGTTCCGGACGCTGCTGATGTTAAAGGGCATGGACCTGCCGGAGGCCTTCGTCGAGGCCCTGGTGAGCTTCCGGGACCGCAGCAGCCCCTGGCTGCTGATGTCCTTTGCCACCGCGGTTGGCACGGCAGCCGTGATCGACTCCGAGCATCTGGCTGGCCTCGAGCCGGAGCGGCTCCGCCGCGCGGCCGAATCCGGGGCCATGGCGCTTCTGCTTGCCGGTACCGGTCTCTTCGTGTGGTGGCTGATCGATGACCTGCGTTCAGGAACCAGTGACTCGGCCCCGCCGCTGGCCGGCGTGCTGGTGGTGTCGGGCCTGCTGGGCGCGCTGATCGGCTACATGGTACCCCACTGGTACCGCGGCAGCCCAACCCCCGCCGCTCAGCGGGCGCTGCTGCAGCATCCCTGATCGGGAGCCGGTCAACTCCCGGGCTGCGTGGGGCGCAGGACGCTGACCTTGGCGCTGCCGAGCCGGGCGTGCAGCAGAACCGTGGCCTCTGCCGCGGGCATGGCCGGCGCGCGGCAATCCCCCTGCCAGAGTCTGCAGCCCGAGTGCTCGACCGCGCTCAGCAACATCATCGAGTTGATACCGCGGACCACGACGTCCGCCCCGAACGCGCTGCCGACGCGGGCGACGGAACCGATGGCATGCAGACCCCCGCCCTCGGGGGCGGATACCATCACCGCCGGCCCGTCGAAGACGACGTGGGTAAAGGGCACCCGATGCAGGCAGGTCAGCGGAACCGCGCCATGCCCGAAGTCGGCGATACCCAGATCGACACCGATCGCCCGTAGCTGCCACGCCACCCGGGCGATCTGGCTGGGCCGGCGAATCAGCTCGTCCTCCGTGACCTCCAGCTGCAGTCGCGCGGGGTCCACGCCCGCCTCGACAATCAGCTCCTCGACGCTGCGCGCCAGGTGCCGGTCGCGGAACGTCAGCCCGGGCAGCCGCAGCGCGAGCTTGCCGATGTCGATGCCTTCGTCCAGCCATCGTCGCAGCTGCCGACCGGCCTCTCGCAGCATCCATTCGCCCAGGCGGTCGACGGTGCCACGGTCCTCGATGAGAGGCAGGAATTCCCTGGCTTCGGCACAACCGCCCCCGTCGGGCAGCGGCAGCCGCAGCACGGCCTCCATCCCGGCGATGGCGTCGCTCGCGAGGTCGACCCGGGGCTGGTAGTGAAGCACCGGGGCGCCGTCCTTCAATGCCCCCCGCACAAGACCGAGACGATCGCCGCGTTCGCCGAGCTCGCGCTGCAACCGAGGCGAATAGACGCGGCAGACATTGCCGCCGGCCCGCTTCGCTTCCAGCATGGCCTCCGCAGCACCCTGCAGGAGCGCCGCTTCGTCATGGGGACCCTTTGGCGTACAGGCCGCGACTCCGATACTCGCCGTGGCCGCAATCACTTCGCCGTCGATGCCCAGGGGCTGGTGCAGCGCGCTCCCAGGACGCTCCCATGGACACCCACCTCCACCCCCGTGGACACTCCCGTGCCCACCCATCTTGCGGACTTCGAGGCGTTGTCGGCAAAGGCCCTCGCACTCGTCCCTGAGGTGCCAGACCGTCTCCTCATCCAACTGAAAACGAGGACACCCACCACGCAGTTGACTGTGCCACGACGGCGCCGTAGCCTTTACTACTGTATGCAATTACAGCAAGGAACGCTGTCATGCCTTACCCGCGCCGCGCCCTGGTCTCACCCGAGACCACGCCCTACTACCATTGCACTACGCGCTGCGTACGCCGTGGCTTCCTCTGCGGTTACGACAGACTAACCGGCCGCAGCTACGAGCACCGCAAGCAATGGGTAGTCGATCGTCTGGCGCTGCTCAGCGAGGTCTTCGCCATCGACGTCTGCGCCTATGCGGTGATGTCCAATCACCATCACGTGGTCCTGCGCATTGATAAGCCTCAGGCTTTGGCGCTCTCCGAGGCGGCCGTGGCACAGCGCTGGGCAGGGTTGTTTGATTTGCCCCTGCGCGTGGAGCGGTACCTGGAAGGGGCCGCCACCGATACGGCCGAAGTGACAGCCGCCCGCGCCTGGATCGAGACGATTCGAGAGCGCCTCTGGGACCTATCCTGGTTCATGCGCTGTCTCAATGAGTCCATCGCCCGCCAGGCAAATGCCGAGGACGGCTGTACGGGGCGATTCTGGGAGGGGCGGTTCAAGAGCCAGGCCCTGCTCGATGAGGCCGCACTGCTCACCTGCATGAGCTATGTGGATCTCAATCCCATTCGCGCAGGAATCGCGAAGACCCCGGAGACCTCCGAGCATACGTCGATCATGGCGCGGATCCAGGCGTATCAACACTCAGCCCCCGACGTGGGGCCGACGCCCAAGCACCTGCTCGCATTCCGCGGCCCCGAGCACCGCGACGCCCCCGATGACCTGCCCTTTGCCCTGACCGACTATTTGCAACTGCTCGACTGGAGCGGGCGGGTCATCCGCGCGGACAAGCGCGGCATCATACCCGAAGATACCCCACCTGTCCTGGAGCGGCTGAGCATCGATCCCGTGGCGTATCTTAAATTCCTTCGGGCCAAGCGCAACGCCTTCAGCCGGGCCGTCGGCACCGCCGAGCGCCTGCGCGAGACCGCGCAGGCCATGGGTCAGCGCTATCTCAGGGGCATCGGGCCGAGCCAGGCCCTGTTCCCTACACCCGGGTAGGCCTGCCCAGACAACACACCCCGAACGGGCGCCTGAAGTGCGCGGGCGTTTGGTGCCTTGTGCCCCGCACCACCACCGAGTGTCCATTCGTCACCCACCCCACCCACCTCGAAGGCGTTTTCGGCTACTTGCGGCTAATCTGGGTACCAGCCGAGTGATCAATGCTCGCCGTCTGGGACGTTCTTCGCGAGTCCAAGCAAAATGGGTGTCCCTGATCCTTTGCTGAGGCCAGGGTCGTGAAGTGGCAGGGACCAAAAGGGACAATGCCGGTCGGGGCGGTAGCCAGGCCCGCCGAGTGAGCGAGGCGAACCCTTTCGACGGTTGCTGACCTGCCGGAGTAGCTGTTGCGGGGGAACGGCGCTACGGGGCTGAAACCCGGTCGTCCCGGGGACGGACCTCCCAGAGCGCTTCGACGCGCCGCCGCGGCAATGCGACTCAGGCCGGGAGGCGTCAGATCACCCCCGCCTCCCGCAAGGCACTGACTTCCGCCGCGGAGTACCCCAGCTCGCCGAGGATGGCATCGGTGTGCTCGCCCAGCGTCGGCGCGCGGTTGCGCACCCCGGCGTCCACGGTGGAGAAGCGCACGGGGGTATCGGTCACCACACCGGGTTCGGACAATCCCGGGTAGTCCAGCGCCTTGAGGAAGCCCATGGCCTGAATGTGGGCGTCGTCGAGGGCCTGCTGCGGCGAGTAGACCTCGCCGGCGGGGATGCGGGCTTCGGCCAGGGCGGTGAGGGCCTCCTCGGTGCTGCGCTCGGCGCACCAGGCGGCCATGCGCTCGCTCAGCCATTCGCTGTTGTCGCCCCGGGCCTGGTCGTCGGCGACGCGCGGATCCTCCAGCAGCCCTTCCTCGCCGATCAGCCGACACCAGCGGCGGAACAGCGGCGCGCCCACGCAGTGGACCAGTATCCAGCCATCGCGGGTGGCGAAGGTGTCCGCCGGGCCGGCGAACTGACCCCGGTTCCAGGTGCTGACCCGGTTCAGCCGGTTGGCCTGCTGTTCCAGCAGATTGGCGCTCATGAAGCCCAGCGCCGTGCCCAGCAGCGACGTTTCCACGTGCTGTCCCTCACCGGCACGCTGGCGGTGCATCAGCGCCGCCAGCGTGCCCACCGCGCTGAACAGGGCCGTCCCGAAATCGGCGAAGTTGGTGATCGATTTCGTCGGCTGCCCTTCGGGCCCGGTCAGGTACATCGAGCCCGACAGGGCCTGGGCAACGCCGTCGAAGCCCACCCGGTTGCTGGCCGGGCCGCCGGTGCCGAAGGCGGTGGTAGTGGTGAGGATAATGTCCGGCTTTACCGCCTTCAGGGCCTCGTAGTCGAGCCCCATGGCCTGCAGCCCCTCCGGCGGCAGGTTGGCCACCACCACGTCCGCCGTGGCCACCAGCCTGCGCACGATCTCTCGGCCTTCGTCGCGCATCGGATTGAGCGTCATGCCCAGCTTGTTGCGGTTCATCTGCATGTAGCTGGCGCCGTCGCCCTGGGGCGTGACGGGCATGATGTAGCGGTCCTCGCTGCCGCGGGTCTTCTCGACGCGGATCACCTCCGCGCCCAGGTCGCCGAGCACCGCGGCACACCACGGCCCGGCTATGTAGCGTCCGAAATCCAGTACCCGGACGCCTTCCAGCACTGACGACATGATGCTCCTCCAGGCGATCACCCCGCGCCGGGTGACTCGCGGTAGCGGTCCTTCAGCAGGCGCCGCGGCAGCTTGCCGTTCTCGTAGCGCGGCAGCTCCAGGAACTCCACGCTGCGCGGGCACTTCACGTGGGACAGGTATTCGCGGCAGAAATCAATGATCTCCCCGGCGAGCGCATCGCCGCCGACGCGATCGGGATGGAGCTCGACGCAGGCCTTGACGGCCTCGCCGAACTCCGGGTCCGGCACTCCGATCACGGCGCAGTCGGCCACCGCGTCGTGGCGCAGGAGCACTTCCTCCACCTCCAGGGGGTAGATGTTCACGCCGCCGGAGATGATCAGGTCGGTCCGCCGGTCGCTGAGGAAGAGATACCCGTCCTCGTCCACCCAGCCCAGGTCGCCGTAGGTGGCCATGTCCTCGGTGAGATACGCGTCGCGGGTCTTCTCGGGCTCGTTGAAGTACTCGAACTGCGGACCGCCGGCGAAGTACACCATGCCCACCTCGCCCGGCGGCAGATCCCGGCCTTCGTCGTCCAGCACCCGCAGCTCGCCGATCAGCGCGCGCCCCACCGAGCCGCGCTTGCGCAGCCAGTCCTCCGAGCCGATGACCGTCAGCCCGATGCTCTCGGACCCTGCGTAGTATTCCCAGATCACCGGCCCCCACCACTCGATCATGCGCTCCTTGACGTGCGCCGGGCAGGGCGCGGCCGCGTGGATGGCCACCTGCATGCTGGAGACGTCGTAGCGCCGCCGCTCGGCCTCCGGTAGGTCCAGCATGCGGACGAACATCGTCGGCACCCACTGGCTGTGGGTGGCTCGATAGGCCTCGATGAGGCGCAGGGCCTCGGCCGGCTCGAAGCGCTGCATGACGACGGCGGTGCCGCCCAGCTCCACCGTGCGCATGCAGAAGCGCAGCGGCGCCGCGTGATAGAGCGGCGCCGGCGACAGGTAGACGGTGTCCTCGTTGAAGCCGAAGACTTCCTGCCACAGGGCGATGCCCGTCTCCAGGATATGGCGCTCCTCGTAGGGTATCAGGTCCCGGCAGACCCCCTTGGGCTGCCCGGTGGTCCCCGAGGAGTACAACAGGTCGCGGCCCAGCGGGCGCCGCGGAAGCTCGTCATGGGGTTCCCCGGCCGCAACCCGGGTGGCCAGATCCGGGAACGGCAGTCTCCCACCGCCCTCCACCGCATAGCAGGCCAGATTCCGGACTGAGGTCATGTCGAGGGCCGCCATGGCCGTCTCGGCCTGGCGGCCCGTGGCGACGAACAGGCGGCATTCGCTGTTCTCGAGGATGTACGCCACCTCCCGCGGGTGGAGGTTGGTGCTGATCACGGTGTAGTAGAGTCCTGCGCGGGTTGCTCCCCAGGCGATATCGAATACGGCGGGGTGATTTTCCATGAGCACAGCGATATGGTCGCCGGGCTGCAGTCCCTGCTCGATCAGCCACCAGGCCATTTCCAGTGAACGCCGGTGCAGATCTTCATAGCTGACCCGCTGGCCGGTGTCGGGAAAAGCGTAGGCGGTCTTCTCCGGAAACCGCGACGCCCACTGCTGCAGGTGCGGCATGGTGTGCTCCTCTCTCCTCGCCTGTGCGCGGTGCTACCCCGGCCGCGGCCGCGCGGCGGGGCTCACCGTTTTCTTGTTGGGCCCTGCCCGCCGGGCGGGTCGTCAGCTGAACGTACGCGCCACCAGCTCTTTCATGATCTCGTTGGAGCCGCCGTAGATCTTGCCCACCCGGGCGTTGGCGTACATCCGGGCTATGGGATATTCCAGTATGTACCCGTAGCCGCCGTGAAGCTGCAGGCACTCGTCGATGATTTCGCAGTTCTTCTGAGTCGTCCACCACTTGGCCATGGCGGCGGTGCCGGGGTCGAGCTCGCCGGCGAGCAGCCGGACCATGCACTGGTCGACGAAGGTGGTGGCGATGGTCGCCTCGGTCTTGCACTCGGCCAGCTTGAAGCGGGTATTCTGCATCTCGATCAGCGGCTTGCCGAAGACCTGGCGCTGCTTCACGTAGTCGGTGGTCAGCTCGATGGCCTTGTGCATGCTGGCCTGGGCGGACAGGGCGATGATCATGCGCTCCTGGGCCAGCTGCTGCATGAGCTGGTAGAAGCCCTGACCTTCCTCTCCCCCCAGCAGGTTGCCGGCCGGGACCCGCACGTCGTCGAAGAACAGCTCAGCGGTGTCCTGGCCCTTCTGGCCGATCTTCTCCAGCACCCGGCCGCGGCGGAAACCGGGGGCGTCGTCGGTCTCCACCATGATCAGCGAGACTCCACGGGAGCCGGCCTCGGGATCGGTCTTGGTCACCACGCAGATCAGGTTGGCGTGGTAGCCGTTGGTGATGAACGTCTTGGAGCCGCTGATGCCGTAGTCGCCGCCGTCGCGCAGCGCCCGGGTGCGGATGCTCTTGAGGTCGGAGCCCGCGCCGGGCTCGGACATGGCGATGGCCGCCACCATCTCGCCGCTGGCCATGCGCGGCAGCCAGCGCCGCTTCTGCTCCTCGGTACCGTAGGCGAGGATGTAGTGAGCGACGATGCCGCTGTGCACGCCGATGCCGAAGCTGACCTGGGCGCGGGTCATCTCGATGTTGAGCACCGCCTCGTGGGCAAAGTTGCCGCCCCCGCCGCCGTATTCCTCGGGCACGCTGGCGCAGAGCATGCCCATGTCGCCGGCCTTGTTCCAGATCTCCCGGTCCACGTAGCCCTGCTTGTCGAAGCGTTCCCGGTGGGGGACCAGCTCGCGTTCGAAGAACTTGCGGGCCGAATCGGAGAGCATCTCCAGCTCTTCATTCATCCATGGCGATCGGTAGTTTTCCACGAAAAGGGGCTCCTCGTTGTCGAGCTTGCGGCGGTCGACGGCCGCGCTCGTCGGCTGAAGCAAACACGGAACGATTCGCGCCTGTCAGCCGGCACCGCACAGCGCGCGAATCGTTCACCGCTTACCTAAACTGCCCTATTACAATGCATGAGACAAACCGGCGTATGCTGTTACTTGCCACTATAGAGGTGGGATCATGAGTCGAGAAGCGGTCATAGTCGATGCGGTGCGCAGCCCCATGGGCAAAGGCAAGGCGGGCGGCGCGCTGTCGGAGCTTCACGCGGTGGAGCTGCTGGCGCAGGTGTTCCAGGCGCTGGTGGAGCGCAGCGGAATCGATCCCGGCAGGCTGGACGATATCCTGGTGGGCTGCGTCAGCCAGGCGGGCGAGCAGTCCGGCACGCCGGGCCGCATGGCCGCCCTCGCGGCGGGCTTTCCGGATCATGTGCCCGCCACCACCATCGACCGCAAGTGCGGCTCCAGTCAGCAGGCGGTGCACTTCGCCGCCCAGGGCATCATGGCCGGCGCCTACGGCATGGCCATCGCAGGGGGCATCGAGTCCATGAGCCGGGTGCCCATGGGCAGCGCCCGCATCGGCCAGGATCCGGCCGGCCCGTCCGTCACCGAACGCTACGCCCCCGGGCTGGTGGGCCAGGGCATCTCCGCGGAGCTGGTCAGCAGCCGCTGGCAGCTCGACCGCGAGCGGCTGGACGCCTATTCCGCCCGATCCCACCAGCGCGCGGCGACGCTTCGGGACAACGGCGCCTTCCAGCGCGAGATCGTGCCGATCCGCACGCCCCAGGGGGTTATTGCCGAGGACGAGAGCATCCGCCCGAGCACCACGCCGGAGGCTCTGGCCGAGCTGAAGCCGGCCTTCCAGAACCCGGAGCTGGCCGAGCGGTTCCCGGAGATCGACTGGAAGATCACGGCGGGCAACTCCTCCCAGATCACCGACGGCGCCGCCGCGCTGCTGATCATGGACCGCGACCTGGCCGAGACCCTCGGCCTGGAGCCGCTGGCCCGATTCGTCGCGTTCGACGTCATCGCCGACGATCCGCTGATGATGCTCACTGCCCCGATCCCCGCCACCCGACGGGTGCTGGAGAAAGCGGGCATGACCGCCGATGCCATCGATCATTTCGAGGTCAACGAGGCCTTCGCCCCGGTGCCGCTGGCCTGGCAGAAGGAGCTCGGTGTCGACGACGACCGCCTCAATCCCTGCGGCGGCGCCATCGCCCTGGGGCACCCCCTGGGCGCCTCCGGCGCACGGCTAATGACGACCATGGTGCATGCCCTGCGGAGGGACGGCGGCCGTTTCGGGCTGCAGACCATGTGCGAGGCGGGCGGCATGGCCAACGCCACGGTGATCGAGCGGCTGGCCTGAGCGGCTAACCGTAGTCCTGCTGCATTCACCGGCGGCTTGCGGCCAAAACGCCTATTCGGTGGCAGCGCCGGCCGTCGGCGGCGACTCCAGCTCGATGCGATTGCGGCCGTCGGCCTTGCCTCGATAGAGGGCTTTGTCGGCGCGGCTGAGAGCGGCCTCCACCGTAGTCTCCTGCGGATGGAAGGCGGCCACGCCGAAGGTCGCGGTGATCTGCAACGTGTCGCCCCCACGAGGGATACGAGCTTCGGCGATTGTGCGGCGGAGTCGCTCGGCAAGCTCGAAGGCGGCATCCAGGTTGGTATCCGGAAGCGTGAGCGTAAACTCTTCGCCGCCGTACCGCCCGGCAACGTCGCCCTTGCGAACGGTACGGCAAACGGCCTCCGCGACGGCTTTGAGCACGGCGTCGCCGGCATCATGCCCGTACACATCGTTGACCTGTTTGAAGTGGTCGAGGTCGAACAGGCAGACGCTCAAGGGCCGACCTGATCGGCTCGCTCGCAGCACTTCGTGATTCGAGAGATTCACGAACTGCCGCCGGTTCAGCAGACCGGTCAGCGAATCCGTGGTGGCCAGCTCCGTCAGCCCGCGCTCCAGCTCCCGGCGGTGATCCACTTCCCGTTCGAGTTCGAGCCGTGCAGCGCGCTCCTTCCTGAGCACCACATATTCCGCGCGTCTCAGGCGATTGAGCTGCACGCTGGAAAAGTAGGCGAATGCGTTGGCCATGAGCAGTAGCAGCGCATATCGGACCATGTGCGCGGAAGAGATGTGAGCCGAGACAGCGCCCACCGTGAGGAAGCCGAAAAGCGCATAGGTACCCGCCGTCAGACTCAGTACGGGACGGTTGGGGAGCGTCAGGTACAGCGCGAACAGAATGATGGTCATCGCCGTCGCGTGCCACGGGATGGCGGCGGGCCGGACCCACATGATCGCGAGGAACGCGGTCAGCGCAACGATCTCCAGTGCTGTCACCGGGAGGCCGGCCACCGCCAGCGCCGGTCTGCGCGCCAGGGCGGCGAGCATCCAAAGGGCGCCGGCAACGGGAACCAGGCGTACGCCCCAAAGAAACCAGAACTCGGTGCTCAACCCGAGCTCCCGATAGTCGTTGTAGGCGAAAAGCAGAAAAAAGCCCGCAGCGACAATCAGCACGATCCGGAGATAGTGAGCCGTTGTCCGCTCGCGGCTCCGGTTAAACTCCCGTTCGAGCGTCCTATCGAGGAATTCCCCCGTCACCCAGGATGTTCCGGACGCCTCGCTCATCTGTCCCCGGCTCTGATACGACCTTATCGAAGCTTAACAATCGGCCGGCGTTTTAGCTTGAACTACGTCGCACATCAAATGGCGGACCGGCGGCGTACCGCCGCCTCCGAGCGTCCTACCCGAAACATTCGCTGCCCGTGGCGTGCTGCCAACGCTGGGAAGTTGATGGTCCGCCAATGTCCGGCGGACCATCATGGGCTGCGTCCTCGCGCGCTGCGGCAGCGGCCGCTAACGCCTCACCCGCATCCAACCGAAGCGCGTGTTGCTGTGGCCGTAGTGGTGTCCGTGATCCTTTCTCGTTTTGGTGAAGTTGTCGTCCACCGGCACGACCGGGGTGGGGTAGCCCACGCCGCGCAGGATTTCGTCCATGCGCCCGCCGGGCTGCAGGGCAGGGTCGCTGGCGTAGTTGGGGATGTCGCCCTGGCGGTACTTGGCCGCGGCCGGCCAGATCCGGTAGAGCTCGGCCGAGTTCAGGCCCAGGATCTTGCGCTTCGCCGCCTTGGTCAGCTGGGGGTAGTTCCAGCGCTCGGCGATGTCCTCCGGGATCTGGGACCGCCACAGCGCCTCGATCTGCCACTGCGGCCCGCCATACCAGATCGAGTCCGACCCGTAGACGATGTTGTCGTCCCCCATGTAGTGGAGCAGCTGGCCGATCATGTGCGCCCACACGGTCGGGAAGGTGACGATGACGGAGGCCATCGTGGTGCCCAGCTCCGCGTAAATGTTCTTCAGGCGCCGCGGGCTGGACGGCGAAGTGGAGGTCGGCTCCGCTCCGGCCACGTACTTGCCGCCAGCGATCTGGGCCAGCTGGGTCGTCCAGCGGATGTTCGGCACGGTGTGGCCGTCGCTATCGGTGAGCGTCGTCGGCGCCATCGCCCCCGGCTCGTTCTGGATGTCCTGGAACGCCTGGAGGGCGAAGAATGCCGGCCGGAAACAGGAATGGTAGATGACGAAATTGAACTGCGGCCAGTCGGTGGCGACCTTGACCATGTCGTCGGGGTTGCCGTAGTTGGGCGAATCGTTCGGGCCGCCCGGGAACGTCAGATTCGCCGAAAGCCCCTTGTGGATGCAGATGTTGAAGAACCCGGGATGTTCCTTCAGATAGCGCTTGTCGACGCCGGCGATGATCTCGTACATCGGGTACGCGACGTCCTCGTCGTCGAGGCGCCAGCGCATCATCAGGCTGTCCGGATCATTGTCCAGCTTGGCGGCGTTGGCGACGTTGTAACCCTTCCATGAGTCGGGCTGCATGTTCTCGATCTGCCAGCGCGTGTAGTCGCCGAACATCGGGTCGTTGAGGTTGCCGACGCCGGGATAGAGCTGCCCGTGGGCGAGGGCCCGGGGCGAGCCCGCCAGGGCGTTGATGTAGTCGCGGGCCTGCGAGGTCTGCCAGCCGGTGAGGATCTCCGCCTGCAGGCTCTCGGAAATGTTGTGGTTGCCGGGCGTCGCCCCGGCCGGGGAGAAGAGGCCCAGGTTCGCGTTGCTGATAACGGCGACGCTGGTCTGCGACTCCAGGAACAGCCGCCGGATGTACTGCCCCAGGTGGAACTCGCCGCCGACGGTGGTGGGCGGGCCGGGATTCGCCGGGTAGTCCGGGTGCAGCTGGTCCGGGTTCCAGGGCGTCCAGGGGTTGCCCAGCTCGTCGTAGCCGGCCGGGTTGCCGGCCGAACCGTTGAACGGGTTGGAGTCGAACCCGGCATCGAAGGAGGCGGCGCCAGGCCCCTGAGCGATGGCACGCAGGGCGTTGGGCGAGTTCATGCTCGAACGCACGATGTGGGTCTGGTCGTCGAACACGAAGAGATGGGACGGCGGAGCGAACTCCTCGCGCGCCGAGTGATCGAACATCTCCTCGCGATTCACCTTGAAGAACTCCTTGCCGTAGACCTGGTTCATGGCGAGGAACGAGGCCGCAAGCGCACCGGTACCCTGCAGGAACTCCCGGCGGGTGATGCCGAGCTTGCGGGAGGCGTGGTCGGCGAGCTCCTTGACCCGCTCCTCCACCTGTTTCTGCTGTCTGGTCTGCGGATACGGCATGTACTCGCCGTTGGAGATCATCCGCGTCGGCACGGGGCCTTGAAACGGTTCCGACTCGGCCGGCGCGACCCGGTCGAGCTGCTCGTCGCTCAGCCAGGCGTCTTCTTCACGGGATCCTGGGGTTCTTCTGCGTGTCATGTCCATGTCCTCCCCTGTCGGGATAAGGCCCTCACTCTACCCAGCGAAAGGCCTGGTAACTGGGGCTCCGCAGCTTGATGAGGCAATCGGCTGCCGTTGCGCATACAGGGCCCGTGCGGCGCCTGGCCGGGCAACCGCGCCACGGCCCGCCGCGTGTTGGAATTATTGCCGGGCGCGGCGTCGCAGTCTTATGGGTTCTTGCGGAGTTGTTTCGATTTCTTGCGCGCACCGCCGGGGGGCCCAGCGGGAGGAGAGCGGCTGCCGGCACCTTGACGGCCCGCGAGGCCGGGCTAATTTTAATAATTGCGCTATGCGCAGCATTCTGCGCCGCTGGAGCATGCTGAACGATGGCTGCACGGCAGCCCGCCCCGGAACATGACGCCGGGCGAGCGCGGTCGGTTCGGCAGGGGGAGCCGGGAGATGCCTGACGGTTCGAGCATGGATTCGCCGCCATGCCGATCGATCGGGAGACATCCAGCGCCGCCCCGGGCCCGGTCGGTCCGGCCCCTTTCCCAGCAATCGGGATACTGCGCTCGAGCGCTGCATCAGCGGAACACGGCACTTGCCAAGGAGCGGAAGATGCACGCCCAGGACGAACGGGTCGCCTCGCGCAGACCCTATGCGCTGGAGCAACTGGGAAGGCGTGTCTTCACCTGTGAAGCGGAAGCGTGGCCGGGACTGACGATCAACGCCTGGGATTGCGACGCGGATGAGGCGCGTACGGATTTCTTCCTCGGCCAGACGACTATATTCCTGCGCACCGCGGGCTACGTGGATTTGCGGGCACGCAGCGACGGCACGCTGCACCGGCACCGCCTGGGGCGCGGCACCCTCAGCATCGTCAACCGAACGACCCGGTTCGATTCCATGGCCTGGGCCGGCCGCTTCCGCGTGCTGACCGTCGAAATAGATCCGTCCCCCGTCATGCAGCTGTTCGGCCCGGATGCGCGACCGCCGGAACGCCCTCTGGTCACCGAGTTCGCCATCGATGACGGCCAGCTCGCGTCACTGCTGAGGCACATGGCCGCGGAGACCAGGGCGGGCTGTCCCGGCGGACGCATGTACGGCGAATACCTGTCTCTGGCGCTGATCTCCTACCTGTGCCAGCGCTATTCGCTTTGCGGCTGCGACGGGCGTCCAGGCAAAGCGGTGCTCTCAGCCGCGCAGCTGCGGCAGGTCGAAGAGCTGGTCCAGGGCGACATCGCCGGCGACCTCAGCCTGTCGGCGCTGGCCGAGGCGGTGCACCTCAGCGCGTATCATTTCACCCGGCTGTTCAAGAACACGCTGGGCGTGCCACCCCACCAATACGTGACCCAGAAGCGCGTGGAAAGGGCACGCCTGCTGCTCGACTCGACGGCGATTTCGATCGCCAACGTCGCCCTGGCGGTCGGCTTTTCCAACCAGAGCCACTTCACCACCGTGTTCCGCAAGGTCACGGGCACCACACCGCGCCTGTACAAGCAAAGCCACTGAGCCGTCACGCCGAGCAGCGATGAAGGCGCAGGTGCGCCCGTGCTCACCCCTCGGGCTTGCGTCCGTGGCGGAGCTCCGATCGGCGGCTCAGGCCGGACCCGCAGTGGAGACCCGTCGGTGGTTCCATGGGTGCCTCGGGGGGCCACCGCCCCGCTGCCCAGGGTGGCAATACCCGGCTCCGGGCCAGTAAGGTTGGGGATCA